>ERZ1649853.81-NODE-81-length-39228-cov-11.476144_pt1 | contig 39228 bp, 32 predicted proteins | sample MGYA00575353_ERZ1649853 | MGnify/ENA primary metagenome ERZ1649853 (study PRJEB40853, sample SAMN11349654) | freshwater sediment metagenome | isolation source: river sediment | host: Sediment | place: India: Okhla Barrage, New Delhi | collected 2017-02-21 ...
TCATCCGCGAGCTGCCGATGGAGTTCGCGGTCGAGGCGCAGAAGCTGCTCGGGGTCAGCCTCGAGGGGGCGGTGGGGTGAGGCGATTGAACCGCAGAGGCACAGAGACGCAGAGATCCGAGAGGTCAGGTCTCTGCGCCTCCGTGTCTCTGCGGTGAACGAAATTCCCGAACGGGGGACGCTGCGGATGCTGGAGATCAGAGACCTTCACGTCGAAGTGGACGGCAAGCCGATCCTGAAGGGGATCGACCTCACCATCCGCGCCGGCGAGGTGCACGCCGTGATGGGGCCGAACGGCTCGGGGAAGAGCACGCTCTCCCACGTGCTGGCCGGGCGCGAGGGCTACACCGTCACCCGCGGCAGCGTGACCTTCGAGGGCAAGGACCTGCTCGAGATGGCGCCGGAGATCCGGGCGCGCGAGGGGATCTTCCTCGCCTTCCAGTACCCGGTGGAGATCCCCGGGGTGAACAACACCTATTTCCTGAAGGCCGCCGTCAACGCCGGGCGCAAGCACCGGGGCCTGGAAGAGCTCGACGCGATGGACTTCATGCAGCTCGTGCGCGAGAAGATGAAGGTCGTGAAGATGAAGGACGACCTCCTGAAGCGCTCGGTGAACGAGGGCTTCTCCGGCGGCGAGAAGAAGCGCAACGAGATCTTCCAGATGGCGATGCTCGAGCCGAAGCTCGCCATCCTCGACGAGACCGACTCGGGGCTCGACATCGACGCCCTGAAGATCGTGGCCGACGGCGTCAACTCGCTGCGATCGCCCGAGCGCTCCATGCTCGTGGTCACGCACTACCAGCGCCTGCTCGAGTACATCGTGCCGGACCAGGTGCACGTGCTCGCGGGCGGGCGGATCGTGAAGAGCGGTGACCGCACTCTCGCGCTGGAGCTCGAGCGCCACGGCTACGGCTGGATCGAGCAGCAGGGGGTCACCGCGGCATGAGCGCGCGCGCGGGGGCCGCGACCGCCGTCCCGGGCGGGGCGCAGGCGGCGGTCGAGCACTACCTCGGCGAGCACACGCGCTCGGCCGGCTCGCTGCCGGGCGCGGGCACGGCCTGGCTGAGGGAGCTGCGCGAGCAGGGGATCGAGCGGTTCGCGGACCTGGGCTTCCCCTCGACGCGCGAAGAGCGCTGGAGGTACACGAGCGTCGCGCCCATCGCGGCGCAGAGGTTGCGCGTCGCCCTGCCGGCGCCCGTCCCCGCGCCCGAGGCGCTCGCGCCGTTCCTGTTCCCGGGCCTCGACGCCCACCGGCTCGTCTTCGTGAACGGGCGCTATGCGGCGGAGCTCTCCGCGCCGGGGTCGCTGCCCGACGGGGTCCATCTCGACAGCCTGGCGCAGGTGCTCGCCGCGGCGCCCGAGCGCGCTCGTCCCGCGCTGTCTGGCCTCGCGCTGCGCACCGGCTTCGACGCCCTCCATCAGGCGTTCCTCGCCGATGGCGTGTGGCTCGAGTTAGCGGCGGGCGTCGCGCTCGCGCGGCCCGTGCACCTCGTCCATCTCGGGGTCGGCGCCGCGGAGCCCGCGCTCGCCAACCTGCGCACGGTGATCTCGCTCGGCGCGCGCGCCGAGGCGCGGGTCATCGAGTCCTTCGGGTCCCTGGGCAGCGGGGCGGGGCTCACCACCGCCGTCACGACCGTCGTGCTCGCCGAGGGCGCCGCGCTCGAGCACTTCAAGCTCCAGGAGGAGGCCGCGACGGTCGATCACGTCGCCCGGGTCGAGGTGCGCCAGGGGCGGGACAGCCGCTACACGTCGCACTCGGTCTCGCTCGGCGGCGGGATCACGCGCAACGACATCACCTCGACGCTGGAGGGCGAGGGCGCCGAGTGCACCCTGAACGGGCTCTACATGGCCGCCGGCCGCCAGCACGTCGACTTCCACACCACCATCGACCACGCCGAGCCGCGGGGCACGAGCCGCGAGCTCTACAAGGGGATCCTGGGTGGACGCGCCCGGGGGGTGTTCAACGGCCGCATCCTCGTGCAGCCCGGGGCCCAGAAGACCGACTCCCAGCAGTCGAGCCAGAACCTGCTGCTCTCGCGCGAGGCTGAGGTGGACACCAAGCCGGAGCTCGAGATCTACGCCGACGACGTGAAGTGCAGTCACGGCGCGACGGTGGGTCAGCTGGACGCCGACATGCTGTTCTATCTGCGCTCGCGTGGCATCGACCACGGCACCGCCCAGGGCTTCCTCACCCGCGGATTCGCCCAGGACGTGATCGACCGGATGTCCATCGACGCGGTGCGCGAGCGGCTCGAGCGGCTCGTCGTCACCCACGTCCCCGGCCCCGAGAGTGCGCAGGTGAGCCCATGAGCCCCGACACCGCATCTTCCTCCGCATCCTCCGCTTCGGCCCCCTCCGCTCCAGCCCCCTCCGGCCCCGCGGCCGCCGGCTACGACGTGGAGCGAGTGCGCGCCGACTTTCCGGCCCTGCACCAGAGCGCCCACGGCCACCCGCTCGCCTATCTCGACAACGGCGCCACCACGCAGAAGCCGCGCGCGGTGATCGACGCCGAGGTGCACTTCTACGAGCACGACTGCGCGAACGTCCATCGGGGCGTGCACGCCCTGAGCGAGCGCGCGACCCGGGCCTTCGACGGCGCCCGCGCCGCGGTGCAGAGGTTCCTCGGCGCGCCGAGCCCGCGCGAGGTGGTGTTCGTGCGCGGGGTCACCGAGGCCATCAACCTGGTGGCCCACAGCTACGCCCGGCCGCGCCTGCGCGAGGGCGACGAGATCCTGCTGACCCAGCTCGAGCACCACGCCAACATCGTGCCCTGGCAGCTCGCCGCGCGGGAGACGGGCGCAGTGCTGAAGGTCGTGCCGTGCAACGACCGCGGGGAGCTGTTGTTCGAGGAGTACCTGCGCCTGCTCGGCCCGCGCACGCGCATCGTCGGCGTCGGTCACGTCTCGAACGCCCTCGGCACCGTCAACCCGGTGCGCGCGATGATCGAGGCCGCGCACGCGCAGGGGGTTCCCGTGCTGGTGGACGGGGCGCAGGCCGCGCCCCACGTGCGCATCGACGTGCAGGCGCTCGATTGCGACTTCTACGCCTTCTCGGGCCACAAGGTGTACGGCCCCACGGGGATCGGGGCGCTCTACGGCAAGGAGACCCTGCTGGACGCGATGCCGCCCTACCAGGGCGGTGGCGAGATGATCCGCCGCGTCACCTTCCAGGAGAGCACCTGGGCGGCGCTGCCCATGAAATTCGAGGCGGGTACGCCGAACGTCGCGGGGGCGGTGGGACTCGCCGCCGCCATCGCCTACGTGGAGGCCCTCGGTCTCGAGCGCATCGCCGCGCACGAGCACACGCTCCTCGAGGCGGCGACGGCCGCCCTCGCGGATCTGCCGGGGCTGCGGATCGTCGGCACCGCGCGCGACAAGGCGAGCCTCGTCTCCTTCGTGCTGGAGGGCGTGCACCCGCACGACGTGGGCACCATCCTCGATCGCCAGGGGATCGCGGTGCGCGCGGGGCACCACTGCGCGATGCCGGTGATGGAGCGCTTCGGGCTGCCGGCGACGACGCGGGCCTCGTTCGGGCTCTACAACACGCTCGCGGAGGTCGAGGCGCTCGCCGCGGGGCTACGCAAGGTCCGCGAGGTCTTCGCGCGATGAGCGACCTGCGCGACCTCTACGAAGAGGTCATCCTCGACCACAACCGCCACCCGCGGAACTACCCGAAGAACCCCGCCGGCGCGAACCGCCACGCCCACGGCTTCAACCCGCTCTGCGGCGACGAGGTGCAGGTGCACCTGCGGGTCGCCGACGACGTGGTCCGGGACGTCGGCTTCGAGGGTCAGGGCTGCGCGATCTGCATGGCCTCGGCCTCGCTCATGACGCAGGCGATCATGGACCGCCCGGTCGCGGAGGCGGATGCGCTCTTCGAGGCGGTCCGCGAGGTGCTGGCCGGGGAGGAGGGCGGGGGTGGCGCGAGGTCCGCGAGGTCCGCGAGGTCCGGGCGTGGGGCGGTGGCCGCGCCAGGCGGGGCGACAGCCGAGGCCGGGGCGGAAGCGGCCGGGCGGCTCGGCAAGCTCGCCGTGCTGGCGGGGGTGAGGGAGTACCCGATGCGGGTCAAGTGCGCCACGCTGGCGTGGCACACGATGCGCGCCGCGCTCCACGGCGCGGGCGAGACCGTGACGACGGAGTGAGGATCCACCGCAGAGGCGCAGAGACGCAGAGAGAATATCGAAAGTGTTTCTCTGCGTCTCTGCGCCCCTGCGGTGAAAAGAGGCGCGCAAGGGGTCGGGGCGTCGAAGCGGCCCAGCTGGAGGTCGGGGGATGGCAGAGATGGATGCGTTGAGGGAGCGGGTCGTCGAGGCGCTGCGCACGGTGTTCGACCCCGAGATCCCGGTCAACATCTACGACCTGGGGCTCGTCTACCGCTGCGACGTGGACGAGAAGGGGGCCGTGGAGGTGGACATGACGCTCACCGCCCCCGGCTGTCCCGTCGCCCAGACCTTCCCGGACGTGGTCGAAGCGGCCGTGCGCCGCGTGCCCGGCGTCACCGACGTCCTGGTGGACGTGGTCTGGGACCCGCCCTGGACCCTGGACCGCATGACCGACGAGGCAAAGCTGCAGCTCGGGCTGCTCTGAGGGACCGCAGCCGGGCACGCTGGCCGGGCACGCCCCGGGAGGTCGCCTCAAGAAGCCGCGGGACTGCGCCTGCGCCCCTCTATTGCGCCTGACAGGGGACGAAGAACTCCTTGTCCTGCAGCGCCTGGTTGCACTCCCCGCTGGCCGCCGTGAGGGCGTCGGGATAGGCGCTCGCCGCCCGCTCCCCGTATTCCGTCTCCGCCAGCTGTCGGGAGGGTCCGCAGGCGGGGCTCGCCTCGCACGCGCCCTTCGGCCCGCAGACGCGGTCCACCAGCCGTTCGCAGGGCGTGGGCACGGCTCCGCGCTGGGGGAGTCCGCAGGGCTTGAACAGGGTCTCGTCGGCGAGCGCCTGCTCGCACTGGCGCGCCGTCTCCAGGGCCCGGCCGGCGAGCCGCGAGCTGCCCCGGGCCGCCTCGGCGGCCTCGTCCTGGGCGAACCGGTGCAACTGCTGGGCGTGGCCGCAGGATTCCTGGTCACGGCACTCGTCGTGCAGGCCGCAGGCCTTGCGCAGGAGCACCAGGCACGCGGTCCCGGGGTCGGCCGTGACCTGCGCCGCGACGGGTGCCTCGGCCTTCCCGGCGCCCGGCAGCTGGGTCACCTGGGGCAGGACCGGGGACGGCGTCGCGCCCCCCTGTGGGGAAGGCACGGCCACGCCCGAGCGAACCGTCACCGTCGACCCGTCCTGCATGCGGTGAACCCCGTCCCATAGCTGGGTCGTGACGCCCTGGGGCGTGGTGACCACGGGCCGGCGGGTCTGGGGGTCCATCTGCACCCGGCCCCCGTCCTTGAGCTGCCCCTGCCAGACGCCGGCCTGCGCGAGGACGGACCCCGAGAGGAGGCCCCCGACGAGCACGACGGCGAGCCGGGCCGCGAGGCCGGAGACGAGGACGCTGGGCAGACGGTCGTGCTTCATGCGATTCCTACCCTCGTGCAATCGATTCCTGCCTTCGTACGCTGCTCGCATGCGTACGCTTCTCGCTTGCGTGCGACTCTCACCTGCCGATGGCGAGCGCCTCGAGCTTCACGAACGCGCCGGCGACCAGAAGCGCCAGCCCGGCGAGGAAGATCGTGTTCAGCTCGTAGCCCCCGAAATGGAAGCTCCCCCCCACCCGCAGGACGCCCGCGGCGAGGCAGACCAGGATCCCCGCCCAGCCGGCCAGGCTCCCCATCACAGACAACAGGACTCTCATGGTCGTTCCCCCCTTGGATGGTCCCGCGACCAACATAGCACAGCGGCGAAGGCAGGGTGCCCGGCCTGTGGGCCGGCGTCACCGCCTACTGTTTCAGCTCGAGCCGGGTGAGCTCCGTCTTGCGGGGCACCCGCCGCACCCGCAGCCACGCCTTGTACCCCAGGTGCCGCGCCAGCAGCAGCGGCGGCATGCGCAGCCAGTGGGACCGGACGTAGACCAGGAGCCGCGCGCGGGCGGCGCGCCGGCGGGGGAAATCGGGGTGCTCGGGGAAGAGGGCGAGGGGGACCAGCCGGTCCATCAGGGCCCGGACGGGCGGGGGTGGCGCCGCCTTCTTCGCCGCGGCCCGCACCGCGTGGGGCACCTCGGTGCCGAGGATCCGTCGGGCGTAGCGCAACCCGTAGTACAGGGGACGGGTCAGGCCGAGCTCCCGGGCCCGGGGCACGAGGCTGCCCCAGAACTCGGGCTCGGCGCCGAAGTGCCGGAGCAGGTCGTGGGCGTCCACCAGGTCGCGCATGCGCAGCCCGTCCTGGGGGTCGCCCTCGAGGAAGAGATGGACCAGGGAGTGCAGGACCATGTCCGCGGGAGCCAGCACCTGGAGCCGCGGGTCGGCCGACAGGGTCCGGGGCTCGGCCCCCTGGGGCTGGGCAGGGCCTGCCCCCGAAGGGGCGGCGAGCGCGGCGAGCGGCCGGGCGGCCGCGAAGAGCAGCGCCGGGTCGGGCTTCAGGCGGCTGGTGCGCGGCAGGATGGTGTGGTGGATGTCGATCTCGGTCTCGCGCTCCCGGTGCCGGAGCGGCGGGATCTCGTGGCTCCAGACCCGGTAGTAGCGCTCGTCGTAGGGGTCGAGCGCCTTGCGGAACCAGCCCCGGCCGAGGAGGGTCTTCTCGACCTCCTCGATCCGGGCCTCGGGCACCATCAGGTCCACGTCGGCGAAGAGCCTCCCGCGGGCCGGCGGCAGGCCCGCCATCGCGTAGGCGATGCCCTTCAGAAGGATTGGCCGGACGTCCACGCCCTCGAGTCCCCAGAGGATCCGGTCGATCTCCCAGGTGGTCAGGGTGTGGCGGTGGGCGACCACGTTGCGCGCCGCCCGCAGGTGATGGCCCGCCCGTTCCGGGACGGCCCCCAGCAGCCCCGCCGCCGCCAGGTCCGCCTCGATCCGCCCGAGCAGCCGGGTCCGCCGGGCGACCCGCAGGAGCAGGTCCCAGTCGGCGAGGGGGAGTCCGGGCAGCTCCCCGGGAGCCGTCAGGGCCCCCAGCAGGAGACGACGGGCCCGGGCGGCCTGTTCGCTCGCCTCACCCATGGGCGCCGCGGGTGAGCCGGTCGAGGGCGGTCACCGCCTCGTCGAGGTCGGAGTAGGTGAGCGAGAAGCACTCGCAGGTCCGGACCATGTCGCCCACCAGCCGGAAGGCGGTCTCGCCCAGGACCGGGTAGTTGAAGGCGTTGGTCGCGACCATCAGGAAGGACTGCGCCTTCGGCATCGGCTCGAGCGTGAGCGGGGCGTCCTTGACCCAGCGCGGGAAGACCAGCCACCCCGGCCGTGCCACCTCCCCCTGGCGCTCCACGCTCTCGGCCGGCGGGCGGACGTGGGCCACCGTGCCCTTGCGGGTGCCGTAGAAGGACGGCCCGATGTAGGCCTCGGGGGCGAAGCTCCGGATCACCTCGATCGACTCGTTCTTCAGCGGGATGAGCCGCGGGATCGGAAGGATGGCGCCGTCCTCGGGCCGCACCAGCCCGAACTCGTCCGAGAGGAGCCGCCAGCCGGAGTGGACGAGCGCGGTGCAGAGGGTCGACTTGCCGTGCCCCGGCCAGGCCGGGAAGAGCACCGCTTGGCCGTCACGTTCGATCGCCGCGCAGTGCAGCATCAGCAGGTGGTTCGCGCGGGTCGCGATCCCCCAGTTGATGCCCCACTCGAGGGTTGGCAGGGCGTGCGCCGCGGGGCTGTCGGGAAAGGGCGCGCGAGCGTCGATGGTGAAGCGGACGATGGGTTTGACCCGGCGTCTCAGGGGGTTCGGGGGCCCGAGACCCACGTGCAGGTCCACGAGGGCCTCGTCCTCCAGCACCGGGTAGTCGGCGTAGAGCAGTTGCAGCGAGTCGACGAGAGGAGCGAAGGGGACCCGGAGGCGGACCGCGAACGGCCCCATTCTTGCCACGAGCCCGGCGCGGCCCAACTGCTCGTGCAGGCGACCGGGTGGCCAGCCGGAGAACGTGGAAGGCAAATCAGCGGGGGGCGGGTCTTCTGACAAGTCCCAGTTCTTCGAAGCGTTTCAGGAGCACTCTGAGCTGAGCGGACAGGTCCTCGGGGCCGGACTCTGCCAGAAGCTTCTCAACGCAGCGCGAGGCGTCCGTGCGGTCCGCCTTCCCCGTGCCGTCCGCCTCGTCGTCGGAAAGGCAGCGAAGGAGCGGCCCTCCGATGTCGTTCAGAAAATGGGTTTCCCCCGAACTGCGTTGATAAACGGCGTGGCCATCCGGCCAGTCGAACCACAGCAGGGGGTGGCGCTGTGCTTGCTGCAACGGACCCCTTAGTACACCCTTCCGCCTAAATCCATCGACGCAAACGCGGCGGAACTGACGATCGCAACATCAGTCGTGCTGCAGTAGTAACCTCCCGTTTCCGGTGGGTTCGGCGCCGGGTCGGACGTCTCCTTACATTTAATTTTGTTTTGCGCGTAGTTCAGCGACGCCAGCTCGCCACCATTCACTTTTTCGTCTGTCGTCCCCTCATTACAGTATCTCAGCGTACCCAGCGCCCCCTCTCCCGCGGCGAGAAAAAACGGAGTGTTGGCAGTCCCCGTGCCCAGGGCAGTTGCGGGAACCCCCGTGCAGCTCTGCGCCGCCAGCGCCCCGCTCCGCAGCGTCAGGAGCATCGGCAGGGCCGACGCACCCCTGATCACCAGGCGGCGCCGATGGCGGTCCGTTTCCTCGCGAAGCTCCGTGGTGGGTCCGTCAGCCGCGGTGGGAGAAGTGCCCACCCGGGTCGAACGCTCGTCCGTCGGTTTCATCACTGCCATCGCTCCGTAGCCCGATAACCGATTCAAGCGGCAGGCCTGGGGCCGTCTTGAGCCGGTCGGTGCGAAAAGCCCCTGCGGCCCAGAGTCTACCACGCCGCTCTCGTGCGCCCGGGTCCCTGGCCTGCCGGCGGGTGTGCGCCCGGTCTCAGACGCGGGTGACTGCCGCGCGCAACTTTGCCTCGGATCTAGCACGATTCGCGCCACGGAGCGCCGTGGGTTGGTCCGTCAAGGGGTTAACGGGACACGCGGATTTGCGGGGATGGCTGCTGGAGACCCTCTGTAAAAACTTCCGACAGGCGGAGAGCCGGTTTTCCGACACCCGCCCACGCCCCGGCTCGAGCCGACACGCCCCAGTTCGCGCGCGTCCCTCGTCTCGGACCCCTCCGACACCCCGCGACCGTGGTCCCTGCCGCCGCTGGCAATGGCGCCGCCGCGAATGTAAGTTCTGGCGACACCGGCAAACGTCCGTGTTCGTCTCGCGGCGGGAAGGGGCAGTGCCAGACCAGCAGAGCGGGCAGAATCCTCCCGGGGTCGGGACGGGCAAGGGGCTGGCGGGTGACGGGCTGGCGGGCGAGGGGCAGAAGGGCGAAACCGCCCCCGACCGCTACACCTGGCGCACGCTCCTCGCGGTGGCGCTCGCGCACCGCCGGGAGCTCGTCACCGCGAACCTGATCGCGCTCGCCGGGGCGCTGGTCTCGGTGCCTATCCCGCTCCTGATGCCGCTCCTGGTGGACGAGGTGCTGCTGGGGCGCCCCGGGTGGCTCGTGGGCGTGCTCGACCGCCTCTTCCCGGCGGCCTGGCACGGCCCCGCGCTCTACATCGGCGTGATGATGCTCGTGACCATCGCCCTGCGGGTGGGATCGACCGCGCTCGGGGTCTGGCAGACGCGCGAGCTCACGACCATCGCCAAGGACGCCACCTACCGCATGCGCCGGGACCTGCTGGGGCGGCTCGAGCGGGTGTCGATGGCGGAGTACGAATCGCTCGGCAGCGGCGCGGTGGCCTCGCACTTCGTCACCGACATGGAGGCGCTCGACCAGTTCATCGCGAGCTCGGTGGGCAAGTTCCTGGTGGCGGTGCTCTCGCTCGTGGGCGTCGCCGCCGTGCTCCTCTGGATGCACTGGCCGCTCGCGCTCTTCATCCTGTTCACGAACCCCTTCGTGGTCTACCTCACGATCACGCTGGGCAAACGCGTGAAGGAGCTCAAGCGCCGGGAGAACCAGGCCTTCGAGGTCTTCCAGCAGGCGCTCACCGAGACCCTCGACGCGATCCAGCAGGTCCGCGCCGCCAACCGCGAGGGCCACTACCTCGGGCGGGTGATGCAGCGGGCGCGCGAGGTCCGCGACAACGCCGGGCGCTACGCCTGGCGCAGCGACGCCGCGAACCGTCTGTCCTTCCTGACCTTCCTCACCGGCTTCGAGGTATTCCGCGGGGTCAGCATGCTGCTGGTGGTGTTCTCGGACCTGACCGTCGGCGGGATGATGGCGGTGTTCGGCTACCTCTGGTTCATGATGGGGCCGGTGCAGGAGGTGCTGGGGATCCAGTACTCCTACTTCAGCGCGAACGCCGCGCTCGGGCGCATCAACCGGCTCCTCGCCCTGGAGCGGGAGCCGCGCTACCCCCACCGTGAGGACCCCTTCGCCGGCCGGTCGACGGTCGGGGTGGAGGTGCGGGACGTGTGCTTCCGCTACGGCGACGGCCCGCTCGTCCTGGACCACCTCTCGCTCGCCATCGCCCCGGGGGAGAAGGTCGCGCTGGTGGGTGCGAGCGGCGGCGGCAAGTCGACCCTGGTCCAGGTGCTCCTGGGGCTCTACCCCCCGGAGTGCGGGACGGTCGCCTACGGCGGCGTGCCCGTCACCTCCATCGGGCTCGACGTGGTGCGCGAGCACGTGGCCACCGTGCTGCAGCACCCGGCGCTCTTCAACGACAGCGTGCGCAGCAACGTGACCCTCGGACGCGAGGTGCCCGACGCGGCGGTCTGGGAGGCCCTCGAGGTGGCGCAGCTCGCGGCGGACGTGAAGGCCCTCGCGAGCGGGCTCGACACGGTGGTCGGGCGCCAGGGGGTCCGCCTCTCGGGCGGGCAGCGCCAGCGCCTGGCGGTGGCCCGGATGGTGCTCGCGAAGCCGAGCGTCGTCATCCTGGACGAGGCGACCTCGGCCCTCGACGCCGAGACCGAGGGGCGTCTGCACGAGGCCCTGCGGGAGTTCCTCGCCGGGCGGACCACGCTCATCGTCGCCCACCGTCTCTCGGCGGTGCGTCAGGCCGACCGGGTGTGCGTGTTCGAGTCCGGGCGGATCATCGAGGAAGGCGCGCACGAGACGCTGATCGGGAATGGCGGACTCTACAGCCGGCTGTACGGTCGGCAGCAGGGGTGAGGGTGGGCTCACCGCAGAGGCGCAGAGGCGCAGAGGACACACATTCGGATCATCCTCTGCGCCTCCGCGTCCCTGCGGTTCACGAAGAAACGGGCCGCGGTGGCAGCCCGGGAGGAGGCAGGCATGAGTCGCGTGGGGACATGGCACCGTTGGGCGGTGGCGCTGTTGCTCGTGGCGGGCGGGTCTGGTGCGCTCGGGGCGCCGCTTGCGCCGGAGGCGGTCCCGGCCCCCCTGAAGGACTGGGTGCCGTGGGTCCTCCACGGGCACGAGGACCGGGACTGCCCGCGGGTCCAGGGCGCCGAGACCCGGCGCTGCGTGTGGCCCTCCGGCCTCACGCTCGACCTCGGCTCGGCGGGTGGGACCTTCGAGCAGGTGGTGGAGACCTTCGCCGAGGCCTGGGTGACCCTGCCGGGCTCGGCGCGCCACTGGCCCCAGGGCGCCGCCGCGGACGGCGCCGCCGTGGCGGTGGTGGAGCGTGACGGGACCCCTGCGGTGCGGCTCGGCGCCGGCACGCACCGGGTCACCGGGAGCTTCGCTTGGGCGCGGATGCCCGAGGCCCTGCAGCTGCCCCGGGACGCGGGGCTGGTCCGGCTGACCGTCGAGGGGGCGGCCCGGGAGGCGCCCGAGGTGGAGCCCGACGGGCGGCTCTGGCTCGCGCGGGAGCGCCCCGCGGGCAAGGGCGACGACGGGCTGCAGGTCCGCGTCTTCCGGCGCCTGGTGGACGAGGTGCCGTTCCAGGTCGTGACCCGGGTCGAGCTCGAGGTGGCCGGCGACCCGCGGGAGCTCCTGCTGGGGCCCCTGCCCCCGGCCGACGCCATCCCCATGGCGCTGGAAGGCCCCCTGCCGGCCCGGCTCGAGGCCGACGGCCGGCTGCGGGTGCAGGTGCGCCCGGGCCGCTGGTCGGTGCAGGTGACGCACCGGTTGCCCGGCCCGGTGGCGGGTCTCGCCCGCCCGGTGGCCGAGGCCCCCTGGCCCGCGGAAGAGGTCTGGGTGCTCGACGCCCGGCCGACCCTGCGGGTGGTGGAGCCCCGGGGGCTGGAGGCCCTGGACCCGCGGCAGACCTCCCTGCCCGGCGACTGGCAGGGCTTGCCGGCCTACCGGGCGCGGCCCGGGGACCGGCTCGAGCTGGCGGAGCGCCGGCGCGGCGACCCCGAGCCCGACCCGAACCGCCTCACCCTGGAGCGGACCCTCTGGCTCGACTTCGACGGCGGGGGCGCGACCGTGCAGGACCGCATCGCCGGCACCGTGACCCGCGGCTGGCGGCTCGAGGCGGAGCCGTCCCTGCACCTCGGCCGGGTCGCGGTGGACGGGCGCGACCAGCTCATCACCCGGTTACCCGGCGCCGCGCGCGAGGGGGTCGAGGTGCGGGGCGGGCGGCTCGACCTCACCGCCGAGGGCCGGATCGAGGGGGACGTCTCCCGCCTGCCGGCGCTCGGCTGGGCCGAGGGCTTCCAGCGGGTGGGGGCGACGCTGCACCTGCCGCCCGGTTGGCGGCTCTTCGCCGCGGGGGGTGTGGACCAGGCGCCCGAGGCCTGGCTCTACCGCTGGACGCTCTTCGACCTCTTCCTGCTGCTCGTGGTGAGCGCGGCGGTCGGCAAGCTCTGGGGCTGGGGCTGGGGCCTGCTCGCGCTCGGGGCCCTCGGCCTCGGTTACCACGAGCCGGGGATGCCGCTCTCCCTCTGGCTCTATCTGCTGGCGGCGGTGGCGCTGCTGCGGGTGCTGCCCGAGGGGCGGCTGCGCGCCGCGGTCAAGTTCTTGCGCTGGGCGGCCCTCGCAGGGCTCGCGGTGCTGACCGTCCCGTTCGTCGTCGCGCAGGTCCGCATCGCGCTCTTCCCGGTGCTCGAGCGGCCCTGGCAGGTGGTCCACGAGGCGCCGGTCGCGGCGCGGGAGGAGGCGGAGGCAGACGTCGCGCTGATGGCCGAGCCGGCGGAAGCCCTGGAGGAGGCCGTCGCCCCCTCCGTGAAGGCGCCTCAGTCGGCGCGCCTGCGGGCGGCCGCGGGCGCGGTCGCCGCCGCCTCTGCGCCCGTGCCCCTGAAGCGGGCGCTCGAGGGCTACGACCCGAAGGCCGCGATCCAGACCGGCCCCGGGCTTCCCGCCTGGAACTGGGACCGGGCGCGGCTCGGCTTCAGCGGGCCGGTGGAACGGGGAGGGGAGATCCGGCTCTGGCTCGTGCCGCCCGCCGGGAGCCTCCTCTGGCACCTCCTGGTGGCGCTCCTGCTGGTCGCGCTCGCGGGGCGGCTCGGCTGGCCGGATTCCCCGTCGCGGGGAGGGCGTCGTGCGACGCCGGCGACGCCCCCGGGCGGCGCCCCCGTTCCCGGCGCAGCCCCCGCCCCCGCCGAAGGTCCCGCCGCCGCGGGGAGCTCGGCCTCCGTCGTACCCTCCGGGGCCCTCGCAGGCTCCGGGGCCCTCACGGTCTCGACGGTCCTCCCGGTCGGCGCCCTCGTGGCGCTGCTCGCCGCGGGCGTGGCCCTCGCGCCCGAGGCCCGGGCGGAGTTCCCGCCGCCGAAGCTCCTGGAGGACCTGCGGGTCCGCCTGCTCGCGCCACCCGAGTGCGCGCCCCGCTGCGCCGAGGCCCCGCGCATGGGGCTCGAGGTCGCGGGTGACGCCCTGCGTTTGGACCTCGAGGTCCTGGCGCTCGCCGACGTGGCGGTGCCGCTCCCCGGCGGGGGGACCCGCTGGGTGCCGCGGCAGGTGCTGGTGGACGGGCAGGCCGCGCCGGCGCTGGCCCGGGACGAGGCAGGCGTGCTCTGGACCCGGGTCGGCCCGGGCGGGCACCGGATCGTGCTGGAGGGGGCGCTGGCCGCCGCCCGCGCCGGGCTCGAGCTGACGCTCCCCCTGCGCCCGCGCCGGGTGGAGGTGCGCGCCGAGGGCTGGCGGGTGGACGGCCTCGGGCCGGACGGACAGCCCGAGGGGGTGGTCCGCCTGGTGCGCGAGCGTGCGGCCGAGGGCGCGGGCGACGCGCTGGCGCCCAGCGCGCTCCCGCCGCTGCTGCGGGTCGAGCGGACCCTGCGGCTCGGGCTCGAGTGGCAGGTGGACACGCGGGTGGTGCGCCTCTCGCCGACCGGAGCGGGGCTGGTGGTGGAGGTCCCCCTCCTCGCCGGGGAGGCGGTGACCAGCGCGGGCGTGCGGGTGGAGAACGCCCGCGTCGCCGTGAGCCTGGGCCCCAACGACCGGGAGCGCGGGTGGTCCTCGACCCTCGCGAAGGCGGACCGGGTGGTGCTGGAGGCGCCGGCCACGACCGAATGGACGGAGACCTGGCGTCTCGACGCCGGACCCACCTGGCACGTGGAGCCGGCGGGGCTCGCCCCCACACACCGCCCGGCGGGGGAGCGCTGGCTGCCCGAGTGGCGGCCCTGGCCGGGCGAGCGCCTGGAGCTCGCGATCTCGCGTCCCGAGGGTGTGCCCGGCCCGACCCTGACCCTCGACCGGGCGGCCCTCAAGGTGGTGCCGGGGCAGCGCTCGACCGACGCCGACCTGGGGCTCGTGGTGCGCAGCAGCCAGGGCGGGCAGACGGTGGTACGCCTGCCGGCGGACGCGGAGCTCCGCTCCGTGACGGTGGACGGGGTCGCCCAGCCGGTGCGCCAGGACGGTGACCGCGTGGTGCTGCCCGTGCATCCGGGTGAGCAGCGGATGTCGCTGGCCTGGCGCGAGCCGGTCGTGATGGGCAGCCGCTTCGAGACCCCGCGGGTCGACGTGGGTCACCCGCTGGTCAACGCCGTCCTCACCGTGGAGGTCCCGCGCAGCCGCTGGGTGCTCCTCACGGGCGGGCCGGCGCTCGGGCCGGCGGTGCTCTTCTGGGGCGTGTTGCTGGTCTTCCTGGGGGCGGCCGCGGGGCTCGGGCGCCTGCGCCTGACGCCCCTCCGGACCTGGCAGTGGGCGCTCCTCGGGGTGGGCCTGACCCAGGCGCCGGCCTGGTCGGCCGTGCTGGTGGTGGGCTGGCTGCTGGCCCTCGGGGCCCGGGCCCGCGCCCCGGCGGACCTGCCCCGAGCGCGCTTCGACCTGATGCAGGTCGGCCTCGTGCTCCTGACCCTGACCGCGCTCGGGCTGCTCTTCGACGCGGTGCGCAACGGCCTCCTGGGACTGCCCGAGATGCAGGTCGAGGGCAACGGCTCGAATGGGTACCTGTTGCGCTGGTACCAGGACCGCTCCGGTCCCGAGCTGCCCCGGGCGTCGGTGCTGAGCGCGCCGCTCTGGCTCTACCGGGCGCTGATGCTCGCCTGGGCGCTCTGGCTCGCCTTCGCGCTGCTCGGCTGGCTGCGCTGGGGGTGGGAGGCGTTTCGCACCGGTGGCCTCTGGCGGCCGTTCCGCGTGTTGCCGTGGCGGCGCCGGCCCCCGGAGGGGGCGAGCGGGTGACCCGGGGGGTGGCCAGGGGGGTGACGCGGGGGATGGCCCGGCGGGTGGCCCGGAGGGGTGACCCGCTCCACGGGGAGGCCCGCGTGTCAAGCCCCCGGGGTGTGATTCATCCACAGTCCGGGGGCGCCGCGAGGGGCGCGCGGGAAATGCGCGGCCGTCGCGGCGGGGCGTGTGGAGGAACTGCAGGAATGGTGACTCAACGTATTGAATGGAATGACGTTATCAAAAAAATGGTCGCGGATTCGTCAAACTGAAACGAAGCGAATTGTGACGCGGTTCACAGAGGCTTTCCGACAGACCATCCACAGAGTTATCCACAGGAATTGTGGACAGTTCCGGATTCCTCCGGCACCGGGGGAAATTACCCCGGTGACGTGTGAAATTACATGAAGTGTGAGGGAGGGTGAGGCGTCCCCGGCTACAGCCCCCGCGAGCGCAGCCACTGCTCGAGCATCATCAGGATCCAGAGCAGCTCGCCGTAGAAGACGGGTGTGTCGTTGCGGTGCAGGTCGATCGCCTTCTCGAGGAAATCGGGGCGGACGTAGGGTCGGCTGCGCAGGGCGAGCACGCTGTCGTAGGCCATCTCCTGCAGCGGGCGGTGGCTGGTGATCCAGACCGCGAACGGCAGCCCGAAGCCGTGCTTCTTCTTGGCCAGGGTCTCGGGCGGCAGGAACCCGCGCATCGCCTCCTTGTAGAAGTAGCGCAGCCGCCCGGGCTTGAGCTTCAGGTGGCTCGGGACCCGGCAGGAGAGCTCCACCACCGCGTCGTCGAGCATCGGGTAGACGACCTCGACGCCGGCCGCCTCGCACATGCGGTTGACCTTCACCAGGTCGTTGTCCTGGAGGGTCTTCTTCCAGTCGAGGAAGAGCATGCGGTTCACCGTGCTGGCGCCGGGCACGGCGTCCCAGAGCGCGTGCATCGCCCGGGAGGGCGCCCCGGTGTCGACGCTCGCCAGGAATTCGGGCTGGAAGATCTCGCCGAGCGGGTGGCGGTTGAGATAGCTGTAGGTGTCGAAGCGATCCGGAAGCCGGACCAGCGCCTGGCGCACGTAGCTCACGCCCTTCTTGAGGAGGGGGATGCGCTCGAAGAGGGGCACGCCGAGGAGCAGTGGCTCGAGGAGGCCCCGGCGCAGCGCCTCCGGCAGCCGGAAGTAGGCCTCGAACACCATCTGCTTGCCGTAGCGCTCGTTGCCGGCGAAGAGCTCGTCGCCGCCGTCGCCCGCGATGAGGCGGGTGACGCCGTCGGCGCGCGCCGCCCGGGCGCAGAAGTAGGCGGCGAGGGCCGAGGAGTTGCCGAAGGGCTCGTCACAGTGCTCGGCGACGGTGGTGATGGCGGTGAGCGCGTCGTCGGGCGAGACGATGACGTCGTGCTGCGTGGTGCGGAACCAGTCCGAGGTGATGTGCGCGTAGGGCAGCTCGTTGTAGCGCTCCTCGGCGAAGCCGACCGAATAGGTGTGCGCCGCCCCGGGCCGCACCCGCGCGAGGAGCCCGGCGACGGTGGAGCTGTCGAGCCCGCCGCTGAGGAAGGCCCCGACCTCGGGGAGGTCGCAGTAGCGGGTGACGTCGGTCTGCAGGTGCCCCAGCAGCTCCTCGCCGGCCTTGCGCAGGGAGGCCTCGAGGCTCCTCTGCCCCTGGCGGTCCCAGGTCTCGAGGAAGGTGGGCCGCCAGTAGGGCCGGACCTCCACGGCGCCCGGGCGGAAGGCGAGGTAGTGGGCGCCCTCGAGCTTCGTGACCCCGGCGTACACGGTGCCGGGGCTCGGGATCATGTGGAAGTAGAGGTACTGGAAAAGGGCGTCGTGGGAGAGCGCGCGCGGCACGCCGGGAAAGGCGACCACGGCATCTGCCGAGGAGCCGAAGGCGAGGGCGTCGCCGACCCGGGCGTAGTAGAGGTGGTGCTGGCCGATGCGGTCGATGGCGAGCAGGCCGGTCCGGGCCGAGGTGTCGTAGAGGGCGAGCGTGAAGGCGCCGCGCAGGTGCTCGAGCAGGCGCGGGCCCTCCTGGCGATACAGTCTCGCGGCGCGCACGGCGGGGTCCTCGGGCGCCGGGGTGCCGTCCGCCCAGTAGGGCCAGCCGGAGAGGGCGACCATCACGCCGTCGACCTGCGCGGTCCAGCGTCCGGTGACGGCGCTGGCGCCGTCGACGGCCGACTCGAGCCCCACGAGCGCCGGTGGCGCCTCGGCGGCCATCGCGGTGAGCCGTTCCCGGGTGGTCTCCGCCGACCCGCCCTCGAAGAATCCGCACAGCCAGTTCACGGTGTCTGGTCCCCCATGGTCCGTCCTGTCCCTCGCAACGTATCGGCCCCCCGGCGATTTCCCTCAGGTGGGCAGGGCCGCGGCGTCCGCGGGTGGTGCAGGCCCGCAGGCATGGCCCTGCTCGGCCTCCTCGCCGCCGGCTGCGCGGAGCTCTCCTACTACGCGGGCTCGATCTCCGGGCACGGGGCCCTCCTGGCCGCACGCCAGCCCATCGGGTGGCTCGTCTCCGACCCGGCGACCCCGGAGCGGCTCCGCGACCGGCTCGAGTATGCGTCGTCGGCGCGGGACTTCGCGAGCCGGGCCCTCGGCCTGCCCGACAACGGCAGCTACCGCACGTACGCCGACCTCGGCCGGCGCCACGTCGCCTGGGCCGTCGTGGCCACCCCGGAGTTTTCCCTGACGCCCCGGTCCTGGTGCTTCCCCGTGGCGGGCTGCGTGGCCTATCGGGGCTACTTCGAGGAGGCCGAGGCGCTGCGCTTCGCCGAGGGGCTGCGGGCCGGGGGGCAGGACGTCCACGTGGGCGGGGTGGCCGCCTACTCGACGCTCGGCTGGTTCGACGACCCCCTGCCGAGCGGGGTCGTGGAGTGGCCGGACGCCGAGCTCGCCGGGCTCATCTTCCACGAACTCGCGCACCAGGTCGCGTACGTGCGCGACGACACCGCCTTCAACGAGGCCTTCGCGGTGACCGTGGAGGAGGAGGGGGTGCGCCGCTGGCTCGCCGCGCGGGGCGCGGGGGATGCGGTCCGCGCGTTCGAGCAGTCGCGGGAGCGGCGCCGGGCGTTCCTGGGGGAGGTCTTCGCCGCGCGGGGCCGGCTCGCGGGGGTCTACGCCTCCGGCGCCCCGCCCGAGGCCATGCGGCGCGAGAAGGCGGCGGTGTTCGCGGACCTGCACGCGGCCTGCGGGCGGCTCGCGCTCACCGAGTGGGAACGGGCGCGCTATCGGCGCTGGTGCTCGGAGGCCCCGAACAACGCCCGCGTCGCGGCGATCTCCACCTATCACGAGCTGGTCCCCGCCTTCCGCGCGCTCCTCGAGCGGCAGGGCGGCGACCTTCCGGCGTTCTATCGCGCCGTGCGGGAGCTCGCGCGCCTACCCCGGGAGGAGCGGCGGGTGCGGCTGGTGGGCGATGGTGCCGTCCTCCTCCACCGCGGGGAACGGCAGGCCCATCCTGCGGCAGTAGTCGGCCACGTCGGGCTGGAGCCACTCCACGAGCGTCTCGTGGCGCAGGCGGGGGTCGAGACGGGGCGCGTCGTAGAGCCCGGCGGCGGCGCGCTGGCGCTGGGCCTCGTAGAGGAGGACGGCGGCGGCGACCGAGACGTTGAGCGACGGGACCATGCCCGCGAGCGGGATGAGCACGGTCGCGTCGGCCAGCGCCAGGGCCTCCTCGCTCACCCCCAGGAGCTCGGCGCCGAGCAGTAGCGCGGTGGGGCGCGTGTAGTCGATCGCGCGGAAGTCGGTCGCCCCGGGGGTGGGGTGCGCCGCGACGATGGCGTGCCCGCTCGCTTTCAGGTGGGCGATGGCGGTCTGCACGCCGGGGTGGGTGCGCACGTACACCCAGCGGTCGGTCCCGGCCGCCCGTCCCTGATGGGGCCGCAGCCGCGCGGATGGCCACACGGCGTGCGCCTCGAACACCCCGACCGCGTCGCAGGTCCGCAGGATCGCCGAGAAGTTGTGGGGCTTGTGGACGTTGTCCAGCAGTACCGTCAGGTCCGGCTGGCGGCGGTCGAGGACCTCCCGGGCCCGCAGGTACCGGTGCCGGGTCACGGGCCGGTCTTGCCGAGGGCCTCGAGGAGCTTGCCGTGCAGGCCCCCGAAGGCGCCGTTACTCATCACGACGAGGTGGTCTCCGGGGCGCGCGATCTCCACCAGATAGCCGATGATCGCCCCCAGATCCCGGAAGACCTTCCCCCGCGCCCCGAGCGCGGCGACCGCCGCCCCGGCGTCCCAGCCGAGGTCCGGCGGGGCGTAGAGCACCACGAGGTCCGCGACCTCGAGGGCCCGGGCGAGCTGGTCGCGGTGCACGCCGAGGCGCATGGTGTTCGAGCGCGGCTCGAGGACGGCGACGACCCGTGCGCCGCCCACGTGCCGGCGCAGGCCCTCCAGCGTGGTCCGGATGGCCGTGGGGTGGTGGGCGAAGTCGTCGTAGACGGTGACGCCGTTCACCCGGCCCCGGGCCTCGAGCCGCCGCCGCACGTTGCGGAAGCCCGCGAGGGCGGCGCAGGCGCGCGCGGGGTCCACCCCGGCGTGGCGGGCCGCGGCGATGGCCGAGAGGGCGTTCGCGACGTTGTGGTCCCCGAGGAGGTCCCACTCCACGCGCCCGGCCGGCTGTCCGGCCCAGAGGACCTCGAACCGGCTGCCGTCCCCGTCGAGGAGGCGCGCCTCCCAGCCCTTCGGGGTGCCGGTCTCCTCGACCGCGGTCCAGCAGCCCATGGCGAGCACCCGCTCGAGTGCGGCGTCACCGGCGGGGCGGATGATCCGCCCAATGCCCGGAACGGTGCGTACCAGGTGGTGGAACTGGCGCTCGATCGCGGCGAGATCCGGGAAGATGTCCGCGTGATCGTACTCGAGGTTGTTCAGGACTGCGGTCCGCGGGCGGTAGTGCACGAACTTGGACCGCTTGTCGAAGAAGGCCGTGTCGTACTCGTCCGCCTCGACCACGAAGCAGCGTCCGCCGCCGAGGCGCGCCGAGACCCCGAAATCGACCGGCACGCCCCCGATGAGGAAGCCGGGGTCCAGCCCCGCCTCGTCCAGGATCCGCGCGAGCATGCTGCTGGTGGTGGTCTTGCCGTGGGTGCCGGCGACGGCGAGGACCCAGCGCTCGCGCAGGACCTGCTCGGCGAGCCACTGGGGGCCCGAGGTGTAGGCCAGGCCCTGGTCGAGCACGTGCTCCACCATGGGGTTGCCCCGGGAGAGCGCGTTGCCCACCACGACCACGTCCGGCGCGGGCGCGAGCGCCGCCGGGTCCCAGCCCTCCGTGAGGGCGATGCCCGCGGCGGCGAGCTGGTCGCTCATGGGCGGGTAGACGTTGGCGTCGGAGCCGGTGACCCGGTGGCCGCGCGCGCGGGCGAGGAGCGCGACGCCGCCCATGAAGGTCCCGCAGATCCCCAGGATGTGGAGGTGCACCCGGCTACTCGGCGAGGGGGAACAGGGCGTCCTGGACGCTGATGGCGACCCAGTAGAAGACGATGGCGATCAGTACCCCGACGATGAGCGGCGCCGAGAGGGCCCGGCGCAGGACGTGCCCGGTGACGACCAGGCTCCAGATGACGAGGCCGAGCAGCGCGAAGGCCGGCAGGCCTGCGGTCGCCCCCGCGCTCTCGCCCTGCTCGTGGGCGAGCCACCAGGTGGGGACGATGGCGAGGAGGGCGATGAGGAATCCCGTTCCGCCGAGGGCGGAGAGCGTCTGGGTCAGGCGCGACTGGCGGCTCTGGAGGTAGAGCAGCGACGCGGTGAGCAGGGCGAGCAACGCGGTGTCGGTCACGCCGAGCGCGAGCGCGGCGAGCGGCGGCTGGTAGGCGAGCGCCAGCACGAAGCCCGAGAGGGCGTGCAGCGCGAGGGTCAGGTAGAGCAGGAACGGGGCGAGCGGAAGGTCCTGGGGACCCTTGCGCAGCAGGAGGATCTCGAAAAAGACGCGGATCAGTCGGTCCAAGGCCCGCACCCCCAGGATTGCCGGCGCCAGGCGGGGCGGCGGCAGGCCGCCATGATAACCCAAAGCCCGGGGCGCGCCCCACGCGGGGACAGGGGTGCGGCCCTCGCGGGGGGCACCCTCCGGGGCCTTCGCCCCGGGACGCGGCGGCAGGCCGGTATTGAGTGCCGCCGATCCGGCGCCTTAGGATACGGCCGATGCTCCCTGCCGCACCCCTGCAACTGCCGCGGCTCGTGGTCAACGCCGACGACTACGGCTATTTCGCCGCCGTGACCCGGGGGGTCCTGGAGACCCTCGACGCGGGGTCGGTCACGGCGACCGGGGTCCTCGCCAACGGACCGGCCCTCCCCCGGTACGCCGAGGCGCTGCGCGACCGTCCGGGGGTCGACGTGGGCGTGCACCTGAACCTCACCCTCGGCGAGCCCCTCACCGCGGGCCTGCGCGGGCGCCTCGGCGCGAGCGGCGGACGCTTCGCCGGGCGGGCGGGTCTCCTCGCGGCCCTGGCGACGGGGCGGTTCCCGCTCGCCGAAGTGGTGGCGGAGCTCCGGGCCCAGGTCGAGCGCTGCCTCGCCCTCGGGCTCGCCCCGCGCTTCCTGAACGGCCACGAGCACGTGCACATGCTCCCCGGCATCCTGCCCCGGGTGGGGGCGCTTGCCGCGGAATACGGCATCCCCCACGTGCGCTTCGTCACCCCCGAGTGGCGGGCCGGGGGCCTCGCCCCGGGACCGCTGGCACGCAGCGCCGTGCTGCAGGTCCTCGCGCTGCTCCAGCGCGGCTCGCGTCCCCGGGGTGGGCCGACCCTCCTCGGCGCCGGGGTGAGCGGGCGCCTGACGCGGGCGGCCCTGGCGGCGCGCCTCGCCCACCTGGCGCCCGGGCGGGACTACGAGCTGATGTGCCACCCTGGCTATCGGGACCCGGAGGAGGTGCGCGACCCCGCCCTGCTCGCCTTCCACGGCTGGGACGAGGAGCGCGAGCTGCTCACCGGCCCCGGGCTGCGGACGCTGTGCTTGGCCCGGGGCGTGCGCTTGGTGCGGTTCCGGGACCTGGAAGACGGCCCGGGCCGGTCCCGGGAAGACCCCATCGGGAGGACGCCATGAGCGAGTCGTCGTCAGCCGTGTCGCTGGTCCCTGGCGCGCCGGAGGGGGGACGCCGGCGCCTGAGCGTGGTCATTCCGGCGAAGGACGAGCGGGAGGGCCTCGAGGCGCTCCTCGCCGCGGTGTACGCGGCCCTCGGCGAGTGCGGCGGTCTCGAGCACGAGGTCATCGTCGTGGACGACGGCAGCCGCGACGGCACCTTCGAGCGGCTGCGCGAGCTGCAGCCGCGCCACCCCGGCCTGCGGGGGGTGCGGCTCAGCCGGAACTTCGGCAAGGAGGCCGCGCTGCTCGCCGGCCTGCGGGCCGCGACGGGCGACGCCGTCATCACCATGGACGCCGACCTGCAGCACCCGCCGGCCGTCATCCCCGAGATGGTGGCCCGCTGGCGGGCCGGGGCGAAGGTGGTCCACGGGGTCAAGAGCCGGCCCTCCGGGGCGAGGCGCCGCGACCGCTTCGCCTCCTCCGCGTTCAACCGCCTGATGCGCTACCTGGCCGGCATCGAGATGCGGCGCGCGTCCGATTTCACACTGCTCGACCGGGTGGCGGCCGACGTCGTCGTACGCGAGCTCCCGGAGCGCAGGCGCTTCTACCGGGCGTTGACCCGCTGGGTCGGTTTCCGCCAGGAGAGCGTGGTCTTCGACGTCCCGCCGCGGGAGCGGGGCAGCAGCGCCTGGTCCTCGGCGCGGCTGATGGACCTGGCCGCGACCGGCATCGTGTCCTTCACCAGCCTGCCGCTGCGCCTGGTGACCTTCCTCGGGCTCGCGACCCTGGTATTCGCGGTGGTCCTGGTGGCCGACACGCTGTGGTCCTGGTTCACGGGGACCGCGGTCTCGGGCTACGCGACCGTCGAGGTCACGCTGCTCTTCGTCGGCAGCGCGGTCATGATCAGCCTCGGCATCCTCGGCGAGTACGTGGCCCGTATCTACGACGAGGTGAAGGCCCGCCCCGGCTACGTCGTCGAGGAGGAGCTCGGCGGCGCGCCCCGGCCGGACTCCCCGTCGCTCCCGACCCCTGCCCAGGGTGGGTAGCGCCTGGCGGGGGGGCGGGCCGGCGGCGGGGGCCACGTCGGGGGCTGCGTCGGGGGCTGCGTCGGGGGCTACGTGCTCGCGCGGTTGACACGCTGGTGGCGCGGGCCCTCGGGGGGCGAGGCCTTCGCGGACGGCGAGTGGGCCGCGCTCGCCGCGCGTCTGCCGCTCCTCGAGGGTTGGTCGGCGGAGGACCTCGACCGCCTGCGGGTACTCGCCGGGGACTTCCTGCGGCGCAAGGTGGTCCAGGGCGCGGGCGGCCTCGAGGTCGACGACGCCATGCGCCGGCTCGTCGCGGTGCAGGCCTGCGTGCCCGTCCTGCACCTGGGGCTCGACTGGTACTCGGGGTGGGTGTCGGTCATCGTCTACCCGGACGAGTTCGTCGCCCGCCAGGAGTGGGTCGACGAGGACGGCGTGGCCCACGAGGTCGAGCGCGAGCTCTCGGGGGAGGCTTGGCCCGAGGGGCCGGCGATCCTCTCCTGGACGGACGTGGAGCTCGGGGCCGACGGCGAGGACTGGGGCAACGTGGTCGTCCACGAGATGGCCCACAAGCTCGACCTTCTGAACGGCGAGGCCAACGGCATGCCGCCGCTGCACGCCGGGATGTCCCGCTCCGCCTGGACCGCGGCCTTCTCGAGCGCCTTCGAGGACTTCTCGGAGCGGGTCGAGCGCGGAGAGGAGGTCCTCATCGACGATTACGCCGCGGACGACCCCGGGGAATTCTTCGCGGTGATGTCGGAGGCGTTCTTCCTCCACCCCCGGGACGTGCGGGAGGCCTACCCTGAGGTGTACGGGCAGCTGGAGGCGTTCTACCGCCAGGACCCGGGGCTGCGGCTAGGGCCATGAAGCGAGGGCCGTGAGGCAGGGGCCGCGGAGGTCCCCGACGCCGGGGGCCCCCGCAGTCCCGAAAGCTCCGCTCTCCCGGGGCCTCTCAGGCCTCCGGCACGTGGCGGTGCAGGTGGACCGGCTCCGCGGTGCGCTTGCGGACCTGGATGTTCAGCATCTCCACCACCACCGAGAAGGCCATCGCGAAGTAGATGTACCCGCGCGGGATGTGGAACTCGAAGCCCTCGCCGATGAGGGCGACGCCGACCACGATGAGGAAGCTGAGCGCGAGCATCTTCACGGTGGGGTGGGTGTCGATGAAGTCGCTGATGGGCTTCGCCGCGACCATCATCACGAGGACCGCGACGACGATGGCGAGGACCATGATCGAGACCTGCTGCACCAGGCCGACCGCGGTGATGACCGAGTCGAGGGAGAAGACGATGTCGATGAGGGCGATCTGGACCAGCACGGCCCCGAAGCTCGCCGCCTGCACCGCCTTCGGGCCCTCCTCCTCCCCCTCGAGGCTGTTGTGGATCTCCAGGGTCGCCTTCGCCAGCAGGAACGCGCCGCCGCCGATGAGGATGACGTCGCGCCAGGAGACCTCGTGCCCGAGGACGGCGACGATGGGTGCGGTCAGACTCATCAGCCAGGTGAGCGAGAGCAGGAGCGCGATCCGGCTGCCCATGGCGAGCCCGAGGCCGAGCACGCGGGCGGACTGCCGGCGCTCCGGGGGCAGGCGGCCCACCAGGATGGAGAGAAAGATGATGTTGTCGATTCCGAGCACGATCTCGAGGGCGGTCAGCGTCAGGAGCGCGACCCAGGCCTCGGGTTGGAGAAGCCAGTCCATGCGGGGCACCTGTCGGTTGGGTTCCGGCCTGATAGTCTAATACGCCGCCGGCTCGATGACGGGCGCGGGGGCAGAGGGGAGGAGGGCACAGTGAAGATAGAGACGATCGCGATCCACGGCGGCTACGCGCCCGAGCCCACCACCCGGGCCGTGGCCGTGCCCATCTACCAGACCACCTCCTACGCCTTCGACGACACCCAGCACGGGGCCGACCTCTTCGATCTCAAGGTCCCGGGCAACATCTACACGCGCATCATGAATCCCACCACCGCGGTGCTCGAGCAGCGCGTGGCGCAGATGGAGGGGGGAGTGGGGGCGCTCGCGGTGGCCTCGGGGATGTCCGCGATCACCTATGCCCTCTTCACCCTCGCCGAGGCGGGCGACAACATCGTCACGACCTCGCAACTCTACGGCGGCACCTACAACCTCTTCGCGCACACCTTCCCGCGCTTCGGGATCGAGGCGCGCTTCGCGGACTACCGGGACGTCGCGGGCATCGGGCGGCTCATCGACGGGCGCACGAAGGCCGTCTTCTGCGAGTCGATCGGCAACCCCGCGGGCAACGTGGTCGACTTCGGGGCGCTCGCCGAGGTGGCGCACGCGCGCGGCGTCCCGCTCATCGTGGACAACACGGTGCCCACGCCCTACCTCTGCCGGCCCCTCGAGCACGGCGCGGACGTGGTGGTGCACGCCCTCACCAAGTACATGGGCGGACACGGCACCACGCTCGGGGGCGCCATCGTCGACGGCGGCCGCTTCCCCTGGGCCGAGCACCGGGAGCGCTTCCCGCGCATGAGCGAGCCGGACGCCTCCTACCACGGCGTGGTCTACACGGAGGCCTTCGGGCCCGCGGCCTTCATCGGCCGCGCGCGGGTGGTGCCGCTGCGGAACATGGGCGCGGCGATCTCGCCCTTCAACTCCTTCCTCATCCTGCAGGGGATCGAGACGCTGCCGGTGCGCATGGACCGGCACTGCGAGAACGCGCTCGCGGTGGCGCGCCACCTGCAGGACCACCCGCGGGTGAGCTGGGTGCGCTACGCGGGGCTCGCGGACCACCCCGATCACGGCGTGCTGCGGCGCTACATGGGCGGGCGGGCCGCGAGCATCCTGAGCTTCGGGATCCAGGGCGGGGCGCCGGCCGGCGCCCGCTTCATCGACGCCCTGAAGCTGGTCGTGCGCCTCGTGAACATCGGGGACGCGAAATCGCTCGCTTGCCACCCGGCGACCACGACCCACCGCCAGCTCTCCCCCGCGGAGCTCGCCCGGGCGGGGGTGACGCCCGACCTCGTGCGGCTCTCCATCGGCATCGAGCACATCGACGACATCCTCGCGGACGTCGACCAGGCCCTCGCCGCGGCGTAGGGCGACGGGGCTCAGGCAGCAGAGCTGCCGGTCAGACGGAGAGCTGCCGCCTCGGCGGAGAGTGGCGGCTCAGGCGGAGAGCTGCTGGTCGGCCACACCGCGGAAGGCGGCGGCGGAGGCCTCGCGCAGGGGGGCGGGCTTGCCGAGGGCCCAGCCCTGGGCGTAGTCGACGCCGAGGTCGGCGAGCGCGTGCAGGGTCTCGCGGTTCTCGACGAATTCCGCGATCGTGCGGATCCCCATCCGGTGACCCACCTCGTTGATCGCAGCGACCATCGCCCGGTCGTAGGGGTCGTGGAGCATGTCGCGCACGAAGCTGCCGTCGATCTTCAGGTAGTCGACGGGGAGGTTCTTCAGGTAGGCGAAGGAGGACAGTCCACTGCCGAAGTCGTCGAGCGCGAACCAGCAGCCCATCGCCCGCAGTTCCCGGATGAACTGCGAGGCGGTCGCCTGATTGGCGATGGCGGCCGTCTCGGTGATCTCGAAGCACACCGTGTCGTGGGGCACGCGGAAGCGTTCGAACTGCTCGCGGATGAAGGCGAGGAAGTTGTCGTCGCTCAGCGTCGTCCCCGACAGGTTGATGCTGAGCAGCACGCCCTCGAGGCTCGGCTGGCTCGAGAGCCAGCGGAAGCAGTGGTGCACCACCCAGCGGTCGATGGCCGGCATCAGGTTGTAGCGCTCGGCCGCCGGCAGGAACGCCGCCGGGGAGACCAGCTCGCCGCGCTCGTCGCGCATGCGCACCAGGATCTCCACCGAGTGCCGGAGGTTGTCCTCGGTCTGCACCGCGACGATGTCCTGGCAGAAGAGCTCGAGCCGGTCCTCGCCGATCGCCTGGGTGATCCGCGAGACCCACTGCATCTCGCCGTGGCGGCGCGCCAGGTCGAGATCGGAATCCTGGTAGAGGTGGATCCGGTTGCGCCCCAGGTCCTTCGCGGCGTAGCAGGCGACGTCCGCCGCGCTGAGGATGCTGCCCACCGTCTCGCGCTCGCCCGTCACCGCGACGATGCCGATGCTGACCCCGATCTCGAACGTCTTGTCCTCCCACAGGAACCGGTAGTCGCGCACCGAGGCGCGCAGGGCCTCGGCGATCTCGATCCCCTGGGGCAGCGGACAGCCCTCGAGCAGCACGCCGAATTCGTCGCCCCCGAGGCGGGCGAGGGCGTCGGACTCGCGCAGGCGCCCGTGCATGAGCGCCGCCAGCTGGCGCAGGAGATCGTCGCCCACGGCGTGTCCGCAGGTGTCGTTGACGATCTTGAACTGGTCGAGGTCCATGTAGAGGCAGACGTGCTGGCGCGACTCGCTCTGCGCGACCGTCAGCGCGTGGGCCAGGCGGCTCTCGAACTCCCTCCGGTTGAGGAGCCCGGTCACGTTGTCATGGCTCGCCTGGTAGGCGAGGCGCCGCGCGAGGCTCCGGGTCTCGGTCACGTCGCGGAACACCAGCACCGACCCGAGCGCATCCCCGCGGGGGTCGCGGATCGGGGTGACCGTCTGGGTCACCGAGAACTCCTCGCCGTCGCGCCGGCGCAGCAGCTGCGGCTCCCGGGTCTGCAGCGCGAGCTCCACCTGGCAGGCGGTTTCCCCCAGCCCGCCGAAGGGCTCCCGGGTGGCCTCGTCGAGCAGGGTGTAGACCTTCCCCAGGGGTTGGCCCTTCGCCTCTTCCAGGCCCCACCCGGTCAGGCGCTCGGCGCTCGGGTTCAGGTAATCGACGCAGCCGCAGGTGTCCGTGGTGATGACGCCGTCGCCGATCGAATGCAGCGTGACCTGCGCGCGCTCCTTCTCGCGCAGCAGCTCCGCCTCGGCGCGCAGGCGGTCGCCGGTCTCGGACGCGAGCTCCCGGTTCACGCGCGAGACGCGCTCGAGCAGTCGCGCCCGGTCGCTCGCGAGGGCGAAGGAGCGCAGCACGGTGCGCTCGAAGCTGCCCGCGACGGAGAACAGCACCACCCCGAGGATGAGCAGCATCACGCCCATGCTGACGAGCACGGCCTCGGGGGCGAGCAGCGAGCGCACCGCGAGGGGCAGGAGGCAGGGCACGAGGAACGCGGTGTAGGCCGAGCCGACCGCGCCGTTGTTGGAGACCCCCGCGGTGGCGACGCCCACCAGCATGGCGTAGACGAGCAACTGGTAGGACAGGGGCCAGCCGAAGTCGAGAAAGAGGGCGAGCGACCCCCAGGCCACCCCGGCGGCGAGCGCCCCGAGCCGGTAGGCGGCGAGCCAGCGTCCGCTCAGCTGGTGGGCCGGTTTCTGGCGCCGGAATGCGGCGAACAGCCAGAGCCGGAGTACCGTGATCAGCGTCAGCGTCACCCACCAGGCGAGCAGCGGCAGGGCGGGCCCCGGACCGGCCAGCACGCCTGCGGTGACCGCGGCGATGAACACGCTGGCGAGGAGCGGGGCGGGGGACTGGGCGAAGAGGAGTCGGACCTGCTCCGGACGAAACTCGGCAGGGTCCCGGCGGGTCGCCGAGGACGGCGTCGTCTCCGGCAACGGTCGAACGGGCTCGATTGCGGGTGCGGCCATGCGCCGGTGGGGCCGATCCAACCTCGTCGTGGTCAACAGGCCCTTGCCCCGTCGCCGCCCGGGGGCGGACTCGGGGTCTCTCGGGGGTCCGCGAGGTGCTTGCCTCGCCCCGGTCTTATCGGCCCTGCCCGAGGGTCCTTTAAGTTGGGGTGCGCCGGCGGGCTCGCGGCCGGGCCGAGGCCCTATACTGTGCGGGCAGCCGCCAGAGGCGCCCGCCCGCACGGCGCGGGCGGCGCCCATCGAGGCTCCCATCGACTCGTGATGCCAGCTATCCGGTCCATCCGGCCGCGCTCCTTCCTCACCCTGGTCTTCGTCGGCTTCCTCGCCGTCGCGCTGCCGCTGCTCGTGGCGATCCTGTTCGCCTCGCTGCAGGTGGAGCGGCTTGCGAGCCAGAGCGAGCGGGCGGTGTACCGCACCGTGCAGCTCACCCACGGGGGCCGCAATCTCGTGGAAGAGCTCACCGGGATGGAGCGCAACATGCGTCAGTACCTGGTCCTCAAGGACGAGGCGCGGCTCGCGGCCTATGACAAGACTCACGCGGAGCTCCAGGGCACGGTGACCTACATGCTGGCGCTGGAGGAGGACCCGCCGGCACGCCAGCGCCTGTACGAGCTGGCCGAGCGCGAGCGGCGCCTGTTCGAGACCCTGCGCGGACAGCGTCTCGACACCGCGGCCAGCGAGGCCGCAGTGGCGGAGTTCGTGCCCCTCGCCGAGCTGGCGCGCCAGATCCTGTCCGAGGCCAATGCCAGCGTGGGGCAGGGGGTGGAGGTCCTGCGGCAGATGGCCGGTCAGTCCCAGCGCTTCCTGGTCTGGCAGGCCGCCGCGCTGGTGCCCCTCGTGGTGGGTCTGGCGGCGCTCTTCCTGTTTCTCATCGCGCGCCCCCTCGGGCAGCTCGACCACGCCATCCGCCTGCTGGGCGACGGCGAGCTCTACACCCCGATCCAGGTGCGCGGTCCCCAGGACCTGGAAACCCTCGGGGAGCGCCTGGAGTGGCTGCGCACCCGTCTGCTGGAGCTCGAGGAGGAGAAGAAGTCGTTCCTGCGCCACGTCTCCCACGAGTTGAAGACCCCCCTGACGGCCCTGCGCGAGGGCGCCGAGCTGCTGGCCGAGCAGGTCGTCGGGCCGCTCACCGAGGAGCAGCGTGAGGTCACCGACATCCTCCACAACAACGCCCTGCGCCTGCAGAAGCTCATCGAGGACCTGCTCGCCTTCAGCCGCATGCCCGACGTGCGCAGTGCCGAGATGCGCCGGGAGCCGGTGCGCCTGGACCAGCTCGCCCGCTCCGTCGTGACCGACCACCGGGTGGGGGCGCTCGCCCGGGGACTGCGCTTTCGCCTGAGCGTCGACCCCATCACCGTGCAGGGGGACCGGGCGCGGCTGCGTGCGATCCTCGACAACCTGGTCTCGAACGCGGTCAAGTACTCGCCCCGCAGCGGGAAGATCGACATCCGGGTGGGCGAGGACACCGATGGCGTCGCCCTGGAGGTCCACGACGAGGGGCCGGGCATCCCGCCGGAGGACCGCCCCCGGGTCTTCGACGCCTTCTACCAGGGCCGGAACCAGCCGGGCGGCCCGGTGCAGGGAACCGGGCTCGGTCTTGCCATCGCGCGGGAGTGCGCCATTGCGCACGGCGGAGAAATCCGCATCATTGACGATCCGGCCCCCGGGACTCACCTCCGGGTCACCCTTCCTTCGGCGCTCGTCACCGCCAGGGCCCCATGAGACCCAGAATCGCGCTCGCAGCCGCACTGGTGGCGCTCCCCACGTTGGGGGGCTGCGCCGCAGCGGGTGTTCCCGTCCCGTCGCCGGTCGTGCCTGAGGTGCTGCAGGGGGAGGTCTGCTCCGAGGACGTGGCCGACGCGCTCGCCTACTTCGCCCGGCTGCGCGCCATGAAGCGCCCGGAGCTCCAGAAGGAGGCGGAGCGGCTGCGGGCCGCGTCGCCCGCCGAGCCGAGCGGCGAGCAGCGCATGCAGTCGGCCCTGCTCCTGGCGCTGCCGGGCGGGCCTGCGGTGGACGAGCGGCGTGCGCTGGCGCTCTTGCAGGGCGAGCGTGCCCGGACGACGCAGCCCGAGGTGCGCCACCTCTGCCAGCTGCTCGAGGCCCTGCTGGGCTCGGCGCTGGAGCGCGACGCGCGCCTGCACGCCGCGGCGGAGGAACAGAAGGAGAATCGTCAGCGGGTCGCGACGCTCGAGCGTGACCTGAAACAAGCGCAGTCCCGTGGCCGGGAGCTCGAGCAGCGGATTTTCCACCTGCACCGGCTGCTCACCCGGGAGCAGACGGAAGGCGCCGAGCGTCAGCGCCAGCTGGAGGAGCTGCGCAAGATCGAGAGCAGCCTGGAATCGCGCCGCGGCGTGCCGCCCGCCACGCCGGCGCCTGACGCGCCCTCGGCGTCCCCCACGACCCCCTTGCCCCGCCCCCATGAGCCCGAAGAAAGGCAAAGTTCTCCTGGTCGATGACGACCCGGACGTCCTGAAGCTGCTGGAACTGCGGCTGAAGGCCGCCGGCTTCGAGACGGTCACCGCGGCGAGCGGGGCGGAAGCCCTCGCCCGGCTCGAGGTGGACCGGCCGCAGGCGGTGCTGACCGACCTGCGCATGGAAGGCATGGACGGGCTGGAGCTCTTCGAGGCGATCCACGAGCGCCGACCGGCGCTGCCCGTTCTGATGCTGACGGCCCACGGGACCATCCCGGACGCGGTCGCGGCCACCCGCGGCGGGGTGTTCGCCTTCCTCACCAAGCCCTTCGACGGGCGCGAGGTGATCGAGCAGGTGGAGCGGGCGATCCGGGTCAGCGGCGGCGCCGGCGAGGAGGTGGTCCCCTGCGACGAGGGACAGGAGTGGCGGCGGGAGCTGGTGACCCGCAGTCCGGTGATGGAGGAGCTGCTCTGCCAGGCGCGGCTGGTGGCGGACAGCGGGGCCAGTGTGCTCATCCGCGGGCCGAGCGGCACCGGCAAGGAGATGCTCGCGAAGGCGATCCACCGGGCGAGCGAGCGCCGCGACCAGGCCTTCGTGGCCTTCAACTGCGCCGCGATCCCCGAGCCGTTGATGGAGTCCGAGCTCTTCGGCTATGCCAAGGGGGCGTTCACGGGGGCGGCCCGCGACACGCCCGGGCTCTTCCAGGCAGCTCACGGGGGCACCCTCCTGCTGGACGAGATCGGGGACATGCCGGCCTCGCTCCAGGCGAAACTGTTGCGGGTGTTGCAGGAGCGGCAGGTCCGACCGGTGGGGAGCACCCGGTCCGCGCCGGTGGACGTGCGGGTCATCTCCGCGACCCACCGGGACCTCGAGGAGGAGGTCCGGGCAGGGCGGTTCCGGGAGGACCTCTTCTACCGCCTGAACGTGGTGGTCCTCGACATCCCCCCCCTGGCGGACCGCCGGGAGGACATCCCCCTGCTTGCCTCTCACTTCCTCTCCCGGCTCCGGGGGGCGAGCCGCAAGCAGGTCGAAGGTTTCGCGCCGGACGCGATGGAACTGCTGGTGAGCGCCCCGTGGCCGGGCAACGTGCGCCAGCTGGCCAACGTCGTGGAGCAGGCCTTCGCCCTCACCACGACCCCGCTGATTCCCGCGACCCTGGTCCAGAGGGCCCTGCGCTCCCAACCGGCGGATCTCCCGTCTCTGGAGGAGGCGCGGGCGGATTTCGAGCGGGAGTATTTGAGCCGCCTGCTCAAGATCACTCAGGGCAACGTGAGTCAGGCCGCCCGGCTGGCGGACCGCAACCGCACCGACTTCTACAAGCTGTTGCGTCGGCACCAACTCGACCCGGCCCTGTTCAAGCCCGCGGATGGACTTGACGATACCTGACGTGTTAACTTGCAGCGCTAAGCTTGCCTGCACGCTGGAAGCTGTATATTCTTTAGGCCGGTAGTCGCACTATCGGAGTTGTGCCGGGGGGCTGCAGGCCGCCGTTTGGGGTTGGGTCTGCGAGGTCGCCTGTGAGTCCGGGCGACGGACGACGGCGGCTGCTTCCGATGGTGAAAGTTTTCTACATCTGGGAACGGAGCATACAAATGCATAAACATCTGATGGCGATCAGCGTTCTGGCCGCTTCCATGCTGGCCGTCGGCACGGCGGGCGCGCAGCAGCTGCCGGGTTATGCTTATGACACGTACGGTAAGCCGGCGAAGGACACCTGGGGCGAGTGCGTGAAGAGCGTCTACCGCCAGAAGGATGCGTACCCGGAGTGCGAGGCTGCCAAGAAGGTCGAGAGGATCAAGGACAAGGCGGTGCTCGAGGGCAATCTGCACTTCGACTTCGACAAGTCCCAGCTGAAGCCCGCCGGCAAGCAGATCCTGGACGACCTCCTGGCCCGCATGAAGGGCGCGGACCTCACCGCCGTGGCGGTCTCCGGCCACACCGACAGCGTCGGCTCGGATGCGTACAACGTGAAGCTCGGCCAGCGCCGCGCCGACGTGGTGAAGGACTACCTGGTCTCCAAGGGCGTCCCGGGCTCCAAGATCACCACCAAGAGCTTCGGTGAGTCGCAGCCGGTCGCGTCGAACAAGACCGCCGACGGCCGTGCGAAGAACCGCCGGGCCGAGGTGGACGTCGACGCGGTCATCGCGAAGTAAGCAGTCGCCCGACCGCAAAGCAGTCTGCAAGGACCCCGCCGGGAAACCGTGCGGGGTCTTTGCGTCATCTCGATGACCCTCGCCCAGCACGTCCACACGTTCGGCCAGGCGCTGCTGCGCCGGTACGGCGAGCGTGTCCACAAGGTGGCGATCGACGCGGGGTTCACCTGCCCGAACCGGGACGGGACGCTCGGGAGGGGCGGCTGCACCTTCTGCAACAACGCATCGTTCAGCCCGCACGCCCGGGAGCCCCGCAGCGTGGCCGACCAGATCGCCGCCGGCCGGGCGGTCATCCGCCGGCGCACCGGGGCGCAGCGCTACATCGCCTATTTCCAGGCGTACACCAATACCTACGGGGCGGTGGAGCACCTGGACCGGCTCTACCGGGAGGCGCTGGCCGAGCCGGACGTGGTGGGGCTGGCGGTGGGGACGCGGCCCGACTGTCTCGACGACCCGGTGCTCGACCTGCTGGCCGGCTACCGCGACGAGGGTCGCGAGATCTGGGTCGAGCTGGGGCTGCAGTCGGCCTTCGACGAGACCCTGCGCCGGGTCCGTCGGGGCCACGGTTTTGCCGAGTACCGGGCCGCGGCGCATGCGATCCACTCCCGGGGGCTCGCGCTCTGCACCCATCTGATTGTCGGGTTGCCCGGGGAGTCTTCCTGGCACGCCCGGACCAGCCTCGAGCGGGTGCTGGAGTTGGGGGTGGACGGTCTCAAGGTGCACCCGTTGCACGTGGTGCGGGGCACGCGCCTCGCGGTGGAGTGGCGCCGGGGCGGCTACCGGCCGCTCACCCTCGAGGAGTACGTGGAGACGGCCTGTGACATCGTGGAGGCCACCCCGCCGGAGGTGGAGTTCCATCGCCTGACGGGTACGGCGCCCCGCTCCGTCCTCCTGGCCCCGGAGTGGTGCGCCTGGAAGTGGCGCGTGCTGAACGCCATCGAGGGCGAGCTGGCCCGACGGGCCGGTCAGGCCGGCTCGGGAGTCGTGGGCCGGATCCCGCTCAGGAGATAGGTGAGGAGCTCGTGCACCGAGCGGATCTCCCGCCCGAAGGGCAGGCTCTCCGACCCGCGGAAGAACAGCCCCAGGTTGACGTCGCCGCGCTGCGCCGCCGCCAGCTGGGTCTCGATGCAGAACTGCCCGGCCGAGCCGTTGCCGTCCTTGAGCCCGCAGAAGGTCAGGCACTCCACCTGGCGCCCGCAGTGCGCCTTGTCCGGGGTGGCGCGCGCCCGCAGGCCCTCTTCCCGCCCGAGGTAGCGCTTGAGCCAGGGGGTGAGCACCGCGCGGGCCGGTAGCCCCGCCGCGCTCATGAAGGTCACGATGTCCTCGGGGCCGGCCTCGGCGAGCACCCGCTTGAAGTTGATGTGCGCGTCGGATTCCCGGGTCACCGCGAAGGGGGTGCCGACCTGGACCGCAGAGGCGCCCCAGGCGAACAGCTCCTTGACCCGCTCGTAGGCGTTGATGCCCCCGGCGGGGATGAGCGGGATCCGGTCCGTCGCCAGGCCGAGCGTCTTGAAGACGTCGCGCACGGCGTCCAGTACCCGGACGAAGTCGAAGCGCGAATCGCTCACCTCCTCGATCCGGGTGGCGCCGAGGTGGCCACCGGCGTAGCGAGGGTGCTCCAGGACGATCGCGTCCGGCAGGACGCCTTTGCGCATCCACTTCTTGAGCACGGCGCGCACGCCACGCTCCTCGGAGAGGATCGGGATGAGCGCCACGTCTTTGTGGCCTTCGGTGAGCTCGGGGAGGTCCGTGGGCAGACCCGCCCCCATGACGATGGCGTTGGCGCCGCTGCGGCAGGCCTGGCGCACGAGATCCGCGTAGTGCCTGACCGCCCGCATGACGTTGACGGCGATGAAGCCGCCGGGCCCGGCGATCTCCCGCGCGGCCTGCACCTCACGGTCGAGCGCCTCGAGGTTGGTGGCTGCGATGGCGCTGTGGTCCCGCGACTTTCCGGCCCGTTCCATCAGGTCGGGGTGCAACCGGCGCAACTCCACGGAGGCAATCGTGCCGACCGCCCCCTCCCGGGCCACGGACCCGGCCAGCCGATGCCCGGAGATCCCGACTCCCATGCCCCCCTGCACCACCGGCAGGAGGCTGAAGTCCCGAATCCTGAGTCGCGGAAAGGCCGACTGAATCGGTGCATCGCTATCCATCCCGAGTCCACCTGCCCGTCGAGGGCGTTGAATCGAAAGTAATCCAGAATACACGAGTGCCCACGTCGTACATAATAACGTGGGTTAAGTCAATTCGCGGGGGGCGCCCGCCGGGCCTCCGGACTCCCGGCCCACGTCCGCCGCGGGGGCTTCAGGACTCCCGCCGCACCGCGAACCGCGGAAACATCCGCCCGATGGCCGCAGACACTGCTTCCGGGACCCTGGCGGGCCGGGAGGGGCGGGAGAGCGCGGGGTCGAGGCAGCGCCCCGTCACGCACTCCTGCAGCGCGTAGTCCGTCACCCCGGCCCCGGCGAGCGCGGCGGCGAGGGAGAGGAGGTCGGCCTCGGAGAGCAGGTCCGGGTGGACGGTGGTGCGCACCTCGCAGGCGACCCCGCTCGCGAGCACCCGGCGCAGGCTCTCCCAGGCCCGTTGGCCGCTCGCCGGCCCGCCGCCGGTGAGGGCGGGGTAGGCGGGGGCCTCCGCCTTCACGTCGAGTCCGACCCAGTCGAGGAGTGGCAGCAGCGCGGCGAGCCGCTCGGGAGAGGGGCCGGCCGTGTGCAGTCCGGTGGCGAAGCCCAGGTCCCGGACCTGGCGCAGGGCCTCGGGCAGTCCCGCCTGCAGGGTCGGTTCGCCGCCGCTGAACACCACGCCCTCGAGCAGGCCGCGGCGGCGCTCGAGAAACGCGAGGACGTCGGCCCACGGGACCCTCTTCTCCGCCGAGGGCGGGATCAGGTGCGCGTTCTGGCAGTAGCCGCAGCGCCAGGGACAGCCCTGGCAGAACACCACGGCGGCGAGGCGACCGGGAAAGTCGATGGTGGTGAGCGGCGTGAGGCCGCCGATTTCCAGCATGGCGACAGTATACTCGCGCGTCGCCGGCGAGGCGGCGCCCGGGGGCGGGCGCTCCGGCGGGCAGGAGTGCTCGTGGCGCTTTCTGCGGGCGCCAGGAGAGGAGGGGGACGTCGTGCAGGGGCAAGACACGTCGAGCGGGCTCCGGGCCTGGCTCGACCGCAACGTGATGGACCTCGGCCGGCAGATGCGCTGGTCGTACCTGCCGCCGCTCATGGTCTACGTGGCCGCGGGGGTGTCGGGGCTGACCGGCATCGTCGGGACGTTCTTCGTGAAGGAGTACCTCGGCCTCTCGGCGGCGTTCCTTGCCGCCCTCGGCTTCTGGGCGGGGATCCCCTGGGCGCTCAAGATGCCCCTCGGGCACCTCGTGGACCTCCTCTGGCGCTTCAAGGGCGTTCTGGTGTTCGTGGGCGCCGGACTCATCACCGCGAGCCTGTCCATCATGCTCGGCTTGCTCACCGAGCGTGCCGCCCTGGAGGCGTTCATGCCGGTGGACGCCTGGTACGTGGCGAGCGTGCTGCTCGCCCCGATCGGGTACGTGCTGCAGGACGTGGTCGCCGACGCCATGACGGTGGAGGCGGTGCCCCGCGTGGACGCGGCGGGCGAGCCCATCGACCCCGCGGCCCGCAAGCTCATGCACACGACCATGCAGACCCTCGGGCGCATCGCCATCATCGGCGGAGGGGTGTTCGTCTCGCTGCTGAACGTGTACGTGTTCGACGGCGTGGCGAAGATGTCGGTGGAGGCGAAGCTCGCCGCGTACGTGCGGATCTACGAGTGGGCGCTCCTCATCCCGGTCGTCTCCGTGCTCGGCGTGGTGCTCGCGGCCTACCTCAAGCGGCGGGCGGTCCGCCGCCTGACGCAAGGCGGAATCGAGGCGCGGGCGGCGCGCCGGCTCCTCGAGGGGGAGGTCACGCGCACCGAGCCGAACCTCTGGATCCTGGGCGGCAGCATCGTGTTCGTCGTCTTCACGGTCGTGCTCGGCCTGAGCGACGTGCCCTACGACCAGGAGATCGTCTTTGCCGGGTCCATGGCGATCGTGCTGTTCCTGATGTACCGGCTGGTCCTCGTGCTCGACGCGCCGGCCCGGCGCGTGCTCGTGGGCACGGCCATCGTGATCTTCGTCTACCGTGCGATGCCGACCCCGGGCGCGGGGCAGACCTGGTGGATGATCGACCGGCTCGGCTTCGACCAGCAGTTCCTCGCGGTGCTCTCGCTCATCAGCAGCGCGCTCGCGCTCGTCGGGCTGTTCCTGTTCCGGCGCTTCATGGCCGAGCGCTCGATCGCCGTCGTGGTGGTGGTGCTGACCCTCGTGGCGAGCGCCCTCTACCTGCCGATCATCGGCATGTACCACGGGCTGCACGAGTGGACGGCGGCGCTCACCGGCGGGGTGGTGGACGCGCGCTTCATCGCGCTGGTGGACACCGCCCTCGAGTCCCCGCTCGGTCAGGTGGCGATGGTGCCGATGCTGGCCTGGATCGCGAATTCCGCACCGGCAGGCCTGAAGGCCACGTTCTTCGCGGTGATGGCCTCGTTCACGAACCTCGCCCTCTCGGCGAGTCAGCTCGGCACGAAGTATCTGAACGAGTGGTTCGTGGTGACGCGAGAGGTGAAGGACGCTGTAACCGGGGCCGTGCAGGTGCCCGCGGACTACAGCGCCCTTGGCGAGCTGATGCTCACCGCCATGCTGATCGGGCTGCTCGCGCCCCTCGCCGCCGTGGCCGTGATCCGCCTGGCCCGGCTGCGCAGCGCCTGAGGGGAAGAGCCCCCGGCCCCGATCAGCAGCGCGGCGCGCAGCGGCTCTCGAGGAACGGCGTGCGCTCCCGGTGCTCGGACTGCTTGCCGGGATTGAACGCGGTCACCGGGCGGTGGTAGCCCATCACGCGCGTCCACACCTCGCAGCGCGTGCGCTCGTTTTCGCTCAGTTCGATTCCCTCTTCACGCATCGGTCTCTCCTCCTGAAGTGCTGTTGTCAATGCAGTGCCCCGGCCTGCTTTCGGGCGAGGGCCTCCTCGTCGCAGTACGGACAGAACTCGTGGGCACCGGGCAGGTACCCGTGCTTGGGGCAGATGGAGAACGTGGGCGTCACCGTGATGTACGGGACGCGGAAGCGCTCCAGGGCCCGTCTGACGAGCTGTCGGCAGGCATCGGCGCTGGAGATGCGCTCGCTCATGTAGAGGTGCAGCACCGTGCCGCCCGTGTATTTCTTCTGCAGCTTCTCCTGGCGCTCCAGGGCCTCGAACGGGTCGTCGGTGAAGCCGACCGGGAGCTGCGAGGAGTTGGTGTAGTACGGGGCCTCGGGGCTGCCGGCCTGCAGGATCCCCGGGAAGCGTTTGCGGTCCTCTTTCGCGAACCGGTAGGTCGTGCCTTCGGCGGGTGTCGCCTCGAGGTTGTAGAGGTGGCCCGTCGACTCCTGGAACTCCACCATCCGCGCCCGGATGTGGTCGAGGAAGCGCGACGCGAACTCCTCGCCCCAGGGGGTCGTGATGTCCTCGGCACCCGCGGTGTAGTTGCGGATCATCTCGTTGATGCCGTTCACACCGATGGTCGAGAAGTGGTTGCGCAGCGTGCCGAGGTAGCGCTTGGTGTAGGGGA
>ERZ1649853.86-NODE-86-length-38893-cov-9.926309_pt1 | contig 38893 bp, 39 predicted proteins | sample MGYA00575353_ERZ1649853 | MGnify/ENA primary metagenome ERZ1649853 (study PRJEB40853, sample SAMN11349654) | freshwater sediment metagenome | isolation source: river sediment | host: Sediment | place: India: Okhla Barrage, New Delhi | collected 2017-02-21 ...
CAGGTCCTGCCCATGGAGGAGATCAACCTGCACTTCACGGGCGACCTCCACGCCGTGTCCACCGCCCACAATCTCCTCTCCGCCGTGGTGGACAATCACCTGCACCAGGGCGCGGTTCCCGAGATCCACCCGCGCAAGGTCGTCTGGAAGCGGGTGATGGACATGAACGACCGCTCTCTGCGCAGCATCCTGGTGGGGCTGGAGGGGCAGGGTGGCAACGGGGTGATGCGCGAGGACGGCTTCGAGATCACCGCGGCGTCCGAGGTGATGGCGGTGCTGTGCCTGGCCGAGAACCTGGCCGACCTGAAGCGGCGGCTCGGTGAGGTCCTCGTGGGCTACGACAGCCTGGGCCGGCCGGTGCGGGCGGGCGACATCGGCGTGCACGGCGCGATGGCGGCCCTGCTGAAGCAGGCGATCCACCCGAACCTCGTGCAGTCGATCGAGGGCACCCCGGCCTTCGTCCACGGCGGGCCCTTCGCCAACATCGCTCACGGGTGCAACACCCTGATTGCGACCCGGCTCGCGTTGAAGCTCGGCGAGTACGTGGTGACCGAGGCGGGTTTTGCCGCGGACCTGGGGGCGGAGAAGTTCTTCGACATCAAGTGCCGCGCGGGGGGACTCAAGCCGGCGGCGGCCGTGCTCGTGGTGACGCGCCGGGCCTACGCCCGCCACGGCATCGAGAACGTGGCGAAGCACGTGGAGAACCTGGGCGGGTTCGGTGTGCCGGTGGTCATCTCCATCAACCGGTTCCTGGACGACGAACCGGCCGAGCTCGACGAGATTCGCGCCCGCTGCGCGGACCTGGGGGTGCCGGCGGCGATCACCGATTTCCGGGAGGGGGGTGGCGCCGGTGGTCTCGAGCTCGCGGAACTGGTCTGCGCGGCGAGCGAGTCGCCCTCGTCGTTTCAGCCCCTGTATCCCCTGGTACTGGGGATCCGGGAGAAGGTCGAGGTGGTGGCACAGCGCGTCTACGGCGCCGCGGGCGTGGAGTTTTCCCAGGGCGCGCGCGCCGAGATCAAACGCATCGAGGACCTCGGCTACGGGGGGTTGCCCGTGTGCATGGCCAAGACGCCCGCTTCGATCAGCGACGACCCCAAGCTCCCGGGTCGGCCGCGGGACTTCGTGTTGAGCGTCAACGGTGCAAAGGTTTCCGCCGGGGCCGGGTTCGTGGTCGTCTACACGGGCAAAGTCATGACCATGCCGGGCCTCCCGCGCCAGCCCGCTGCGCTCTCGATCGACGTCGACGCCGAGGGGAACGTCAGCGGCCTGTTCTGAGGACGGTCCACGCACCGCCCTCGGGATCGTCGCGCCTGCCCCGGGGTCACGCCTTCGCGCAAGGCGCTTCGCCCTTGCGTGCCGACCGGGTGGCGGTCAGGTTGGGGTGATGCGCGGGTGGGATGATGCGCGGGCTGCTCTGGACGGTGGTGCAGGTTCTCGGCCTGGTGCTGCTGGCCCTCTTCGGCGTGTCCCGGCTGTTGCCGGACCTTCTCGGAGCCTCGGCGTCGTCAGCGATACGGGGCGCCGGTTTCGCCGACGCGGTCTTCACGGTGGAGCACGTCGGCTGGGAGGGTCTCGACGCCCGGCTTCGGCTCGGGGGCGACACCGGGACGACCGAGGCCGGCCAGGGCGTCGACGCCATCCGGCTCGAGTACTCGCCGGCTGGCCTGGCCGCGGGAAGGGTCGACCGGGTCACCCTTACGGGCGCACGGCTCTCGCTCCGCGTGGGTCCGGAGGGTGTGGACCTCCCGGGTCGGGAGGTGTCCGGAGGTCCTGCCGCGACCATGCCCGGTTGGCTCTCTGCGCTCCGGCTGCCGGTCGCGGAGCTCGCGGTCGATGACGCCGTGCTGTCGCTGACCAGCCCCCTCGGCGCGGCCACGGTCCCCCTCTCCGGACACCTGACGAGCCCCGGGGAGGGCCGTCTCGACGGGCGTCTGGAGCTGAGTCTCCTTCCCATCGGGCCCCGGGCCACGGCCGAGCTGCGAGCCCGTTCCGGCCCCTCCGGGCTCACGGTGGACCTCGACGCGCGCGCGGGGCTTGCCGGGGCCCTGACGCTCGGGGGAGAGTCCTACGCCCTGGACGGGGATGCCCGGCTGCAGGCGCGCGTGCGTCACGACGGCAAGGGGCTCGACGGGAGCGCGGAGGTCCGGGTGGCTGGCCTGTCGCTCCGGGGACCGGCCTTCACGGTGAGCGGGGTGAACGGCCTCGTCGCCCTCTCGTCCCTGGACCCCGTCCTGACGCCCCCGGGTCAGTGGCTCTCCGCGAATTCGATCGACGTGGGCTTGCCCCTGACCGAGGCGCTGGTCTCGTTCCAGGTCCGGCGCGGTGAGCGTCTCGCCATCGAGCAGGCCGAGGTCCGCTGGGCGGGGGGTCGTCTGCGGATGTTGCCCGCCAGTTTTGCGTCGGGGGACCGCCGCCGGAGCCTGACCCTGGAGGCCGACGGGCTCGACCTCGAGCAGGTGCTCGCCCAGTTCGAGGTCCAGGGGCTCGAGGCGACCGGTACCCTCGGGGGGCGCATCCCGGTCGAGCTCGAGGGCAGCGGGGTCCGGGTCGAGGGTGGACGCCTCCAGGCGGCCGGAACCGGGCGTGTCCGCTACGACCCGGCCGACCCTCCCGCGTTCCTCGGGGGGGGAGGTGACTCCGGCACGGCGGTGCTCCGGGAGGCCCTGCGGAACTTCCATTACGACGAGCTTGCGCTCACGATCGACGGGGTCCTCGGCAAGGAGACGGTCGTGGGGCTGAAATTGAAGGGGGCCAACCCCGACTTCCAGGGGGGGCGCCCCGTGGCCCTGAACGTCCGCCTGAGCGGCGCCCTGGACCGCATCCTGCGCAGTGGTCTGCGCAGTTACCAGATCCCCGACTCGGTGCGGGAACGGATCGAGCAGTTGGGGACTCCAAAGACAGGAAACGCAACGCCGGGAAAGCAAAAGCGATGAGCGAGCGAAAAACCCTCCGGCCGGTGCGCGTGGGCGCCCTGGCGGCAGTCGTGCTGATGGCCAGCGGGTGTAACCCGACGGTGAAGGTCGAGGCCCCGGACAAGCCCATCGAGATCAATCTCAACGTCCGTATCGAGCAGGAGGTCCGGGTGAAGATCGACCGCGAGCTCGATCAGGTCTTCGACAAGAACCCGGAGCTCTTCGGCTTGCCCAAGGAGAAGAAGCCATGATCACGCGCCGCCGTTTCGTCTCCGTGCTCGGAGTGTTGCCCCTGCTCGCCGCGCACACCCTGCCGGCATCGGCGCAGGATGGCCTGGCCGCCGCCAAGGCGTCGGGTCTCGTGGGGGAGCGCGCGGACGGACTCCTCGGCCTCGTCTCCGCAAAGGCGCCGGCCAACGTGCGCGAGCTCGTCAACCAGGTGAACGAGGAACGACGCAAGCAGTACGAGCAGGTTGCCCGGAGCACGGGGCGCCCGCTTCAGGAGGTGCAGGCCGTGGCCGGTCAGCGCCTCGTCAACGCCACCCCTTCTGGCCAATTCGTGATGGACTCCGGGGGGCGGTGGGTCAAGCGCTAGGAGCGGTGGGGTGACGCGGCGGTGGGTCGGGTTGGGGTTGCTCGCAGCGGCGGCCGTGGGGGTGCTGCTGTGGAGGGGCCAGGACACCCCGCCCCCGCAGCGCTACCGCACCCAGTCGGTCGACCGGGGTGACGTCGTCCAGGCGATCACCGCGAACGGCACGTTGAGTCCGGTGACCCTGGTGCAGGTGGGGACCCAGGTCTCGGGGACGGTCCAGAAGATCTACGCCGACTACAACGACCAGGTCACCGAAGGGCAGGTCCTGGCCGAGCTCGATCCTTCGCTCCTGTCGGCCAAGGTCAAGCAGGGCGAGGCGACCCTGCAGAACGCCCAGGCGACGCTCGCCCTCGCGCGGAGCACGCTTCGGCGCAACCAGTCCCTGTTCGAGAAGAAGCTCCTGTCGGGGGCGGAGCTCGAGACCGCCGAGGAGCGGGTGAACGTGGCCGCCGCGGAGGTGAAGCTCGCCGAGGCGCAGCTCGAGCACGACCGCACCAATCTGCGCTACTCGGTGATCCGCTCGCCCATCTCCGGCGTGGTGGTGGCCCGCAACGTGGACATCGGGCAGACGGTGGCGGCCAGCTTCCAGACACCCACCCTCTTTCATATCGCCCAGGACCTGCGGGAGATGCAGATCGACACCAGCGTCGCCGAGGCCGACGTGGGCGGTCTGCGCGTGGGACAGCCGGTGCGCTTTACCGTGGACGCCTTCCCCGGGCAGAGTTACCAGGGCCAGATCCGGCAGGTCCGGCTGAACCCCACCATCCAGCAGAACGTCGTCACCTACAACGTGGTGGTCGCCGCGGACAATCGGGAGGGCCGGCTGATGCCCGGCATGACCGCCCACGTGGTCATCCCCGTTGCCGAGCGCCGGGGCGTGCTCCGGTTGCCCAACGCGGCCCTCGGTTTCCGGCCGAAGCCCGAGGAGGTCCCCGGGGGTACGGTGGGCGCGGAGGCGCGGCAGAACGGTGAGGGGACGACGGTCTACGTCCTGGAACGGGGGACCCTGCGCCCCGTGCGGGTGCGCGCCGGCATCACCGACAACACCTTCACCGAGGTGGTCGATGGCGCCCTGAAGGTCGGCGACGCCGTCGTCACGCGGGCCATCGCGCCCAAGCAGGAGGGCGGTGGGTCCGGCTTCCGGATCCGGATCATGTGATGCCGGCCGAGCCCCTGGTCCGGGTCGAGCGCCTCTGCAAGTCCTACGAAGTGCCCGGGGGACGGAGCACACCGGTCCTGTTCGACGTGGACCTCGAGATCGCGTCCGGCGAGCACGTGAGCGTGATGGGGCCCTCCGGGTCGGGCAAGTCGACCTTCATGAATCTCCTCGGGGGCCTCGACAGCCCCACCAGCGGCCGCTACCTCCTCGAGGGTCGTGACGTGGGCCGTCTGTCGGAGGACGAGCTCGCGGGGCTGCGCAACCGGCTCATCGGGTTCGTCTTCCAGGGCTTCAACCTGCTGAAGCGCGTGAGCGCGGCGGAGAACGTGGGCCTGCCGTTGCTCTATGCGGGCGTCGCACGGGCCGAGCGCCGCGAGCGTGCCCTGGAGCTTCTGGCACAGCTCGGCCTGGGGGAGTACGGGGACTCGCTGCCGAACCAGCTCTCCGGCGGTCAGCAACAGCGTGTGGCCATCGCCCGGGCGCTGGTGGCGAGCCCTTCGCTCATCCTGGCCGACGAGCCGACCGGCAACCTCGACAGTCAGACCAGCCGCGACATCATGGAGCTCTTCACGCGGCTCAACCGGGAGCGCGGGATCACGCTCGTGGTGGTCACCCACGAGCCCGACATCGCCCGCTACGCCGGGCGCCTGGTGCGCTTCGTCGACGGCCGCGTGGTCCACGACGGCGAGGTGGACGCGTGAACTCCTGGCGCATGCTTCCGGGCGAGGCATGGCGCGCGATGGTCGTGAACCCGCTGCGCACCGGGCTGACCGTGCTCGGGATCGTGATCGGCGTGGCCGCGGTCGTGCTGATGCTCGCGGTGGGGGAGGGTGCCCGCCTCACGGTGAGCCAATCCATCGCCTCCATGGGCAGCGACCTCTTCATCGTCCTCTCCGGGGCGAGCACCTCGGGGGGGCTGCGCTACGGCTCCGGCACCTCACCCACCCTGACCCTGGGCGACTCGGCGGCGCTGGCCCGTCTGCCGACGGTGAAGAGTGTGGCGCCGGTGTCCTCGAGCACGGCCCAGCTGGCCTATGGGGCGGCCAACTGGAGCACAGTGGTCTACGGTACGACCCCCGAATACCTCGAGGTGCGGGACTGGGGTCTGGAATCGGGGCAATCCTTCACGGCGGTGGACCAGCGCCGGGCGGCCCGTGTCGTCCTGCTGGGGCAGACCGTCGCCCGCAACCTCTTCGGGGGCGAGGAGCCGGTTGGGCGCACGATCCGGATCAAGAACCAGCCCTTCCAGGTGGTCGGGCTGGTCGAGGCCAAGGGCCAGAGCCTGGACGGCAGGGACCAGGACGATAGCGCCTTCATCCCGGTCAGCACGGCCCACAGCAAGCTCTTCGGGAACCCGTTCCCGGGCACCGTCCGCTTCATCATGGTGCGCGCCCGCTCGGCGGCGGAGATGGGCGAGGCGGAGGAGGACATCACGCAGCTACTGCGCACCCGGCACCGGATCGCCGAGAAGGCGGAAAACGACTTCACCGTGCGCAACCTCTCGGCGGCGGCCCAGACGGCCGCCGCGACCGCCCGGGTCCTGTCCCTGATGCTGGGGGCGATCGCCTCCATCTCCCTCCTGGTGGGGGGCATCGGGATCATGAACATCATGCTCGTCTCGGTCACCGAGCGGACGCGAGAGATCGGGATCCGGATGGCGATCGGGGCGCGCCGCCGGGACATCCTGCGTCAGTTCCTGCTGGAGGCGATAGGAGTCTGCACCCTCGGGGGCCTCGTGGGGGTCGTCCTCGGGGTGGGCGGCGCCTGGCTTCTCGCGCAGCTCGCGGGGATGGACGCGGTCGTGAGCGGAGCGGCCGTGGCGCTCGCCTTCCTCTTCTCGGCGGCCACGGGGGTCTTCTTCGGCTATTACCCGGCGCGCAAGGCGGCGCGCATGCGCCCGGTGGAGGCCCTGCGGTACGAGTAGGCCGGACGGCACTCGCGGGTGGCGGCACCCGCGGAACCGCACCGGGAGTCCCGCTCGACTGCTGTGCCTAGAGAGGAAGGACCTCGGACTTCCGGTACACCGTGCCCTGGAACAGGGCGACCAGGTCCCCCGCGTCGTCCTTCAGTTCCACGGTGTAGGTCCCGATCTTGCGGCTGCGCCCGACCTCGCGTGCCTCGGCCCAGAGGGTTCCCTCGCGGGTCGCCTTCACGATGGAGATGGTGGCGCTCACCGCCACCGCCACCGTGCCGTGGGAGTTCGATGCCGCGGCGAAGGCGAGATCGGCCAGCGTGAAGAGCGCGCCCCCGTGGACCGTCCCGATCCCGTTGTGATGAAACGGCCCCAGCGGCATCTTCGCCCGGGCGAAGCCTTCCGAGACCTCGAGCAGTTCGATACCGCTGTGCCGCGCGAAGCGGTCCCGGGCAAAGAATTCGGTGGTGATCCGGGCGTGGTCCGCGGGTTCGGTGGCCGGATGTCCGGTGCCTTCGTGCGGGTGATGGGTGGTCATGGCTCTCTTTCCCGGCGCCGTGATGGATGGTGGCTCTGGGAGTGTACTCGCGCCCGCCGTGGCGGGGTGGTTTCTGGAGTTTGTTGATCGAGGTCGGTGTCCGAATCGGGCGCGGAGGGTAATCTCGCCCGTTTTGCGAGCGGGGGAGGGGGAACGGGGCATGGACCTGGTTGCGATGCTGATGGTGATGGTCTACCTGCTTCCTGCCGTCCTTCGTGCTCGGGATCTTCTGGCGTCGGATGACGCCCGTCGCGGCCCTGGCGTCGATGCTGGTGGGCTTCGTCACCTCGCTCTTCTGGCTCGTCTTCGTGCACGGGCGGACGGCGGCCGGCCTCGGCATCAGCGAGGCCCTCTTCGGCACGCCCCACATCGTTCCCGCGCACTGGAGCCTCACCTGGACGGTGGTGGACCCGGTGGTGGTCGCCCTGCCTCTCTCCTTCCTCACGGCGGTCGTGGTCGCCCGGGTGTCGCGCCCCATGGACCCGGCCTACGTGCAATACGTCTTCGGTGGGCCAAGGCCCGATTCAGGAGCATCCGGACGATGAAAAAGAGTTGGCGTTACGTTCTTGGTCTGGCGGCGGCGCTCCTCGGCGCTCCGACCCTTGCCGCAGAGCCGGCGGACACCCTGGTCCTCGAACTGGCCTCCGGCCCGGTGGTCATCGAGATGCGGCCGGACCTGGCGCCGAAACACGTGGCGCGGATCCGGGAGCTGGTGAGCCAGAAGTTCTACGACGGACTGACCTTCCATCGGGTCATCGCGGGCTTCATGGCCCAGACCGGGGACCCCAAGGGGAACGGAACGGGCGGCTCCGGAAAGAACCTGGTGGCCGAGTTCTCCCAGGAGTCCTTCGTCCGGGGGAGTGTGGGGATGGCGCGCTCGCGCGACCCCGACAGCGCGGACTCCCAGTTCTTCATCTGCCTCGGCCCGTCTCCCTGGCTCGACGGTCAGTACACGTACTGGGGGCGGGTCGTGAAGGGCATGGAGCACGTCGACGGCATCAAGAAGGGCGACAAGGCCCGCAACGGCGCCGTCGAGAACCCGGACCGGATCGTGCGCGCCCGCCTGGGGGGTAACCAGGGCGCGGGTGAATAAGTGGCGACTTATTGACGTGCGTCTATGTCCTGACGTTCCGCAGGGGATACGCTCCGCCGGGTATGCATGCGAGCCCCTCGAACATGGAGCCCGACCCCCGCGCCTGCGGCGCGTGGTCCGTGCCTGCGCCAGGTGAGAAGAGACCTGAGCGACCGGCGTTTGGCGGCGGACGGGTGAGCGGGAGCGGGGGTGCGGCGTGATGCTGGGACTGGCGGATCCCTGGGTGGCAGCGGCGTACTGGCTTTCCATTGCCAGCGCGGTGTTGTGCCTGGGGTACGGGGTCGTCAACTGGAACCGTGGCGACGAGCCAGAGCAGGAAGAAGACGTGCGTTGGGCACGCGAGGAGAAGGAAGACATCGAGTCGACACTCTGACACGCGCGGCGGGTGAGCCGCGCTCGGGGGGAAGAAGATGACGCTCAGGTCATTGGCGGTAGCGGTCGCGGGGGTACTGGCAGCCACCGGGGTGTGGGCGCAGGGAGGCAAGACGGAGGTCAGTTATCCGTCCTTCAAGGCGGGCGCGGACCTGCGCGTGCGCCAGGAGTACTTCGAGTACATCCCCTACAGGCCCGGGGGCTATGCCCGCGTCGTCGGCAGCGAGAACCCTTCCGGAGAGAACAACTACCTGCGGGTGCGCCCGAGGGTCTGGGCCCAAGCCGATCTCAGCCGCGACGCCCGGATCTACGGCAGGGTCACCAACGAGTTCCGCAAGTTCTGGGAGCCCGATTACGAGGGCCGCCAGGCCGGTTACACCTATCCGGACGAGCTGGTCGTCGACAACCTCTACCTGGACCTGAAGGGGCTCTTCAACGACACGCTGGACATCCGCGCCGGGCGCCAGGACCTCATCTACGGCAACGGCCGCGTGCTCCTGGACGGCACCCCCCTGGACGGCTCGCGCACCATCTATTTCGACGCATTGAAGCTCAGCTACCGGGGCATTCCGGACAACACCATCGACCTGCTGCTCATCTCCAACTCGCCGGAGAACAACCTGGCGCTGCACAAGCCGAAGAACGACCGCTACCTCTCCGGCTACGACCCGACGGAGCTCGAGGAGATGGAGGAAAAGGCCGCGGGGGTCTACTGGAAGAGCAACAGCTACAAGGAGCTCCCCTTCGAGGCCTACTACCTCTACAAGGAGGAGTCGGAGTGGGAGGACAACTCCCAATACCCGTTTGCCGGGCGCTACAGGGCGGGCAACTGGGTGTACCCCGAGCTGGACCTGAATACCGTGGGCGTGCGCCTGATGCCGAAGTTCAGCGACAGCCTGAGCGCCAACCTGGAGCTCGCCTACCAGTGGGGTGAGCGCGGCTCCGCCGACGTGGAGGGCGGGATGGTCGATGCCGTCCTGAGGTGGTCGCCCCCGGTCCTGGAGTCGATGAAGCCGAAGCTCGGCGTCGGCTGGTACTACCTGAGCGGTGACAAGCAGGGCAGCAGCAACAAGGACGAGGGCTGGAACCCGGTGTTCGCCCGCTGGCCGCAGTACAGCGAGCTGTACGTGTTTGCCTTCGACCGGGACGGCGCCGGGCGCTGGTCGAACGTGAGCATGCCCCATGTGGACTTCGAGATCTCGCCGACCCCCTGGTACAAGGCGGAGCTCATGGCGGGCTACATGAAGGCCCCGGTGGACGACGGCGCGGGCGGCGGCCACAATCGCGGTCTCCTGTTCACCTGGTGGAACAAGTTCAAGCTCGGCGAAAAGCTCCTCACCGGCAGCGACCGGCTGACCGGGCACCTGCTCCTCGAGTGGCTGAACCCCGGCGACTACTACGACGACCTGCCCCACAACGCGGTCTTCGCGCGCTGGGAGTTGATGTACGCCTTCTGAAGGAGATCGCATGTTCTGGGATCGGGAAATCGAGGCGTTACCGAGGCCCGAGCTGGAGGCGTTGCAGCTCGCCCGCCTGCTCCGCACCGTGCGGCGGGTGGGCGAGCACGTGCCGTTCTATCAGACGCGCTTTCGGGAGATGGGACTCGATCCCGCCTCGGTAAGAACGCTCGCAGACGTGCGGCGCCTGCCTTTTACGACGAATGCCGATCTGCGCGCGAGCTACCCCGACGGTCTGGTGGTCAAGGGACCCGAGCAGGTCGTGCGCCTGCACACCTCGAGCGGCACCACCGGCAAGCCCAAGGCGCTCTTCTTCTCCCGCAAGGACGTGGACGAGGCAGCGGAGCTCATCGCCCGCTGCCTCGTCATGGCGGGGGCGTCCCAGCACGACGTGCTGCAGAACATGATGACCTACGGTCTCTTCACCGGGGCGCTGGTCATGCACTACGGGGCGGAGAAGGTGGGGATGCTGGTGATCCCGGCAGGGCCTGGAAACTCCGAGCGCCAGCTGATGTTGATGCAGGATTTCGGCAGCACCGTCATCCACACCACCCCGAGCTATGCGCTGTACTTCGCGGATTTCCTCGAGCGCAAGGGGATCGACCCGCGCAAGGATCTGCGCCTGCGCACCGGGCTCATCGGCTCCGAGCCGTATACCGAGGAGACCCGTCAGAAGATCGAGGATGCCCTGGGGATCACGGTCTTCAACTCCTACGGCCTTTCGGAGATGAACGGCCCGGGGGTGGCCTTCGAGTGCTCCGAGCGCAACGGCATGCACATCTGGGAGGATGACTATCTGGTGGAGGTGATCGACCCCGAAACAGGCGAGCCTCTGCCCGACGGGGAGACCGGGGAGATGGTCCTGACCTCTCTCTCGCGCGAGGCGATGCCCATCCTGCGGTATCGCACCCGCGACATCACCTCCATCCATCGGGAGCCGTGCGCCTGCGGACGCACCCATGCCCGCATCGAGCGCATCACCGGACGCTCCGACGACATGCTGATCATCCGCGGCGCGAACGTCTATCCGCAGCAGGTGGAGCGGGTTCTCATGCGCTTCCCTGAGGTCGGTCGCAATTACCTGATCCGGCTGGAAGGGCTCGACGAGATGATCGTTCAGGTGGAGTTGTCGGGCGCCACGTTCGACGGGCAGCTCGAGCATCTGGTCAGGCTGCAGGAGCAGATCGTCGAGAAGCTGCGCGCCGAGATCATGGTGAGGCCGAAGATCGAGCTGGTGGCGCCCGGGTCCCTGCCGGTGAGCGAGGGCAAGGCCAAGCGCGTCGTCGACAACCGAAAACTCTAGGAACGGGTGCCCATGTCATGAGCGCGGTCAAACTCCTCGCCGTGTTCGCGGAGAACAAGCTGGGACAGATGGCGCGGGTGACGAAGGTCCTCGCCGACGCGGGAGTCAACATCCGTTGGATGACGATCGCGACGTCCGAGTCCTTCGGCGTGATCAAGTTCCTGGTCGACCAGTGCGACCGGGGATTCACCGCCCTGAAGGATGCGGGATTCACCGCCTCGCTCGTGGAGGTGCTGGCCATCGAGATCGAGGACAAGCCGGGGGCCTTCCACGAGCTTGCCCAGACGCTGACGCGCCAGCAGGTCAATGTGCAGAACTCTTCCGGCCTGGTGGCGAACAACCGGGCGATCCTGCTGATCGAGGTGCGGGACCCCCAGCAGGCTCGCGCCGCGCTGGACGGGCAGGGCCTGCGCTTCCTCAGCCAGGAGGAGGCGATGCGCCTCTGAGGACGGCCGCGCCTCAGCGGGACTCGAGGGACTCCCACCGGGCGTAGGCTGACGCCAGTGTCTCCTGGAGCTGCTCGAGCTGCGCCTGCACCGCGCGGATCGCGCTGCCTTCACGCTGGTAGAAGGCGGGCTCGTTCATGCTGGCGAGCAGTGCGTCCCGCTCACCCTCGAGGACCTCGATCCGGGCGGGCAGTGCATCGAGCTCCCGCTGGTCCCGATAGGAAAGTTTGCGGGAACGCCCGGCGTCCGCGGGCCGGGGCGGCGTGCGCTCCCTCGTGGAGGGTTTCCCCTGGCGTGCCTCGGGCCGAGGCACGGGGCGCTGGCGCAGCCAGTCCTGGTATCCCCCCACGTACTCGCGGACCACCCCGGGCCCCTCGAAGACGAGCGTGCTGGTGACCACGTGGTCGAGGAAGGCGCGGTCGTGGCTGACCAGTAGCACCGTGCCGGAGTACTCCACGAGCAGGGCCTCCAGGAGCTCCAGGGTCTCGGTGTCCAGGTCGTTGGTGGGCTCGTCCAGCACGAGGACGTTCGAAGGCTGGGTGAACAGGCGGGCGAGGAGCAGCCGGTTGCGCTCGCCGCCCGAGAGCGCCTTCACCGGCTGACGGGCGCGGTCGGGGGGGAAGAGAAAGTCCTGCAGGTAGCCGAGGACGTGGCGCCGCTGCCCGTCGATGACGACGAACTCGCGCCCCCCGCCCACGTTGTCCTGGACCGTGCGCTCCTCGTCGAGTGCGGCGCGCCGCTGGTCGAAGTAAGCGACTTCCAGATGGGTTCCGCGGCGGATCCGGCCTTCGGTCGGCTCGAGCTCACCCAGCAGAAGACGGAGCAGTGTGGTCTTGCCGGCGCCGTTCGGCCCGATGACCCCGACCTTGTCGCCCCGCAGGATGGTCGTCGTGAGACCGCGCAGGATGGGTTGGCCGTCGTAGGCGAAGCTCACCCCCTCGGCGTCGGCCACGACCTTGCCGGAGCGCTCCGCCGCCTGGATCGCCATGGTGACCCGCCCCAGCTGCGCGCGCCGCGCCGCCCGCTCCGCGCGCAGACGCTCGAGGGCCCGGACACGGCCCTCGTTGCGCGTGCGCCGCGCCTTGATCCCCTGGCGGACCCACGCCTCCTCCCGGGCGAGCTTGTCATCGAACAGCGCGTCGCGGGTCTCCTCGGCGGCGAGCCATTCCGCCTTGCGTGACAGGTAGGTCGCGTAATCCCCGGGGAAATCAGTCAGTCGCCCCCGGTCCAGCTCGATGATCCGCGTGGCGAGCCGCTGCAGGAAGGCGCGGTCATGGGTGACGAAGAGCAGCGTGCCGTGCCACCCCAGCAGGAATTCCTCGAGCCACGTGATCCCGTCGATGTCCAGGTGGTTGGTGGGCTCGTCGAGAAGCAGCAGGTCCGGGTCGCTCACCAGGGCGCGGGCGAGCAGCACCCGTCGCGCCACTCCTCCCGAGAGGCTCGTGAGAGAGACTGACGGGTCGAGACCGAGGCGGGAGATCACGGTCTCCACGCGCTGTTCCATTGCCCAGCCCCCTGCGGCCTCCAACTCGTGCTGGCAGTGGTCGAGGTCGGCGATCCGCGACTCATCGCCATCGGCGACCTGACGGGCCAGGGCGTGGTAGCGCTCCACGAGCGCGCCTGCAGCGCCCAGGCCCTCGGCGACAGCGTGAAACACCGAGCCGGATCCGCCGAGGGGAACCTCCTGGGCCAGGCGTGCGACGCGTAGCCCCGGGCCTTGCCAGAGCTCGCCTGCGTCGGCGTGGGTCTCGCCTGCGACCAGCCGCAGCAGGGTGGACTTCCCCGAGCCGTTCCGGCCCACGAGGCAGAGGCGCTCGCCGCGCTCCAGTTGCAGGCTCACGTCATCGAGCAGCGGGGCGTCGCCGAGGCTCAGGGTGACCCCCCGAAGGGTCAGAATGGGCATTGCGGGATGGTTGGCAACGTTGGCAAGCGGGGTTTCAAGGAAATCTGTCGATTATCCGCTATCCGCGAGTGTACCTTCGTTGGAATGCGCCGGAGGTGTGGACATGGCAGAGTCTTCGGTTGCGGCGCAAGCACGCCCACCGAGAGGGTCAGGCACGCTCAGACTGCCCCTGGTGCACCTGCGCTACCAGGGTCGACCGATCGGGCTCTACGGGATTCGGGAGATCTACGAGAATGCGCTCGTGCTCCTGCACGGGCCGATCGCATTTCCCCCGGGCACACCCCTCCTGGTCGAGGACCTGCTCGGTGTCTATGCGGGGCTGCACTCCCGAACGTTTCCGGCTACGGTGACGGAGAGCGACACCTGGGGGATGACCCTCTCTCTCTGAGGGGCGTGCGCACAAACACACCCCGGCAGGACGGTCGATGACGTCCCGCCAGGATGGGCGTTTCCGCCGCCATCTCTGCGAAGCCTCGAACCGGACGCCCGTCCGTCCAGGACTCCTGCGTCGGCCGGGGTGATGGGGCGGCCTTCGGGGCTCCCTAGCTGCCCTCGATCATCCCTTTCAGACCCTTCAGCGCGCGCAGACGAATGGTGGTGCGCGCGGGTCGGGCGGGGATCTCCATCGCTTCGCCAGTGCGCGGGTTGCGCCCCATCCGCGCCTTGGTGGCGGGTTTCTTGGCGCGGGTCAGCTTCAAGAGCCCGGGCAGGGTGAACTGGCCCGGCCCCTTCTTCGCGAGGTGCCCCTCGATGAGCGCCTGCAACTCGGTCATCACGGCCGCCACGTCTTTCTTGGCGAGGCCGACGCGCTCGGTGATCGCGTTGTAGATCTGGGCCTTGGTCATCGGCTTGGAAACGGCCGCGGCCTTGGCCTTGGGCGCAGCCTTCTTCACCGGTGCGGCCTTGCGGGCCGCCGGAGACTTCGCGGGTTTCTTTTTTGTTTTGAGGGCGACTTTTGCCACGGGTTGACTCTCCTGTCGCAGGCTCGGGGACTCGAGCTCTGAAGAGATTCTAGTGAACAAAATGCAAAGCTGCACAGAGTTGGCGCGTGGCTCAGCGCTTTTTCCTGGGGACGGGACCGCCGCGCGTCGGGCAGGGATAGGCATCGGCGAGTGCCCGGTGCACGACGACGCGGGCGGGTTCGCTCATCCCCTCGGGGTGTTCCTCGAGCCACGCCATCACGAGGCGGACGGCCTGGGCCATGTCCAGTCCCGTGGGAGGCAGACAGATGGTGGGACGAGCTCGCGCCGCGCGGGGCTCGATGTCCTCTTCTGCGACGATCAGGCCGTCCAGCAGTCCCCCGATGTACGCGACGCAGTACACCCCCTCGATGATGGAGTCGATGTCGAGGCCCTCGACCCCGAGGACGTTCAGCCGTAGTGCCTGTTGGCACTGCCCCGCAAGGTCGCGCCCGGTGTCTGCTGCCGAGTTGAGCGCGCACAGGCACAGCGCCGCTGTCAGGACTCTCCGTGTTGCACGCATGGGTTTCATGAACATCCCTGTCGATGGACGCGGCAGCAAGGACTCTCTTCGAGCACCGTGCTCCCGGCCGGGGCGATGGGTGAGGGGCCTTGTCTTTACGCAACGAATAATTATGACCGACTCGAGCTCTGGAGCGAAGTCCATGGGCAGGAAGGTCCCCGCGAGCCAACGGCGCTCCCCGGATACCTGGGGCGCGGTGACGCCGGTCGGGAAATGCCTCAGGCCCGGCTGTTGGCGGTTCGCTGGATGAGAAGGTCGATCCGTCGCCGGTCCGGTCCCCCGTCGGCTACTCCTTCCAGTTCCAGCGTCGGCTCACCGGCACTGCGTCCCTCGGCCCGCAGTCGCTCGGTCGGAACGCCCTGCTGGCGCAGGTACGATGCGACCGCCTCGGCGCGGCGGCGCGAGAGTTGGACGTTGTAGTCCCTGGGACCCGAGTCGTCGGTATGGCCGACCACTCGAACCACGAAGCCGTCCAGGCGGCTCAGGACCGCGGCCAGCCGGTCCAGGAACGGCCGGGACTCGGGGCGCACCTCGGCAGAGTTGGTGTCGAAGGGGACCTGGCGACGCAGGTTCACGTGTACGGTTCCGTCCGGAAGGAGACGCACGCTGACCCCGAGGGGAGCGAGCTCGTGCTCCGGGTCGGTGCTGTCGGGCGCGGTGCGGCTGGGCGACTCGGCCAGGACAGGTTGCGAAGAGGGTTCCGGCAGGGCCGACGGGCCGGAGCGAGGCGAGAGGACGCCGTCCGCTGCCGCCGGGGTCGGCTCGTCTGCCACCGGGACGGGGGGCAACTCCGGGGAGGCGGTGGCCGGTGTCTCGTCGGAGGCTCCGCGAGGCGCCATAGGTATCTCGTTTGAAGCTGGCGTTGGTCTGACCGGCGATGTGCCTGCCGGCAAGGTGGTCGTTGCCTCGGGTGTCGCCTGCGTCTTCGTCTCCACGCCCTTCGAGGGCCTCTCGGCCCGCGGGGTCGCCGCCTCTTGCGTTCCTGCCCGGCGGGCGACAGAACCGCTGGTCGAGGGTGGGGCGGGGCTTCGCAAGACGGGGAGAGCGCTCAGCCACTCGCTCACCTTCGTCTGGAGCCTGTCGGCAAACTCTGGAGAAAGGGCGAGTAGCAACGGAATGGCGGCGAGACCGACCAGGAACAGCGCGAGCACCCTGGCCGCGAGGCGGCGAGGCGGGCGCTCCCGGGGCAGGGGGGCCTTCACCGGCTCCGGGGGCGTGGCGCTCCACGCGTCCCGCTCGCGCGGAACGGCACGCGACGGACGTCCCCCGGCGGAGGCGACAGCGGGGGAGGCCGCCGGGACCGGCTGGGGCTGACGGGCGGGGGACGGAGCGGCCGCCGCGGGCTCGCCCGGCGCCCTCGCGGCGGGCGGTGGGGCGGCAGTCGGCACCCTCTGGGGCTGCCGTGGGGGAGGCGGGGGCTCGACGTCCGCTTTGGTCACCGGAGTGGCGACCCGGTCCGCTGCGGGAGGGGACGGGCGGGCGGGCGCGGGCTGCGGACTGACGAGCTCCGGCCCAGTCGATGGCGGGAGCTCGGTCGTCGACGGCTCGGGCTCTTTGGGAAGGGACGCCAACAGGTCCCGAAGTTCTTCCGTCTCCGCGATCTCGGCAGGTGCCAGAAGCTCGGCGCGCAGGTCTTCGATGACCGCCAGGGCGTCCTGCCCGTCCAGACGGTGACGGTCCTCCGCAGCCCCGTGCAGGAGCAATCGGCTGCAGACCTGGTTGATGCGGCGAGGGACTCCGGCGCTGAAGCGGTGCACCAACTCGAAGGCGTCGGAGGTGATGCGGGGGTCACCGCGCCAACCCACGCGCCGCAGTCGATGCTCCACGTAGGCCCGCGTCTCCTCCGGATCGAGGGGCCTCAGGTGGCACGCCGCGATGAGCCGCTGGTGGAACTGCTCGAGCTCGGGCCGCTGCACGATGTCCCGCAATTCCTCCTGCCCCACGAGGAAGATCTGGAGGATCGGCCGCGCGTTCTCCTGCAGGTTGGTGAGGAGGCGCAACTCCTCCAGAGAGGAGGCGTTCAGCCCCTGAGCCTCGTCGACGACCAGCAGGGCGCCGCGGCCGGTGCGTGCCTGTTGAACCAGGAAGCGCTCGAGATGCAGGAGCATGGTGGCCTTGTCGAGGCCCGCCACGTGGAGCCCGAAGGCGTAAGCCACCTTGCGCAGGAGCTCGTCGGGCCCCAGTTGGGCGGTGACGAGGCGGGCCGCGACCGGCCCGTTGCCCGAGATCCCGGCGAGCAGGCTCTCTACGAGCGTGGTCTTGCCGGTTCCCGGCCGGCCCGTGACCATGATGAAGCCCTCGGCGCGCCGCAGGGCGTACTGCATGTACTTCCGGGCGCGGGAGAAGCTCGGGTGCTCGAAGCAGAACCGCGGGTCGGGGCTGAGCCGGAAGGGGTCTGCGGAAAGGCTGTAGTACGTCTCGTACATGGCGGTGGCCTATGGCTGATCACCGCCAGTATCGGCCCCGGGGGGGCCTTCTGAAGCGGGCGCAGGCACCGGAGCCAGGAAGGCGTTGCCAGGGCGGCAACCCTGGCCGGAGCCCTGCGCCCTTGCGACCCTCAGGACCCGCCGCGCTCGAACAGCTCGACCTCCCCGAGGACGTTGACGCCCTTGGACTGCAGGAGGGCGGCCGCGCGGTCGGCGTTCTCGAAGCGGAAGATCAGCACCGCCCGGTCGCCGCGGCCGAAGGTGAACGCGTACATGTACTCGACGTTCAAGCCCCCTTCGTCCACGTGGGCCAACACCTCGGCAAGCCCCCCGGGACGGTCCCGCACCTCCAGGGCGACGACATCGCTCAGGTGAACGACGTAGCCCGCCTCTTCGAGCGCGGCCTTGGCGCGCGCGGGCTCGCGCACGATGAGCCGCAGAATGCCGAATTGCTGGGTGTCCGCAAGGGACAGCGTCAGGATGTTGATGCCCTTGTCGGCCAGTATCTGGCAAGGTGCGCGGAGACGCCCCGGGCGGTTTTCCAGGAAGATCGAAATCTGGGTCAGTTTCATGGGTTTCGAAGCCCCGATGTTGCCATCCTCGTGCTTGCCTGTGGGCCTGTGGCGGCAGGCGCCTACTTGACCCGCTGGTCGACCACCCGCTTGGCCTTGCCTTCGCTGCGCGGGATGGAGTGGGGCTCGACCAGGCGTACGCCCACCCGGATCCCCACGATGCGCTCGATGGCCTGGCCGATGCGCTTGCGCAGGTCCTCCATGACCCTCACCTGGTCGCTTGCCACCTCCGCGCTCACCTCCACCTCGATGCCGATCTGGTCGAGGCCCTTGTCCGTCGTGAGCACGATCCGGTAGTGCGGAAGGGTGCCCTCGACGGTGAGCAGGGCCGCCTCGACCTGCGAGGGGAAGACGTTGACGCCGCGGATGATGAACATGTCGTCGCTGCGCCGGCCGATGCGGCGGATGCGGCGGATGGTGCGCCCGCAGGCGCATCTCTCCGGGATCAGCGCCGTGATGTCGCGCGTTCGATAGCGGATCAACGGCATCGCCTTTTTCGAGAGCGTCGTCAGCACGAGCTCGCCTTCGGCCCCGTCCGGAAGGACGGCACCGGTCTCCGGGTCGATGATCTCCGGATAGAAGTGGTCCTCGAAGACGTGCAGTCCGCTCTGCTCGCGGCACTCCGCGGCGACCCCCGGTCCGACGATCTCGGACAGGCCGTAGATGTCGAAGGCCGTGATCCCCGCGGCGCGCTCGATGTGCGCGCGCATCCCGTCGCTCCAGGGCTCTGCCCCGAACACGCCGACCCGCAGGGGGAGGGCCTTCATGTCGACGCCGAGCTCGGCGGCGCGCTCGATCATGTGGGTGAAGTAGCTCGGGGTGCAGCAGATCGCCGTCACCCCGAAGTCGCGCAGGAGCATGATCTGCCGGTCGGTGTTGCCGCCGGAGGCGGGCACCACGGTGGCGCCCAGGGCCTCGGCGCCATAGTGGGCCCCCAGCCCACCGGTGAACAGGCCGTAGCCGTAGGAGTTCTGAACGATGTCGCCCCGGTGCAGGCCGTAACAGGCGAACGCCCGGACCATCGCCTCGGTCCAGACCGCGATGTCCTCCTCGGTGTAGGCGACGACGATGGGCTTGCCCGTCGTGCCGCTCGAGGCGTGCAGGCGCACCACTTCGCCCATGGGGCTGGCGAAGAGCCCGAAGGGATAGTGGTCCCTCAGGTCCGTCTTGACCGTGAAGGGGAGTCGGCCGAGGTCGCTCAGCGTGTCGAGCGAAGCGGGCGAGACCCCGCGCTCCTCCATGCGGCTGCGGTAGAAGGGGACGTTCTCGTAAGCCCGGGAGACCACCGCCCTCAGCCTCCGGAGCTGCAGCTCGTGCAACTGGGGCAGCGGGAGGTAGTCGGGAGCACTCACCGGGTGGAACCCGGTCCCGACGTCGTTCCAGTTCTCGGTCAGCATGGCGAAGTCCCCGGGTTGGCTATTCCCTCCCCGCGGCCTGGCGCCCGAGGGCGAAGGCCTCGAGGTTCAGTCGGTGATGCTTCTCGGGCAGCAGCCCCTGGATCGCGGCGACCCAATGGTCCTGCGGGATCTCCAGGTGTGCGGCCAGTGCCCCGAGGAGCGCGACGTTGACGCTCTTCTGGTGCGGCTTCACGCCGGCGGCATCCAGGTCGGCGGGGGAGATGAGCAGCCCGCCGGGCTTCATCATCGGGCGCGCGACCTCGACCTGATCAGGGGCGACGACGACCACGAAATCGGCCTCGCCCCGGGGGATCATCGGGCTGAAGACCTCGCGCCCGAATCGCACGTCGCTCGAGACCGAGCCGCCGCGCTGGCTCATGCCGTGGAGCTCGCTCTTCTTGACGTCCAGGCCCGCACGAAACGCGGCGTCGGCCAGGATGTCGGAGGCCTTCACCACGCCCTGGCCGCCGAGGCCGGCGATCAGCACGTTCACGACCCGATCCCCGCTCATGTCAATTCGCCTCGGGGCTGGCCGGGTGCGCGGCAGCCCTCTTTTCGGCCGCCGCCTTTTCCCACTGCCGGATCTTGCCGGCGGCGAGGATGCAGGCTCGCCGGGCGATGATGACGGCGAGCTCGCCGCTCTCGAGCGCGGCGCGGATCTCCGCCTCCATACCCTCTTCGTCGGCCATCGGGTCCAGCACGACGACGTGTCGGATCCCCATGGCGCGAGCGACCTCCTCGAACACGACCTTGCCGGTCGGGTCGTGGATCAGGTTGCGCCCCGTGCCCGCGTGCTCCTGGGCCCCCGTCATGGCGGTGGTGCCGTTGTCGAGGATCAGGAGCACGTGCCCGGTGGGGGGGGGGTTGTAGACCATCTCCGCCAGGCCGGTGAGGCCGCTGTGCATGAAGGTGCTGTCGCCGATGACGCTCACGACCTGCTTGGCCTCCTCGGGGGGCAGCACGTGGCGCAGGCCGAGGCCGACCCCGATGCTTGCACCCATGCACACGCAGGTGTCCATGGCCTCGAAGGGAGGCAGTACCGCGAGCGTGTAGCAGCCGATGTCGCCCGCGACGATACAGCCGAGCTTGCGCAGCACCGTGAAGACGGAACGGTGCGAGCACCCCTCGCACAGCATCGGTGGCTTGCCGCGCACCGGCGGCGGCTCGGGCTCCTGATTCCCGGTGAGGATGCGCCGCACCCGATCGACCGTGAGCTCGCCGAAGCGGAAACGCTCGGGCTTGCCCTCGACCGGGATCCCGGCCGCGCGGAGGTCGTGCTCGAGAATGGGGTCGCCTTCCTCGATGACCAGGAGACGGTCGACGCTCGCTGCGAAGTCGCGCAAGAGTCCCATGGGCAGGGGGTAGGTGACGGTCAACTGCAGGACGGTCGCCTGGGGGGCGGCCTCGCGGACGTGCACGGTGGCGACGCCGGATGTGACGATCCCGAGGCTGCGGTCGCCCTCGATCCGGGGATTCAGCCCGGAAATCTCGTTCCAGGCCGCGATCCGCTCCAGCTTGTCGCGCAGCCGCACGTGCGCGGGTCGGGCATACGCGGGGACCATCACCCGCGCAGGGATGTCGCGCTCGAAGTGCGGGTCGTGCGGCGGCTTGTCCAGCGGCACGCGGCGCATGATGGTCTTGGAGTGGCAGACCCGCGTGGTCATGCGCAGGATGACGGGGATGGAGAATCGCTCGGACAGCGCGAAGGCCATGCCCGTGAGCTCGTAGGCCTGCTGGGAGTCCGCAGGCTCGAGCATGGGCACGCCGGCTGCGCGCGCAAAGTGGCGGTTGTCCTGCTCGTTCTGGCTGGAGGCCATTCCGGGGTCGTCCGCCGAGACGATGACGAGCCCGCCCGTCACCCCCGTGTACGCCGCGGTGAACAGCACGTCCGCCGCCACGTTGAGGCCCACGTGCTTCATCGTGACGATGGCCCGCGCGCCGGCGAAGGCGGCGCCGAGAGCCACCTCCATCGCGACCTTCTCATTGGGCGCCCATTGGGCCTTGCCGCCCAGTTGCGCGAAGGTCTCCAGGATCTCGGTCGACGGCGTTCCCGGATAGCCGGTGCCGAGACGGACACCGGCGTCCAGACAGGCGAGTGCAACGGCTTCGTCACCGGAGACGAGCAGGCGGTCAGGGGTCGTGGCCAGGGCAGTCACGGTGGGCGGATGCCTTCGCAGCAAAAGAAAGGAAAAACATTATAGGTTCTGGCAGGCTACTGTCACCTGCCGTGCGTCAACCCGGGGCGCGGCGCGCTCGAGGAGCTTGAACGATGTCGCAGATCAAACTGGGCATCCCGAAAGGGAGTCTCGAACAGGCCACCATCCAGCTCTTTGCCCAGGCGGGTTGGGAGATCCGGGCGAGCAGCCGGAACTATTTCCCGACCATCGACGACCCCGAGATCCGGTGCGCGCTGGTCCGGGCGCAGGAGATGGGCACGTATGTCGCGAGCGGCGTGCTCGACCTCGGCCTCACCGGTCTCGACTGGATCCTGGAGACTGGCGCCGACGTGGAAGAGGTCTGCGAGCTCGTCTACTCCAAGAGCTCGGACCAGCCCGCACGCTGGGTGCTGGTGGTGCCCCAGGACTCGCCGGTGCAACGGGTCGAGGACCTCGAGGGCAAGCGAGTCGCGACGGAGTTGGTACAGTTCACACGCCGCTATCTCGCCGAGCGCGGCGTCAACGCCAGCGTGGAGTTCTCCTGGGGCGCGACCGAGGGCAAGGCAGCGGAGGGCCTGGTCGATGCCATCGTCGAGATCACCGAGACGGGCAGCACGATCCGGGCGCACGGCCTGCGCATCGTGACTGAGCTCCTGCGCACCCACACGCGGCTGATTGCCAACCGCGGGGCCCTCGCGGACCCCTGGAAACGGGCCAAGATCGACCAGCTGGCACTGCTGCTGCAGGCCGCGCTCAACGCCCGCCACAAGGTCGTGCTCAGCATGAACGTCCCGTCGGGAAGCCTCGACACCGTCGTCGGAATGCTGCCGAGCCTGCACGCGCCCACGGTGAACCACCTGTACGACCGGGCCTGGGTCGCCGTGGAGACGGTCGTCGACAGCCGCCAGGTGCGGGACCTGATCCCGCGCCTGAGGGCGGCCGGAGCGGAGGGGATCCTGGAGTACGCCTTGCGCAAGATCGTTCCCTGAGGGGCCCCCGGCTCGCGCTCAGGCGAGCTGGATCAACTCCTCTTCGCCAGGAGCCGGGGCCGTCTCCGCAGGACCCGGAGTGCGGGGGACCCAGAGGGTGCGCTGCCGCGGTGCGCCCGCCTCCAGCAGAAGGCCGAACTCGCCGTTGACGCTGAGCACCTGGAAGGTCATCCACTCCAGGGCTCCGGAGCCCTGGAGCAGGCTGGCGCCCGGGGGTGGGGTCGGGGCCAGCACCAGCAGGCGGGCGGGCTTGCGGTAGGGGCTCAGCAGCTGGGCGGCGAGCTCGCTGGAGAGGGCCTCCATGCAGGTGAGTCCGTTCAGCAGGGCGCGGGAGGCATCTTCGCCGTCGAAGCTCACCACCACCAGCTCGTTGTGCGCGTCGACGGCGCCGAGGCAGCCGTCGTGCAGGCCCGGCATGTCGTCCCATGGACGGGCGCCTTCCCCGAGCATCTGGGTCAGGTTGTCGACGACCAGATCTCGCAGCCGCTGGGAGCTCACACTGCTGGCAAGCCGGATCGCAAGGGACATGGCGTGGTCTCCTGAAGGGATTCGACGGCCTCGGGGCCTTCCGCCCGCCGGTGGCGGGGCACGTGGTGGCGCAGCCCGTCCGACCCAGGCGCCCGGCACCGATTCCCAGTGGCGGCTCTTCCTCGGACTCCTTTACCACCCGCTCGGCTCCCCCGGCTACGGCCGAACCCGACCAAGCGGTTACAATCGGGTTGCGGGCGGCAAATTCTGCCGGCGGCGCGGAGCCTGTCGCGCCGGAAAGCCCGGGTTTTACCACGTTTCCGCCAGGAGTGACGTACCGATGACCAGCCTTCCCCACATCATCGTCTCACGGCTCGACCTCGCTCGGCTGCAAGCCCTCCTGCGTTCCTCGTCTGCCGACGCCCAGCCGCAGCTCGACAGCCTTCGGGTGGAGCTCGACAGAGCCGAGGTGGTGGAGGACGACGCCATGCCGCCCACCGTGGCGACCATGGGCTCGACCATCCGGTTCGTGATCGAGCCCATGGGCAAGCAATTCGAGCTGACCCTGTCCTATCCGGAAGACGTCCGGGGCGACCCGCGCCGGATCTCGGTACTCGCGCCGGTGGGCAGCGCCCTGCTCGGCCTGTCGGTGGGACAGGCCATTGCCTGGCCGGTCCCGGGCGGCAAGACGATTCAGGTGCGTGTGCTCGGCATCAGCTACCAACCCGAGCGGGACCGTGACGTTACCCCCTGAGGGCGGTGCGCTCCCCGGCGCGCTGCCCTTGTCGCCGGACATGGTCAGCGCCACCGCCACACGCCGCAGACCGGCCCGGGTCGAGATTCGGCTGCTCGGCCGTGAGCACGAGGTCGCCAGTGCCGTCCACTACCGCCAGACGGCCATCGGTGCGTGCACCGTCGAGGCCGCGATCTGCGCGGGTGGCTCTGCCGCGGCGGGGAAGCCCAACGAGGACGCGCTGCTGGTCATGCCCCCCGACGCACCGGGCGAGCCGGTGCTCTTGTTGGTGGCCGACGGCCATTTCGGCGCCGACGCGGCGGAGCTTGCCGTGGCGGCCGTGGGCAAGGCGTGGGCAAGCGCATCGCCGGAGGTGAGAGAAGACTCGGAGGAGGCGCTCCTGCGTCTGGTCCGGATGGCCCAGGCGGCAATCGCCGAAGCCGGGACGCAAGGGGAGACGACGTTGCTCCTGGCCGTGGTCCACAACGGGACTGCCCTGCGCTGGGCAAGTGTCGGTGACAGCTACCTCTATCGGTTGCCCCCGGGGCGGGGGGGAAGGCGGGTCAATCGCCTGGACCGCGTCTGGCTTGGCTCACGCCTCATCGTCCCGATCCACCAGGTGACCCGCCGGGGACGTTTCGAGCTCGCGCCGGGTACCCGTGTCCTGCTGACGACGGATGGAGTCCCCGAGGCGATTCGGAACGTGCCGACCCTGGGAGCACGGCAGATCCGGGCCGCGCTGGACGGCGGCGGCGACCGCCCGCTCGATGCGCTGGTGCGCACGGCCCTGGACTGCGGCGGGGAGGACAATATCGCTGCCGTCCTGATCACGGTGGGGGGCGAGGGCTGCGCGGGGGTCAGCAAGCCTCCCCGCGAGGCACGCTGGGCGACGGTGTGGCGCGCGTTGCGCCGTGGCCAGAGGGACGGCGGCTAGAGGGCCGCCTCAGGGCTGTGCGCGCTGGCGGGTGTTGCGTGACGGGGCAGGCGAGCCGGGGTCTTCGGCAGTGGAGGCAGCCTTGTCCGCTGGCTCCGTCATTCGAGCCTGCCAGTCGAGCGAGTGACAGACCTCCCCGGCGACGCGTGCGAGCAGCATCAGCAGGCTCTTGTCCCCCTGACTGAAGCGCTGGCCGTGCTTCTTGTTGAGTACCTCGATGACCCCGAGGACGCAGCCGCCACCCACGATGGGCACCGCGAGGATGCTCTCGGTGCGAAATTCGAAGGTCCGGTCGATATCGGGGTAGAACCGCGCGTCCTCGCTGGAGTTGTTCACGATGACCGGCCGCCGGCTTGCCGCGACCCAACCGGCCACGCCCTGGCCCGCCGGGATGCGCTGGCCGAGGAGAGCGTCCCCGGGCACGTCCCCGGCCGTGAGCAGGAACGCCAGCTCCTGGGACTCCGGGTCGAGGACGAGCACGGAGCCGTCCTTCGCCTGGATGATCTCCATGGCGTCCTTCAGCATCTGCCCGAGGAGGTCCAGGATGTCCGGGTTGTGGTCCGGACTGTCTGCGGAGGAGAGCAGGCGCTCCAGTGACCCTACGAAGCGGCTCAGGGTCTGGTGCTGCTCGCGGAGCGTCAGGTAGGCATGCTCCAGGCCCAGCGCCTCGTGCTGCCAGTCCTGTCCCTTTCTGTCCATCACGAGCGCCCCCCGCGGGTTGATTCCCGCCCATCGGGCCACCGGACGATGCCGAGGGCAAGGATAACGCCACCGACCCGTGCCGTCGACTCGAATGCGGCAGAACATATGCTATGGCATGTGTGTCTTGGGGTGCCCCGGGGCCTGGAGGGGATGGGCGACCTCATTCCGCCCAGGGGGTGGGTGGCGTCATCCCCCGAGCGGGCCGGAAAGGGTCAGGGCGGCCGCGTACGCCGCCACCAGGCCGACCAGCAGCAGCCGGACCGAGCGTTCCGGGACGTCGCCGTCCGCCCCATATCGTGGGAGCTCGTGGGCCATGAGGGAGACCACCCGGTCCTTGACCTGGTCACACATCACGTAACGACGCTGGCTCTTCATGTCTGCTCCTCCCGAGTTCCGGACCCCGGCGGCCCGGCGCGTGGTAGCCGGAAGAGAGTATAGCCGAGTAGAGAACCAATAGAGAACATTTCGCCGGGAAGTGCGCGTGCCCCTATAATCACGGGCGGATCAAGACGATTCGCTCACCGGCGCGGGCGAGCCGAGACGCGCCCGTCGGGTCCACCCTGGAGGCTGTACTCCCTTGAACATCTGCCCCGTCATCCTGGCCGGTGGGTCCGGAACCCGGCTCTGGCCTCTTTCCCGGGAGCATTTTCCGAAGCAGCTGCTGCCTCTCCATGGGGAGGGCACGCTGCTGCAGCAGACGGCGGGACGCCTCGAAGGTCTGGACGCTGCCGGGCAGTCGGTGCACGTGGCGGAGCCGATCGTGGTGTGCAACGAGGAGCACCGGTTCCTCATCGCAGAGCAGCTGCGTGAGTCCGGCCGCAAGGCGCAATCGATCCTGCTGGAGCCGCTGGCGCGGAACACGGCTCCGGCCCTGACCCTCGCCGCGCTCGCGGCGTCTCGAGGGGTCGCCGATCCGGTCCTGCTGGTGATGCCTGCGGACCACGTCATCAGCGACGCGGCGGCCTTCCACCGGGCGGTCTTGACGGCGAGCGCAGCGGCAGACCGCGGGATGATCGCGACCTTCGGCGTCGTCCCCGACCGACCCGAGACCGGCTACGGCTACATCGAGCGTGGGGCGGCGCTCGAGGGGGTGGCACCGCCGGGGGCACCGGCACCGCACCTGCTCGCGGCCTTCGTCGAGAAGCCGGACCGGGCGACGGCCGAGAGTTATCTCGCCAGCGGGCGCTATCTCTGGAACAGCGGGATGTTCGTGGTGAAGTCTTCGGTCTGGCTTGCGGCGGTGGAGCGCTACCAGCCCGGGATCGCCGCCGCCTGCCGGGGGGCCTTTGAGGCCGCGCGCTCGGACGCGGATTTCTGCCGGGTCGACGCGGGTGTCTTCGAGTCCTGTCCGAGCGACTCCATCGACTACGCCGTGATGGAGCCGCTGGCCCGGGATTCCGCCGCCGGGCAGGCGGTCGCCCCCTGCGTGGTCGTGCCGCTGCAGGCTGGCTGGTCCGACGTGGGGGCGTGGTCGTCTCTCTGGGAGATCAGCCGCGCGGACGACCACGGCAACGTGGTGCGCGGCGACGTCTATGCCTTCGATACGCGCGACTCACTGGTCCTGTCCGAGCACCGCTTCGTCGCCACCGTGGGTCTGCGCGACGCGGTGGTCATCGAGACCCCTGACGCGGTGCTGGTGGCCGACCGGGGGCACGCGCAGGACGTGAAGAAGGTCGTGGACTGGCTCAGGCTCCGGCGTCGCGACGAGGGTCGTACCCACCGGCGCGTGTATCGGCCGTGGGGGAGCTACGAGTCGCTGGACGCGGGCGACCGGTTCCAGGTGAAGCGCCTGCGCCTGCATCCGGGTGCGGCGATCTCGCTGCAGATGCACCACCACCGGGCCGAGCACTGGATCGTGGTGCGCGGCACGGCGATGGTGACGCGGGGCGAGGAGCGGTTCCTCCTCACGGAGAACCAGTCGACCTATATCCCCATCGGCGTCACCCACCGGCTGGAGAACACCGGCAAGGTGCCTCTGGAGATCATCGAGGTCCAGTCCGGCAGCTACCTGGGGGAGGACGACATCGTCCGTTTCGAGGACCGCTACGACCGCCTGCCGGCGACCGGTCAGAAATAGGCCGTTGCGCAGGCGGCGCGGCGCTCCCCTATCCGCCGGCGGGCAGGAACCGCATCGAGAGGTCCACTGCGCGGACGTGCTTGGTGAGGCTGCCGACCGAGATGTAGTCCACGCCGGTTTCGGCAAACGCGGAGACGTTCTCGAGGTCGACGTTGCCGGACGCCTCCAGCCGGACCCTGCCGGCGGCCCGCTGGACGGCCGCGCGCAGGCCGGCCAGGTCGAAGTTGTCGAGCAGGACGATGTCGGCACCGGCGGCGAGCGCCTGATCGAGCTCGGGCAGGTCCTCCACCTCGACCTCGACCTCCAGTGCGGGAAAGAGCCTGCGGGCCGCCGCCAGCGCGGCGGCGATGGAGCCGGCCGCGAGGATGTGGTTCTCCTTGATCAGCACCAGGTCGTAGAGACCCATGCGGTGGTTGAGGCAGCCGCCGCAGCGCGTGGCGAACTTCTGCGCCGAGCGCAGGCCCGGCAGGGTCTTGCGGGTGTCGAGTACCCGTGCGCGGGTGTGCGCGACGGCCTCGGCGTAGCGCCGCGCCGCCGTGGCGGTCCCCGACAGCGTCTGCAGGAAGTTGAGGGCGGTGCGCTCTCCCGTGAGCAATGCGCGGGTCGGGCCCGTGATCTCGCACAGCGTGTCGCCGGGCGCGACGGCGGCCCCGTCGGCGACCCGCCAGGCCACCTGCACGCTCCGATCCAGCTGACGGAAGACCTCGTCGAACCAGGCCCTTCCGCAGATCACCGCAGGCTCCCGGCTGATGACCCGCGCCCGCGAGCGGGCGTCGGCGGGCAAGAGCGCGGCCGTGACGTCGCCGCTGCCCACGTCCTCGGCCAGCGCCCGGGCGACGGTCTCGGAGAGGTCCTGCGGCAGTTCGCTCATGGGGGCCTCGTTCACGGGGGGCTTGGCGTGCGGTGCCTGTGGGGCTGCCGTGGCACCGCGGGCGCGAAGCGCTCACGATGACTATCCTCCGGGACTATGATGACAGAGTTCCGGTAGGGGCGAACGGAGCGGGTGCAATGGGGCTGGTGCTATGGGATTGAGCGGACGGCTGTGGTTGAGCCCCACCACCGGATGGCTCTCCGGCGTGACGCGCGTGCCCTCGCCGAACTTCGACGCGCGCCCGGCGGGCAGCGGCGTGGAGCTCGTCGTCATTCACAACATCAGCCTGCCGCCCGGCGTGTTCGGCGGGCGCGATGTCCGGCGGCTGTTCACCAATACCCTGGACCCGGCCGCGCACCCGTATTTTCGCGACATCGCCGACCGGCCCGTCTCGGCGCACCTCTTCGTCGGCCGCAGCGGTGCCGTCACGCAGTTCGTGTCGGTCCACGAGCGGGCGTGGCACGCGGGGTCATCTTCCTTCCGCGGGCGCCCGGGGTGCAACGACTTTTCCGTGGGGATCGAGCTCGAGGGCACCGACGACATTCCGTACACGGATTCCCAGTACGGGCGTCTCGCTGCGATCATCCGGCTCCTGCGCCGCCGGTGGCCGGGTCTCTCCGACGAGTACCTGGTGGGTCACAGTGACGTTGCCCCGGGTCGCAAGACCGACCCCGGCGCGGCGTTCGAGTGGGAGAGGCTGCGCCGCTTGTCGGCGTGAGGGGTGCGCGTGCGTTGCGTGGGTGAGAGGCGCGGCGCGTGCGGCCCGACAGGCAACGGAGGTGAGGGGTGAGCGCCGTCTTCTACGACCTGCTGCGACACGGTCTGCCGGTCGGCGGGCACCGCTACCGGGGGCAGACCGACGACCCCTTGAGCGAGCGGGGCTGGGTTCAGATGTGGTCCGCGGTCGGTGACGAGCGTCCCTGGCGGCGGGTCGTCACCTCCCCGCTCTCCCGTTGCCGGGACTTCGCGTACGCCCTCGGTGAGCGGCACGGACTGCCGGTCTACGAGGACGTTCGCCTGAAAGAAGTCGGTTTCGGGGTCTGGGAGGGGCACACGGCCCTGGAGCTCGATGCGGCCGACCCCGGCGCGGTCGCCCGCTTCCACGCCGACCCGGTGCGGAACCGTCCTGCGCGGGCCGAGCCACTGGAGGCATTCGCGGCGCGTGTCGCCGAGGCCTGGCGAGACTGGACGGAGCCGGCCCGGCGCGAGCCGACCCTCGTCGTGACGCACGCCGGCGTGGTGCGGGCGGTCATGGCCGAGGTCCTGCAGATCCCCCTCGAGCGCCTCTACCGGCTGCAGGTCGCCAATGCCGGCCTGACGCGCATCCGGGTCTCCGACGACCGGCCAGCGACCGTGATGTTCCACGGCGGATGCCTGACGCCGGGCGGGGAGGGCTGAGCGAGCTGTCCGTCGACCTCCGCCAACCGGGATAGCCGCGGGCCCGTCCGGTCCCAGACCAGCACGCTGTCCCCCTCGTACCAGTCCCCGAGCACGATCCGCTCGGTGCGCATCCCCTCGACCTCCAGCGGATAGACGCCGGGGCGGTGGGTGTGGCCATGGACCACGCGGGACACGCCGTGCGCACGTGCCGCCGAGGCCACTGTGCCGGGGTCGACGTCCATCACCTCGGGGGATTTGCGCGGGGTGAGTGCAAGGGTCCGCGCCCGGATGCGGGCGGCCTGGGCCCGGCGCAGGGGCAGGGGGAGCGCCCGAAACAGGGTCTGGGCGAGCGGGTTGCGGGTGAAGGCGCGCCAGCGCTGGTAGGACTGGTCCCGGGTGCAGAACCCGTCCCCGTGACTGAGGAGCACGCCCTCGCCGTAGATCTCCACCCGCGCGGGGTCCGGCAGGATGCGGCACCCCGTGTCTCGGGCGAATTTCCTGCCCAGCAGGAAGTCGTGATTGCCGTGCAGGGCAAACAGCTCGACGCCGGCGCGCCCGAGTGCGGCCAGGGCGGCGACGGCCTCGCCGTTCGGGGGGCCGAGGTCGTCGTCGCCGAGCCAGAGGTCGAACAGGTCGCCGAGGAGGTAGAGCGCCTCGGCGCGGCGCGCGGTGGTCGCGAGGAACTCCAGGAACCGGTGGACCTGCTCGGGGCGGTCCGCGCTGAGGTGAACGTCGGAGACGAAGAGGGTCGCCAACGCCGGCTCAGTCCTCGACGACAGACGCCCGCACGATCACGACGTCCTCGGCCGGCACGTCCCGATGTCCGGCGCGGCTCGTCGTGGCCACGCCCTTGATGCGGTCGACCACGTCCATCCCCTCGGTGACCCGGCCGAAGACGCAGTAGCCCCAACCCGCGTCGGTCTTGGCCTTGAAGTCGAGGAATACGTTGTCCGCGACGTTGATGAAGAACTGGGCGGTGGCGGAGTGCGGGTCGGGCGTCCGGGCCATGGCGATGGCCCCCCGCTGGTTGCGCAGGCCGTTGTCCGCCTCGTTCGGGATCGGGGCGCGGGTGCGCTTCTGCTGCATGCCGGCGGCGAAGCCCCCGCCCTGTACCATGAACCCGTCGATCACCCGGTGAAACAGGGTGTCGTCGTAGAACCCGTCCCGGACGTATTGCACGAAGTTCTCCACCGTCCGCGGGGCCTTCTCGGCGTCGAGGGAAAGGACGATGGCACCGTGGGTGGTCTCTAAGCGCACGTTCATGGGCGTTGGCTACCGGACTCGGGAAATGGAGGGCAGAGGGTACGCGATCCCCGGGTTCCCCGCGATAGCCGCCCCCGACCCACTCGGTGATAATGGCGACCCCCCACACGGTCAAATCCCGTGCCCGCCGCCCTGAAGACCCGCTTCGCCCCGAGCCCGACCGGACGCATGCACCTGGGCAACGCCCGCACCGCGCTCTTCAACGCGCTGCTCGCCCGGTCCGCCGGTGGGACGTTCCTCCTGCGCATCGAGGATACCGACGCCGAGCGATCGCGCCCCGAGTACCTGGAGGCGCTCGTCGAGGACCTCCGTTGGCTCGGGCTGCAGTGGGACGAAGGCTACGGGGTGGGCGGGCCGGCTGGACCCTACCGGCAGTCCGAGCGTGACCCACTCTACGGAGCGCTGCTTGAGAAATTAATCGAGAAAGGTGTCGCATACCATTGTTTCTGCAGCACAGAAAGACTGCAGAGCGTCCGCAGGGCCCAGATCGATCGGGGTGCCCCGCCGCGCTACGACGGAATCTGCGCGAGGCTGGCGCCGGCAGAGGCGCAGCGCCGGCTGGCCGCGGGGGAGGGGGCGGCCCTGCGTTTCCGGGTGCCCCCGGGCGAGACGGTCGCGTTCGAGGACCTCGTGCGCGGGGCGCAGCGGTTCGGGACCGACGCCATCGGTGATTTCGTCGTCCGCCGCACCGATGGAAGCCCGTCCTTCTTCTTCTCCAATGCGGTCGACGACGCCGCGATGGGCGTGACCCATGTCCTGCGGGGCGACGATCACCTCTCGAACACGCCTCGCCAGCTCCTGATCCTGGCGGCCCTGGGATGGGACGCGCCGCGGTACGGTCACCTGCCGCTCATCCTCGACGAATCCGGCGCCCCGCTCTCCAAGCGCGAGGGCAGTCTCGCGCTCGCCACCCTGCGCGAGGAGGGGTATCGCCCGCTGGCCCTGCTCAATTATCTTGCCCGGTTGGGGCACCACTACGGGGACGATAAGTTTAAATCTCTCAGAGAGTTATCAGAAGACTTTCACGCGGAATCTCTGGGCAGCTCCCCCTCCCGCCTGGAACTGGGGCAGCTGCGGCACTGGCAGCATCTCGCACTCGCGAGCGAGCCCCCGGACGCCCTCTGGGAATGGATGGGCGAGGGCGTGCACCGGTGCGTCCCGCCGGCCCTGCGGGGGCCCTTCGTCGACGCGCTCCGCGGCAACGTCCTCTCTCCGGTCGAGGCGCGGGACTGGGCGCACAGGCTCTTCGATGACCCCCCCGCCCTGGACTCGTCCTCCCGGGAGGCACTGGCCGCGGCCGACCCGGGCCTCTTTCCCGCCGCCCTCGAGGCGCTCGCCCGCTCGCCTCTCGACTACCATGGCTTTGTCGCGGCGCTGCGTACGCGCACGGGGCTTTCCGGCAAGTCCCTCTTCCGGCCGCTCCGGGCGGCCCTGACGGGGACCCACGAAGGACCGGAGCTCGCCCGTCTCTTCGACCTGCTCGGCGAAGACCGCCTGCGGGCACGGTTGCGCGCGGCCGCCCTCACTCACCAGGACGCTCGTCGATGATCCAGCTCTATAACAGCCTGACCCGGCAGAAGGAGACCCTGCAGCCCATCGTCCCGGGCCAGGTCCGCATGTATGTCTGCGGCATGACGGTCTACGACTTCTGTCACCTGGGACACGCCCGGGTGATGGTGGTGTTCGACGCGCTGGTGCGCTACCTGCGCAGCCTTGGCCTCCAGGTGAGCTACGTGCGCAACATCACGGACATCGACGACAAGATCATCCATCGCGCAAACGAGCGCGGCGAGCCGTTTCACGCCCTGACCGAACGATTCATCGCGGCGATGCACGAGGACAGCGACGCCCTTGGCGTGGTGGCGCCGGACGAGGAGCCGCGGGCGACGGACCACATCGACGGGATCGTCGCGATGATCCAGGACCTGATCGCGAAGGGCCACGCCTACGCCGCCGCCAACGGCGACGTCTACTACGATGTCAGCAGCTTCCCCGGCTACGGGCAGCTCTCCGGCAAGAAGGTCGACGAGCTCCGCTCCGGCGCGCGGGTGGAGGTCGACGAGGCCAAGGACGACCCGCTCGACTTCGCACTCTGGAAGGCCGCGAAGCCGGGAGAGCCGAGCTGGCCCTCACCGTGGGGCGCGGGGCGGCCCGGTTGGCACATCGAATGCTCGGCGATGTCCACCCATTGTCTCGGGAACCACTTCGACATCCACGGGGGCGGCATGGACCTCATGTTCCCCCACCACGAGAACGAGATCGCCCAATCCGAGGGGGCGACCGGCGAGCGGTTCGTGAACCTCTGGATGCACAACGGCTTCGTGCGGGTGGACGACGAGAAGATGTCGAAGTCGCTCGGCAACTTCTTCACCGTGCGCGAGATCCTGGCGCGCTACCCGGCCGAGGCGGTGCGTTACTTCATGCTGACCGCCCAGTACCGCAGTCCCCTCAACTACACCGAGCAGCACCTGGACATGGCGCGGGCGGCGCTCGTGCGCCTGTACACCGCTCTGCGGGGTGCCCCGTCCGGGCCCGCCGCGCTCGAGCCGGAGTTCGTGGGTCGCTTCCGGGCTGCGATGGACGACGACCTCAACACGCCGGAGGCGCTCGCCGTCCTGTTCGACCTCGCCCGGGAGCTGAACCGCAGCCGCGAGGAGGGCGGTCCGCGCGCTGCCGAGCTGGCGGCCACCCTGCGCTACGTGGGCGAGGTCCTGGGGCTCCTGCAGCAGGACCCGGAGGCCTTTTTGCGGGGTACGCCGGGGCGGGGTGCATCGGGGGGCGCGGAGGCTTCTGCCGGTCTCGTGGAGGAGCAGGTCGAGGCGCTCATCGCCGAGCGTGCAGCAGCTCGCGCACGCAAGGACTGGAAGGAGGCGGACCGGGTCCGCAAGGTGCTCTCCGACCAGGGGATCGTGCTCGAGGACGGGGCCGGGGGCACGACCTGGAGGAGGGCGTAGGACGCGGGGAGCGCCGCAGGAACTGGAGGAGCGCCGCAGGAACTGGAGGAGGGCGAAGGACCTGGGGGGACGAAGGACCTGGGGGGGCGAAGGACGGCTCAGAGGCCCTGCAACTCCGCCGCGATGAGGGTGTTCTGGAGCAGGGTGGCGACGGTCATGGGGCCGACGCCTCCCGGCACGGGGGTGATCCAGGACGCGCGCTCCCGAGCGGCTTCGAACTCCACGTCGCCCACGAGCTTGCCGTCCGGGCCGCGGTTGATCCCCACGTCCACCACGATCGCCCCCTCCTTGACCCATTCCCCCCGGATGAGCCCCGGCTTGCCGGCCGCGGCCACCAGTACATCGGCCTGGCGGACGTGCTGCGCGAGGTCGGTGGTGAAGCGATGGGTGACGGTCACGGTCGCTCCGACCAGCAGGAGCTCGAGGGCCATCGGCCGCCCCACGATGTTGGAGGCCCCTACGACCACCGCGTGGCGGCCCAAAAGGGACTCCCCGGTGCGCTCCAGGAGGGTCATCACCCCCTTCGGTGTGCAGGGCCGCAGGCGCGGGACGCGCACGGCCAGCCGGCCCACGTTGTAGGGGTGGAACCCGTCCACGTCCTTGTCGGGGTCGATGCGCTCGATGACCGTCTCCGGATCGATGTGCGCGGGCAGCGGCAGCTGAACCAGGATGCCGTTCACGGCGGGGTCCCGGTTCAGGCGGTCGATGTGCGCGAGCAGGCCCTCCTGACTGATGTCTGCGGGCAGGTCGTGGGCGTAGGAGCGAACCCCCACCTCCTCGCAGGCCCGGCGCTTGTTGCGTACGTACACCTCCGAGGCGTGGTCCGCGCCGACCAGCAGCACCGCGAGCCCCGGAACGTGGCGTCCGGCGCGGGCGCGCTCCTCGATGCGCGCGCGGAGGTCGTCGCGGATCTCACTTGAGATGGCCTTTCCGTCGAGCAATCGGGCGGTCATGGGGCGGGGATCCGTGATGGGGACTGGGCGGATGGCTCACGCCGGGCCATGATACCTCCATCGAAGGGGTGACTGCGGTCCGGGGAGAGGCATTTCCGTAATTGACGCCGTGGGCTGCCGAGTGTACTTTTACGCGCCTTACGCGGTCGTTTCGCGGGCGCCGGTTACCGCGGGGTATGGCGCAGCCTGGTAGCGCACCTGCTTTGGGAGCAGGGTGTCGGGGGTTCAAATCCCTCTACCCCGACCAGACGGGAGTTCGCCGGGCGGGAACCCGGGCCTGCGCGGGGACAGAGCGCCCGTAGCTCACCCGGATAGAGCATCGGCCTTCTAAGCCGAGGGTAGCAGGTTCGAGTCCTGCCGGGCGCGCCAACCGGAGGGGACGCAGAGAGTCGATGGTGGGCGTAGCTCAGTTGGTAGAGCCCCGGGTTGTGGTCCCGGTTGTCGCAGGTTCGAGCCCTGTCGCCCACCCCATGTTCTGAAGTGAAGGGCCGTTAGCTCAGTCGGTAGAGCTGCTGACTCTTAATCAGTAGGTCGGAGGTTCGAGTCCTCCACGGCCCACCAAATAAAACAAGAAGTTACAAAAGAAGTCGCGCTCCTTCGCGAGCGCCTTCCCTCCCGGACGGGTCGGCGCCAATCCTGCCGGAATTCGCTGCAGCACCGTGCCAGCGCCGCAGCGTCAAGGCGTTGGTCACCACGCTCACGCTGCTCAATGCCATGGCCGCACCGGCCACCACCGGGCTCAGAACACCGAGCGCCGCCAGCGGAATGCCGAGCACGTTGTAGCCGAACGCCCAGAACAGCCCCTGCGCGATCTTGGAGCGGGTCCGGCGCGCGATGTCGAGCGCATCCGCGACCAGGCGCACATCGCCGCGCATCAGGGTGATGCCGGCGGACTCCATCGCCACGTCCGTACCGGTTGCCATCGCAATGCCGACATCCGCGGCCGCGAGCGCCGGGGCATCGTTGATGCCGTCGCCGACCATCGCAACCACCTGCCCCTGCGCCCGCAGCGACGCGATGGCGCGCGCCTTGTCCGCAGGCAACACCTCGGCCATCACCTGATCGATGCCGAGCTCTCGCGCCACCGCCGTCGCGCTGCGGCGGTTGTCGCCGGTCAGCATCACGGTCCTGACGCCGAGCTCATGCAGGCGCGCGACGCCGTCCCGCGCCGTGGCCTTCAGCGTGTCGCCCCATGCCAGCAGCCCGAGCACGCGCCAGCCGTCCTGGTCCGACGCCAGCAGCCAGGACACCGTGCGGCCGGCCTCCAGCAGGCGCGTGGCATCGTCCGCGAGCCGGTCGGCCTGGGCACCGAGCTCCTGCAGCAGGCGGGCGCTTCCCAGCGCCAGCAGGCGCCCGTCCACGCTACCCCGCAGGCCGCGGCCGGGCAGTGCGGTGGCCTCGCGGGCCGCTGTCACCTCGAGCCGGCGCTCGCGCGCCTTCGCCAGCACCGCGAGAGCGAGCGGATGGCTGCTGCTCGCCTGCAGCGCAGCGGCGAGCCCGAGCAGGTCGTCCTCGTGGGCAGCGCCAGCGCCATCCGCGGACACCACCGCGACCACCGCTGGCTTGCCTTCGGTCAACGTGCCGGTCTTGTCGAACGCGACCGTGGTGACTCCATGCGCCACCTCGAGCGCCTGCGCATCCTTCACCAGGATGCCATGGCGGGCGGCGACGCCGGTGCCCACCATGATGGCCGTCGGCGTGGCGAGCCCGAGTGCGCACGGACAGGCGATCACCATCACTGCGACTGCACTGACGAGCGCCGCCTCCCAGTCGCCATCCGCCAGCATCCAGCCGAGGAACGTGACCAGCGCGGTGCCGAGCACGATCGGCACGAACACCGCGCTCACCCGGTCCACCAGTCGCTGTATCGGCGGCTTCGCGGCCTGCGCCGAGTCGACCTGCCGGATGATCCGGGCGAGCGTCGTCTCGGCGCCGACTGCGCGCGTGTTCACCAGAAGCAGGCCTTCGGCATTCACCGACCCGCCGGTGACCCGATCGCCCGGCTCGCGCACCACCGGCAGGCTCTCGCCGGTGACCAGCGATTCGTCCACGTGACTGCGGCCTTCGATGACCTCGCCGTCGACCGGCACCACGTCGCCAGGCCGCACCACCACCAGGTCGCCGACCACGAGCCGCTCGACCGGCACCTTCAACTCCACCCCGTCACGCCGCACGCGAGCCACGCTGGGCCGCAACGCCTGCAGCGCGCGGATGGCGTCCGCCGCCTGGCGACGCGCCCGCCCTTCCAGCCACTTGCCGAAGAGCACGAGCGTGACGATGGCGGTCGATGCCTCGAAGTAGAGATGCGAGGCGCCGTGCGCGGGCGCGCGCAGCAGCAGGTAGATGGAGAGTGCGTAGGCCGCCGAGGTGCCGAGGGCCACCAGCAGGTCCATGTTTCCGGTGCCGGCACGCAATGCCTTCCAGCCTGCGCGATAGAAGCGCGAGCCAAGCCAGAACTGTACTGGCGTGGCGAGCGCCAGCTGCCACCAGCCGCCCAGCGCCCAGTCGATGCCGAAAGGTTGCAGGAGCATCGGCGTCACGAGCGGCAGCGTGAGCGCCGCCGCCATCGCCACTGGCCACCATCCCGAATGCGAGCCGGTCGCCGGCGCGGGAATCGGCGCATCCGGCTGGATCTCGATGGCCTCGTAGCCGGCCTTGCCGATTGCCTCCGCCAGCGCTGCCGCGGGCACCCCTGCTTCGGCGCGGACCGTAGCCTTGCCGGTCGCGAGATTCACCGAGGCGTCGCCCACGCCGGGGACCTTGCGCAGCGCCTTCTCGACCCGTGCGACGCAGGCGGCACAGGTCATGCCGTCGACCTGGAGCGTCAATTCGCACGTCGGTGAAACGGTTGCACTGGACGACGGCACCGGCGCGGGCGATGGCGGGCCTTCGGGCATCGGTGGCTTGGAGGACGGTCTGTCGGTCATGCCAAGAGGACTGGGGTCTCCGGCGCGTGGCCTCGGCCCGAATGCGCGGAGACTCTTCCGCCGGCAATGGAGCCTGACACAATGAGAAGGTCAAGCGTAGCTTTTAGTTGACCCTGCCGCGACGGGATGGTGGATACTGACCTCATCGAAACAGGGAGTACGGACATGGTCGCTTTCGAAGTCCAGGACATGAGTTGCAGCCATTGCGTCGGCGCTATCACTCGGGCTATCAAGTCGGTGGACGAGGACGCCCGCGTCGAGATTGACCTGCCGCGGCGACGCGTTCGCATCGTTCCCGGGCGGGCGGATGCCGCGACGCTCGCCCGCGCGATCGAGGAGGCCGGCTATACGCCGGTCGCTGTGTCGGCCTGAGACCAGGCGGATTCCGCGGCGTGAGATGGGAGAGGTCCCCCCTTGGTTCGCCGCAAGGCGGGGAGGAGACGGTGAGCACGAGCGCCAGGACGTTTGCGGTCACGGTGGTGTTGCTGGCAGCGGTCTCGGGGTGCGCGAGCACCGCGCCGCAGCATTCGGGCTTCATCCGGAACGAGCCTGCGATGCAGGAGGAGAAGGACACCGAGGGAACCGTTCAGCGTTACGTCAGCCCGAAGCTCTCTTCGGGTGCGTACAAGAAGGTGCTGGTGGAGCCGGTCCAGCTCTACCCGGAGCCCCAACCGAGCGACAAGGTCGATGCGGCGACGCTCCGGCAGGTCCGGGACTACATGGACCAGGCCTTGCGCCGGGAACTGGGCAAGCGGGTCGGGCTCGCGGTGGCGGTGCGGGAAGGCACGGGCGAGAAGGTCAAGGGAGGCGGTCAGGACAAGGTCACCCTGCAGACGGTGCAGCCCTGCCGCGGCAGACCCGCGGTGCGTCAGCGCTTCCCCATGCGGGTCGCTCCGAAGAGGTTTTCCTGCCCGGCCGGTTG
>ERZ1649853.90-NODE-90-length-38264-cov-8.883247_pt1 | contig 38264 bp, 39 predicted proteins | sample MGYA00575353_ERZ1649853 | MGnify/ENA primary metagenome ERZ1649853 (study PRJEB40853, sample SAMN11349654) | freshwater sediment metagenome | isolation source: river sediment | host: Sediment | place: India: Okhla Barrage, New Delhi | collected 2017-02-21 ...
CGCCCGGGGTTTCGATGTAGAAATCCAATGATTGCGAATTGACTCCCTTCAACAGGTCGTGCAGAACGAAGTAATCGTCCATCGTCATCATCACATCGGGGATTGGAAGAGGCTTTCCGATAGACCCGGCGTACACAACCAGATATGTGCCGGGATGCTGTGAGTTGTAAAGCTTGATCAGGCGAGTTAGCTCGTCCTCGAGCGCCTTCCCACCCATCCGCTTGCCAACATACTCGCTCATGAACCCCATTTCCACCACCGAGGATGGGCATTCTCCTCCATCGCCAAGATATACTCAGAACAAGAGTACTAGGATTTGACACCGTTAAGAACATTTTGAACCGAGTTTATATACTCGAGACAGAACGGGCACATCTAGGCCCACGAACTTGCTAACGAGAGATTGACAATTAGCGCGTTATCTTGTCGTTATTGGCAACCCTCTCTGGACGTCGAAAATCCTGACTCCCCAGCCCGAGAATACGGGGACGGAAAATCGATTGAAGAGGTTTGTCCCGGTAGTGCCCGTCAGATTCCGTAGAACGAGTGGAGGAAGTCGAGCCATCCGTCCTGCGCGAACTGCATCGTCGGATAGAGCGAGCCCTTCCAGAAGACGTTGTGTTTGAACGATCCGTGTGACGGCGGGAAGAACACAGACAGTCCCTCCGGGCCCCACACTTCTGCGGGATAGCCCGGGCCGACGAACGGCACCGCGACCTCGAGGGCCATCAGGAGTTCTTTGGCCTCGGCCTTGAGTGCCGAGCCGGCGGGTGCTCTCTTTGAGATGACCTCGAATATGGTCGGGAAGTCGACATATGCTTCCCAGCCATACTGCGACCAACCCATGGTTGCCTGCGCTCGTCCCGAAGCGACGAGCCCTCTGTAGATTGCCATGTCGTTGCTCAGGATTGCGGTGACGTCCCAGAGCTGGTCGACGACGTCGCGTATCTCAGCGAGCCTGATTGCAGCGAGCTCTGTCAACCATCCACTATTGTAGAACTCCGCATATCGCTCTACGATGACCTTCGACAGAGCTTTCGGACTCATGCCCGGATCTGATACGAGGTCCTCACCGATCGTCTCGTACGGGAACCCCTGCAACGGAACGTAGTTCTCGCTCGCGACGAACCACTCTGCCGTCACGCCCCGCACTACGTACTCGTAGGACGCCTCGATGATCCCAAGACCGCAGCCGTCGGCTGCGATCACAGAGACCGGCTTCCCGGAGAGCGCGTCACCTATCTCCTGATGCGTGAGATAGTCCAACGCGTCTTCGGTCCCCGTGTCATGGTCGAAGCATATACCTCTGAAGTCGTCTCCGTGGTTCCACAGATCTATCAACAGATTCTCCGAGCCGAACTCGGAGCCGAGGTAGTCCACGAGCGATTCGAGCACCTCGGGGTCTCCCATGTTGGTCTCAACCCCATCGTACTTGAAGTCCGCCATCCGCACCGTGGAATGCTTCTCCACGAGCCAGAGATTCGCGGGTCCGGTGGAAGTATCCCACAGGACCACGAACTTCACATCGTCGGTCGAGCCGACGGATTTCAGCCAGTCGATGTTGACCTGCCCCCAGTAGTCCAGGTCGTTGTCTGAGCACATGTACATCGCGAAAGTCCAAGCCGGCCCGTCCTCAGCGGCTGCCGATGGCAACGCCATGGAGCCGAACGCGACGAACCCGCAGGCCACGACAGCAAAGAACCTAGCCAGTATCCCGGTCATGCTTCCCCCCAGCGGGTGTAACGACTCTGCGCTATTTAACACTGGCAAGTATTATAGACACTGGCGCCCCGAATCGGCCCCGTCAGAGGGTGGAAGAGTGCGGCTCGTTTCGGCAATCACCGACTGACTGCCCAGTGTTCGTCGGGTTCTGCCGGGCCCTGGGGCTGACCGTTTCAAACGGAAGATTTCTTCGGCAAACACAGAAGCCAGACGAGCCGGATTTTCTCGGTCCGATGCTGAAAAGCAGCCAAATCCTTTTAAATACCCATTTAAATATGGGGAACTCGGGTGAGCTTTTAATGGCAGTCATCAAGATAGAGAATGTTGTCGCCTCAACATCTCTGGGTGGGGAGTTGGATCTGCAGGCGATCGCGCTGGCATTGGACGGCGCGGAGTACGAGCCAGAGCAGTTCCCCGGCCTGATCTACAGGCTGAAGGAGCCGAAGACAGCAACCCTCCTTTTCAGGAGCGGCAAAGTCGTCTGCACGGGTGCCAAGAGCCTCGAGCAGGTGAAGACCGCGATAAGCAAGGTCGCGAAGCAGATCGAGGCGGCGGGCATCACTATCAAGGTGGAGCCGAAGATCGAGGTCCAGAACATCGTCGCATCGAGCGACCTCGGCGCGCAGATCAACCTCAACGCCATCGCAATCAGCCTCGGTCTGGAGAAGGTCGAGTACGAGCCCGAGCAGTTTCCCGGACTTGTGTACAGGATCGACGTGCCCAAGGTCGTCGTCCTTCTGTTCGGCAGCGGCAAGCTAGTCTGCACTGGCGCGAGGAAGCCGGAGGACGTCGAGGCCGCGGTCGACAAGATCACCGAGGAACTCAAGGCCGCGGGCCTTCTGAAGTAAGACAGGACCATGGCACTGCCGATATTGGACAACCACGTTCACCTCGAACCGTCCAAGGGACGGAACATCGAGGCCGCCAGGGATTTCGAGAGGAGCGGAGGCACCCATCTCATCATTTCGCACCTGCCGTACGACGAGGTGCGGGTGAGGACTGCCGACGACTTCAGAAAGAGCTTCGACCTCACAATCTCCCTCAAGGACAGAGTGAAAAAGGAGACCGGTGTGAGAGCGTACGCGACCGTGGGACCGTATCCCGCGGAGCTGCTCGATCTGGAGAAGGTGCACGGGCTCGCGGGCGCCAAGGACGTCATGATGAAGGGTATGGACATCGCGGCCGAGTACGTCCGCGAGGGAAAGGCCATCGCGATCGGCGAGGTCGGGCGACCGCACTTCCCTGTCTCCAAGGAGGCATGGGACGCATCGAACGAGATCATGGCCTACGCGATGGACCTCGCGAAGGGTGTCGGCTGTGCCATTGTGTTGCATACCGAGAGCGCGACGCCGGAGAGCATGCGCGAGCTCTCGGCAATGGCCGCCAAGGTGGGAGTCGACAGAGGCAAGGTGGTGAAACACTACTGTCCGCCACTTGTCCTGCCGGGGGAGAACTTCGGGCTGATGCCGTCTGTGCTCGCGGGTAAGGACGCCACCAAGGTCGCCCTCAGCAAGGGCACGCGGTTCCTGATGGAGACTGACTTCCTGGACGACCCCAAACGCCCAGGAGCTGTTCTCGCGATAACGACCGTCCCGAAGAGGACGAAGAACTTGATGCAGACCGGGGCGATGTCGGAGGAGCAAGCTTACAAGATACATGTTGACAATCCCATGAGCGTCTACGGAACGGACTTCGGCTAGCAGGAAATCGCCGGGTCTGCAGGGGTGGGATCGACATGTATGGCACTCAGTTCAAGCACTACGTGCTGGCGCTGTCGCACCGACACGGTGCGCTCGTGACAGCGCAGACGCTGGTGGCTGTCGCGAACACCCTCGCTAACTCGTTCGTCCTGATCTACCTCGTCCGGATGGGCATGAGCGAAGTGCAGTGCGCCCTGTTCATCCTGGTGTGCGCTGTCGTGCCGCTGATGTTGACGGCCTTCGCGTCGAGGACCATCGTCTCGAACTTCTCGTACTCAATCAGCACTGCGCTGATCTCGCTCGCGGGATACTATCTGCTGCTGATAGTCCTGGATGGCTGGGCGCTCGTGCTGATCCCGCCGGCGTTCTTCGGTGTCTACATAGTCACATTCTGGGTGCCTTACAACGCGCTCATCATGCACATCACATCGAAGAAGAAGCGAGGCGCGAGCATCGGGTTATACTTCCTGATATTCCCGATGGTCTCCGTCGTGACGCCGCTCTTGGGAGGCGCGGTCATATCATCGGCATCTTACGACCTACTGTTCGGGGTCGCGGCCGCGGTGGTGTTGGCCAACCTCTTCTTCATCTCAGGGTTCAGGGTCCTCCGGAAGCTCCGGGAGCGCATCATCATACCCGAGCTCCTACAGTCCCTAAGGGTCAACCTCGTGGGCCGCTTGCAGATGGACCTCGACATGCGTCCGGTCGACTGGAGGTTGAGGATTGCGCTCTTCGCGGAGGGCGTCCAGGACGGCATCTTCTGGGTCTTCGTGCCGCTGATGAGCTTTGAGTTCGCGGAGAACGAGCTCAGCGTCGGGGGATACCTTTCGCTGTTCGCATTCTGGGGTGCCGTGATGACCGTCGGATTAGGATATCTCTCCGACAGGCTCAAGGACCGGGCGCACCTCGTTCGAATCGGTGCGGCATTCAGCGCTGTGAGCATAATCCTCGTAGTGCAGGCCACGACCCCGGAGCAGTACGCGTCCGCGATGAGCCTCGCATATTTCTGGATCGCCGTCGTCCCCTCGTTCCTGTTCACGATGCTGCTCGACAAGCTCGAGAGGTACAAGAAGAAGGGCGTGCTGATCAGGGAGTTTCTCCTCAACGCAGGCAGGACCGTCGGTGTCCTGATCCTCATCGGCCTCTTGCTCCTGGGCGTGGACATCTCCCTGTCCATGATAGTCGCCGGGATAGCCACGGCCGCAATCGTAATCGTCAAATAACCCGGGTCAAACGACCATGAAGCCGTCGAACTCGTCCCTAGACTCGGAGAAGCGGGCATCCTTAGACTCCACCCGCGCGTAGGGCTGCTTGGTGGCGCACCACTCGACGGCCTCCTTCACGGCAGCCTCCTCCCCCTCGAACACTGCCTCGACTGTCCCGTCGGGCCTGTTCCTCACCCACCCGGTGAGGCCGAGCGCGTCGGCACAGCGCTTCGTGTTCGCCCTGAAGAACACGCCTTGGACTAGGCCCTCAAATATGACGTGCGCGCGAACCTTCACGTTGATCGAATCGGCCTGCGCGGACAAAAACGTTGCCCGGTACGAGCGACCTCCAGAGCGGAAACTGGGTGGATTTTCCGAATACCAAACCATTTTATACCTACTACTCCGATTTAATGAGCACGCGCGACGTGCGCGCGAGGGATGCACTTCCAGTCGCAGAGAGAGTGCCTACCCGACTCGTTCCCCAAAGGTGACCAAACATGATGAGAAGCCTGGTCGAAGATGCACTTGCCCGTGAAGACACAACAGGTGGCCAGATGGCCCAAGCCGCAGCGCTCGGCGCAGACGCCAGAGTTGACGCTGAACTCGAGCAGATACTGCGCAGCCTGAAGACGAACATCAAGATAATTGGTGTCGGGGGCGGCGGAACGAACACGATCGCGAGGATCTACGACGAGGGGATCATCGGCGCGGAGCTGTACGCCGCGAACACGGACGCTCAGCACCTGCTCACACTCCACGCTCCTCACAAGGTGCTCCTTGGAAGAAGGGTCACAAGAGGTCTCGGGGCCGGCGCGTTGCCTCAGATAGGCGAGGAAGCCGCCCGCGAGGCGGAGGAGGAGCTGAAGAAGATACTTGTCGACACGCACATCTGCTTCGTGACGTGCGGGCTCGGGGGCGGAACGGGCACCGGGGGAGCCGCTGTCGTCTCGAAGATCGCGAAGGAGATGGGCGCTCTGACCATCGCAGTCGCCACGCTCCCGTTCAGGGGCGAGGGGAAGATGAGGATGGAGAACGCCGAGTGGGGCCTCGATAGGCTGAGGGATTCGGCTGACACGGTTGTAGTCATACCCAATGACAAGCTGCTCGAGATATGCCCGAGGCTGTCGCTAAACGCGGCATTCAAGGTCGCAGACGAGGTCCTGATGAGATCCATCAAGGGCCTCACCGAAGTTATCACAAGGCCAGGACTGGTCAACTTGGACTTCAACGACGTCAAGACTATCATGAAGGGTGCAGGGGTCGCCATGATCGGGCTCGGAGAGTCCGACGCTCCCGGGGACGAGAGGATCCAGGAAGCGATAGACCAGGCGGTCAACTCGCCGCTGTTGGAAGTTGACATCAGTGAGGCGAACGGCGTGCTGGTCGATGTCATAGGCGGAACGGACCTGACCATATCGGAGGCGGAGAAGGCGGCCGAGGAGATCCAGAGCAGGGTCCACGCGAACGCGAGGATCATCTGGGGAGCCGCAATCGACCCGTCCATGGACAAGAGCGTCCGGGTGATGCTCGTGGCCACGGGCGTCAAGTCGAAACAGATCCTAGGGAAGCCCTCGACCGACAAGAGGTTCAAGGGAGTCGGAGAAGTCGACCTTGTCCGCTGAGCCATTCGTTAGAATGGCTCAGTCAGACCTGCCGAAAATTTTAAGAAGGTCAATCAGCTACGGTGCTGACAGCCGGCGAGCTGGTCTCGCCGCTGCGCTTTGTACTTACATATATAGTTCGGAGGCTCGACATGAAGTCCCTCATCGATAGCGTCATAACAGCTGCGGAACAGGAGCAGCAGAAGAAAGCCCCCGAGGCCTTCAGATCGTTGACGGCTGAGGACGAGGAGCTGCAGAAGATACTGCAGGGTCTGAAGACCAACATCAAGATCATCGGCTGCGGCGGCGGTGGATCCAACACCATCAACCGGCTGGCCGAGGCTGGCATCATCGGAGCGGACCTGTTCGCCGCCAACACGGACGCGCAGCACCTTCTCATGACGAGGGCGCCTCACAAGATACTGCTGGGCAGGCGCGTCACGCGCGGGCTCGGCGCAGGTGCGTTGCCTCAGGTGGGCGAAGAGGCAGCCAGGGAGGCGGAGCAGGAGATCAAGGCCGCGCTCAAGGACGCCGACATCGTGTTCATCACATGTGGACTAGGAGGAGGGACCGGGACAGGTTCCGCGCCGTTCACTGCGCAGGTAGCCAAGGAGCTGGGCGCGCTCACAATCGCCATATGCACGTGGCCGTTCGCCGCCGAAGGAGCGGTCAGAGCGGAAAACGCGGAGTGGGGCTTGGAGAGGCTCAGGAACATCGCGGACACGGTCATAGTCATCCCGAACGACAAGCTGCTGGAGGTCGTTCCGAAGCTGTCCGTAAATGCGGCTTTCAAGGTCGCAGACGAGGTCCTGATGAGATCCATCAAGGGAATAACCGAGGTCGTCACCAAGCCAGGCCTGGTCAACCTCGACTTCAACGATATCAAGACCATCATGAAATCCGGCGGGGTCGCGATGATTGGTCTGGGCGAGGCAGACGACGACGACGCGGCCATCACCGCGGTCAACGAGGCCATCAACTCCCCGCTAATCGAGATGGACATCAGCGATGCCTCCGCGGCCCTCGTCAACGTGACTGGTGGGTCTGACATGACCGTTACCGAGGCCGAGCAGGTCGCGGAAATAATCCAGTCGAAGATTAGCCCTGGAGCGAGGATCATCTGGGGCGCTGCGATCGACGAGAGCCTGGAGAACACCATCCGCGTGATGGTAGTAATCACAGGGGTCAAGTCGAAGCACGTCCTAGGCCCCAAGAAGGACAAGAAGGGCCGCGACTTGGGACTAGACTTTATAAAGTAGTTCGATTACTAGGAACGGAACCAAATGCCCGAGATGAAGGAGATCGTGGACAAGTCCTGGGACCTCCAGAGGAAGATCGAGGAGAAGACCAAGCACGTGGGCAAGGGCAAGTACGGCAGGGTCATCAAGATGGCCAGGAAGCCCACGGGCGAGGAGTATCTCAAGGTCACACAGACGGTCGCAATCGGCCTGCTGCTTATGGGAGGGCTCGGGTTCCTGATCTACTGGATATTCGAGTACGGGGCCGACTTGCTGATTGGGGCGTTCAAGTGATTCCTGAAGGGATGGTATACGACTGTATGAGGGATCTGATTGGGTCTTTTTGACATAGAGCCGAAGAAGAAGGAAGAGTCGAAGAAGGAGGCACCTGCGCCTCCCGCATCAGCCAAGGCGATGCAGTTCACCGTCCAGGGCGAGACGAAGAAGATGATGGCCTCGGGCGACTCTGCGGAATTCGAGATGGCATTGAAGGTACCTGACGACGGCTCGCCCCACACGCTCGCGGTGAAGGTGGACACGGTGTTCGCCGCGACGGAGGAGGGCTCTCCTGAGTGGTTCGTGAAGCTCTACGACGCCATAGGCGTCGTCTGGGAAAACACGCCCTCGGCTGACCTGTCCAACGAGAGGACCTTCGACGTCATGCCCGGGCAGGAGAAGTCGTTCACGCTCAAGATCACGTCGCCCACAGGAGCGCGGTACGGAGACAAGATAACCGTCCTGGTCAACGTGGCGCTCAAGGACAACCCGAGCATCAACGACGTAGTCACGATACACGCTACTGCGCGCCAGTCGATGCTGGCCGTGAAGACATCCATTGGCCACGAGAAGGCGGTCGCGGACGCGATTGCCAGCAGGGCGAAGCCGAAGCCGGTCGGCGTCTTCGCGATACTCTCGCCCGCGACCATCAGGGGCTATGTGTTCGTCGAGGCGATGAACACGGACGGCCTCAGGGACCTCGTCAAGGGCGTCCGGAGGACCAGGGGCATCGTGAAGGGCGAGACGACCTTCACCGAGATCGAGCACTTCCTGACGCCGAAGCCCATAGTCTCGGGCATCGTCGAGGGAGACATCGTGGAGCTCATCGCGGGCCCGTTCAAGGGGGAGAAGGCCAGGGTACAGCAGATCGACGAGAACAAGGAGGAGATCACCGTCGAGCTGTTCGAGGCCATGGTTCCCATACCAGTCACCATCCGTGGAGATCACGTCAGAGTGCTTGAGAAGGAGAGATGAAGGCAATGACAGAGAAGCTCGAAGTGCTGGTTGACGGCGGCAAGGCCACGCCCGGTCCGCCACTCGGCCCCGCGCTCGGCCCTATGGGTGTCAACGTCATCCAGGTCGTAAGCGCGATAAACGAGAAGACGAAGGCGTTCATGGGGATGAAGGTCCCGGTCACGCTCCTAGTGGACTCCAAGACGAAGGCTTTCGAGATCAAGGTCGGCACGCCGCCCGTGTCCGCGCTCATACTCAAGGAGCTCAAGGTCGAGAAGGGCAGCGGAAGCCCCAAGGCGACCAAGATAGGGAACCTGAAGGTTGAGCAGGTCCAGAAGATAGCTGAGATGAAGAAGGACTCGATGCTCGGCAAGGACAAGAAGGCCAGGTTCAGAGAGGTCGTCGGAACATGCGTGTCGATGGGCGTCACCGTCGACGGCAAGGACCCGAAGGTCATCATCAAGGCCATCGACAAGGGCGAGTACGCAGGACTATTCTGAGCTGTTGCGGCTCCCGAGCCGGCGCGGGCTCATGCTGGCCTGACGCCTCTTGCCATCTTCAGCTTCGCGGCCTCGCAAGCGATTGTTATCGGATCCACAGTGGGCGCCGCGGGCGGACAATAGGCGGTCTCGAGCTTCGCGAGTTCCTGGACCGTCATTCCGGCCTGGATCGCCACGGCGAAAGCGTTGATGCGCATGTGCACCCGGTCCTCTCCGACTATCTGCGCGCCCAGAATCTTGCCGGTCTGTGGATGAGCCATCACCTTGACGAATATTTCCTTCCTGCCGGGATAGTAGTCGGGCAGAGTGAATGACCTGACCTTGCCGATGACAGGCTTGACACCGGCCGCCTCTAGCTGAGGCGTGGTCGGCCCGACCGCGGCCACCTGGCACCCGAACGGCTCGGTAGCCCTGGTTATCAGGAATCCTTTCGGAAGGCTTTCGTCACCGCCGGCCGCGTTCACACCTGCGACCATGGCCATCTTGACCGCGATGGTCCCGAGGCCGCTCACGTAGGGCTTCCCTGTGACGAGGTCCGGGTACTCGGTGCAGTCCCCTATGGCGTAGATCCCCTTCTCGCAGGTCTCACACCGGTCATCGACCGTGATCTGCCTCGTCACGCCGACGGAACATCCGGCCTGCTTCGAGAGTTCCGTCTCGCCCCTCTGACCGGTCGCTATGACTATGAGATCCGCGTAGAAGGTCCTCTCTTCGCCTGTGCTCCTCTCGTTCGCGACGACACAGTTGGCCTTCTCCTCGCCCAGGATCTCCGTCGCCTGGTAGTTGGTGAAGAGTTTCACTCCGTGCTTCGCAATCGCGTCGGCCATCATCTGGGCCATGTCCTCGTCCACCATCGCGAGGATGCAATTATGGAGGAACTCAACGATGGTCACCTTGCACCCCCTGACCATGAGCGCTTCCGCAACCTCGAGCCCGACCAGACCTGCGCCAACGACTACTGCGCGCTTGCCCTTGTGACCCAGGGACTGGATGCCTCGCGCGTCCTCGATGGTCCTCAGGACGAACACGCCCGGCTTCAGCTCCCCGGGCTTTCCGCCTTCCTTGAGGGCGCCTTTGATCGGGGGCACGGTCGCCTTCGCGCCGGTCGCCAGGATGAGAGAATCGTAAGGTAGCTCAAACGCCTTGTCGCCGGTCTTCGCGTGGACGACCCTATTCACCTTGTCCACGCTCGTCGCCTCAGTCCCGAGGTGGAGCCCGATCCTGTTCTTCTTCAGTCGCTCCTCAGGGGCTTCGATGAGGTTCGCGAAATCGGGGATTATGCCTGAGATGCCGTAGGGGAGGCCGCATCTGGAATACTGAGGGTACGGCTCGCGCTCGATTATGGTAATCTCTGCGGTTCTGTCTGTCTTGCGCGCGAACTGAGCAGCCGTCGCGCCCCCGCACCCGCCGCCAACGATAACAATCCTGCGAACCACTTGCTCACTCTCCCCGCGCATGGCATAACATCGTTACCGTTAAATCGTTTCGCCGACATGCCTGTGGTCCGGGGGCAGAAACGCCGCCCCGATGGCAGCCAGTCAGTCGGAAGAGGCCCACAAAAGAGTTATAAACCCCTTCTGCATTCGCTCCCATCCCTAGGCATGTAGGAGAGCCGTCGAGGCTCGTGAGCACTACATCGGAGGGGTCACATTGGTAGACCAACACCTCGTCGACATAATGAAGAAGCTGCAAGCCGAGTCGAAGCAGAGGAATTTTGTAGAGTCAGTTGAGCTCGCCATCAACCTGAAGGACATCGACCTCACCAACCCGAAGAACAGGCTTCAGGAAGAGGTCATACTCCCGAACGGACGGGGCAAGCCCATCAAAATCGGCGTCTTCGGCAGCTCTGAGATGGCCATGAAGGCGAAGGGCGTCGCGGACGTCGTCGTACAGCCTGACGAGATTGAGACCCTGGCCTCGAACAAGTCGAAGGCCAGGAAGTTCGCAGATCACAGCGACTTCTTCATCGCGGAGGCGCCCCTGATGCCTACCATAGGTAAGCGCCTCGGTGTCGTCCTCGGCCCGAGGGGCAAGATGCCGAAGCCGATACCGCCGGGCTCGGACCCGAAGGCGACCATTGAAAAATTGAGGAGCAGCGTCACCCTGAGGACCAGGGACAAGAAGACCTTCCACCTGCCCATTGGCACGAAGGACATGCCCCCGGAGAAGCTCGCCGAGAACCTCGACGCCGTGCTGAAGAGGCTCACGACCAAGCTCGAGCGGGGCAAGATGAACATCCAATCGGCCTATGTGAAGACCACTATGGGCCCGTCGTTCAAGGTGATGTGAGATGGCCCACGTAGCAGCCTGGAAGAAGGATGCGGTGGCCGAGCTTGCGAAGAAGATGGCCAAGAGCAAGGTCGTCGGCGTCATAGACGTCCACGGCGTGCCCGCGCCCGCCTTCCAAACCATGAGGACGCACCTCAGAGGAAAGGCGGACATCACCATGCTGAAGAACACGCTGCTCAAGATCGCAATCCAAGAGGTCGCCAAGCAGAAGAAGGGGCTCGACAAGCTCTCGGAGAACGTGGACGGGCAGTGCGCCGTGGTCACGTCCGACCTCAACCCATTCAAGTTGTTCAAGCAACTCGACGCCACAAAGACGAAGATGCCGGCCAGGGGCGGCGAGATAGCACCTGACGACATCGAGATCAAGGCGGGCGAGACTCCCTTCAAGCCCGGCCCTGTGGTGGGCGAGCTCCAGAAGGCGGGCCTGCCGGCCGCTATCGAGCAGGGCAAGGTCGTCATCAAGAAGGACAAGCTCATAGTCAAGAAGGGCGACAAGATCCCGAGGGACGTCGCGCTCGTGCTCGGCAAGCTCGAGATATATCCGCTCACGGTCGGCCTGAACCTCAACGCCGCCTTCGAGGACGGCTTCGTGTACAAGAAGGATGTCCTCGCGGTCGACGACGCTCAGGTCCTGGCACAGGTGAAGCAGGCAGCCTCTGGCGCGCTGAACCTGTCGGTCTTCATATCGTACCCGACGAAGTTCTCCATACGGCCGATGCTCGCGAACGCACACTTCAAGGCACTCAACCTTGCGGTGAACGCGGACATCCCGAACAAAGAGACCATCAAGTTGATGCTCTCGAAGGCGAACGCCCAGATGATATCCCTCGCGTCCAAGGTGCCAGCCGCACTGGACGACGAGCTGAAGGCCGCGCTCCAGAGCGGCCCGAAGCCCCCGGAGGACAAGGGCGGCAAGGAGCCCGAGGAGAAAGAGGAGAAGAAGGAAGAGAAGAAAGTCTCCGAGGAGGAGGCTGCGGCCGGCCTCGGGGCACTGTTCGGATAATCAGGTAAGGAGGCAGAAAGATGGAGTATGTGTACAGCGCGATGGTCCTGCACGCGGCGAAGAAGCCGGTGACGGAAGACGGTGTGACGAGTGTACTGAAGGCAGCTGGCGTGACTGCTGACGCTGCCAGGGTGAAGGCTCTGATCGCCGCGCTCGAAGGCGTGAACATCGACGAGGCAATTGCCACGGCGGTGGCCGCACCAGTAGCAGCCGCACCAGCAGCTGCCGGGCCGTCCGAGAAGAAGGAAGACAAGAAGAAAGAGGAGAAGAAGGAAGAGAAGGTCTCAGAGGCCGAGGCTGCCGCTGGACTGAGCGCGCTGTTCGGCTGAACAGCACCCTTCTTTTTCAAACCTCTTCTCGGTCATTCCTTTATACCGACCAAGGCAAACATGGGAAAAGTAGACTTGAAGAAGCAGAGTCCGAGCGGAGGCTATTCCTGCTCGAGCATCTTGCTGACTTCCTTCTCGAACATGGAGACAAGCTCGTGCCCGATCTCCTTCCTGAGCTTGGGCGGGACCATCTCGATGCCGATCTTGGCGCTGACTTTGCCGATCTTCAGGATGGCGTAGGCTTCGTTGACTTTGGCCTCCATGAGGCTAGCCACTGCCTGCTTCAGCTCCTGCTTCAGCGCCGGGTTGGCCTCGAGTTTGTCCCTGATAGCCCGCTTCATCTCGTCCTTGACCATCTCCTGCACTGCGTCCAGGAGGAGCGTCTCCGAGCTGAGCATGGTCTTTGTGCCCTTCACCACCGAGCTTATGATGTCCTCTTCCGGCGCCATCGTCTCCCCGGGCATCGACCGCTTTGATACCTTAAATCGTTTTTCCCTCCGCAGGAGTCTCGCGGCGCCCAGGCGAATCTCTTAAAATACGGCGACGACAATAGCGAGGACGATTTCCAGAAGCTGACCAAGATGTGGGAGACAGTCGGTAGGAGCGTTTTCAAGGACCAGCGGACACTGTCATTCGACTACGTGCCCCCAAAGCTGGTCCACCGAGAAGCACAGATGAAGAAGCTCATCATGCTCTACCGGCCGATAGTCGAGTCCAACTTCGCCCAGAACGCTGTCCTGACCGGGAGCGTGGGAACGGGAAAGACCGCTACTGCGAAACGCTTCTGTATGGATCTGAAGGACTATGCGGAGAAGCAGCAAAAGGCAGTCGATTGGGTCCTGGTAAACTGCAGGCAGAGGAACAGCGAGTCAGGAGTCGTCCTGCAGATCGTGAACCACTTCCAGCCAAACTTCCCCGACAGGGGCTTCTCCATCACGGAGATGCTCCGCATCCTCAGAAAGGACCTTGAGAAGCGCAAGGTGCACCTGCTGGTCGTGCTCGACGAGGCCGACATGCTGCTCAAGAAGGCAGGGTCGGACATCATCTACAAGCTGACGCGGTTCGGGGAGGAGAAAGTCGACAGCAAGGAGCTAGTCTCCCTGATGCTAATCTCCCAGAAGAACGTCTACGACATGCTCGATGCGAGCTCGGCTAGCACATTCAAGCGCACGAACGTCATCGAGTTCGGGAAATACTCCACCGAGGAACTGAGAGACATAGTCTCTCAGAGGGCAGAGTTGGCTCTGAAGGAGAATGCGATAGACAAGGACGCTGTCGACCTCATCGCCGAGGTCTCCTCTGAGTGGGGCGATGCTAGGTTCGCCATAGAGATACTAGAGAAGGCGGGAATGCTGGCTGACGAGGACGGCAAGGGGAAGATTGACGTCGAGGATGTGCGCGCGGCGAAGGCGGAGGCCTACAGCTCGGTGACGGAGTCCAAACTCGAGGGCCTCGACAAGCACCAGAGGCTCGCGCTGCTCGCAATCGCCAAGGCCTCGAAGGGGAAAGCGTACATCACGACCGGCGAGGCCGAGGGAGCGTACAAGATCGCGTGCGAGGAGTACGACGAGAAGGCGAGGGCACACACGGCGTTCTGGGGACTCCTGAAGGACCTGGACATGCTGGGGGTGGTGAGCGCGAAGAAGAGCGGCCCGGGCATCTCGGGGAAGACCACGGTCATCACGCTGCTAGACATCCCTGCAAAAGTGCTCGAAGATAAAGTCAGGCAGATGCTGAGTACTGAGAGATAATCAATTTTGATAATTGGTCGACTATATTAAGTCAACATCCTTAAATAGGGCCGCATCCGTCATAGCTCCAATCGGGAGGGTTGGCAGATCCCAGAAGATGAAAAGCCAGCCATGGAACTTGTACGCACGGAGGAGGGGCTCTGCTACGTCATAAAAGAGCGGAAGCCGTTCCTCGGGTACAAGCTCTTCGAGACGACCATCGCCGAGGGTGTTCCGGGCCTCTGCGTCACGAGGCAGTTTCCGGACAAGGTCCGCGAGATTTTCGACCTCAAGGACACGCGGATCCTGTGGCTCAGTCATACTCCCGGCAAGGACCACCACAATCCGACGAGTGTCGGCACGCTCGCGACCATGATATCTTCTTTCATCGAGCGCTACAAGAAGTGCGTCGTCCTCATCGACGGTCTTGAGTACCTCGTGATCAACAACGGTTTCCAGCAGGTCCTCAGGTTCGCAGAGCACATCAACGAGCAGGTCATGCAGAGCCGCTCGACAGTTCTAATACCCATAAGTCCGAGTGCCTTCAGCGAGAAGGAGCTGGCGCTGCTCGAGCGCAACATGCAGGTCATCGAGCAGCCAGAGATGAGCGAGGGCCTGGAGAAGGATTTCACGACCCTCATAGACCAGTACCGGTGAAGCCCCCGGACGCCTCTGCCCCGTCAACAAAACGGATACGTCGCCAAAGCTTTTTGACAAGCCCGCTCATCAGGCAAGCATGAACAGGACGCCGCTCCGCGAGGAACATGTGAAGCTGGGCGCGAAGATGGTGTGGTTCGCTGGCTGGGACATGCCCATCCAGTACACCAGCATCATAGATGAGCACATGGCCGTCAGGGCGAGCGCTGGTGCCTTCGACGTGTCTCACATGGGCGATTTTATCATAAGGGGAAAGAACGCCGGACTCGTCATGGACATGCTGTGCACGAACGACGTGCAGTGCCAGCCTGTCGGAAGGTGCGTCTATGCCCACATGCTCGACGAGCAGGGGCGGATACTTGATGATACGATTGTCACCAACCTAGGCAACGACGAGTTCTTCATGGTGCCCAACGCGGCCACGACTCAGAAGATGCACAAGTGGGTCGGAGGGCACCTCCACGGCCAAGAGCTACTCGACATGTCCCTGGACCTGGCGTGCATCGCGCTCCAGGGACCAGAGGCGCAGGCGATAATGTCGGAGCTCACATCCGGGGATCTGTCGATGAAGTTCTTCTGGGCCCAGTTCATGAGGCTCGACAAGATCGCCACTACAGGCAGCGACCCGAAGACGGCTCTGCTCAGGAACAGAACCATGGCCAACGGTAGCGGCCCAGGTATCAAGGCGTATGTGTCCCGGACCGGGTACACTGGTGAGGACGGCTTCGAGATCCTATGCGAGAACGCCGACGCCATCCCTGTCTGGAGCGCGATAATCGAACATGGCAAGCCCCACGGGCTCAAGCCGGTGGGCCTGGGTGCGCGTGACACTCTCAGGCTCGAGAAGTCGCTCCTGCTCTCAGGGACCGACTTCGACGGCACCCAGACCTCCCTGCAGACAGGGCCTGGCTGGGTCATCGACTGGAAACACGACTTCATCGGCAAGCAGGCTCTGGTGCAACAGAAGGCCGTCGGGCACTACGATAAACTGGTCTGCATGGTCGCGACGGACAGGGGCATCCCCAGGCATGGCTACGACATCATGGCCGGAGGCCAGAAGGTCGGGTCGGTCACGAGCGGGACGATGTCCCCAGTCCTCAAGAAGGGGATAGCCATGGGATACGTACCTGTCGAGATGGCCACGCCGGGAACCGCTTTGCAGATCAAGATCAGGGACAGCCTGGTTGACGCGGATATAGTGAAGCCACCATTCGTGAAGAGGGGTTGACATGGACATCAAGCAGACACTTGAAGAGATGATCTACGTGCCCGGAGTCTCCGGGTTCGAGGACGACATAAGGGAGCACATCAGGGGGAAACTGGAGACGATTGGCGTCAAGGCCGTCGAGGACAACATCGGCGACCTTCTTGTGACCGTCGGGAACACCGGCCCGCACATAGTGTTCATCGCGCACATGGACGAGCTCGGCCTGATAGTCTCGAATATTGACGATGACGGTTCGATAAGGATCCGAAAGATTGGGGGTATAGACGACCGCACCTTGGTCGGCAGGGTCGTCCAGATAAAGACGCAGAAGGGCATCGTCCCGGGCGTCCTTGGGCTCAAGCCGCCACACCTAATGACAGATGCTGACGACCGGAAGAAAGTCGTCACCTGGCAGGAGGTCAGGGTGGATGTCGGTACACGGAGCAAGAAGGAGACCGAGAAGCTCGGAGTCCGGGTCTTGGACCCGATGGTGTTCAAGAAGGACATCACCTACATCACACCGGATCTCATTTGCGCGAGAGCGGTCGACGACAGGGCGGGATGCGCCGTACTGTTGGACGCTCTCGAGAACCTCAAAGATCGCAAGTTGCCCGTCAGGCTCACGTTCGTATGGAGCGTCCAGGAGGAGACCGGGCTGAAAGGCGCCAAGGTGGTCGGGTTCAACCTCAGGCCGGACTACGTGTTCGCTGTCGACACTATGACGACGACCGACGCGCCGCAGCAGGGGGAAGTCTTCGAGCGCGTCATGATCGGGGCCGGGCCTGCGTTGCGCATGCTCGACAACGCGGCCGTCGCATCCCCGAAACTGAGGAAGATGCTCGAGGAGGTCGCGAAGAACGCGAAGATACCTCTACAGTACGGGACCGGTGGAGGCGCCACTGACGGTGCCGCCATGCAGGACTTCGGATGCCTCATGATGCCCATCGGCCTGCCGATGAGATACACCCATTCCCCGACGGAGTGTGCCAGCATCAAGGACATGGAGAACTCCTCGAAGCTGATGGTCAAGGTCGCGGAGAAGATAGCGAAAGACTCGAAGCGCAGGTGAGCACAGTTGAGTGAGAAGGCCAAAGAGGTCCTGACGGACCTCGTGCTGCTCAAGAGCACTTCGGAGGACGACGCGAAGCCGATCGTCGACTACGTGTCCGACCGGCTCAAGAGGTTGGGGCTGAAGACGAGGTACTACGGTGAGAAGGACAGGCCAGCCATCGTCGCGGAGCATGGCTCCGGCGGAGTGGTCCTGTCAGGGCACTTGGACACGGTCCCCCATGGGGACGGGTGGCAATGCGAGGACGGTGACATCAAGGCGGGCCACCTCTACGGCAGGGGGGCCTGCGACATGAAGGGCGGATGCACAGCGATGCTCTTGGCAGCCGAGAACCTAGTCGCCGCGAACGTGCCCTTCACGCTCTGTTTCACGACCGATGAGGAGACCACGATGAACGGCGCAGCGGCGGCCGCGAAGGATCCTGCCTTCTCGAGAGCCCCCGCAATCCTTGTGACGGAGCCGACTGCGTTCGAGATAGTCGTGAAGGAGAAGGGGCTCCTGCAATTCAACATCACCACCAAGGGCGCGTCGGCGCACGCGAGCATGCCACAGCTAGGCGACAACGCGATCCACAGGATGGTCTCGTTGCTCGCGAAGCTGGAAGACCTCCAGAGGATGCCGAAGAACCCCAACGACGAGATGACCTTGTGCGTCGACACGATACGGGGTGGAACGCGTATCAACGTCATACCTGGCGAGTGCACCGCGGAGATCGATGTACGATACCCGCCGGACATGAACACGGAGTCTGTCCTGGAGCAGGTCAGGGGGAGGATCGGACGCGACGGATATGGCCTGAAGATACTCCACGAGCTGGACCCCGTCGAGACGGACGCATCCCTCCCGGCAGTGAATGTACTCAAGGAGCTGATCGGCGAGGACGCGGCCGTCATCTCGGTGCCCTACGCAACGGAGATGGTCATGTTCAGGGCCGCGAACAAGACCCTCATGGTCTGCGGCCCCGGCGACCCCAAGATATGCCACTGCGACAACGAGAACATCGAACTGGCGCAGATAGACCGGGCGGCCGAGCTGTACACTGAGTACTGCTCGAAAATGGTGTAGTGTGCGCGCTCAAGGGTATACGCGCGCTACAGTGCGCGGGTACGGGGTCGAGTCGCGGATGTGGTCCATCTTGCAGACCCATGTGACAATCCGCTCCATGCCAAGGCCGAACCCGGAGTGGGGGACAGAGCCGTACTTCCTGAGGTCGAGGTACCACTTGTAGCTGTCCAGGCTCTCGCCCTTCTCCCTGAGCCTCTCGAGCAGCAGCTCGTTGGAGGTCTCCCTCTCGCTCCCGCCCACAATCTCGCCGTACCCCTCAGGGGCCAGGAGGTCGCTGTTCTTGTATGTCTTCGTGTCGTCTGGGTTCTCCTTCATGTAGAACGGCTTGAGCTCCTTCGGGTAGTTGACGATGAAAACGGGAACCTCCCTGTCGATGGTGAGCGTTCTCTCTTCGACCGCGCCCAAATCGCTCCCCCAGGAGACATCATGCCCCTTCTTCTGGAGGTATTCCATGGCCTCGCCATACTGCATCCGGTCGAACGGGGGCTGTATCTTCATCAAGGCGGCTGGGTCCCGCTTCATGAGCCGCAGCTCGTCCGGGCACTCGGTCGCGGCACCGTGAAGCATGGCAGTGATGAGCTGCTCCTGGACCTTCATGTTGTCTTCGTTCTCAAGCCACGCGGCCTCCATCTCGAGATGCCAGTACTCGGCCAGGTGTCTGGGCGTCCTGGACTTCTCCGCCCTGAATGACGGGGTCAACGACCAGACCTTCTCGAGAGAGTATATCAGCGATTCCAGGTAGAACTGGGCGCTCTGGGACAGGTATGCGATCCTGTCGAAATACTTCACCTGGAACAGGGTCGTGCTGTCCTCCGGGGCGACTCCAGTAATGATCGGAGGGGTCACCTCGACGTATCCGTTCTCGTGGAACCATTCCCTGGCGCCCCTGAGAAGGGACGCCTTGATCCTGGCGACCGCAGTCTGTTCCCTGGACCTTATCCACAGGTGCCGAAGGTCGAGCAACAGCTCGGTGCTCTGGTATTCGGTGATCGGGAACGCGTCGGCGATGCCCACGAGTTTGAACGAAGACGCGCGGATCTCGAACCCACCCGGGGCGCGCTTGTCCTCCGCCACTTCCCCCTCGATGATGACTGACGACTCGATCCCCGCCTTCGAGGCCGACTCGAGCTCCCCGTCCGAGACGACCCCTTTCTTGACAGTGACTTGGATGATCCCTGTCGAGTCCCTGAGGACGGCGAAGACTATCCCGCCGCTGCTCCTCGTACGATAAATCCACCCCCTCACCTGGACCTTCTTGCCCACTTGGTCCTTGGAGAGGGCTGCCCTGATTGGAAGCATCCAGATGCTGAAGGGACGCGGCCGATATAAGCCCTTCGGGTGGGGCGAAAATGAATTATGGACTCGAGGCTGATATGCTGGCCGTGAACATCCGGAAGGCCGAGCAGACGGACCTCGACGAGCTCATGAAGATTGAGGAGATGTGCTTCGGGGCCGAGAAGTTCTCTCCTGAGACGATCAGAGCGTTCCTTGAACGGGACGATGCGTTCGTCGTCGCCGCGGATGAGGGAGGGAGTCTGATAGGGTCGGCCATGTGCCTCGTGTCCTTCGAGCGCCGGGAGGGCCGGATAGCCTCCATCGCAGTCATGGAGGACATGAGAAGGAAGGGAATAGGGTCTCTGCTTCTGAGGGAATGCGAACGCGTCTTCGCATCATTGGACACAGAGGAATACTCTCTCGAAGTGGAGACCGTCAACGAGCCTGCAATCGCCCTTTACCGAAATCATGGCTACAAGGAGATTGGCACCATCGAGGACTTCTACGGCCTCGGGCGACATGCTTACTTCATGGTCAAGAAGGCGCGCGGAAAGACGGTGACCGTCAAGCCTTCCTGACTACGAGCTCAAGAGGCATCTTGTTGATGACCCACTTCTGAGCGCCCTCGACTGTGGAGGACTTGGAGAGGCTCGTCGAGTGCGTCTCGTGCATTATGTGCTGCATGTGGGAGTGTATCGCTGTCTCGACGTCCCTGTGGCCAGAGTACAAGACCTCCACAGGGTCCTCGAAACGGAGGTTCTGCTCCTTCCTCATGTGCTGTATACGCCTGATGACCTCCCGGGCGAGCCCTTCGAGCTTCAGGTTCTGGGTAATCTCGAGCGCGACATACACGTGCGTGTCCCCGATGTTGGCGTGTGAGAAGCCTGGCTTCTCCTTCTCCGAGATGATGACGTCCTCCTCTGTCAAGTCGAACCCGCCCACGCGCACCTTGCTTTTAGTCCTGAGATGCTTGACGAGCTCGTTCTCGTCGACCTTGCGCAGAAGGTCGCCAACGGCGGCTGCCCCTTCCTTCAGCTTCGGCCCGAGGACTCTCAGGTTCGGATGGATGGCATACTGGACCATCTGGTCACGGCTCTCAAGGACAACGACCTTCTTCACGTTCAGCTCGTCCGCGATCATCTTCTCGAACCGCCTCAGGGTCCACGCTCGGTCCGGGTCGGATGCGATGACGATCTCGGAGAGGGGCTGCCTCAACTTCATGTCGGCTTTCTGCCGCGCCAGCCTTCCAGCCTCCACGGCCGTGATGACCAGCGCCATCTGCCTTTCGAGGACGCCGTTGACCAGGTCTTCGTCGGCAACCGGGAAATCGTCAAGGTGTACGCTGTCCCTGGGCCCCCTCAGGTTCCTGTACAGCCAATCTGAGAGGAAAGGAGTGATGGGGGCCATCAGTCTGGACACTGTGAGGAGGCAGTCCTGGAGAGTGCAGTGAGCGGAGAACCTGTCCTGAGGATCGTTCTCCTCCCAGAACCTGCGCCTAGAACGCCGCACATACCAGCCGCTCAGGTCGCCCACGAAGGCCGCGACAGCCCTGACCGCCTCGTGGACCAGGAGTGCATCGAACGAGTCTCTCACTTCCTTGACAGTCGAATGAAGCCTCGAGACGATCCATCGGTCGAGGTCGTGAGTACGAGTGTACTCGTGCCGGCCACTGAATCCGTACGCGTTAGCGTTTGATGCGAAGAAGGCGTAGACGTTCAAGAGGGTGTTCATGGTGCCGACCATGGTTTCCCTAGCCTTCTCCGTCGAGAACTGGACGGATTGCCACACCGGCGACCCCAGGAGCAGCAGCCTTGAGGCGTCCGCGCCCACGGCCGAGAAGACCTGGTCGTAGTACAGCACGTTGTCCGAGTGCTTCGTTATCCGCTTCCCGTCCTCACCCAAGATGTGACCCAGGACGAGCACGGACTTGAAGGCAGGCTTGTCGAACAGGACGGTGCCGAGGGCCAGCTGCGTATAGAACCAGCCTCTGGTCTGGTCAACGTCCTCGGCGATGAAGTCGACAGACCTGTGGGTGTCGAACTCCTCGATGTTCTCGAACGGGTAGTGGTACTGCGCGAATGGAGCACAGCCCGAGTCGTACCAGCAGTCCAGCACGAAGTCCTCGCGCATCATCTCCTTCGAACAAGTTGGACATGTGATCTTCAGGAAGTCGATTCCTGGTTTATGAGGATCGAAGCCTTCCGCGAGCGGCTGGCGAGACAGCTCGGAAAGCTCATTCATGCTTCCGACACATACCTGGTGTCCTTCAGGACACGTCCATATCGGCAGCGGCGTGCCCCAGTAACGCGTCCTGCTGATCGCCCAGTCCTTGGCATCGGCCAGAAAGTCCCCGAACCTGCCGTGCTTGAACGACTCGGGGACCCACCGGATCTCCTCGTTCAGCTCGACCGTCCTCTGCTTCGACTCGGTGGTCCTCACGAACCACGAATCGAGCGGTTTGTAGATCAGGCCCGTGTCGCACCTCCAGCAGAACGGGTATGAATGTCTCAGCAGGCCCCATTTGAACAGGAGCCCTCTCGCCTCGAGCATGCGCATGATGTCGGAATCCGAGTCCCTGGCCACCTTGCCCCCGACGCCCTCGACAGCATCTATGAACCTGCCGGCCGAATCGACCGGGTCGCGCAGTGGAAGGCCCTCCCTCACGCCAATCTCGAAATCCACAGAGCCGTGGGCGGGAGACACGCTCATGACCCACGTGCCCTCATCGTGCGTGACGTCCGGCGAGTGTACGACCCGGAACGCCTTGCCGTCGTAATCGAAATGTTTGAACAGCGGCTCGTACCGCTTGCCGACGAGCTCTGACCCCTTGATCCTCCTCAGGACCTTGTCCTGAGACCCTATAAGCTCTGACCCGCCCTCGCCGACCGCGAGCCTCTCGCCTCCGCGCTCGAACACGATGTAGGTCTGATCGGCGTCGACGGCGAGTAGCGCATTCCCAACCAACGCCCACGGGGACGCGGTCCAAGCCAGGAGCGAGATATCTTCTCCCTTGATCCTGAACTTGACGACAATGAACCTGGCTTCGGCCTCCTTGAAGCCCAGGGCGACCTCGTGCGTGCTCAGCGTGGTGCCGCATCTCGGGCAGTACGGGAGCACCTTGTGCCCCTTGACCAGCATGCCCTTCTCGTACAGTTGCTTCACGGACCACCAAACGCTCTCGATGTACTCCCGGGACATCGTCAGGTAGGCGTTCTCGTAGTCAATCCAATAGCCGATCCGGCTGCTCATGTCCTCCCAGTCGGACATGTATCTCAGGACGCTCTCCCTGCACTTCTGGTTGAAGCGTTCGACCCCATACGACTCGATGTCATTCTTCGAGAGAAGGCCTAGCTCCCTCTCGACCCCGAGCTCGACAGGCAGGCCGTGGCAGTCCCACCCGGCAATATACGGGACTATCTTCCGACCGTTCATCACATGGTACCTGAGGAACGCGTCCTTTACGGCACGCGTGAGCGCGTGCCCCATGTGGGGCTTGCTGTTGGCGGTCGGGGGGCCCTCACAGAACACGAGTGGCTCTCCCCCGCTCATACGCTCTTTGACCTTGGAGAGGATGCCTTCGGCCTGCCAGAGACGGAGGACCTCCTCCTCCATCTGCGGGAACCGTTTCCCGTCTGGTTCCGGGTAGTACCTGGTCGGCGTAACTTCATCCTCCAAAAGGACTCTATCACAACCCCTGCAGTGCTTGAGAGAATCAGCTAATTATGGTCTTTTTGAGCTGGTCCGCAGAGGTCATCGGAGCAAAAGCAGGGTGGGCGCGATATTTAACCCTTGTCTGTCCTTAGCACGGTAGATGCTGTCCGAGGCAGCGGCCCGGAGGAAAAACAGACGGGCCAGCATATCTGGCCAGTCGTTCCCGGCCGAACCGCATTTAAGAAAATTCTTTATACTAAACCGTGCATAGCGCGGCCGTGCAACCCATGGCCTGGGGTGGTGCCTGAGGCCAGAAAAGGTGAACACAGATGGAAGAGCCCTTGTGCAACGTGGAGTTTCTGAAGAGCAACTCGACATATGTGGCCAGAGTACAGAGTGACCTCGGCGGGCTCAGGGAATACCGCGGAGGCAACCTCGAGGAGATACTCGAGCAGGTCATCATAGACCTTCAGGAAGAGTTCGAGGGGGCTCGGCTCTGATCTAAGGTATGGCCTGCGAAGCAGGCCTACCAGAGGCGCTCGAAGAACGCCCTTGTTCGCCCGCCAGCTTTTGGTACCACCAGAAAGGCACCGTTCGCGGAGCAGGACGCCTGCAAAAGGAGGGCGTTTAGATGGAAGAAAAGGACAAGAAGGAGTACGAGGAAGTCATATCGTCGTATTACGGCGACGAGCAGGTCGCGGCCCTTGTCACGTTCAAGATAGACACGAAGGGCTCTGACCAGGTGGCGCAGAAGATCGCGAGCTTCCCATACATCGAGGACGTCTTCCTGGTGACGGGCGACACGGATATATTCGCCAAGGCCAGGTTCCCGAGCTATGCCGCCCTGAAGAAGTTCATCGTAGACGAGGTGGCGGACATAGAGGGCGTCAAGGAGACCAAGACCTTCATGGTCGTCACGACCTTCAAGGAGAGGGGCAAGGTCCGCGAAGAGGAAGAGGCGAAGAAGTAGGGGGTCTCGCACGGCATCCAGTTACAAGTCCAAAGAGTGTGGTAATCATGGCAGATATGGAATCAAGGTTGAGGCAGATCATGGAGGTGCTGGACCAGCTAGCTGAGGACACCTCCGTCCCGAGGAACATCAGGCGGGGGGCGGCCGACGCGAAGGAGAGGCTCACGCACAAGAACGAGGCGCTCGACATCAGGAGCGCCAGCGCGGTCATGATCCTCGACGAGCTGGCCAACGATCCGAACATACCGCTCCACGGCAGGACGCTCATCTGGAACATCATCAGCCAGCTTGAGACGGTGAAGTGATTTCCAGGGGCGGCCAACTGCTTAATACTCTTTTTCACAATCTACCGCGTGAGCGGCTGTAGTCTAGCGGTTAGGACTGGAGCTTCCCAAGCTTCAAGCCCGGGTTCGAATCCCGGCAGCCGCACTCTATTCCTTCTCCGTGTGGTCGTGCCTGTGGTGGATGTCCGGCCAATGAACGTGGTCGTGGGTCTCTGGACTATGCGTGTGTTCGTGCAGGTGTTGGCCCGTCACCACGGGTTCGTGCACATGATCGTGGCATGAATCATCATGCGAATGCAGATGGGCGTGCGTTGTCTTCTCGTGGGAGTGCACATGTGAGTGTCTCTCGTAGACGATTGCTGCGACTCCAAGCAACATCAGTACAGCCGCCAAAAGCATCGGCCACCCGAGCCACTCGTTCAGCAGCACCACTGAAACCGCTGCCCCGACAAAAGGCCCGAGGCTGAAGAACGCTCCAGTTCTTGATGCTCCCAATCCTTGGAGAGCCTGTATGAATAGCACCAGGCTCGCGCCATAGCTGACGGCTCCTAGCATCAGAGCGAAGGCCAGGCTCGCGTCAGCCGCAATCTTGAATCCAAGAACCAGACCTATCAAGACGGAAGTCGTTCCGGCAACCAGTCCTTTGATCTGCGATATCCTCACTGGATCTCTTTCCGAGATGTGTCTCGTCAGGTTGTTGTCGACCCCCCACGCGACACCTGCAGCGAGGAGTAGCAATGAACCGGCCACGGAGAACACTCCAGTATCCGGATCCCAGCTGAGGAGAATCCCCGCAGCACTCATAGACGCAATCGCGATTCCCAGTCTCCATCCCAGGTTCTCCCTGAAGAACAGAAAGGCAATAACTGCTGTGGCGAGGCCTTCGAGGTTGAGTAGAAGGGAGGCCGCGAAACCTGTGACCAATGTAAGCCCCGTCATCAGGCATATTGGTGCCACAACTCCTCCGGAGATGGTTGCGCCCGCGAGCCAAGCAGCATCCTTCCTCTCCAGAGGAGCACTTGCAGAAGGTTTCTTCCTGACAATCCAGCACACCATGGAGTAGAAGGTCATCCCTACGAACGCCCCGAGATACAACAAGCCTGCAAGAATCACCGGCTCCAAGTCCTCGACGAGCATCTTCGCGAAGGGTGTGCCAATACCGAACAGAACGGCTGAGGTCACCGCGAACAATACTGGCATTGACCGAGAGTTCACATGGCCACCTTCCGCACAGACCTTGCTTACCGATACGACTGTCGCCGATATAATGCGTTCCCGAATCTAATCCATCCTCCTTTCATATTGAGATCAAGAGGAAGATGCCCAACCAACCCCGGGCCCCAATCCCGGCAGCCGCACCCCTACGCGCAGTCTAGATGTGTGTTTCTCATTCTCAATCAGGGTTTTAGTCGCGTTCGCGCTTTCTGCAGATCATGCGGGGAGAAAGTTGATAAATCGTCCCTCGCTTCCGGACTCAGGTGTTCAAGACGCTGCAGGGTCTGAAGATCAACCTTGAACTCGCTGAGAAGAACGACCTCCCCACAATCAAACAGTGGGCGAACGATGTGGAATTCGTAGGCGAGTTCGAGCCGTTCGACCAGGTCTCACTGGAGGAACTCGAGAAACAGCATGAAGGCAAGGGGGAGGGACAATGGTACTTCGTCGAGAAGAAGGACGGGACCAAGGTAGGGTACATCGCCCATTTCAAGTCGAAGGACTGCGTCGGGATAGGCTATATGCTGGTCAAGGAAGAACGTGGGAAGGGGTTCGGCAGCGAGGCTGTGCAGATGATGGTGGATTATCTGTTCCTTCACAAGAACATCGTGCGCGTTCAGGCGGAGACGCATCCAGACAACAAAGCATCAAAAAGAGTGCTCGAAAAGGCTGGGTTCATGCTGGAGGGGCGCATCCGCAAGTCGTTCTTCAGCAGGGGCGTCTACAGAGACACGGCTATGTACAGCATCCTCCGCGAGGAGTGGAAGGAGCCGAAGATACTCCCAATCGGACATGTGACGAAGTGACAGACGCATAGACCGCGCCCGGTCGCCCAAGGTCGCATCTTGATCCAATTCTGGGTCAAGCCGGACGAAGAGGTGGGCTCAAGCCATTTCGTTCCATTCTTTCGCTGCTTGATTGAAGTCGGAAAGAGATGCGCGACGAATGCCGAGCGCAAATCCGATGTGCAGCGATCCTACGCACGGACAGAGGTCGCATTCAGGGGCAACCTAATGCATTCCCTCTTTGAGAGAACACGCGCCGGTCCCGACTGTTAGCTCTCAGGCGCCCTCGAAGACAGGCTTCACGCGCTCCATAGCCCAGTCGATCTCGGCCTTGGAGATCACGAGTGGCGGCGCGAACCTGATGGTCTTCTCGTGCGTGTCCTTCGCGAGCACACCGGCCGCCATCAGTTTCTCGCAGATTGGCCTCACGGTCTCCTTCGGCCCGAGTTGGAATTCCACACCGATGAGGAGCCCTTTCGAACGGATCTGCTTAATCTTGGACGAATTGACCTCTTTCAGCCTGCTAACGAAATACTCGCCCATCTCGACGGCTCTCTTGTCGAGGTGCTCGTCCAAGAGTACGTTGAGCGACTCCTCACCGATTGCGGCAGCGAGCGGGTTGCCCCCGAATGTACTCCCGTGGCTCCCAGGCGTGAAGACCGACATCAGCTCCCTAGACGCCAAGCACGCCGAGACCGGGTAAAGTCCTCCACCGAGCGCCTTGCCGACGCAGAGTATGTCGGGCTTGATGCCTTCGTGCTGGAAGCAGAACATCTTCCCCGTCCTGCAGAATCCAGTCTGGATCTCGTCGAGGATGAGCAGCACACCCTTCTCATCGCATATGCGCCTCAGCTCCTTCAGGTAACCGGGGGACGGGACGTTAATCCCCGCCTCGCCCTGTATGGGCTCGACCAGTATTCCGATGGTCTTCTTCGTGATGGCCTTCTCGAACGCCTTGGGGTCGTTGTACGGTATAGTCACGAACCCAGGAGCGAACGGCCCGAAACCCTTCTTCGAGTCAGGGTCGCTCGAGAAACTGATAATCGTGGTGGTCCTGCCGTGGAAGTTGTTCTCGCACACGATGATATCGCCCTCGTTCTCCGGGATCCCCTTCTTCGTGTGCATGTAACGCCTAGCCAGTTTGATGGAAGTCTCGACGGCTTCGGCGCCCGTGTTCATCGGGAGGGCCATCTCCATGCCGCTGACCTCGCAGAGTTTCTTCAGGAACGCTCCCATCCTGTCGTTAGAGAACGCGCGGGAAGTCAATGTGACGCGCTTCATCTGTTCAGTCGCGGCTTTGACTATCCGCTTGTTCAGATGTCCCTGGTTGACTGCAGAGTACGAGCTCAGCATGTCGATGTACTTCTTCCCGTCAACATCCCAGACCCACACGCCCTTGGCCTTCGACACCACGACGGGGAGTGGGTGGTAGTTGTGGGCTCCATAGCTCTTCTCCAGGTCCAAGTATTCCTTCGCGTTCATGCTGATACCTTCTTGTTGCCTGGAATGCCCTCGCGACTTAAAACCGCTCTCTCAAACCATTGGCCGCGTAGGAGTTCAAGGGACGCGCCTGCCGGAGCCCTTCAGCATCAACAGCATGGACATGATGGCCCCCCAGCCGACGATCCCGAGCACTGCAAGGGTCTCTGGCAGGGGATCCCCTCCCATGGGCAGGAGCACGAGCCCGAACACGAACGCGACAAGAGTGGTGTACGCTCCGGACCTGCCAAGGGCCTTGGACTTCATCAAGGACCAAGTCAAAGTGCCCAAAGCAGCGAGCATTGTGAGGAAGAACCCGTAGGACACGACACCGTGGATGTCGCCCGCGTCCTCCGTGAATATGCCAACGCAGATGAGGAACGCGGCGGCGACGACCAGGAATGACACGCCGAATACGTTGATGCGGTCCTTGCCCAGCATGGGCGCGACCGCCAGCACATCGAACAGGATGAACAGTATCCCAGCACCGATCACGCCGGAGTTGAACGCCCAAGCGCCTTCTCTGACACCCAGGTCGCTGAGGTAGTTCTCTCCGAACTCATAGACGGTGTCGAGGGACATCGCAATGGAGTACATCACTAGAAACCACATGACCGCTGCGAGGCCGAGTGCAGGAGTCAGCTTCTTCACGTCTGATGCCATGCAGACTTCGATGCCGCTCCGGTCACAGATACTTTTCGTTCCGAAAGCGAATCGTGCTCCCGACAGGGCTGCGAACCATCATTAGGTCGGACTCTGATTCCCGTAGCGAGGGGGTTGTTCTCTGCCGGAGAGGAATAGCACTGGTCTGGCCATCATGAGGCTGGGCGCGCGCGACTGCAAGGCTGCTGGGGAGTTCTCGAGCAGGGTCACCGACTGGATGTGGGAGAAGTACCAGAAGGGATCCTATCCGAAAGAGGCGAGGGACTATGACAAGGCGCACTGGTCAGCAGGCAAGCTATCCGCCAAGCTGAAGGACCCGAACTTCTTCGGCTTCGTCGCTAAGCTGGGGCCTAAGATATGCGGCATAGTGGTCGGGGCCGTCCACGGCAAGAGCGGGTTCGCGCTGATCAACTGGGTCGCAGTAGCCCCCGAGCACCAGCACGAGGGGATCGGCATCAAGCTGATGACCGCGACCGAGGAGTTCATCAGAGAGGAAGGCTGCCACAAGTTGAGTATCTACACGCTCCCCGGGCTCATACCCGCAGTGAGGCTCTGCATGAAGTTCGGGCTGCTGCCCGAGGCGTACCTGAGGCAGCAGTGGTGGGGTGCGGACTTCACTGTCATGAGCAAGTGGATAGGCAAGTACGAGAAACACTGACCGGCGCCGCTCAGAGTCGTATCTCGCCAGGCGCCGACCTGACAGTGCCGTATATCGGCCTCGGGAGATCCGCCTCAGGCTCCGGTGGTTCGGCGTGCTTCCTCGGCACGTTGTACACCTTCTGGGGGTGGTCGTACCCGGCGACGTACAGGCGCTTGTACGACCAGACCATGAGTGAGACCACATAGACAACGTATGCGAGAGCGGTGATTACAGAGAGCTGCCAAGCGTATGTCCAACCGGAGACGATGACGAGCACGGCTGCCAAGGCGCCGGAGATGGTCCCGGACACCAGCAGTACGATGACGTCCTTGTCGTTCGTCGCCACGCCCAGGTTCGAATAGTTCACGTGCCTGGCGATCTCGAGGATTTCATTCCGTATCACGAAGAACGCAGTCGCCGTGACCGCGGCCCCCAAGAGCACTGCTAGGGCATGCAAGACTCCAGAAGTCAACAGTATGACGACGCACGAACTCACGAAGGCTGCGAGCATATACCCTGTCGTTCGGGCCCCCTTGAATGTCTTGAGGCTCGACGGGAGCACGATCTTTCCCAGCGTCCTGGAGACCACTGACGCGGAGAACTTAACGGGTTTTGGGACGGCCTTGGCGAGGACGTTCGCGAACCCTGCAGAGTGCTTCACGAGGGGAGGGGTTATGGCGCTCATGATGAAGCAGAACAGGCCCGCGAAGGGGTTCAGCTGAGCGCCCATGGTTGAGCCCTGGACCCTGCTCCCGACACTTGCGTAGAGTATCGACTCCACACCCCTGCCGCTCATGCTGGTGCCGATGGTGGCAGATGCTTTGGACGAGAATCCCAGGAAGTACGAGATCCCGGATATCACGAAGGCCTCGTACAGGAGCACGATCGGGACCGCTAGCAGGACCATCCAGATCACATTGTCAAACATCGCTGGGTCTATCATCATCCCGAACGACGTGAAGAAGACCGCAACGAACGCGTCCTTGAAGGACTCGAGCTTGGCCTGTATCCTCAGCGTGACCTTGCTCTCCGCGAGGATCATGCCGATGAAAAAGGCGCCAATCATAGGTGGCACGTTCATGAGCGCAGCGACACCGGATGTTAGGAACACCACGCCCAGCACGAACAGGATGAACAGCTCGTCGTTCTCGATGCCCCCGAAGAACTTCACGACCCGTGGGACGGCCCACATAGCCATCCAGACGAAGAACGCATAGAACGCGACTATCCCCAGTATCAGTTGACCGTAATCGATAGGGTTCGCAGCCGGTTCAACGATCATCCCGCTCGCAACTGACAGGATCAGCATCGCGATGAACGTCTCCACGACGACGAGACCTATCAGGAACTCGACCTCTGGGCTAGACATACGCTTGAGGTCGAAGAGTACCTTCATTGCAATGCTAGTGCTGCTCATCGCGACCACGCCCGCGAGGAACAGCGAGTCGATGAGCGGCCATCCGAGGTACGATGCGAACACGAACCCGACGAACAGCCCGACGCTCGTGTCGATGACCGCCAGTATTATCGCGGGCGTGCGAGTCTTTTTCAGCTTGGAGAAAGAGAATTCGAGCCCGACAAAGAACATCAGCATCAACAGGCCGATGCTCGACATCAGCTCGATGAGGCTAGTGTCAGTGATGAGACCGTTGTACTCGACTCCGAACAGCTCGATGCTAATCTTCGGCCCGATGAATACGCCGATTATGATGTAGCCAATCATGACGGACTGGTTCAGCTTGCCTGCTATAGTCGCCGCTATGAACGCGAGGAGCATGATTGCTCCAAGCTGGAACATCAGTTCGGCTTCCGTGACCATCCTGCTTACACGTCCCTCAGGACGGAGAAGATGCTCTCTGACCTAGAGAGAATCCACTGCATCCCATCCGCGGCGCTAATTGGCTTCATCGATACTTATATCTTGTTGGAGGACGGGCCGAGCCAGACGTCGCCGTAGCTAGTAGCGTAGCTACTAGGCGGACTCTCCGGTGCCGACCAGGATGAGCATCACGATGTAGATGACGTACAGCGAGCCGGACAGGAGCATGTCCCTGTAGCTGATGCCGCCCTTGTGTCTCAGAGACAGGAACATCCAACCCGAGGCCGCGAGAGCGATTAGTATGCTCGCGATGTTTATCGGAGCGAGTTTCCATTCGGTGAACAATAGCCCGATGCTGACTGGGAAGCTGCTCTGGAACACCATCGCCCCGGTGATGTTCCCGAAGGCTAGCGTGTCCTTGGAGCGCAAGTACCACAGGACGCTGTTGAACTTCTCTGGTAGCTCAGTCGCAATCGGGGCTATCAGGAACGCGAGTATCATCGGAGGGACTCCGATGGACTCCGAGACCGCCTCGACCTCGGTCACGAAGACCTTCGCTCCTATGATGATGCCCAGAAGGGCGGCTATCACCTGCAGGATGATTAGCGTAAACCCGAGGTTTCCGCGCGACGGGTTGAGACTGCAGAACCGACAGGCGTAGAGAGCGGGGCAGGAGTTCTCCTTCTCCTCGACCTCGTCTTTAAGGGTGCGGCGGAGGTACATCGCGTAAGAGGCCAGGAGCAGGAAGGCGAGCCCCCAGTTGATGTATGTCCTGTCGAAATCGAAGAAAACACCAAGCAGCCCAGCGAAGAGGGCCACTAGGTACATCGTCATGAAGTACTTGATGTCCCTCTCGGCGTGGTCCCTCCGCACTAGGAGGTGGTCGGTGCGCCGTCCCTTCCTCCAGGCATACATGACCGTTACGCCGCCGATGAACATCGCCAGGGTGCCGAGCATGAACGGCGCTCCCAAGATGGCTCCCTCGCCGATCTCCTCTCCCTGCTCTGCCGTCCCAAGGAATATTGCGATGAGAGGGATGATCGTCTCAGGCATTGCTGTGCCTACAGCTGCTAAAATGCTACCCGTCGCCGTCTCCGCCAACCCGAGGCGCAGCCCGAGCCATTCGACTCCGTTCGTGAAGACCTCGCAGCTGATCAGTATGATTGCGAGAGAAGCGATTAGTATTCCGACGACCGCAAGATGTACCAAGGCTGGTGCACCGGCCCGGCCTATGATTGTGATGTACTTAAAGGATTCCGAGGCTCTCCATTTTCCTGCACTTCTGACGCTGGGCGGGGCATCCCCAAAGGATTAAGTACGCGGGAAAGCTGACTCCGCATCGATGCTCGGGGTACTGAAGGGCAGGGGATTCAAGACGCCCTGGCACCTCAGGGTGCTGTACATCTCGACCTTCATTCTGAGGACAGCGTTCGGCGCGCTGCTCCTGCTCATCGCGGACTACGTGCCTACTGAGAACAGCCTGCTAAACGTGGCCATCGTGGCGGTCCCTTACCCGTTCGCGGAGATGGTCACAGCGAACTACTTCGGGATACTGAGTGACAGGATCGGCAGGAAAGCCGTGATCGTCTCCGGCACCACTCTCGCGGCGATCATAGTGGTGTTCTACACACTCTCGAACAACGTCTGGTATCTTGCAGCGTTGCACGGAATCCACGGTATAGGTGCGGCCGCGACGGTCGCCCCCGCAATCGCGATGATAGCCGACCACGCCGACACCTGCGACCGCGGGAGGCAGATGGGGTGGTTCGATTACTCCACATTCCTCGGCTACATCCTAGGGGCTGTCGCAGGGGGGTTCCTGATAGACCTCGCAGGGCCGACCGCGGGCTTCCTATTCATCGCAGGCCTTCTGGCGATGTCGGCTCTGCTGCTACAGAAGCTCGTGCACAAGGAGCCCGCTCGGGTCAAGTCGGACAACTACGCCAGCCTCGAGAGTCTGAAGCGCGTGTTCAAGATCAGGGACGTCAGGCTGATGTTCCCTATCTGGCTCATAATCGCCACCCTTCTCGGTCTCGCGCTCACCTATCTTCCCAGGATCATGCTCGACGCGGGCATGGCCGGGAGTTCCATCGGACTACTGTTCGGGGCCGCGGGGGTCGCGTTGGGCCTCCTGCAGCCGTTCTGGGGCAAGGTGTCCGATGTCGTGGGCAGGATACCTGTCATGGCCTACGGCGTCCTCAGCATATTCGGCATCGTGATGATGCTCCTCTTCTTCCCCGATGCTGCGTTCTACAAGGAGGCGGGAGAATGGCACTTCAGAATCATCGGCATGATACCTCTCGCGCTCATGGGCCTGGGCGCCGGCGCGTTCGTCCCCTCAGCGCTCGCGATGATGGCCGACTCCTCGGACAAAGACTGTTACGGCGCAACAATGGGACTCTACTCCTTCGCCCTCGGATTCGGTGCGTTCATCGCTGAGAGCCTCGGGCTGACGATTATCGCCATCAGCGGGGAGGACAGGGCGCCTTCGTGGCTGCTTTACCTGGCCGCCGCGCTCATCGGGCTGGCGGTCTTCATGATGGTGGTGTTCTTCATCGTGCACGCCTACACGAAGCGCCATCCTGAACCGGGGACAGGAGCGAAATGATAGAGATAGACGGCTCGAGAGGGGAGGGTGGGGGACAGATACTCAGGACCTCCATCGCGCTCTCCGCAGTCAGCTCGCTACCAGTTCACATCAAGAACATCAGGGCCAACAGACCCAAACCCGGCCTGGCCCCATCTCATGTGACGAGCATCGAAGCCGTCGCTAAGATTGCGGATGCAGAGGTCGACGATCTATACCCTGGTTCGAAGGAGATCGTCTTCAGGCCTGGACAGCTCGTGGGCGGCGAATACGAGTTCGACGTCGGAACAGCAGGGAGCATATCGCTCGTTCTCCAGAGCTGCCTGATACCTGCCATGCTCGCCCGCTCGAGGGTCGTGATGACCATCAAGGGCGGGACCGACGTCAGATGGTCTCCTCCCATCGACTACATGCGCCTTGTGCACGTCCCGACACTCCGAGCCTTCGGCCCATCCCTGGATCTCGAGGTCGTCGAGAGAGGGTTCTATCCCGAAGGAGGCGGAGAGGTCGTGGCCGAGGTGTCGCCTGCTGGAGGTCTCGCGGCCATTCAACTCGGCTCCCAGGGGAAGTTGCTGAGGATTGACGGGGTCGTATACGCCAGGAATCTACCTGAGCACGTGGTCATGCGCACGAAGCACGCCGCGCTGAAGAGCATGCTCGAATGCCGTGAGGTCAGGATAGAGTCCGACCTCGGCAAGGGGCGCAGCACAGGCGCAGGGATAGTCCTCTCGGCCGTGTGCGAGAACACGGTCTTAGGCGCATCCGCTCTGGGCGAGAAAGGAATCAGGGCGGAGGCGCTCGGGGAGAGTTGTGCGCATGACCTCCTCGAGACTGTCTCGTCGCATGCGACCGTCGACGAACACATGCTCGACCAGATGATCCCCTACATGGCCCTGGCAAAAGGTCGATCAAAGGTACTCGCGGAGGAACTGACGAGTCACGCCAGGACTAACATGGAAGTGGTCGAGGCATTCCTCGGCAAGAGATTCGAGACCGCAGAGGCGAAGGGCCTGATTGAAATCTCCACGATCTAGCCGTACATGCTAGGCCTGGGCGCGCCCTTGTCGTCCTTCCTGGTGACGGCCTGCTTCTGTATCTCTCTGATGTGCTCTTCGATCCTCTGCGCCTCCTCGAAGAGAGGTTTGGCGTCGAAATCTATCCCAAGAAGTATCTCGTCGATTGCCTCAAGGACCAGGGCCGCAGCCTTGGCGTCCGGGAAATCAGGGTGGGCTTCTGCGAGGAGAGTCATCACATCGAAGTCGCGCTTCCGTCCCTCGTTCAGGAGCACTCCGGCAACTCCGGATATGACCCCCTCCTCGAACGACTGGATGCCGTGCTGCTTCAGAAGCTCCCTTGCGCGCTGAGTGCTCGCGATGCCGAACACTACGTCGGATATCTCGGCGCTGTCTCTCAACTCGGGGTCGACGACGAGCCCCTCTGGAGACACTATCATCTTGCACTTCTGTGCAATGGCCCAGTCCACGAGCGTATACGAGATGGGCCTGATCAGGTTCGGAGGTGCCTGGAACTCGGATATGAACGCGACAATCTGATCCCCGCTCTTCTCCTTCTTGCCGGCGTATATCCTGACGGGGCTGAGAGGCTTGGCCTCCCTAATCAGCGATACCGTCGGGAAATGAACGGAGTCCATTATCCCGATGTGTTCCATGTCGAGGATCTTAATCAGGTAGTTGGCGGCGATTGAGCTCACGAGGCCCACGCTCGGGAAGCCGTCTATGATTGTGGCCCCTTTGAGGTCGATCCTCTTGAACTCATGGATTCTGATGTCGTTCCTGTCCATCGGTTTCCCAGATAAGATAGACCGCTTATAAGTCTTGGGTGACGCGAATCACACGTCTGGCATGACGTGTTCAGCGCCGATGGCCTGCTCGGAATACCACAGTCCCAGAAGCCTGCGTAGGCATCCAGAGACGTGTCAATATCACTTACGCAGCGCTCGTGAAACCTCGAGTTGTCTTCGGTCCAAGACACAACCAACATGGCAGGGCGAATGATCTTACATGTTGAACTGAACCCCGCATCTGTCCCCACCCCAAAGATGGGGCGGTTATTACGCCGGCGCCCCATCTTTTTCGATACTGGCGACTGGGCCCGAAAGGTTCTTACCCATACGGGCCATGCTAACCCTCGATGACAATCAGGGTCATCGTCAACTGCGCCATGTCCGCCGATGGCAAGATAGCCCTTAGGACTCGGAAGCAGACGAAGATCTCCAACGAGGACGACCGGAAGAGAGTACACGAGCTCAGAAGCAGATGCGACGCCATCCTAGTGGGCATAGAGACCGTGCTGGCCGACGACCCGAAGCTGACGGTGAACCCCAAGTATGTCAAGAGGCCGCGGCAACCTCTGAGAGTCGTACTGGACTCGAGGGGCAGGACTCCGAAGCACGCGCAGGTGCTCAGCGGCGAAGCAACGACCATAATCGTCACTAACACACGCTGCGAGAGGGTGTTCAAGAACGCCGAGACGCTGAGGCTCGGGGAGAACGACATCGACCTCAGACTCCTCTTGCGCCAGCTCGAGAAGAGAGGGGTCAGAACCCTTCTCGTCGAAGGCGGCTCCCGTGTAATCTGGTCCTTCCTGGAGTCCAGGCTGGCGGACGAGGTCAACATATTCATCGGCAGCATGGTCATAGGCGGGGACAAGTCACCCACTCCGGCAGGAGGCCCCGGCGCGCCCGATGAGAAGTCCATCGTCGGCCTGAAACTCAAGAGCGTGAGGGCCCTGGGGAACGGCGTGTTCGTGACCTACGAGGTGTTGAGATGACGGAACCGGTAGGCAACCCGAAGTTCATCGCAGACCACATGCTGGGCTCCCTCGCGAGGTGGCTGAGGATGATGGGCTACGACACGGTCTATGACAAGGCGCTCGACGACCCATCCATCTCAAAACTGGCTAGGGCCGAGAGCAGGTTCGTGCTGACGAGGGACAAAGAGCTCAGCAAGGAGCCAGGAGCCCTCATGATAGAGCAAGATGACCTGGACTCGCAGCTGAAGGCTGTCGCCACGCGCTACGGTCTCAAGTTCAACGACGACATGATCCGTTGCTCGGCCTGCAACGGCGATCTGGCCGGTCTCAGCAAGGAAGACGCTAAGAACTCCGTGCCCGAAGGCGCCTACGCCAACAACGACAAGTTCTGGAAGTGCTCCAAGTGTGGCAAGGTCTACTGGAAGGGCACTCACTGGAACGGCATCATGGAGCGCCTGAAGAAACTCAGCCTTGCCTAGTCTCTGCAGCCTTGGCCTCGCTGTGCAAGTGTTCTGTTATGATCTTCCCGCTGGACGAGTTGACGATCATCGCTCCGCTGGTCCCCTCGACGCACCAGACCGGCAGGTAGACCAGCCCCTTGGGTTCGATCACCATCGCGTCCTTGCCAGTCTTCTTGCGCTCGATGATTTCCGAATGGCCGAAGTCCTTGACTGTCTCGGTGTGGGACTTCAGCTCGCGCCCTATCATATCTTCGGCCAGCTGGAGCGCTTTCTCGTAATCGATCTTGGGCTCCCGCTTCGAGTGCGTGAGGTCTATCGAGTCCACCAGCTCGAAGCCCCATCTCCAGGTCTCGACGTGGCTCGTGAGCGCGTTGACCGCGGCTATGCCCGCCTTCTGCTTTCCGTCCGGCATATTGAGGAGATAGTGGAACAGGTAGTGCGGGACCAACTCGAGGTCGAACTTGTAGCCTTTTATCTCGTGCCTCGCGAGGTGCTTCACGTCGTCCAGCCCGAAGTTCGGCTTCACAATGCGCTCCGTCTTCTCCTCGGAGCTCTCGACGATGACGGGCACCGAGTGGTCATGCGGCTCCGCTGGCCTCTGGGGGACGTCGTCCGATATGATCTCGTCGATGAGGCTCTTGCCCCTGCTGTTGCTGACTGTCTCGAGCTGCAGGTTCCCTATCTCGTGCTCGATCTCCTCTCTTCCCCAGTAGTGCACGCCGAGGTTCTGCAGATACGACTGGACCTTGTCATCGACCTTTCCGAGCGAGGCCACGACCCTTCGTCCCGAAAAGCCCTTCGTGTTCTTCATGAAGTCCTGCACGTCGTCGATCAGCATGTCGCTCGCGGCCATGATCACGACTGAGATGTCGTCCCTTCGCCCGTAGAGATAGCCTTCCTTCTCCTCGATCTCGAAGTCTCTCGACCTGAGGATGTCCGTCATGTAGTCCTTCAGTGTGGCCAAATCCGCTCAGACCCCAGATTGCGGGGGCCGGATAAAAGCATTCTCAGATTGCTGGCGCCCCGCGCAAAGTTAAATAGGCCCTTCCCACAGATATCACACAGAGAGCGTACCAGTCCATGACGCCGCGGATGTGGTGGCCTCGCGGACCGCG
>ERZ1649853.91-NODE-91-length-38229-cov-6.423194_pt1 | contig 38229 bp, 34 predicted proteins | sample MGYA00575353_ERZ1649853 | MGnify/ENA primary metagenome ERZ1649853 (study PRJEB40853, sample SAMN11349654) | freshwater sediment metagenome | isolation source: river sediment | host: Sediment | place: India: Okhla Barrage, New Delhi | collected 2017-02-21 ...
GGTATAAAAAGTATTGTTGCGGGCATCCAGGATGCTGACAAGCCGAATGTGCTGGTTCTCGAACAATCTGTGGATGGTGATGCCGTGACCTTTTCGGTACCCCCCATGGATTGGCTTCAGACGATCATGGTGCAGAATGCCGGCGGCATTCCCGTATGGAAAGATACCGTCACTGATGGCGGCTGGACGGTTGTGAACCTGGAGCAAATCGCTGCCTGGAACCCGGATCAGATCTTCATCGTAAATTACAGCGGTAAAGCCAAGGATATTGTTGAGTCCCTCAAGGCTGACCCAAACTGGCAGCTTCTGGACGCGGTGAAGAACGAACAGCTCTTTGCCTTCCCGGCAGACTTTTTCAGTTATGACCAACCCGATCCGCGCTGGATCCTCGGAGAACAATGGCTGGCAGCCAGGATGCACCCGGCGCAATTCCCGTTGTTCAACCTGGTTGATGAAGTCACTGCATACTACCAGAGTTTTTATGGGCTGGATGAAGCCGCAATCAAGGAGAAAATCCTCCCATTGTTATCAGGCGATTACTAAACCAATTACGGGGTGGAGAACTCCTCCACCCCGTTTTTATGGACACTTCATTGAGACAAAAAAAGCAACTGACAACGGTCCTGCTCATCCTGGCTCCAGTGGTAATTCTGGGGATTTCCTTGTTTATCGGGCGCTACCCCAAACCGCTATTCATGCCGCTTGAAGTCCTGCAAACAGATGAGCTGGCGCAACGGTTGGTCTTCAACCTGCGGCTGCCCAGGCTGATCATGGCACTTGCAGTCGGGATGTCACTTTCTGCAGCCGGCGGAGTGATGCAGATGCTGTTCCGCAACCCGCTGGTGGAACCGGGATTCCTTGGAGTAAGCCAGGGCGCAGGGTTCGGCGCAGCAATGGCCATCCTGGCATTGGGGTCTGCCCCCTTGCTCATCGAAAGCAGCGCAGCAGTATTCGGCATTATCGGGCTGGCACTATCCTACTTCATCGCCAGGCGCATCCGATATGGCGGGTGGGTGCTGCGGCTGGTACTGGCCGGGATTGCGGTATCGGCGTTCTTCTCGGCAGGATTGGGAATTCTTAAGTACCTGGCTGACCCGACCTCACAGCTGCCGGAGATCGTCTTCTGGCTGCTCGGCGGCTTATCCTCTGTCACGTGGAATGACCTGGTCTATGTTTTACCCGTGGTGGTTGCGGGTCTGCTGGTAATTCTATTAATGCGCTGGCGCTTGAACCTGCTGGCTTTAGGAGATGAAACCGCAGCCTCTCTGGGAGTGGCAGTCAAACGGGAGCGGCTGCTGCTGCTGACGGCGGCTGTGCTGATCACCGCTGCAGTTACATCGGTTGCAGGGTTGATCGGCTGGGTGGGGTTGATCATTCCGCATATCGCCCGGCGCATTTCAAGCGCTAATGCGGCAGATTTCATCCCGGTGAGCATTTCGCTGGGCGGAATTTTTGTGATCCTGTGCGATGATATTGCGCGCACACTAATGGCAGGAGAGATCCCGCTCGGGATTCTCACGTCTCTACTTGGTGCTGTCATTTTCCTGATACTGATGATGCGTCCCAGTATGAGGTATCTCAAATGAACGCGCCCATTCTTAAGACTGATGCCATCAGCTTCCGGTACAACCCGGCACGCAAGGCAGCAGTTGACCAAGTTTCATTTGGCATTGCCCCCGGTTCGGTGACAGCTATCCTGGGTCCGAACGGAGCAGGTAAATCAACACTCATCAGCCTGCTGCTCGGATTACAAAAACCAGAAGCAGGCAAGGTGCTGCTGGAAGGATATCCACTCGGACATTACACACGGCGGCAATTAAGCCAGTGGATGGGGTTGGTCCCGCAATCAGAATACCTGCCCTTTGAATACACCGTGCTTGAATTTGTACTGCTCGGACGGGCTCCCTACCTGGGTCCTCTGGACCTGCCCGGAGAAAACGACATCACCATTGCCCGGGAATCTCTGGCAGCTGCGGGGATCACGGAGTTGAGCACAAGGCCGATCCCTGCGTTATCGGGGGGAGAGCTGCAGCTCGTGCTGATCGCGCGCGCACTTGCACAACAGCCGAGAATCCTGCTGTTGGACGAACCCACTTCACACCTTGACCTGGCGAACCGCAACGCGGTCCTCAGAATTATGCACCAGTTGAAGCGCAATAATGTGACCATCATTTTCACCACCCATGACCCGGAGGCTGCCTCTCTGATCGCGGATGACCTTGTACTGATGCGCGGCGGACAGGTGATTTACACAGGTGAGATGAAAACGACTTTCACGAATGAAAAACTCAGTAAAACATACGGAACCCCCGTAGAAGTGATACCGTTGGACGGGTACATGGCAGTGAAGTCGATCGAGCGGCTGGAATGAACTCCCAAGGCAGGAAAATTTGGCTGGTCACGGGCGAACGCGGTGTCGGCAAAACTCGTTTTTCCACCCGGTTGGTTGACAAAGCCAGACAGTTAAACCTGGATGTCGCGGGGGTGCTTTCATCGCCGGTATTTTCCGGGAATACCAAAACAGGAATTCAAATCGAGAATTTACGAACCGGAGAACACCGTTTACTGGCATTGCAGCGCGTTGAAGACTCAAAGGCAACCTCAACCCGGCGGTGGACATTCGATGATGAAGTATTGAAATGGGGAAACACCATCCTGGCAGAGTGTCTGCCCTGCCAATTGCTGGTTGTTGACGAACTGGGCACGCTCGAGTTTGAACGGGGGATGGGTCTGCTCAATGGCATTACGGCGCTAAAATCCGGAAGATTCATGAGCGCAGTTGTGGTGATCCGCCCTGAACTGTTGGAGTTAGCAAAGCTCCGGTTCGAGACAACAAATGTGGTGGATATTCCTTCTGACCTGAATGAAGTTCTGGAAAATGATCTAATAACGAACATTCTTTCCAATTTCAAACACTAAAAAACTGATTTGCGATAAAATCATCCGGTACCGAGGTAAATATGAAATTACCGAATCTGTTCCGGAAAAACCCTCATGTTATTGGGCTGGCTTTGAGCGGCGGTGCCACCCACGGCGCGGCGCACATCGGGGTGCTCAAAGCCCTCGAAAGCGAAGGCATTCATCCAAACTGCGTTGCGGGCACAAGCGCTGGAGCCCTTATTGGCGCAGCTTATTGCGCCGGTGTGCCCATCGCAGAGATCGAGCGTTTGTTCCTCGAACTGGATTGGCCGGATCTGCTGCGCTTTACCATCAAACCCAAACTTTCGTTTTTTGACGCCCAGCCGCTGGAATACTTCTTAAAAACCAAGATCGGAGACTTAAAATTTTCCGACCTGAAGATCCCATTCGCAGCCATCGCCTGTGATATCACCACCGGTGAACGGATAGTGCTGGATAAAGGTCCTCTGGCAACGGCCATCCGGGCAAGTTCAGCCTTCCCGGCACTCTTCCCGCCAGTGGAAGTTGAAAACCGGATTCTCATTGACGGTGGCATCATCGATAATCTGCCGGTAGAACAGGTACGGGCGATGGGTGCAACGCTCACCATCGGCTCGGATGTTTCCAGACGCAGCCGTAAAATGAAGACTCCAGAGAACCCCATAGAGGTACTCTTCTCTGCCATTTACATCATGCAGGACCGCAGCGCTTACTTCAGCGCAGATGATTGCGATTTCCTGATCCAACCGGATATTGCTGAATACTCCGCCTGGGGATTTAAGCACGCAGAAAAAATGGTGGATGCCGGGCAGGTTGCCACTGAAAAGATCCTGCCAAACCTGAGTAAAAGAATTAAGGGTAAAACACCTTTTTCAGTCAGATCATTTCTACAGCCTTAATACATTGGAGATTCAATGACGCCTGAAGACCGTACTCCCAGTAGATCATCATCGTTGCGTGATATCGGTCGAAAGGCGATCGATTTTTTCAGCCTGCGAAAGAGTATCTTGGCAGTGCTGGCAATGATCGTACTCATCGGAATGGGCGAGTGGATGGCGGACCGTTTTTTGCCCATTTATATCCAGGAACTTGGCGGCAGCCTGGTAGCCATCGGGGTGCTGAGCGGAACCAAAAACCTTCTCGGTGCCTTGTACTCCTTCCCGGCCGGATATCTCAGCGAACGCATCGGGTACAAAAAAGCCCTTTTGGTCTTTAACCTCATTGCGCTTCTGGGGTATGCGATTGTCATCCTTATTCAATCCTGGGTGGCAGTACTGGTGGGGGCGATCTTCTTCATGGCATGGTCATCGGTTTCCCTGCCGGCTTCAATGAGCCTGGTTTCAGCGGTGATGCCCAGGAACAAACGCACCATGGGAGTTACCCTGCTCTCGATCACCAAGCGCCTGCCAAAAGCACTCGGTCCTGTCATCGGCGGGCTGCTCATCGGTTTTTACGGTCAGACGCAGGGGATTCGCTATGCATTCATGGTCGCATTCGTCCTCGGTGTGATCGCCATTTTTGTCCAGCAAAAACTGATCAAAGAAGAACCGAAAAACACTCGGGATGAAAACCTGAAGAATCCACTGGCTATGTTCAAGCTATTGTCACCTGACCTGCGCAACTTGCTGGTTTCAGATACCATCATCCGATTCTGCGAGCAGATCCCCGACATGCTGGTGGTGTTGTGGGTAGTTCAGCTGAACAACATCTCTGAGGTGAAATTCGGCTGGCTCTCCGCCATTGAGATGGCAGCAGCCCTGGCATGCTACCTGCCTGTGGCTTACCTGGCGGATAGGAGCACCAAGAAACCTTTCGTATTGATCACCTTCGGGTTTTTCACCTTGTTCCCACTGGTACTGCTCTTTTCGCATAACTTCCCGATGATGGTACTGGCTTTTATCATCCGTGGTTTCAAGGAATTCGGTGAGCCGACCCGTAAGGCGCTGATCATGGATCTTGCGCCCGAAGGACGAAAAGCTGCCGTATTCGGGGTGTATTACCTCGTGCGGGACGTGATCGTCAGTCTGGCCGCGTTCGGCGGCGTCTTTTTGTGGAAGATCAAACCCGAGATCAACCTGCTGGTGGCATTCGGTTTTGGATTGATCGGCACGCTTTTCTTCGGCATTTTCGGCAAAGACTTGAAAAAAGAAGAGTAAGGCTCACCTGCCACTTAACAAATTTCTGCTATCCAGCAAACAACCCTTCATTGATCTTACGGAAGTGATAGCCGTAAATGGCAAAGGTAATTGCCAGGGCAAATTTCTCAGGGCAGTGTGCCAACGTCCAGAAGAACAAGCGCCAGTATTCCCTGCGCTCACGGCCAAAAATACCCAGTCGCCAGATGGAGGAGAAAAATGCCGCCACCTCCTCCAGGTGGATCTTAACAGGAGTATGGTTAGGGCGATAAACTGACAGGAAAGTCTTCACCCGTTGGTAAAAGAACTTTGGCTCATACAAGCCCCGGATCAAACGCCGGTATCCGGACTGCAATTCGCGAAGACCCATCCTGGGAACAATGTTGGTTGAACCATCCGCATTATCACCTGTCATCTCCTTGAGAATACGTCCCTCTCCCTCCATACGTTCATATAAACGGGTACCATAAGGCGCCTGGAGCATCCCGACCATGGCAGTGACGATGCCGGTCTTCTGGATGAACTCCACCTGCCGGCGGAAGATGCTTGCAGAGTCGGTATCAAACCCGACAATAAAACCACCCATCACCTGCAGCCCACTGCGTTGAAGCGTGTTCACACTCTCCACCAGGTCGCGGTTGAGATTCTGCCCCTTGTGGCATTCCTTCAGGCTATCTTCGTCGGGAGTTTCTATGCCAACAAAAATGGAGACAAAGCCGGCATCGGTCATCAACTTGATGAGAACCGGATCATCCGCCAGGTTAATGGATGCCTCGGTAATGAAGCGGACATTCGGATGGTCTTCGCGCCAGGCGATGATGGCAGGCAGGATTTCCTCCTTGATCTGCCGGCGGTTTCCGATGAAGTTATCATCCACGAAAAAGATATTCCTGTCCCACCCCAGGCGGGTCATCTTTTCCAACTCCGCCAGGATCTGATCAACGGATTTTGTGCGCGGCAGGTGCCCAAGAATGGCGGTGATATTGCAAAAGTCACAGTCAAATGGGCAGCCGCGGGAATATTGAATGGAAAGCGAATCATAATACTTGAATTTCACCAGATCCCATAGCGGTACAGGCGTTTGAGAAACATCGGCAAACTCGCTGGTCGAATACACACGTTGGGGGCTGCCAAGTGCCAGATCCCGCAAAAAAAACGGGAGGGTGATTTCGCCTTCGTTAAGGATGAAATGGTCGACCTCAGGGAAATCCTGCCATTCCCCAAGGAAGATAGGACCGCCCGCCACAACGATCTTGCCGGCAGCCTTAGCCCGGCGAATGGCTTCCTGCGTGGATTTCCGCTGTACAACCATGGCAGACACGAATACCATGTCAGCCCAATGCAAGTCGCATTCGCGCAGCAGTTCGATGTTCATATCCACTAGGCGCTTATTCCAATCATCGGGCAGCATCGCTGCGATGGTGATCAGACCGAGCGGCGGTGAAGAAGCCTTTTTACGAACAAAACGAAGAGCATGTTTGAAACTCCAAAAGGTATCGGGAAATTCAGGATATACCAGAAGAATATTCATGGCGACCTCATAAAAGTTTTCCTGTAGTCTAGCAGGGAGCTCAAGCCCGGGTGAGTGCCAGGATATAGATGCGGATACACATTCCGTTGATCCTTTAGGCATAACGCGCAGCCTGGGTAACAGTTAAACAACGGAAATCCATTACTTCTTACATAGGAAGCCCTATAGAAGCTGGAAGGGGCTTTTTATTCGTCGCCGCTTAACAAGTTTATTAGTTCCCCCCTTGCCTATTGTCTAAACCATTGATTTCTATCCGTCTCCTCCTATAATATGCAGTAGTAATAAACCTGTAATGATTTGGTTATCAATTGGTAAATAGATGAAGCCTTTTTTCCTCAAATCAACCCTGGTGATCTTCACCCTGGCGCTCCTGCTGGGTGTATTTTCTCCAGTTAATTCAGCAGCAGCTCAAAGCAATGGCAACCGGTCTGCCATTCCCACCCTTTCGGAATTCTCTGCAAGTGTTCATAATTCAAACTCAACACAATTGACTGGCATTTATGTCGCCGGGGTGATGGCACTACCGGTGGTACAGCAGCCTGCAGGGCAAGCCGGATTCGTGTCCACCATTCCGGAGACGATCACTCAATTTGCCGCAGCCAGCAGATACAACTCGACCGGGCTTCTGGCTCACAACACCCTGGCCGGCAGATACTTTTCAAACCTTTCAAACGGCTCGATCATCACGCTGGTCTATGGTGACGGACATACGCAGTACTTCAGAGTGAGCGAGGTTAAGCAATTCCAGGCGCTTTCTCCTACCAGTATCTACTCGCAATTTATCAACCTTGCCCAACCCGGCATTACCCTCACCAGTACCGACCTGTTCCGGCAGACCTACGGCAGGGGAAATGTGCTGGTTCTGCAGACCTGCATAGCCAACGGTAATGATGCCTCTTGGGGACGATTATTCGTCATTGCTGAACCGGTAAATTACTTCTCCAAACAACAAGTGATGCATCAGCTCCACAAAGTCGACGCAGTTTTGGAATTCTAGTCTTCTATATGACTTATCAAAAACGCATGAAATAATCCTGCGTTTTGTTTTTAAATCAAATGGATGGCCCGAGACGATTGACCATCCATTTTTTACCCCCTCCAGCGAAGAGTTGTTTGCCCCTGTAGGGGAAGAACTAGAAGATGAATCCCGAGTTGTCTCCAGTAAATAACGATATAAAAGTGTCCACGACTTCCGGATCGTACTGTTTCCCTGCCAACTGTCTCAATTCTTCGATCGCCTCATCGTGTGTTTTGGCTTTCCGGTAGGATCGTCCTTCAGTCATAGCCGAATAGGAATCGATCACCGCGATTATTCTCGCTCCAAATGGGATCTGCTCCCCTGCCAGACCCCGGGGATACCCCGAACCATCCATACGCTCGTGATGCCCGAGGATCAAGGCAGCAATGGTTTCCATGCCTGAAAGTCCGCGGATCATTTGCGCACCGGTCTCCGGATGGGTTTTCATGATCTCCCATTCCCGGGCGGTCAACGGACCGGGCTTGTAAAGGATCTGGTCTTCAACACCGATCTTGCCAATATCGTGAAGCAACGCCGCCCAGCATAACTCGCGGGTTTCACGGGCTGTAAGGCGGAATTTCATTGCCATTTGTTCAGAAAGTCCAGCCATCCGCTTGCTGTGGCTGCCGCTGTGGGAATCCCTTGCATCCAGGGTTCTCGATAATGCCAATACGGTTTCTATCGAGAGGTTGGACAATCGTTCGTTCAATTCATTCCGATGGATCGCATTTGCCAACTGATCTGCAACCAGGTCTACGACGTAACTTGTATCAGCGGTCAACGTATCGTGACCGGGTATCGCAGGCTCGGCGAGAAACAATACACCAATAATCTCTTTATCAACGGTTAAGGGTATAAGCCAATGGCTGGTTCCCCCGGGGACCCCCAGGGCTGAATATTCTGCAGCCGTCAGCTCTCTTTTCCAATTTTCGAGTTTTGATTCCGTGTAGACCGTAAGTTCAAACAGATTCTTGAGAGTATTTGAACCCGTTGAGATCTCCTTGCCTAAACGGGATTGCCCCAGTACCTGCGTCTCATCGGTGGCCGGTTGTATCCAATGCCCGCGCTGATCAAGCAGGTAGATTCGGCAGATCTTAACCTTGACCAGGTCGGAAATGAAGAACGTTGCCCGACGCACCAGATCTGTCAACGAATCTGAGCCCATCAGGTAATGGCTGAGGTCTGAAAGACCCGCCATATGTGTGGCTGTGAGTTTTCCGGGATGTTCCCCCCTCAACTTCCCTGAAAAGTGGATGTTCTCAATGTAATGAGTCATCGGTTCTCCCCTTCCATTAATGGATAGGGTACAGGTATGTTGGGGCTGATATGGTCAATCTTTCCGTGCGCTTACTCAACTCCGGCGAGGCTGATGACCGCGGAGGATTGGCTTGCATTCATCTGGCGGGCAAAATCAGCCAGAGTGGCTGCGCGGATGGCAGAAATGCGGCGGGATTCATCAGCGGCCAGATGGAAAGCTTCACCATTGAAGCCATTCTTGATCGCCAGACCAGGATTTGCCAATAATAGTCTGCGGAAGCGCTCGCTGATGACTGCAGCAGTCATAATGCGGCTGTATTCGCGCTCGCGTTGAATCTTTCCCTCGTCCTTCTGATGATAATCATAAAAAATGTTACTCATTTTATACTCTCCTGTTTCGGTTCCCGTATCTTTCCTCCAAGACTCCACAAAAGCCAGGCTACACCGATAGCGATAAAGACATCCCCCGGGCTGAAAGCCACCCTGTAAGTGCCAATTGCGGGTGAGATGAACCTGTCGGCCAGAAGTTCCAGCCTGGTCATCTCAGGGGTGAGAATAATGTCCTTGCCGTACCCTAAGCGCTGCCCAATTATCCAGGATGGATCCTGACCGGGTAGCAGCTTGCCGACCGTTTCCGGGCTGATGGGCATGAATCCATCATTGAAAAGGATTACCAGAAAATTGAGCACAAAACCCAGAGTGATCGGCCAAAAACTGACTTTGCGGATGTTAAGGAGCGAAAAAGCGAGAAGAATGATCATGGAACTGACTAACAAAATGGATGCCAGGTTTCCAGAAATCTGGGTGCGGGTTTTTGTGTTGAAAAAGGCGAAGTATTGCGGGATGAAGGCGACCAGGACAAGAATCGGCCATTTCAGTTCGTATACCCGGTAGGTCCGCTTTCCAACCCAGGCCCGCAGCAACCCGGCGGCTAACCCGACGGCGACTGCGACGAGAAGGACCATGCCGGATTACTATCCGCCGATGGATCCTGTTGCCTGGGGGGCGCCGGCAGCCAATACAAACATGACCAGAGTAGCAATGAAGACGATGAGTTTGATCTTTGAAGAGACTTTGGCAGAAGCTAAATACAATTTGCTGGACAGGGTTTTCATTTTATTCTCCTTGAGTTTAGGTTTCGTTATATGATTATGCACAACAGCAGGCTACAAAACAGGCTACAAATCAGGCTCAAAATGGGTGTTTTTTACCTCCTTTTTGGTTAAAACCAAAATTCAGAGACATTTTCTCTGGCTGCAATTGGCTACGAATAATGAGAGAAGAATTCAGACAGCAGGTTACTGCATCAGTGTCTTGTAAAGGGCTTCCGTTTGGGCAGATGGCGTGACGCCGAGATCATCAAAAAGCAGTTTTTTACATTTCTCGTACTGCCTTACCACGCCAGCCCGGTCGCCGAGGGCTGCGAAAGCGCTCATTGCCGAACGATGTGCTGATTCTGAACAGGGATCGATCTCGATAACCCGGTGCGCAAGGGTGATCACCTGCTGATACTGTTCAGCCTCACTGCATAAGTTTATCAGGTTAATGGCTGCTGTAACATACTTTTGATGCAAATGTTCGCGCTGGACAAGCACCCAATCGTAATCCACCTTGGGGAGATACGGTCCTTTATAGAGCGTAACAGCGTTGGATAGGTGAGATATTTTGACAGCCCGGTCATCGGAAGCCTGAGCCAGGGAGATTTCCTGAAGGAAATTTTCGACATCATAGTCATAATCCAGCGTCCGGTTGAAGCGGTACTCATCCCCAATCAGGGTGACGCTTTCAGTTCCCAGGGCGTGACGCAGGCGGTAAATGGCGTTCTTGAACCGTACCCGGATGTCTTCAAGTTCGGAATCCGACCAGAAAGCCTCGCCTATTTCCTCACGGGTGACACCTTCGGAGTTTTGCAGGATGAAGAAAAAGAGGTCGCGAACGCTTTGGGTTTTCCAGGCTGAAACCGGGATCAAGTGATCGCCGATCTTCACCTGGCTGCGCCCCAGAGCACGAATGGAAATACGCGGTGTGGTGAAATGGATGACACTGGAATGCCGCCGGATGAGCTTGCGGATCTCGATCAAAGAATACTCATAATCCATCACCCTTGAAAGAATACCCGCAAGACCGATACTCTCCGGGTGGACCTTCAACGCATGTTGAAGTAAAGCCTGGTGTTCATCAGCCATGCGCAGCAGAGCACTTTTCTTCTCCTCTGTCTTGGGTATTTCAAGCCAGCGGGTAAAGTCTTCCAGGGCGGCTGCCTGTTGATCGGATTTTAACCCGTGCAGATGCTGATAGAACTCAGCACGGAATTTATCGCCCTCGTACCCTTCCTGCGCGAAGAAACGATACGCCTGTTCCACCTTTTCGCGCACCAGCCTGACCTTTCCTTCTTTGAACGAAAGGATGCCGGTCTCCAACAGGCAAAGGGCTTCATCATATTTCGAACCACCTCCCAGCGCCAGTTTTTCAGCTTCATTGAGAAAATGATGCGCATTATGGAAATTCCCAGTGACGCGTTCCAGGGCACATTGCGACAGGTTCACCTGGATCTGCAGGGTCAAGTCGCTCAATCCCGTCATCCGTGCCCGTACGAGCGCATAAACTTTCTGAGCCTCTTCGTAGGCATGGATATCGCGGTAGAGATCACCGAGACTGGTCAGCGAATAACACTCCAGGCGGGGGTTCACTGCCAGGCGGGCATAGTTGACCGCTCTTTCAAGGTTCTGGGAAGCAACTTCAAATTGCCCGCGCATCTGCTGCAACCCGCCGAGGTTATTCAACACATTAGATTGCCAGAGCGAATTCTGTGTTTTCTGCCAGAACTCAAGCGAACTTGTGTAATAAGACTCAGCCTCCGAAAGGTTACCCATGGCACAACAGACTACACCAAGGTCCAACTGAACCTTAGCTGCATCCAGGCTTTCACGCATGGCGCGATATAACGCCAGCGAGTCCTTGAGGGTGGCTTGGGATGCGCGCAACTCTCCCTTGAGGTAAAGGTTGACCCCTTTCACCCGCAGAGCTTCAGCCCGCAGGCGTTCTTCACGCGGATGTTGGGAGCAGATCTGCAAAGCCTCCTCAATATCCTCCATGGCGAGAGGATAATTACCGAAGTAACGGTTCACCGTGCTCCGGCGGATCAAGGCAGAAACAAGGTCCTGGTAAAGTTTGGACTTTCGCAAGCCGGCAATTGCCTTGTTGAGCAGGTCAAGGCTCTGCTGGCTGGCCCCACGCATCATCGAGACTGCCCCCAGGATTGAAAGGATCTCCGGGCGGGAATACTTTTCGTTTTCGGGTAATGTATCAATCCATTCGGTCAGTGTTACCAGCCGCCCTCCCAGGATCATCCCTGGAGAGGCATCCCGGATCAGCTCACTCACCTGGTCCACATTGCCAATGCGCGAATAGATCTCCATTGCGTGTTCCCAATCGCGATTGTCGATATACCAGGCAGCCAGGGCTTTCTCGATCTTCATCGCCTCCTCTGCCCGGTCCGTGCGCATGCGGTGCTGCAAAAAATCGCGGAACAGGTGATGATAGCGCAGGTGGAGGGTTTCATCTTCAACGGGCAGCACAAACAGATTGTCCCGCTGAACCACCTCGATCATCTGACTCCAGTTGGTATCCGTCACAGCAAGGGGAATGCCAACGACCTTTTCGCAGAGCTCTTCATTAAATTCCTCCAGCAGGGAGGTGCGCAGCAGGAATGACTGCATATGTTCATCCTGCCGGTCAAAAACCTGCTGGGTCAGGTATTCATAAAGCCCTACCCCCGAAACCCTTTCAAGGCGCAAGCGCTCATCAGCCCCCTCTGCTGAAAGCTGGGCGGTGAGCAGCAACCCGGTGATCCACCCTTCCGTTTGAGCTGCCAGCAGTTTTGCACCATCATCCGTGAGGTCCTGGTGATAATTGGTGACCATCAACTGCTTGATCTCTTCCGGCAGGAAAGCCAGCTCTTCCAGGCTCAACCCGCCGACCTGTGACCGGGCTACGAGAAGAGAAAGGTCGGGCAGGGTCAGCAGGGTGCGAGAGGCGATGATGAGGTGGAAGTTATCGGGCATTTCCTGGGTGATGCGGTTGATGAAGGACTCAATAGGCTTGCTATCACGCACAAGGTGATAATCATCGAGCACAAAAACGAAATTCTCGGTTATGTTCTCATAACAATCATTAATTATGGCATTGACCACCGCATCCAGGTCAAGCTTATCCTGGTTGATGTTCTGCAATGCGGCAAAAGATGCGGCACCAAAAGTCGGGTAAAGGGTGGCAATGGAGGTGAGAAAATGGGCGATGAAACGCTGGGCATCCGTATCCAGGGTGTCGAGGGAGAACCAGCACACCGGAAGCTGAGTATGGTTGGCAAAATCGATCATCAGCGAGGTCTTGCCATAACCCGCCGGTGCCGCCAGGATGAGCAGCTTCAGGTCGATGACATTATCCAGAATCTGCAGCAGACGCGTACGAGTGATTATCTCGGTGCGCCTGCGCGGGATAATGATCTTGGTTCGGATAACCGGAATCTGAGACAGCATAATCCCTTGAATGGAAAGGTTTGCCAAAAACGCTATAGTTGATTATATATGCATAAAAACAAAAAAGGCGAAAGCTTTTGGGCTTCCACCTTTTTGATCAATATTGAGTTATTACAAGGTTGGAGTTGCCTGCTGCGGCCCGAGGTACTTGGCGTCACCAAAAGCCAGGATCGCCATGAAGATGATGGAGAGGAAGATCAACCCGACAGCGAAACCGCTATCCTTGCCGAACACCTGAGCCAGGGCGATCATCACCATGATAAGGATGACAATATTAACAACCGGTACCAGGAGGAGAAGTAAATACCACCAGGGCTTGCCTACGATCTCCAGCAGGACGATGATATTGTAGATAGGCACAATGCTAGCCCAACCAGGTTTGCCTGCTTTTTCAAAGATCTTCCATTGCACAACAATTGCAAAGGCTAAAAGCGCCATGTAAAACAACCAGCCAACAATCCCGACTCCTGCACCATAATCGCCGTTATAATCCATTGTTAGTCTCCTTTTTCTAATATAGAAATAGTCTATCTATTATTTCAAAAAAGTCAAGTATTTGGATAAACTCTGTCTAATTTAGGATGCAAGCAATGATCTTCCTCTCAAAATTCCTGCCGCTTTTTCTCTACCCGCTGGGCCTGGCAAGCGCTTTATTGGTGCTTATTCTCATCTTCTGGAAAAAACCGCGCCTGGCAAAAACCCTGGTGGTGGTCACTTTTGTGCTGTTGTTCATCGGGGGGAACCGTTACGTGGCATCAACGGTTGCCCGCTCGCTGGAGTGGCAATACCTGCCGGCGGAGGTCAGCGGACCGGTGGATGCCATCATCATCCTGGGGGGCGGCACCGAACCGGCCATTGCTCCTCGGCCTTCTCTTGAAGTAAATGCCGCTGGCGACCGTGTGATCTACGGCGCAATCCTGGCACGCCAATTCCCTGAGGCAAAGATTATCGTAAGCGGTGGAGACATCGATTTCCTGGATAGTGCAGCTTCAACTCCCGCTGAAGACATGGCTGATTTACTTGAATTGCTGGGTATATCCAGGGAACGCATTCTTATCCAGGGGGGCTCTCAAAACACGTTTGAGGATGCCCAGCTCACCTGTGCGATAATCGCTGAGAACAAATTTGAGAAGATACTGCTGGTGACATCAGCGACCCATATGCCGCGGTCGATGAAAGTATTCACCGCAGCTGGCTGCCCGGTGATTGCCATGCCCACTGATTTTTCGATCACACAGGCCGCCTGGCAGCGTCTCTGGCACCCCAATGCAGAAGAATTCTTCATAAACCTGGTTCCCGCGTATACCAATCTTTCCACGCTCACCAAGTCGCTTAAAGAGTATATTGGTTTGCTTTTCTATATGCTTTCGGGAAAAATCTAACAAAAAGGAGCCTTTCGGCTCCTTTTTATTCTAGATGAGCTGCTTCCGGACTTCTGAACTCATAAAGTCCAGTGCCCAGACGACAATGATGATCGCTGCCAGGGCAGTTCCAGCCTGGTGATATTGCAGGGTGTTAATCCGTTGGGAGAGGAAGTAACCGATACCGCCACCGCCAACGAAACCAATGATGGTGGAAATACGCACATTGATATCCCAGTGGTAGATGGTGAACGAGAGGAAGTCCGGTACGATCTGCGGGACCACCGCGTAACGCACCACCTGGAGCTTGTTCGCCCCGGTGGCGGTGACCGCCTCGATGGGTCCGTTGTCGATGCTTTCCACTGATTCCGAGAACATCTTGCCAAGGGAGGCTGCGGTTGTTATGGAAAGCGCGATCACACCGGCAAACGGGCTGCCGAAACCGACGATCATGGCAAAGATGGTTGCCAGCACCATGGGCTCATAAGAGCGAATGATATTGAGTAGACTGCGGACGATGTAGTAGATGCCAGTTCCAAGCCAGCCCTTGCGTGTGATATTGGAAGCTGCCAGGAAACTTAGCGGGATCGCCAGGATGGTGCCGATAGTGGTGGCGATGAGTGCCATAAAGATAGTAACAAACATCGCATCCAGCACTTCCTTGAGGGCTGGCGAGGCGATCATCCTGCCGGTGGGCTCAGAAACCTCGAAGGAGATCTGGGCTGGCACACCGTCCACAGTGGCAGAGATCGGGCGGATTTCCAGCTGCATATCGATCTCGCCATTTGCATCTGCCTGGATCTGCTTGATGCTCATGGTCCCGCCAGTCGGCAGAATCCACCGCAGCGAAATTTGGGCATTGGGGGGAAGATCATACCCATGCAGGTGAACTTTATCCTTGGGGGAACCGCATGGGGGATCAACAATGATGCGTGGTCCGACCGTGAGTGTTTCCGGGTTGCTTACTACACCACAGGGAACCGGGACGATCTGGGAGACCGTAACTTTTTCCACTTCTTTGATCAAGGTGGTGGGCGTAAATAGCTGACCCAGGATATCCTTCGCCTTGGAGCTGGATGAGATCAGTTTACCGATATCCGGTTTGGTAACGCGAATACTGAGAATGATCAGAGCAACAACCGCAAAGGTGACCAGTACTTTTCCGAGTGATTTGAGGAGAGCTTTGAAGGTTGTCATATTACACCAGCCTCTCCCGGATGCGGGCACTGAAGAAGTCGAGGATGATCACCACCACCGCAATCGCGACAAAAGCTGTTCCTACGGCCCTGAAATCCTGAAGGACGATCCACTGCCAGAGGAAGAAACCGATACCTCCGCCTCCGACAAAACCGATGATCGTCGAGGAACGCACATTGATATCCCAGCGGTAGATGGTGAGCGCCGTAAAGGAGGGAACGATCTGGGGAATGACCGCGTAACGCACGACCTGGAACCAGTTGGCGCCGGTCGCCCTGATGGCTTCGATTGGTCCGGGATCGATCCCCTCGATAACCTCAGAGTAAAGCTTGCCCAACGCTGCCGTGGTATGAATGGTAATCGCGATCATGCCCGGGAAGGGTCCAAGCCCGACGATGATGACAAAAATAATGGCCATGATGAGAGCTTCGATGGAACGCACGAAATTGAGGATGGTTCGCATGATCACATAGATCACAGCTGTGATCGGGTTGCCAGTCATCAGGTTGCGGGCTGCCAGGAAACCAAAGGGTATGGCTGCCAGTGCCCCAATGATGGTGGAGAGAAAAGCCAGCGCGATGGTCTCGTAAATACCCTGGAGGATGTATCCGCCGACACGAGAGAGCTCAATACCGCCAATCGGACGGGATTGTTCTGCATAAATACGGTGAATCTGGGGGACTGTGGGATCCTGTGCAGTAGACTGCACGACCGGATCCACATCCCAGGTGAAATCAAATGTTCCCTGGTTATCGGTTGTAAGATCCGCCTGCATGGCTGTACCACCGATGGGATTTTGCCAGTAGAGTTTAACCGCGTAATCCGGCCAGAAACCCTCGCCGTGCAGCGTGATCGTGTCATTGGTCATTGAGCAAAGCTGGTCAACATACACACGCAGCCCATCCACTGTATTATCGGGAATCGGCGGGTTATCGGAACATGGGCACTGGATATCCACATAGCCTTTCAGCCTTTCGGCTTTTGGCTGAGTGAAATCCAGCTCAAACATCTGCTGAACCATTTCTTTGGAGCGGGAAGCATTCTCAAACAAGGCTTTAATGTTGAAATCGGTCACCTTGCCACCAATGGCATAGGCCATTGCCAGCCAGAGGATCACCGGAAACAGGGCAGTGACTTTTTTGGGGAAGTTGATCACATCCCAGATATTCCAGAGCCATAATACAGCGGGAATAGAATACCAGGCAGGTTTGCCGAACCATGCCACAACAGCCAGGGCGGTGCCAAAGCCAACAAACGTATAAATGCCGCCTTTGATCCGTCGTTGGGATATGTGCCCCAGTCCGGGAAGAAGCACTGCCAATAATATCGAGAGGGACTTCGGAAACGTCTTTTTTGCAGTCATAGGCGGCTACTCGAGTGCGGTAGCGCGCATGTCCTGCGCTTCTTCGCCATAGATATCTTTGAATTTTTGCCGGTTGATCTCAGTTGGCAATCCTTCAAAAACCTTGATGCCATCCTTGAGTCCGATCACGCGGGTGGCATAGCGCTGAATCAGGTCCAGATAATGCAGGCTGCATATGACAGTAACTTTGTCATCCCGGTTCAGTTGTTCAAGATATTGCATGATGGAGTGAGCAAGCACCGGGTCAAGGCTGGCAACAGGTTCATCTGCCAGGATGAGCTTGGGTTCCTGCATCAGAGTGCGGGCGATTCCCACCCGCTGCTGCTGTCCGCCGGAAAGGGCGTCAGCACGGTTATCCAGTTTATCGTCCAGCCCTAGGCGGGATAATGCCCGGCGGGCACGGTCTTTTTCAGTTTTAGGAAAGAAGCCCAATGTAGTCGACCAGGGATTTAGATACCCGAGCCGGCCATTCAAGACATTGGTCATCACGGTAGAGCGTTTGACGAGATTAAAATGCTGAAAGATCATACCGATGTGACGGCGGATGTGGCGCAGTTCAGCGCCTTTGGCGGCAGTGATATCCACCCCATCCATTACGATCTTTCCTTCGGTGGGATCGATCAGGCGGTTAATGCAGCGCAAAAGGGTGGACTTGCCTGAGCCTGACAATCCGATGACCACCAGGAACTCACCATCCTGAACTTCAAAACTTAGATCCTTTAGCGCAACGGTTCCGCTTGGGTAAACCTTCGTTAAGTGTTCGACTTTAAGCACGGTTTATTCCTTCGATATGAGATTTAAGAACAGGGATAAATTTTGGAGGGGGGAATTCTCCCCCCTCCAAATGGAGAGCAAGATCTTACTTCACCATGGTGGTGATGTCGATTCCGGAAGCCTCGAGGGCAGCGCGGAAGGCATCGTAGAAGGAATCTTCAGCGGGTTTGAAGCCCTGGATCTCGTAGCCAGCGGTCTTGAGGATCTCAAGGCCGGCGGGATCAGCAGCCATATCCAGGAATGCCTGTTTCACCTTGGCGCCGGTATCGGCATCCATTGCGGTGGAGAAGGAGACATTATCGTTGGGGATGATGGGGTCAGTGCGCCAGATAACCTTGACCTTGTCATTGACATCGGCGTAGGTCTTGGCAACGCTGGTGCGGGCATCAATATAGGTTGAACCGAAATCGCAGATTCCACCGACATATAGAGCGGAAATAACGGCGGGGTGTCCCATTACCTGGGCAGGGGTCTTTACAGTGGCACCATACTGGGCAAGCAAACCACCCGGGATGATGTAGCCGGAGACGGACAGGCTGTCAGTGAAGCAGGGGCGTTTTCCATCAAATTGCGGCAGGGCGGTGGCTGCATCGGCGGTATTGGCATTGGTGGTTTCATCAAAGTACACAGTGAATGCCGCATCCGGATTGGTTTCGGATTTGATATCCTTAACTGCTGCCACGAACTGGGCACCATAGAAATCGGAGCCATTGCGAACGACAACTAACTGAACTTCAGCGGCATCCTTCTGCTTGGCTAACAGGTAAGCGAAGGTGGGCATGAAACCAACATGGGCATTGCCGGAAGCCATGGCTTCGATCAATGCGGTGTAGCTGTTGGGGATGATGACCGTGTAGGTCAAACCGGTCAGTTCATTTAGTTTCTTGGCGATGGCTTCGCCTCCTACGGTCAACTGCTCAGCAGTGGCTGAAGGGGCAAGGGCGATGATGATGGGGTTCTCAGCGGAGCCTAGGGGTTTCGGGGCTTCGGTGGGGGCTTCGGTGGGTGCTTCAGTGGCTACCGGAGCTTCGGTGGGTGCGGCGGTCGGAGCAGCAGTCGGTTTGGCACAGGCGGCCAGAACCATGATGCTGACAACCAAAACGGAAAACAGAACAAACAAACTCTTTTTCACTTTTCTCCTCCTATAGGATAAGTAATACGGATTTTACGTTTTCTCCAAAACGCTTTATTATCATATACCATTAAAAAATAAAAGGCAAGCCATCAGCCTGCCTTTTAAACTTAAAAATTCGGGGTGTTATTCCAGGTTACCAGGTTTCAGAGTAACCGGTTAAAGATACGGCATTTGGTCCGGCGTGGATGCCCAGGACAGGAGACATGACACCAACTGATAACTCCACCGGGTTGAATTCCTGCTTGATCCGGTCAGCCAACTGCTGAGCTTCTGCATCTGCCAGACTGTATCTGATCGCAAAATGGGTCGGTCTCGCTTTATCCAGATGTTTTTTGGTGCTATTGAACAAGGCATCCAGAGCTTTCTCCCGTGAAGTGGAGATATCCCCGGGATCGGCAGAACCCGTTTCGGTGTTGAAACGCAATTGTGGTTTGAAACGGAGTATATTACCGATTCTCCCTGCAATCCTGCTCACCTTTCCACCTTTTACCACATAGTCCAGGGTATCAAGCGACACGCGCATTTGGATACATTCGCGCACCCGTGCTGCAGCCTGAATAACATCAGGAATACCGCCGCCAGCTTCAGCAATCCTCGCCATCGCCAGTGCCTGAAAGCCTAACCCCATGGATGTACTGCGCGAATCCAGCACAGTCACCGGGGATTTGAAACCTAACGCAGCAGTTCGCGCACTTTCATACGTACCGCTCATTGCGCTGCTCATGGTGATCACGACGATCTTTGAGGCACCCTTTGACGTTACTGCCGTAAACGCTTCCAGAAAACTTTGCGCCTTGGGCGGTAGCGTTGAGGGGAGACTGGAATCCTTTCCAAAGTTGGCATAAAATACATCCCGTTTAAGATCAACCCCATCAAGGTATTGATTGTTGTCCCAGACGATCGTCAGAGGAACAACCGTGATCTGATGCTGCAAGATTAACTCATCCGGCAGGTCATTAGTGCTATCCGTGATAATAGCAATAGGTGAAATAGCCATTTTTTTACCCTTGTATTGAGATATCTACATTATATAAGGTTTTTTTAGCCCAAACCAGCGTCACACCTTACATTCCTGTTAATCCTAGTGAATTCGTTGGGTTCTTAAATTCAGATTTCGCCGGGGCTTAAACCTCAGCGAATGCGAATACCGTCAACCACTTTCCAGGGATGTAATCGAAAAATTGGTATTTGGATGAGCTATGGCTCAGAGTAACCGCACAGGGCAATTGCCCGTGGACCGGTATGCGCGCCAAGAACGGGTGAGACGATTCCCTTGATCAACTCAACAGGGGCAAACTCAATTTTCACTTTATCCAATAATTCCAGGGCATCTTCCTCCACGCCGTTGTGGAGTACGGCGATATGCAGGGGTTTGGCGGTATCGACTTTCTTGAAGAAACTGCTGTAGAGGGATTCAATGGCTTTTTTCCGGGTGGTTGAAATATCTCCCGCCTCTACGGTGCCAGTTTGATGATTCACACGGATCTGCGGTTTGATCTTCAGAACATTACCGATCAGGCGGGCAGCACTGCCGATTCGTCCGCCGCGGACGAGGTATTCCAGGGTGTCGAGCACAATATGGTAATGAAGTTTGCCGCGCACTTCGTCAGCCGCGTGCTTCATCTCTTCTACACCCCCACCCTTTTCACGGGTGCGTGCCATTGCCAGCAGCTGCCACCCCAGGCTCATCGAATTGCTTTTAGAATCCACGATGGTCACAGGCAGGGAATAATTTTCAGCCGCCATACGGGCAGATGTAATGGTTCCACTCATCGCACTGCTGATGGTGCAGACCACAATCTCAGCTGCACCGGCTGTACGCGCAGCCTCGTAAGCTTCCAGAAAACTCCCCGGCGTCGGCTGGCTGGTGGTAGGGTGAACCAGGCTACCGGGCAGGCGATCATAGAACTCCTGGGGAGTCAGGTCAACGCCATCGAGAAACTGGTTTTCGCCCCAAACAATGGTCAACGGGACTACCGCGATCTGATATTGATTTCTGAGTTCCTGCGGTAAATCATTCGTGCTATCGGTAATTAATGCGATCCTGGTTTCATCCATGGGTAATCCTTCAAACGGGATACAAAGATTATAAATAAAATCTTCTTCCGGTGTATATGACTCTGGATACATTATCTCAAATCAAATATTTTCCTGATAAAATTGATTTTTCCGCAGCATCAATCGGCATCCACTAGAAAGATCTTTAAATGATAGAAAGACTCCGTTCAACCTTCAATGAATACCCGCGCAACTTCTGGATCCTGATCGGATCACTATTCATTGACCGGCTTGGGGGAGCTTTGATTTTTCCCTTTTTCTCTCTGTACATAACCGAAAAATTCGGCGTGGGCATGACCGAGGTCGGTACGCTTTTTGCCTTTTATGCCATCTCGAGCTTTATTGGATCCCTGATCGGCGGCGCGCTGACCGATCGTTTTGGCAGACGCACGTTGATGATTTTTGGGCTGCTTACCAGCGCAGCCACCGCGCTCATCATGGGATTGTCAAAGGATTTCCAAACCTTTTTCTTCTTTTCGGTTGTGGTCGGTGCATTTGCAGATATGGGGCATCCCGCCGGACAGGCGATGCTCACGGATATCCTGCCGGAGCCCAAACGGATTGAAGGCTTTGGCATCTTGCGCGTGGTCGCCAACCTGGCGGTCACCATCGGCCCTGCCATCGGCGGGCTAATTGCATCACGCTCCTTCTTTTTGCTGTTCATCATAGACGCTGTGGCTTCTTCGATCACCGCGCTGATCGTGTTCCTGACCATGCCCGAAACCAAGCCTGAAAAGCAACCAGACCAGCCGCACGAAAGCGTCTTCCAGACCTTCAAAGGATATTCCGTGGCGATCAAAGATGGGATCTTCATTGCGTTCCTGGGTATTTCCGCCATCAGCGTGATCGTATATATGCAGATGAATACAACCCTTTCAGTGTACCTGCGCGATCTGCACGGCATCACTACCCAGCAATTCGGCTACATCCTCAGCCTAAATGCGGGCATGGTGGTACTCTTCCAATTCTGGATCACCCGGCGTATCTCAAAGTTCGCCCCAATGATCCTGATGACGGTGGGAACCCTGTTCTACCTGGTGGGTTTTACCATGTACGGGTTTACAGCCACCTACTTGTTTTTCCTGGTGGCGATGGTGATCATCACCATCGGAGAGATGATCGTGTCGCCTACCTCCACCGCCCTGGTCGCCCGCCTGGCGCCGCCGGATATGCGGGGACGCTACATGGCAGTCTCCGGTTTCAGCTGGATCATCCCCTCGGCAATTGGTCCGCTGCTTGCCGGCTTGATCATGGACAACTATGACCCGCGATGGCTGTGGTATCTCTGCGGCATCCTGGCGGCGATCTCCGTGGCAGGTTTCTATATACTCCATCTGCGCGCCAGCCCGAGGTTTCAAGATCAAGTTCCGGTTGAAGAAACCTCCTGACCCCGACCTATTCAATTATTGATTGGTTACATTCATCCCGATTTGTCTGACAAGCGGGATATATTTCTTGAAATGGGATTTTAATCATGCTATCATTTCTAATTAGGTAGAGTACCTCATTGCCAATCAATTTTCTTGAATTGCAGCCTAAACAAAGAATGAGAGGTGATCGCTTTCAAGCCAACGCCAAAAATTCTCCCCCCTTCTATTCTCAAACTGGTAACTCAGTGTCTATTTATGAATGAAATCACCAGCTCAGCTGGAAAAACCAAAAGACAGGACATACTATGATCAATCCTCATCCTGGACTACCCGAACTGCAATATGTAAAACCAACCACCCTTGCTGAAGCCAGCAAATTCCTGGCTGAGCATGAAGGGGTTTCTCGCCCCTTTGCCGGCGGCACCGACAATTTCGTGCGCCTGCGCGATGGTGTGTTGAAGCTTGACTATCTGGTGGATGTTAAAGGTCTTGAAGGGGTTCGCGAGATCTCCTTTGATGCCAAAAAAGGGCTGACGATCGGCGCAGCCGTGACGATGAATAAAGTGGCATCGCATCCGGATGTGCTCAAGCACTACCCCAACCTGGCAGAGGCAGCCGGCTCTGTTGCCAGCTATCAACTGCGCAACCGCGCTACCGTTATCGGTAATATCTGCAATGCTTCCCCTGCCGGCGACACCATTGGCACCTGCCTGGTTATGGGCGGCGTTCTCAAAGTTCACGGCCTCGATGGATTCCGTGAAGTTCCACTGAGCTCCTTCTTCCTCGCTCCCGGACGCACCGTCTTGAAACCCGGCGATGTTGTAGTTTCCATCACCTTGCCGGTTCCTCCCAAGGGATTTGTCGGCACTTACAAGAAATTAGGCCGGAATACAATTGGCGATCTTTCCATTGTGGGTGTTGCTGTAATGGGTTACCCCGCCAAAGAAAGTCCCTCCGGATATCTATTCCGGATTGCCTTGGCTTCGGTTGCCCCCATCCCATTTGAATCTCTCAAGGCTGAAGCCGTTCTGAGCAAACAGAAGATCACGGATGAAGTGATCACCAAAGCAGCTGAAGCCGCAATGGAATCGGTCACCCCTATCGATGACGTCCGCGGTTCTGCCCGTTACCGTAAATTCATGGTCCGCAACCTTACCCGTGAAGCATTAACCGAAGTCTGGAAAAAGCTGAACAAATAGTCCACCGTGACGATTTGACCCTTAAGTCAGGAGGCAAGAAAATGAATTATTCAACAATTACCCTCACCGTAAATGACCTGGTCGAAACGGTGGATGTACCGCAAAACATGACCCTGCTGCAGATGATCCGCGAGAAACTCTCGTTAACCGGCACGAAGAACGGTTGTTCAGCCGGCGAGTGCGGAGCATGCACAGTCTTAATGAATGGTGAGCCAGTGAACAGCTGTATGGTACTGGCAGCTGAATGCGATGGCGCAGAGATCGTCACCGTGGAAGGATTGGCAAAGACCGGCAAGCTGACCAGGTTACAGGAAACCATCATCAAGTCAGGTGGCGTGCAGTGCGGTTTTTGCACCCCGGGTATGCTCATTTCAGCCACAGCGCTGCTTAAGAGAAACCCCAACCCCTCAGATGGCGAGATTCGTGACGCCATCGTCGGCAATTTGTGCCGCTGCACTGGTTACGTCCGCATTGTTGACGCCATCAAACAGGCAGCAAAGTAAACCCGGTTTCAACCAGATCTATCAAGGAGCCAAATTATGGCAAACGTAAAAACCAAAGAAAAAACAACAAATCCGATCGGCGCATCCTACCCGCGCAATGATGTTTACGAGAAGGTAACCGGAACCGCGGTTTACGCCGATGATATCCAATTCGGTAACAAATTGCTGCATGCCCGTGTGGTCCGCAGCCCCTATCCTCACGCGATCATCAAGCGGGTGGATACCAGTAAGGCAGAAAAGTACCCCGGCGTCAAAGCTGTAGTCAGCGGTAAAGACTTCCCGGAACGCATCGGCCTTTACATCCAGGATAAGACCATCTTCGCCACTGACCGAGCCCGCTACCTGGGTGACCCGATAGCCGCTGTCGCGGCGATCTCCGATGAGATCGCTATCAAAGCCGCAGCCCTCGTGGAAGTGGATTATGAGCCTTTGGAAGGTGTTTTCGATGCAGAATTCGGCGCTTCCAAGGAAGCTCCATTGATTCACCCCAAGATGCACGAATATGTGTGCCCCAACTTTATTTTCCCGGTTCCCCACACCAACATCTCCAACCACTTCAAGATCCGCAAGGGTGATACAGATGCAGCATTTAAAAAATGCACACATGTGGTTGAACGCCACTTTGTTGTGCCTCATATCCAGCACGTGCCTATCGAAACCCATATCGCCATTGCCCAGCAGGACGAAAAAGGCAAGATCACCCTGTGGGCATCCTCACAATCACCATTTGCCCAGCGCAACCTGATTGCCAAGGGACTGCATATTTCCCAGAGCGACCTGCGTGTGGTTGCACCCCTGGTCGGCGGCGGATTCGGCAGCAAAGCCGGCGTAACCATGGAAGCGATCCCGGTAGCCCTTGCGACCAAGTGCAAAGGCTGGCCGATCAAATTGATCCTCACCCGCGAAGAAGAATTCTTCACCAACTTCGTACGGCAGGGACTCTCAAGCCACGTAAAGGTTGGCTGTGATAAAGACGGTAATTTGCTGGCATTGGAACAGAAGTTATACTGGGACGGCGGCGCATCCACTGAATATGGCGTGAACGTCACCCGCGCCGGCGGTTATTCCAGCTCCGGACCCTATGATATTCCCAACGTGAAGACAGATAGCATCTGTGTTTACACCAACCATCCCATCGGCGGCGCTTACCGTGGATTCGGAATGTCCGAACTCCACACCGGGCTTGACCAGGCGATGGATGAACTGGCGGAAAAAGCCGGTTTCGATAAAGTTACCTTCCTCAAGAAGAACGCCGTCAGCGCGGGCGATACCCTCGTGACCGGCATGACCATGCACCCCAACGGCATCCAGCAATGTATCGATGACGTGGCAAAATCGATCAAATTCGGCAGCAAGGAGAAACCCTCCTCACCCGACCGGCTGCGCGGTAAGGGCATCGCTATCATGTGGAAAGCCCCCGCCATGCCCCCCAACCCCGGCTCAAGCGCCTGGGTGGAACTGGCTGAAGACGGCAACGTAACTGTTGGCCTTGGCGGTCAGGAAATCGGACAGGGTACCTTCACCGTAATGGCGCAGATCGCGGCTGCCTCCTTAGGCGTGCCTTATGAAAAGGTGCGCATTGCTGGACCTGTGGATACCCAGTACAGCCCGTATGAGTGGCAGACGGTTGCCAGCCGTCTCACTTGGAGCATGGGCAACGCCGTCAGAGCGGCTGCTGCAGACGCACGTAAGCAGATCCTCGAAATGGTAGCTGAAGCCTGGAACGAAAAAGTGGAAGATCTGGATATCGTCAATGGCATCGTCGTCTCCTACAAAAGCGAACAGGAAACCCCGCTTTCCAATATTGTCATCTACGGTATGCCGAAGAAGAATGATGAAGGCTGGATGGGCGGTCCGGTGATCGGACGCGGCTCCTTTATGCCCAAATATGTCACCAACCTGGACCCGGAAACCGGGCAGGGTGCCCGGGCTGTCGTCCACTACACAGTCGGCTGCGAAGGGTTGGATATCGAGATCGACAAAAACACCGGAAAAATCTATGTGCTCAAAGGCGCTGCCAGCTTCGATGTTGGCAAAGCCATTAACCCGGAACTGGTGAAGGGGCAGATCGAAGGTGGTTTTGTGCAGGGTTTGAGTTCCGCCATGTTCGAGGAGATCAAGCTCAAGAAGGGCGTGATGACCAATCCATCCTTTGTCGATTACCGCATCGCCACCGCACCGGATGTGGACTTCCCGCTGGAAGCAACTTTTGCGGAAGTTCCGCAGGATGATGGTCCGTGGGGTGCCCGTGGAGTTGGAGAGCACCCGATGGTGCCGACCATTGCCGCGCTTGGCAACGCCATTTATGACCCCACCGGTATCCGCCTGCACGGTCCCCCGTATTCAGCGGAAAAGATCTACCTGGCGATGCTCGATGCCGGGCTTGTAAAATAAAAATTTTTGGAGGGATAATGCCGGATTGTTTTTCCGGCATTTTTTACCCTTACTTTATCTTTGAGGATGAATCAATGACCGAGACTTATGACCTGATCGTTCGAAATGCCCTGCTGCGCGGTGCCGCAGCTCCGACCGATATAGCGGTTTCCGGCGGAAAAATTGCCAAGCTGGGTGCAAAACTTGCCGGCTCTGCTGCGAAGGAACTGGATGCCAGGGGCAACCTGGTAACTGAATCTTTTGTGAATACCCACCTGCACCTGTGCAAGGTTTACACGCTGATGATGATGGATGAAGCCGCCCTCAAGGATTACCAGGGCGCTGACATGGGCAAAGCCATGACCGCCATTGAACTGGCTGCCCGGGTGAAAGAAAAATACGACGAAAAATGGATCATCAAAAATGTGCGGCGCGTCCTGGCGCTTGCCGGACGATACGGCTGCACCCACATCCGGGCTTTCGCGGATGTAGACTCCAAGGGTAAGCTTGAAGGCGTGAAAGCGCTCCTCAAAGCCCGCGAGGAATTCAAAGGGATCGTGGATGTGCAGGTTGTGGCTTTCGCCCAGGATGGCGTTGTGCGTGAACCGGGAACAGAAAAATTGATGCGCGAGGCCATGAAGATGGGCGCAGATGTGGTTGGCGGCATCCCCTGGATCGAATATACGGATGCCGATATTGCTGAACACGTGCGTTTCTGCTTTGAACTTGCCCGTGAATACAACAAACCTGTATCCATGCTGGTGGATGACGCCGGTGACCCCGGGCTGCGGTCGATCGAGGTGATGGCGTTGGAGACGATCAAAATCGGATGGCAGGGCCGTTCACTGGCACACCATGCCCGCGCCATGTCGATGTACCCCAAGCCCTATTTGCAGAAACTGGCAGCGCTCTTGAAAAAGGCTGAGATGGGTGTAGTCAGCGACCCACATACGGGTCCGCTTCATGCCCGCGTTCGGGAGCTGCAGGAAGAAAATGTGCTGGTCTGCCTGGGTCAGGATGACATCTCTGATGCTTATTATCCCTACGGGCGCAACAACATGCTTGAGGTGGCGTTCCTGAATTCTCACCTGTTGTGGTACACCACCCGTGAGGATATGGAAACCTTGTACGACATGGTGACCAAAAATGCTGCTAAATGCATTGGGGTAAAGGACCACGAGATCAAGGCAGGCGCGCCAGCCAACTTTGTGGTGCTGGATCAGCCGAACACTCTTGAGGCGCTGCGCTTCCACGAACGCCCGGTATACGTGATCAGCCACGGAAAACTGGTAGATCAGGCTGCCATGGATAAGATCTACGAAGAGAACAAGTAGGACAATTGAAAACAAAACCGCGGGGGATGTTTCTCCGCGGTTTTTTTGTTACTTTTATCTTAACATCCTGTAACAAATCGTTAATTGACAATGCTTCAAATTTTCTCTATGATAAATGGTACAGATTTTTTCAATTGAATAATTTCCTGCCGGCAACCCGTTGAAAAAACCCCTTGCCGGATACTTGATTTCAATGAACACCAGGTTCAATTTTACTGATAAGGAGGTGATTGCTGATAAATTCTGTAGTGCGAGGTCAATCATTCAAATTTAGAAATGAGGAGAATAAGGTGAAAAGAATTTCGCTAGTAGCACTGCTGATCGTTGTATTTGTTGTTGCCGTTACTGGTTGCGCCAAGCCGACCGAAGCCCCGGTTGTAGCCCCCGTTGAAACTGAAGAAGCTTTACTGAAAGTTTATGGCGCTTATGCCACCCCCATCGAAGAGCCCTGGGATGGCGTCATTCATGTTGCCCTCCAAAAAGCCGAAGATGATGGCTTGATCGCATATGATTACACCGAAAATATCGGCTATTCCGGCGATATGGAACGTGTTCTGCGCGAGATTTGCGAAAAACAGGCTCCTGACCTGATCGTTGGCGATGCCTTTGTTAACGAGGAAGCCGTCCGCCGTGTTGCTGCTGACTACCCCGAAATTGCCTTCGCTTTCGGCTCAGAACTCGGTCCGGTTGCCCCCAATATGGCCGTTTTCGATAACTGGATCCACGAACCTGCTTATCTCTCCGGTATGCTGGCCGGCGGAATGACCAAGACCAACACCATCGGTATTGTCGCCGCAGTGCCCATCCCCGAAGTCAACCGGCTCGTGAATGCCTTCATCGCTGGCGCCAAGGAAGTCAACCCGGATGTGAAAGTTCTCGTTTCCTTCATCGGATCCTTCTTTGATCCCGCCACCGCCAAAGAGCAGGCTTTAGCTCACATCAGCGCTGGCGCAGATGTTCTGTATGCTGAGCGTGCAGGCGTCATCGAAGCCGCTGCCGAGAAGAGTGTCTTCGTCTTCAGCAACATGAGCGACCAGAACTCCATCGCCCCCGACTGGGTCATCACTGGACCCGTCTGGAACATGACCCCGACCATTGAATACGTAGTGGCGCAGGTCAAGGCTGGAACCTTCTCCCCGGTTGACCTGAAGGACTTCAGCATGATGGCAATGGGCGGCGCTTTCCTTGCTGATTTCCATGGCAATGACAGCAAAGTCCCCGCCGAAGTTTTGGCAGCTGTGAAAGCTAAAGAAGAAGCCATTAAATCAGGCATGTTCCGTGTGCCCATCGATGAAGCACAACCAGAAGCTGTAAACTAACCTCTTACTTCCAGGGGCGGCAGTAAAAGACCACTGCCGCCCCAATAATTTATTGATCTCCTTGCTGGTGATCGGGAGAAGGAATAATTATGTTAGCAGTTGAAATGAAGGGAATTAATAAAACATTCGGTCTGGTAAAAGCCAACCAGGATGTCCATTTTTGTCTGGAACAGGGAGAGATCCACGCCCTGCTGGGAGAGAATGGCGCGGGGAAAACCACGCTGATGAGGATCCTCTACGGGCTTTATAAGGCGGATGATGGAGAGATCTTTATTAATGGTGAGAAAGTAAATATCGCCTCCCCCAAAGAGGCGATTGCGGCTGGAATCGGCATGGTCACCCAGCATTTCACCCTGGTGCCCACGCTGACCGTGGCAGAGAATATTGTGCTGGGGTACACCGATGGGATGCTAATCTCGCAGAAAGAAATCGAGAAAAGCGTGGAGGCTGCATCACAAAAATATGGCATCGACGTCAACCCTGCGGCGATGGTAAAAGACCTGTCCGTAGGGGAGCGACAGCGGGTGGAGATCTTGAAAGCACTTTACCGCAACGCCCGTGTGCTCATCATGGATGAGCCGACTGCGGTGCTGGTTCCACAGGAAGTGGATGTTCTTTTTGAATCGTTACTGCGCCTGGTAAAAGAAGGCTTATCCGTGATTTTTATCAGCCATAAACTCGTTGAGGTGATGGCTGTTTGTGACCGCATTACCGTGCTGCGTGACGGCAGAGTGACCAGCACGGTGAACAAGGCAGATACCTCCCAGACTGAGCTGGCGAAAATGATGGTTGGACGCGAGACCTTCGGGGTCAAGAGTCAATCCACCAAGTGCAGCGGGAATGCAATCTACGAACTCTCCGGGATCACCCTTGAAGGCAAGCATGGCAAGAAGATTCTGGATAATGTTTCCTTTTGCATCTCATCCGGAGAGATCCTGGGAGTAGCCGGGGTTTCAGGTAACGGACAGGGTGAACTGACCCATGTGATCACCGGGCTGATTTGTCCGACTTCGGGATCTATCAAAATCGAAGGCAAGGAGATCTCTCATCTTTCTCCCGGCCAGATTTCGGATGCAGGTGTAGGCCGGACGCCGGAAGACCGTCATGAAGGCACGATCGGCGAGTTGACCGTGGCGGAGAACCTGGCAATCGAAAACCTCAAGGAATTCCAAAAGAATGGCTTTCTGGACCAGAAAAGGATCGTGGAATCCGCTAAGGAGAAGATCAAGGAGTTCCAGATCAAGGCGTCTCCCAATGACCAATTGAGAAAGCTCTCCGGCGGTAACATGCAAAAAGTGGTACTGGCAAGAGCCCTGGCGCGTAAACCTAAGGTCCTGATTGCTTCACAGCCTACCCGCGGATTGGACGTTGGCGCGACAGAATACGTGCGCAAGCGTCTATTGGAAGAAAAAGAGAACGGCACTGCCATCCTGCTTCTCTCAGAAGACTTGGATGAAGTGCTTGCCCTTTCGGACAGGATTGCGGTGATCTACGAGGGTTCAATCAGGGGTATCGTCCCGTCTGCAGAGGCAACGCCCGAAAAGATCGGTCTGTTGATGGCAGGTGCCGGCTGAACACACAATATGATTAAGGAGATTTAATTGTGAGCAAATTACGAATTGAACGGGCGGCTGCTCCCTTGTGGGCAAAACCCTTAATCCCGATTGTGGCGGTCCTGGTTACCTTTCTGGTCACCTCAGTTCTCATCATCATCGCCAAAGCCAACCCGGTTTCAGCATACTATCACCTGTTGATCGAACCGCTTTCCACGCGCTTTTCCGTTTTGGAAGTGCTGGTCAAATCCACCCCGTTGATCCTCACCGGGATTGCAGTGACCGTGGCATTTGCCTCAGGGTATTTCAATATCGGCGCGGAAGGTCAGTTATACGCCGGAGCAATCGCGGCAGCCTGGATCGGCTCAACCTTTGTCAATCTTCCTGCCATCGTTGTGATCCCGCTGATGATGCTGCTGGGATTTCTGGCAGGCGTCATCTGGGCTTTGATCCCGGCACTGCTGAAGATCAAACTTAAAGTGGATGAGGTGGTAACCACCCTGCTGATGAATTCCATTATGGTGTACGTGGTGTCGTGGCTGCTCAATGGCGTCTGGAGAAACCCGGAAACCGGCGCTCAGCAATCCCCCGAGTTTTTCGAGGCTGCAAGGTACATCAAGCTGGCCGCAAAATCGCGCCTTCACCTGGGTTTCATCGTTGCCCTGGTGGTGGTTGTGATCATTTACATCCTCATCAAGAAGACGCCTCTCGGTTTGAAGATGCGGGCGAGCGGTGCCAGCAAAGCCGGCGCACAGTTCGCGGGTATTAACGTGAACCGCACCATGCTGGTCGCAGCACTCATCAGCGGTGGAATTGCCGGGCTGGCAGGTGTCGGCGAAATCGCAGGTATCCACTATCACCTGATCAATGAACTTTCCGCCGGTTACGGCTATACCGGCATCATCGCCGCCACGCTTGGAGGGCTGAACCCGATTGGGGTGCTGATTGCCGCGTTGTTCATCGGATTGATCGGCACCGGCTCGTTAAACGTCAGCATGGCACTGCGGGTTCCGGTCTACCTGGGCGATGTTGTGCAATCCACATTATTACTGGTAACGCTGGCAATGCTGCTGCTGCAGAATTACCGCATCAAGAGGATATAACAATGGATGACTTCCTGGTAAGTTTAATTGGAGCGACCTTAAGGGTCGCAACACCATTGATCTTTGCAACACTGGGCGAGCTTTTTTGCGAGCGGGCGGGCATCCTGAACCTGGGAATCGAAGGCATCATGTTCCTGGGAGCTTTCGCGGGATTTACCACTGCTTCCCTCACCGGGTCACTGTGGCTGGGGCTGATCGGTGCGATCATCAGCGGCATGCTTTCCGGTCTGTTGTTGAGCTTTTTCGCGGTCAGGCTGGGGGTCAACCAACATGTGTCAGGGTTGGGGCTTACGCTGCTGGCAACAGCGCTGTCTTTATTCCTGTTCCGGGTTATCTTCAAGGAAAACCAGAACCTTCCCTCGGTTGTGCCTTTCCAGCAGCTCAATCTCTTCCCTAATAACCCAATATTGCATGAGATCTTCTCTCAGTACCTGTTGACTTATATCGCCATTGCCATTATCCCGGTGGTCTGGTTCATTATCTTCCGCACAAACTACGGGCTGAAGATCCGCTCAGTTGGTGACAATCCCGAAGCTACAGATGCAGCGGGCATCAATGTTTACCGCCTGCGCACCTCGGCTCTGGTTATCGGCGGTGGATTAATGGCCATCGGCGGTGCCTTTCTTTCGATCGCCCAGTTGGGCAAGTTCACATTCGGGATCATCGAAGGGAGAGGCTGGGTGTGCATCGCGCTCATCATCTTCGGCAACTGGCATCCGGTGAAGGTGCTGTGGGGAGCGCTGCTCTTCGGTGGTGTGCAGGCGCTGCAATCCAGGCTGCAGATCACCGGCATCAAGCTTCCCTATGAGCTCTTCCTGGCGTTGCCCTACATCGTAACCATCATCGCGCTGACGCTGGCAGGCAGAAATGCCTCATATCCGGCAGCGCTTCTGAAACCGTATAAGCGGGAATAGTTCAAAAGGCGTAAGGAATATACCTTACGCCTCTTTTTATAGTTTTGGGCACATAGAATACTGATTAATTAATGTGACAATCAACCGGTCACAAACCTATAACTATCACTTGAACCGGCTAATATCTAAATTTACAATAATACTGTTTGAAAGCTATTAATAAAAAGACGGAGGAAATAATGGCTCAAGGCAAATCAAAAGCTGAGGTCGAGCACGAAGTAGTTAATGAAAATTTAAAGGCTCTTCGTTCTCAGATGAAACTGGGAGGGGGAGAAAAAAGGATCGCTTCCCAGCACGAAAAGGGAAAGCGGACCGCACGCGAACGTGTTGAAGCGCTTTTAGATAAAGGCTCATTCCAGGAACTTAATGGAATGCTCCTCAATCGCCACACTGATTTTGGACTGGATAAGGACAAAATCATGGGTGACGGCATGGTTGCAGGATTCGGTAAGATAAATGGACGCAAAGTTTGTGTATACTCCCAGGACTTTACTGTGATGGGGGGTTCTTTTGGCGAAGTTTGCGGACAAAAAGTCGCCAGAGTTATGGACCTGGCTATGGATGCCGGTGTTCCGGTAATTGCCATTAACGACGGCGCTGGCGCACGAATTCAGGAAGGTGTCTTTAGCCTTTGGGCTTATGGTGAAGTTTTCTATCGAAATGTTCAAGCTTCAGGCGTAATCCCTCAGATCAGCGTCATTATGGGACCGTGTGCTGGGGGCGGCGTCTATTCACCTGCATTAACAGACTTTATCATCATGACTCAGGGCATTGGCAATATGTACATTACAGGTCCTGAGGTTATCAAGGCAGTTACCGGTGAAGTAGTGGATTTTGAGACCCTTGGTGGTGCAGGAACTCACAGCACACTTTCCGGTGTAGCCCACCTGGTTGGTCAAACAGAAGACGATTCATTTGCAATCGTTCGCAAAATCCTTGAATATGTTCCCGATAACAATGCCTCTACACCCGCAATTGTGCCAACCAATGACAATCCTTTCAGAGCAGACAAATCACTAGATTCCTTGATTCCTGTTGACCCTAATGAAACTTATGACGTTAAAACTGTGATCGAGACGATCGTTGACAAGGATTCATTCTTTGAAGTTCACGGTAATTTTGCCACGAATGCCGTTGTTGGTTTTGCACGCTTAAATGGTGAAAGTGTTGGTATTGCCGCGAATCAACCTGCCAGCAAAGCCGGCGTTTTGGACATTGACTCTTCAGACAAGATCGCCCGCTTTGTGCGTTTCTGCGATGCCTTCAACATCCCGGTGATCGCCATCGTTGACACCCCGGGATTCATGCCCGGAACCAACACTGAACACAATGGCATCATCCGACATGGAGCAAAGATCCTGTTCGCTTTCTCAGAGGCCTCTGTGCCAAAGATCTCCGTCATCACTCGCAAGGCTTACGGTGGTGCATATATCGTTATGGGCAGCAAACACTTGCATGCTGATATGGTCTTTGCGTGGCCGACCGCTGAGGTTGCGGTGATGGGTGCAGATGGTGCAGTTAATATTCTGCATGGCAGAAGTTTGAAAGAGAAATCTCCCGAAGAAGCAAAAGAACTTCGTAAAGAACTCGTTGCAGAATACAAAGACAAGTTCTCTAATCCCTATCGTGCGGCCAACGCCGGTTATGTGGATGAAGTAATTCTGCCAAGCGAAACTCGACAGAGATTGATTGCTACTCTTGAAATGTTGCGGAATAAACAGACGACATCGCCAGCCAAGAAACATGGCAATATCCCCCTGTAATGGAAAGGATGCCAAAAAATGGATAGTAACTCTCTGGCTTTTGCACTTCAAGTTTCAGGAATCGGAATTGTTGTTCTGCTTCTGGTGCTAATTCTGTTGGCAGTAATTGTCTGGTTAATGACCAAATTCATTGTTGACAAACCAGAAAAAGCTGAAGAAGAAACAGTACAACCCGTATCAACGATTGCAAATGAACCAATAACTGAGAAAAAAAATACTTTGCAACTGGCCGCAGCAATCGCTCTAGCACTTTATCGGGCACAGACCGAAACCCAGCTGGCAGCACCCGAATCCTCTGCCGTTGAAGTAAGTTCATGGCGTCAACTTGGTTTACAACGGCGGTTAACACAATCCTCAACCATCAGGAGAACGAAATGAAATATCAAATCAAGATCAATGACACCTCTTACGATGTGGAAATCATGGATGATCCGCGTCAGGATGAAGTACAGGTAAAGGTTAATGGTGAGACATTCACTGTGAGCACTGAAAATCTGTCATCACCTGCCACAGCCGCAGCACCTGTAAAGAAGGCTGCTCCCGCACCTGTTGCTGTTGCATCAGCAGCCGCTGCACCTGTTGTATCATCTGGACCCGGTACAGTGAAATCCCCGTTACCGGGTACGATTAATGCCATCAAGGTTCAGGTTGGCCAAAAAGTAAAACCGAACGATGAACTCTGTGTACTTGAAGCAATGAAAGCCATGAATGTTATCCGGGCGCAACAGGAAGGAACCGTTGCTCGAATTCACATTACTGTCGGTGCTCACGTTGCCCATGGTGCTCCATTGCTGGACATCGAATAAGGAAAGGATATTACATCATGGGATTCGATCTCTCAGGGTTACTCGGAGGGCTCCTGGATATCACCTGGCAGCAATTGGCTATGGTGGCCATTGCGCTGGTGTTGATGTACCTGGGCATCTTCAAAGACTATGAACCGACCCTTCTGATCCCTATCGGATTTGGCTGTATCCTCGGTAACCTACCCGTTGCTGCCAATATGATAGGTGAAGATGGTTTGTTTGGCGTGCTCTACAAAGCTGGAATCAGCAATGAATTGTTTCCCTTACTGATCTTTCTTGGCGTTGGGGCTATGCTTGATCTTCGTCCGTTATTAAGCCAACCGATCATGTTCGTCATGGGTGCCCTTGCGCATCTCGGAATCTTCGCGACTCTGATCCTCGCGCTCGTGCTTGGATTCAACCTTGCCGAAGCAACCGCCATCGGAATGATCGGAGCTATCGATGGACCGACTGTAATTTATGTGAATGGAAAACTGGGAAGCCTTTTTGAAACCCCCGGTCTTGCGGCAGCAATTGCAGTTACTGCGTATTCCTACATGAGCCTTGTGCCCATCATTCAACCTCCGTTGATGAGACTCTTCACCACCAAAGCTGAACGCAAGATCCACATGGAATACACCCCGCGCCCGGTCTCCAAGATGACCGTGATTCTCTTCCCGATCATCCTCACTGCCATTGCCGGCATCTTCCTTCCCGAAGCCGCTCCGCTGATAGCCACACTGATGCTCGGCAACCTGCTGAAAGAATCTGAGGTGGTTCAGGGTTTGACAGAAACTGCAAAGAGCGCCATTACCAATACTGCCACGATCTTCCTTGGAATTACCATCGGTTCCACAATGCAGGCCAGCCAGTTCTTGAATACTGGAACGTTGCGGGTTCTCATCCTTGGTTTGGTGGCATTCGCGCTCAACACCATCGGCGGATTGCTCTTTGGCAAGCTGGTTTGTGCCCTATCAGGACGCAAAATTAATCCATTGGTTGGTGCCGCGGCTATCAGTGCTTTTCCAATGAGTGGGCGCCTTGCCCAAAAAGTTGCCCTTGAGGTTGATAACAACAACTTCATCCTGATGCACGCACTTGGGGCAAACGCTGCCGGACAAATTGCTTCTGTTCTTGCCGCAGGTATTCTGATCCAAATGGTCTTCCCGATCCTCCTCTAAGGTTATAGCAGTCAGAGTCTGAAAGATAATATTCTGACTGTTTGTTTTTTGAAGAAATCAGGAATAAAAGGAAAATAAATTTAAAAGGAGAATGCATATGAAACTACTTGATCTGACCATCCCTTTGGGAATCGGAACCCCCGCCTGGCCGACGTATGAACCTCTCCAGGTAAAGTACTTCAAGAGGCTTGCTCCAAATGGCGCCAACGGGCAGCTGTTGACCCACTCCAACCACCTCGGCACCCACCTTGATGGAGAGATCCACTTCTACACCCCCGGTAAAGACATGGCTTCCCTCACCATGGATTACCTGGTGCATGACGCTGCAGTTGTGGACCTCAGCGACGTTTGCGGTGACTACGACGTTTATACCAGTAAAATGATCACCGATCGCGTTGAAGTGAAACAAGGCGATATCCTCGTCATCCATACCGGTTACCACCACTTTGGCTGGGATATGCCCACTGCAGATGAGATCCGCTACATGGTCAAACACCCGGGTCCCGATCAGGAATTTGCCGATTGGGCCAAGAAGATGAAACTGCGCTGGATCGCCGTAGACTGCGGTTCCGCTGATCATCCGATGAATACCATCATCCGGCAATGGATGCCCCGCCAAACCAAACAGGCTGAGTACGTGTTCAAGAAGAAATTCGGCAAATCGCTCGAAGAATTCTTCACTGAAGAGAAATACCAGCTCATGCACATCGATATGTTCCCCAACGAGATCATCCACGCGGAGTGCTTCGGCGGCAATATCGACCTCATCCTCAACCGCCGTGTTCAGATCGGGTTCTTCCCGTGGCGCTTTGTTGACGGTGAAGCCTCCATTGGCCGCGCCGTGGCATTCCTGGAAGACAAGGAGTACGACGAGCTGATGAAGAAAGCCGCCAAGATGAAGAAAACCAAGTTCGGCGATGTGTTTGAACCCAAGCACGTTGAGAGTCTGAATAAGTTAAGCAAAGCCAACCTGGCTTAGGCTTCTTAGTTTATCCATTTTTTACCAAGGAGAAATAAAGTGAAATTCGATCTTCCCGAAAAAGCATCACAGGAAATACTTGAAATCGATGCCCGCGAAGTGGAAGCGTTGCTGCAGGGTCCTGCAATGCAGCTTCCCAAGTGGCCCGGTGCCCAGGTGAAGTTAAAAGACGGCCGCCTGCTCTACATCCGCGAGGCTACCCTTGAAGAAGCTCCCAAGATGATGGAATACGTCAAACGCCTGATGGACGTGGATCATGACTTCTATGATATCGTCGGCGCCCGAGTTTATTCCGAGATCCTCGGTTGGTATCGCCACCGCCTTAAAGACCCCTATACCCTCGTGGGTCTGATCGACGGAATGTGGGTTGGTTTCGCCAATGGTCGTGTCATGAACGAAGACATCAACATCAGCCTGCACACCATGGCCCTTGCCCGCGGTGGACGCATCGGCGCAGTGATGTATTACGCCAAAGCCTACTACGCCTTCGAAATGATCAAGAATACCGAATGGTGGGCAACCTACGAGTCCTACAACGGATGGTTACGATGGGGTCTCGGTATGGCTCAGCCTTCCTATCCGTGGCCG
>ERZ1649853.93-NODE-93-length-37799-cov-6.341511_pt1 | contig 37799 bp, 28 predicted proteins | sample MGYA00575353_ERZ1649853 | MGnify/ENA primary metagenome ERZ1649853 (study PRJEB40853, sample SAMN11349654) | freshwater sediment metagenome | isolation source: river sediment | host: Sediment | place: India: Okhla Barrage, New Delhi | collected 2017-02-21 ...
AAGGGAAACTGGAAAGGGCGGCCACCGAGAAGCTCCTGGCGAAGGCCGACCCTGCACGGTGGGTCATGTCCTCTCTCCAGATGAGCCCGAACGGCGAAAAGGCGGCATTCATCGTCAGGTCAGGCGCGGACAAGCGCGTGCTGGTGGATGGCAAGGAGGAAAGCCCGTACGAGAACATCGGGTTCGGCAAGGATTTCTTCAGCCCCGACGGCACGTGGCATGTCTATGCCGCCCTGTCGGGCGGCAAGCGGTTCATGGTCATCGACGGCACAGAGCAGAAGGGATATGATTCGCTGGGTAAACGGGGCACTGCCATCAGCCCCGACAGCAGGCGCTCTGCCTACGCTGCGAGCATGGGGGGTTCCTGGTATGCGGTGGTGGATGGGAAAGAGGGTGCGAAGTACGACTCCGTGGGGGACGCTTCCTTTGCCTTCACCCCCGACAGCAGGCATCTCGCCTATGTCGCCTGCGTGGACAGGATGTTCGCGAAATACTGCTGCATCGTGGTCGACGGGGTGGAGGGAAAGCATTACCCGGCCATTGGAGAAGGCAGCCCCCTCTACAGCCCCGACGGGAAACACCTCGCCTTCATTGCCAGGGTGGGCAAGAAGTGGTGCGTGGTCTTGGATGGGAAAGAGGGCAAGGGGTACGACGAGATCAAGGCCAGGTCGCTCGTTTTCAGCCCGGACAGCAGGCACCTCGCATACATAGCCGGCATCCCGGCGAAGAACGTCGAGCAGGTCGACGAGAAGTTCAGGGACAAGACCGGTGACAGGTCTTTCGTGGTGCTCGATGAAAAGGAAGGCAGGCAGTACAGCGGCATCGTGTCCGGCAGCCCGGTCTTCAGCCCGGATGGGAACCATCTGGCATATGTCGGGAGATCGGGCAGGTATTTTCTTGTGGAGGATGAAGTGGAGAAGGCGGCCTATGAGATCTCCTCGACGGTCAAACCCGTCTACAACCCCGGCAATGGCCGGCTTCTTCTGGTGGTGAGGGAAAAGAACAACTATTTCGTGGTTCAGGACGGGAAGGAAAGCAGGCGCTACAACAGCATCTCCGCCGAGTCCCTTTCATTCAGCCGTGACGGGAAACATGTCGCCTTCGTGGCCGGGTCCGGAGACAGGCAGTTCGTCGTCCTGGATGGGACCGAGGGAAGGAGGTATGAGCGCATCCTCCCCGTTGAAGCGCCACGGATCTCCTTCGATGGGCCGGACAGTCTCTGGTACAACGCCCTGAAGAACAGGACGCAGATATACCGCGTGACCGAGAAGTTCGGAGAGCTTAAGGAGTAGTCTTTTTGCATCCCTCCCCGGGTATCGGCCGCTCCGCCGGCTTGCCCGGGACGTCGTCCCGATGAGGGCACATTTTCCCGCCGAACCCTCAGCGGACCCTTATTTGGATGGCGCCGACCCTCCCGGTCCTGTGGTCCGCCACCGCGACAGAGATGTCCTGCCCGGCCTTGAGGGCGCTTGCGATGCCGGTGAGGCCTTCCACGCCCTGGATGGGCTGGTCGTCGACCTGCAGGAGCACGTCGTTCACCTCGAACCCTGCCGCGGCCAGGGGGCCCTTGGGGTCGAGCCTGGCGATGACGACCCCGAGCCCCGGCTCCAGGCCGTACCGGCTTTCCTCGCGGCTGTTGAGCGGCCTCACGTCGACCCCCAGCTTGTCACGCAGGGCGGCTGCAAGCACTTTGCCCGCCTCCTGCGGGTTCCCGACCTTGACCGGGACGGTGATGGACTTCCCATCCCGCATGATGCCCAGCCTGACCTCGTTGCCGATGGCAGCCCCGGCCACCGCGTTCCTGAGTGCGCCCGAATCGTCCACCGTCCTGCCGTCGATGGACACGATGACGTCGCCGGGTTTAATCCCCGCGGCGGATGCGGGGCCGCCCTTCACCACGTCCACCACGAGGGCGCCCTTGGGCGTCGCGAGTTTGAGGGGCTTCATCTTTTCATAGGGGACGTCCTGCAGGGTCACCCCGAGCCAGCCCCGCTCGACCGTGCCCTTCTTCATGAGCTCGCCCGAGATGTGCAGGGCCATGTTGCTCGGCACGGCGAACCCGATCCCCTCGAACCCGCCCGACTGCGAGGCGATGATGGAGTTGACCCCGATGACCTGGCCGTCCAGGTTCAGGAGCGGCCCGCCGGAGTTGCCCGGGTTGATGGCGGCGTCGGTCTGGAGATAGTCCTGGTAGGTGCTCGGGTCGGTGATCCCCTGCCGGTGCTTGGCCGAGATGATGCCCTGGGTCACGGTCTGGTCGAGCCCCCGGGGGTGGCCGATGGCCACGACCCACTCCCCCACCTGCACCTTGTCAGAGTCGCCGAAGGTCACGTAGGGGAGCTTCCCGCTGGGGTTGACCTTGATCACGGCCATGTCCGTCTTCGGGTCCGTGCCCACGACCCTGGCCGTGAACTGCCGTTCGTCCGAGAGGATGACCTGGATTTCGGTTGCACCGGCCACCACGTGGTTGTTCGTGAGGATGTACCCGTCGTCCTTGATGATCATGCCCGTGCCGATGCCCCGCAGCTCGCGCTTGAAGCTCCTGGGGGCCCGGGGGATGTCGAAGAATCGCCGGAAGAGGGGGTCGCCCTCGAACGGGGAAAGCCTGCTGAAGGGGTTCTGGATCTCCTGGCGCTGGGACACCTCGATGTGGACCACAGCGGGGATGTTCGCTTTCGCCACCTTGACGACCGCTTCCCGGAAGTCGCCCTCGCCGGGCAGCGATCGGACGCTTTCAGGCTGGGCGCCCCCGGCGGAAGCCGGCCCGACTGGGCCTGTTTCCTGCCTCGAGCAGGCGACCAGGGAAAGGATGAGGAGTGCGGCTCCAACCAGCAGAGCAGGAAAACGCTTTTTCACAGAGGTCCCCCTTTGTGCAAGAAATGTTGTCAACAGTGATAGTATTAGTGAATATATGCCCGAAGGGCAAGGATGCCCCGGGTAAAAATACCCGGCGCGGGGAAGAGTCGACGATCCGGCCCCTGGGCCGGCTGAGAGCCCTGTTCATCCTGGCGGGAAAATCCCCTGTGTGCGGGAGAGCCGGAGATCCGCGCGACAGATGGTGTCCTGCCTGTAGGACTTCATGATCCGCGCGACTAGATGGTGTCCTGCCTGTAGGACTTCATGATCCGGGAGACGTATAGGCGGGTTTCTTCCGGGTAGGAGCCGGTCCTGCGCTCCACGTTGCCCGGACCCCAGTTGTAGGCGGCGAGGGCGAGCGGCACGTTCCCGCCGTACCGGTCGAGGAGGCTCTTCAGGAAGCGGGTGCCCCCCATGATGTTTTCCTCGGGGTCGTAGGCGTTTCTCACCCCCAGGCCGCGGGCGGTGTCCGGCATGAGCTGCATGAGCCCCATGGCGCCCTTGGGCGAGGTGGCGCCCGGGTCGAAGCCGCTCTCGGCCCGGATGACCGAGGAGATCAGGCCCTTATCCACCCCGTAGGCGCGGGAGGCCTTCTCGATGAGGGCCTCGTAATCGCTTCGCCCCCGGTTCAGGGTCGGGGCCGGCCGGGAGATGCCCGCGATGGAATCTTCGGCCTTATCGTACGAATCCAGCGCCGGCAGGTGCGGCAGGGACGAGAAGAGGGAGGGGGACGCCTCAGGGCTTCCTTCCGAGTCTTCCCCCGGACTGCCCAGCGAGTCCAGGGCCGCATAGCTCATCTGGAGGGACAGCATCTCCGTCAGCCTGACGAGGGTTTCCCGGTCCAGGGTGCCGGGGTCGGCCCCGCCGGCTTCCTGGGCTTTCACGAGCTCCTGGAGCAGGGAAGCGAAAGGGGAGCCGGACGGGAGGGGGGATGCGGGAGCTTCTTTCCCTGACCGGGGAAGCATCTGCCGCACCTGCTCGAGGTAACCTTCGACCTGTACCTTCATCCTGCTCCTCGCACGTGTTTCCCAGGAATATTCAATTCCCGTGCCAGGGCTGTCCGGGGCCTTTTTCCGGAAATTCTGTCCGGATTCGTGACGGTGTGCCGGCAATTGCGTCAGCACTCCTTCACCCTGGCGGGGGAGGGCCGCTTCCCCTCGCGCCCGCCACTGACCGAAGAGGTCGGACGGACATCATGCCCCCTTGGAGCCATGGCCGCTTCAGTCAGTGTTCGTCACTGACCGAAGAGGTCGTTCATCCTCAGCAGGAGGTTCAAGTCACCCCGGGCCTGGTATTTCCCCTCGAGGAACATCTGCCCTCCGTCTTTCTTCTTCGCCATGATGTCCATCCACAGGCCGAAGTCCGAAGCGACCGTCACGTCCGGATGCGGGGCCGGGCCGTCGGATGCTTCGATTCTGCCGCCGTCGATGGTGAAGTGGCAGGAGCCCCCGGGGCTGCCCGTAAAGTCGAACTGCACGACGGCCTTCAGGCCTTGGGCCCCACCGGGGTTGAACGCGAAGCGCATGACCTTCTGGAAGTCCCGGATGGTTCCGGGCACCGGCACGATCTTCCCGTCGTTCAGCTCCGCCGGGCTCAGCCCCTGCTCGAGGCAGGTCTTCCACATGATGTTGGTCACCTCGTGGAAAAGCTTCACATCCTCCACCAGGTCCCTGGTGACGGCGGCCATGGTGCCCGGCGAGACCTTTCCCTGGAGCACGATCTCCCTGCCCGCCTGGCGGGTGGCATCGAGGACCTCCGCCGCCTTGTGCCGGAACGCGGGCACTGTCAGGACCTCCGCGTTGGGCCGGTAAATCTCCGCGGTGAGCATGCCCACCCGGCCGTAGATGAAATTGGCCCAGGAAGAAAGCTGGTCGAAGACGGACATCTCCGGGAACCCCGCCACGGACAGGAAGGCCACGTGCGGGTGCTTGTGCCTCAGGGGGTGCACGGTCTCCCCCCCGTAGGAGATGAGGAAGGGCTGGAGAACGGGCAGGGTCCGCTCGATGAAGGTTTTCATGGCGGCGTTGATCGTGAAGTGGTAGAGGGGCGAGGCGTGGACCACCAGGTCGGCTTCAAGCCACAGGGGGAAGAGCTCGGCCGTCATGTCGTCCTTGAGGGCGCAGACCCCCGGCGTTTTGGTCCAGCAGCTCATGCACCCGATGCAGTTCTTTATCTTCCTGTCCTTCAGGCGCACCACGTCCACCCCTGCGCCCGCATCCCGCAGACCCTCGACCAGGGCGTCGAGCATGAGCTTCACTTTGCTGTGCCCGACCTTTCTCGGGCTCGAATCGACCGCCAGCACCTTCATGGGGATAACCTCCTTTTTTATGTTCGGGAGCGGGCCTTTGCGGCCTCCTTCCCTTTTGTTGCCGCGGCATCCTCCTCCAGGGCCCTGAGGGCGTCTCCCACGTTGGCGCACAGGTCGCTGAAGAACCGCAGCCCGAACCTGAAGGTCAGGAGCTGGAACCGGTCCGCGCCCTTCTCCACCTCGGGCGCCACCTCTTCCAGCGACTCCCTGACCTTCTCCACCGACTTCAGGTGGTTTCGGGCCAGCCCGACCCGCTCCCCGGGGTTCAGGTGGGCAAAGAAGAAGAGGTGCATGAGGAAGTTGTAGCGCTGGTGCTCGAAGGGGACCGGCTCCCTGATGGACGACAGGAACGCCTCCCGGCCCCGTTCGGTGATGGTGTAGACCTTCCGGTTGGGCGAGGCGTCCCGGACCTGCAGGGCCATGGAGATGAGGCCCTCGGACTCGAGCTTCCTGAGCGCCGGGTAGATGGACCCGTAGCTCAGGCCGGAAAAAAAGGAAAACGAAAGGGAGAAGAACTTCCTGAGCTCGTAGCCCGTCATGCTCTGCCCCATGAGGAAGCCCAGAATGATGGACCGGACATCCATGGCGCCTCCCTTCACCGGTACGGGGAAAAGTCGATTCCCCGGCTCCGGCCCCGTTCGTCATTCCAGTCGCTCTCGGTGACCGGCGGGACGGCCCGCTCCTCGACGGGCTTGTGGACGAGCGACAGGGCGCCCGACGGGCAGGTGCTCACGCACAGGCCGCACCCGATGCACCCCTCCCGGACGACGCGGTACCCGTCCCCGTCCTCGACGATGGCCCCCACCTGGCAGCGCTCGTCGGCGCAGAGCCCGCACCGGGTGCACGCCCCGGCGTCGATGGAGGCGCAGTAGTGGGAATTGATCACGTCGGCCGCCGGAATCTTCAGGTCGGTGATGGACCTGAGCACGCCGCAGCAGCACGAGCAGCAGTTGCAGATGAAGATCTGCCCGTTCTGGATGTTGCTTGTGAGGTGCACGAGGCCCAGCTCCTCGGTCTTCTTCAGGAGCTCGTACGCCTCGGCCCGCGAGATCGCTCTTCCGTTGGGCGAGTCGTCGAAGACGCCCGGGACGGGCGCCATGCCCAGGCACACCTCCGCCGGCTTTCCACAGGGCTTTCCCCGCAGCGCCTGCTGCTTCTTGCAGATGCACTCGTTGACGATGAAGGACTGGTTGTGCTCGATGAGGGAAGAGATGCGCTCGTAGGGCAGGGCCTCGTGGCCCGGGGTGATGGTCTCCTCGATGGGCAGCGTCTGCATGAGCTGGGGCTTTGCCGAAAAGAACTGCTTTCCGAAGGCCTCCTCGTACTCCTCGTGAAGGTCGGCAAGCTCCCTGTCGAGACGGTGGAGCTGGAACTCGAAGATCCCGAACACCCAGGGCAGCATCCGGAAGATCCACAGGCTCCCCAGCCGGATGGCGAAGACCTGGCCTTTCGAGCCCATGGCGACAAGCTTCTCCTCGAGCCCTTCCAGGGGGATCCCCGTGCGCTCCGCGATCTGCGCCGCGGTCTCGAAGGTCAGGCGCAGCCTGCAGAAGAGCTCCGCCTCGTCCTCGGTGAAGATCTTCTTGAGAAGCCTGATCTCGACGCCGCTTTCCGTGGCCGGAAAGCCGTTGGGAATGGTGTCGAGCACCCCGGCCAGCTTCCTGTACACCTCGTCGCCCATGCATCAACCTCCGGTTCTTTCCGGTGTAGTATATCGAAGCGATATATATCCGTCAAGCCTCAGGGTGCCGGGGTCAGCCGAGCTTTTCCCGCACCAGCGCGCAGCAGGTCCTGTAGCACAGGGTCTCCATGTCCATGAGCCTCGTGAATGCCTCCCTGAACGACCCCGTGCAGCTCGCAAAGGCCCCGTGCCCGGACACGATCGCCCCGTGAAACTCCCGCATGGCCTCCGGCAGGGTGTGCACGAGGCCCCGGGCACCCGCGCCCACCTCGCCCGACACCACGGGCACGCCCCCTATCGAGCGCCGGTCCCCGAAGGGAAGGGGGTGACCGAACATGGACATGATCACCGAGAACCGCGGATGCCCGTGGAGGATGGCGTTGTCGCCGGTGAGCTCATAGGTTTTCACGTGCGCGGTGAGCTCGGAGGACGAGGTGATCCCGCAGGTCGACGAGCCGTCCAGCGGGACCCGGTCGATGTACCCGGGCAGTTCGTCCAGGGACGACCCCGTCTGGGAAATGTAGACGGCGCCTCCGTCCCGGTACGAGATGTTCCCGAAAAAGGAGTCCACCAGGCGTGCGTTCACCACGGCCTTGCCCGCCTGGTCCATGGCGCGGAGGATCTCGTCCTCGCCCTCGGGCGCCCTTTCGGGCAGGGGTTCGGCCGAGGAGCGGGGCTCAGCTCGGGCCAGCAGGCCGGGCAGGGCGTCGAGCATGCCCCGGGGGACCGGCTCCCCGTACCCGTGCAGGCCGTTGAGGGCATCGGCGAAGAACTTCACGAAGGTCGCAAACAGGATGGAGCTCAGCGAGATGAACGCCTGCTCCAGGGAAACCGTGCCCGTGGTGACGACGAGCTCCCCGCCTACGATGCAGCCTTTTCTCCGGTTCAGGGCCTGGGCGGTCCGGCGGGGGTCTAAGCTTTCCACCACGGGGATGTCGTGGATGAAGGTGAGGCTCTCGCAGTCACGCGGGCAGATGAGCCCGGGCTCTCGCAGGCAGAGGTGCCCGATGACGTACCTGAACAGGGGCCCGGGCCTGGCAATGATGAGGCTGTTGATGTTGAGGAGGGCGAAAAGCTCCCGCATGGTCCCGGGCACCCTGCCTGCATTGGTGAGGATCTCATCGTCGAGGCCGTAGAGCGCGGCGTCCCCGGGACCCTCGATCAGGCCGTGGCGCTGGAGCTTCCCGAGGTACCTTGCTATCTGCTCATGCATGACTGGATCTCCCGGGCCTTGTCCTGCGGGAAGGTCCCGTCGGGCGAGCACCCCCGGATACGGTAGTACCGGTCGAGGGCTTCCTCGAAGGCCTTCCGGTCTATGGGCGGGACCTCGATGCCCGCCCCGGAGGAGCCGGGCTCCGTGAAGAACCGCTCGGGCAGGAGGTCGTGCTCCCGGCGGAAACCCCTGAGCGAGTTGATGTGCCGCTCCAGGCTTGAGATCGTGTTCCCGAAGGAGAGCAGGTCCTGGGTGTCCGCCTCGATCCCGGTCACGGAAGAGAAGCCCTTGGCGTACTCCTCGAGGGAGGCGCCGAAGAAGGCGAACTTGCACGCGCCCAGGGAGTCGATGACCGCGTTGAGGTCCTCGGATATCTTGATGATCCGGGCCTTGCCGGAAAAGGAGAACCGGTCCGTGGCCACGGGCTTGCGCAGGATCTCGTGGGAGACCGGATAGGCCCGGAGGTGGCAGGCGCCCCGGGTCGACGTGCCGTAGGCCAGGGCCATGCCGTAGGCGCCGCGGGGGTCGTAGGCGGGCATCTCGAGGGCTTTCACGCTCATGGACAGCTCGGGCCGCCCCATCCTGCGGGCGAGCTCCGCGGAGCCGAGCTGGAGCAGGGGGCCGTCCCCGGTCAGAGACGCGATCTCGCGCACCTTGTCCACGAGCTCCCGACCCGCGTACCTCACGCCCCTGATCTCGGCGAGGCAGGCGATGGTGGAGGCCGCGGTGATGGTGTCGAACCCTGCCTCGTTGCAGATGCGGTTGGCCTCGATGATGGCGCCCAGGTCCGCGTTCTCGTTCAAGGCCCCGAAGTGGGAGAGGGTTTCGAACTCGGGGATCCCGGCCCGCCCCTTTCCCTTGCAGGCGATGGGGCATCCCGGGCAGGCGTAGCGCTTCGGGGCCTCCTGCTCCCTGATCGCGCTGGCGCAGAAGGACCGGTACCCGGGGAAGTAGGTCCTTCGGAAGTTGGCAGTGGGCATCATCCGCCGGGAGGCCATGAGGTCCACCAGCGCCGACGTGCCGAAGTGCCTGAGCCCGGAGGCGCCCATGATGGCGGGTGACGCGTCGAAGAGCCGGAGGATGTCCGTGCGGGCCTTTTCCTCACCTTCCGGGTCGACGGCCTTCGCGGTCCCGGTGCCGCGCACCCGCAGCGCGCGGAGGTTTTTCGAGGCCATGACGAGGCCCAGGCCGCCCCTGCCCGAGGCAAAGGCGCCATCCACCATGACCGAGGCGTACCTGCACCCCTGGAAGGCGGCCCTGCCCACCGCCGCCGCGGACCACCCGGCGCCTTCGAGCCTCCCGAAAACTCCGCTCAGGGGCTCGTCTGCCGGGATGTCCCCCTGCTCGAAGCCCACGCGGCCGTCGTCTATGACGAGCACGACGGGCCCCTCCGCACGGCCGGCGACCCGGATGAGGTCGATGCCCGAGCGCCTCATGGACAGGCCGAGCCGCCCGCCGACGGAAGCGCTGCAGACGGTGCCGGTGAGCGGGGAAAACGCGGAGACGACCATGCGGCTGGAGGAAGGCACGCGCGAGCCGGTGAGCAAGCCCGTGGAAAACACCAGGGGGGCGTCCGGGTCGAGGGGGTGCACGGTGGGGCAGGAGCCCATGACCCATGCGCCTATCCCCCTGCCGCCGAGGAAAACCCGGGTCACAAAGGGGGACAGCTCTTCACGCCGTGTTTCCCGCGTGCGCAGGTCCACGAACAGGGCCCGCAGCTGTCTTTCCTGTTCTCTCATGTCACCTTTCTTCTATGCCCATCGCCCCGCACAGCTCAATAATAAAAAAATCGCCTGCAGGACGAAATTTCCCCCTGGCAGGCTCATATCTTCCCGGGGTTTTTCCGATACCGCCCCCATGAGACGACGTGTGCCCGGGCTTCCGGGAATCTTGATATCGCAGAAGAATCGCTGGTGGACCAGGCTTTGAGACAGGTGTTCCCTTACCTCCTTTTCCCGCTGGTGAACGCGCTGACGTGCTGCTCCCTCGTCTGTCTCATGGGGAGGGCCGGGGAGTCCAGGAAGGAGTTCAGGCTCCTGGCCGCCGCAGCTTTCGTCATCGTCCTCTGGAGCCTCGAGGACCTGGGTTCCTCCATGCTCCTCAACCCCGATGTCCTCAGGGTGCTTTCCTTCGCCTCGTCGTTCATTTTCTTCCTGCTGCCCCTCATGCTCCACCTGTCCCGGGCATTTCGGGGACCGGGCGGTCCCCGGATGGCCGTCTGGGCGGCCTATGCCTTTGCGGCCATCGTCTGCGCGGCGTCATGGGTGGTGCGGCACCCCGCCGTAGCCCTGTTGAACTCGGCCGCCGCGCTCGCGGGGGCGGGCTACCTGATCATGAACTCCCGCTCCACGGTGCCGGGCGCCGTGGGGGAAAGCACCGGGCCCGCAAAGGCGGTCCTGAATGCTGGCATGGTACTGCTCCTCCTGCTCCTGAGCGTCGATCCCCTGCTGGGAGGTTTGTTCCCGCCGCTTAGCCTGTCGTTCATCCCCGTCATCCTCATCTCGCTGGGCCTCGGCGAACTGGCGGACAAGGGCGGGAAGGGTGCGCCCGGGAAGCAGGACCTGTTCCACGCATATGCGGTCTCCCTGGCCATGGTCCCGCTTCTGTGCGAGCTGGTCTTTCTGGCCCTGAACGCCCGCCATCTCTTTGGCGGACCCCCCTCGTCCCTGATATTCCACCGCTCTTCGGCCATTGTCATGAGCCTGTTCGCTTCGGGGGCATGCGCGTTCTTCAGCATCGGGAAGGGCGGGAAGAGCCCCGAAGCGCTGCTCTTCAGCACGGCCTGCCTGTTTGCGTGCGCGGCGAGCCTCAGGGACCTGATCGTCACGACCCTTCCGGGGAGCCTGACGGGAACGGTCCTTGTCGTGTGCGACCTGTTCCTGGTGAACGCCATCGGCATATGCACGCACCTTGCCCTGAGGCTCACCCGGAATGGGGAGGCATGGAAGGCTTTTCTGGCGTATGTCCCTGGGCTGTTCGTCGTTTCGGTGACCATCTGCGAGGCCTTCCTGGGCAGGAGCCTCATGCCTTCCGGGTTCTTCGGGCAGGCAACCCTCGGCCACACCCTTTTCGCAGCCTTTTTCGGGGGGGCGCTCCTCCTGTGCGGCCTTCTGCTCGTGCGGGGTGCCGGGCGGGAAAAGGAGGCTCTCAGGCGCAGGGGAAACCTGTGCGTGCTCGTGGGTTTCGGCGCCATGTTCGCGATCCTCGCGGGCCTGGCTGCGGCGCCTTCCCGGGCCTGGTGGGGGCTTGCGTTCATACCGCTGCTCCCCGTGGGCTACGGCGTGTTCATCAGGGACCTCCAGGGCGTCAACGCCTATGCCAGGAGGCAGGCCCTCTCCGGGATCCTCAGGCTGCTCCTCGCCACCGTCTACCTCACGCTGGGCACGTTCATCGTGTGGCTGCTCAAGGACAGCACACCGCAGTACCTCATGGACAGGCTCGTGCCCGACGGCATCCCGGCGGTCCTGTCATTCCTGGTTGCCGCAGGCCTGTCCCTCTTCGTGCTGGGCATGGAGAAGAACCGTCCCGAGGGCCTTCTCTTCAGCATTATCAGCTTCTGCTATGCCCTGCTGAACCTGGACATCTCGCTTTTGATGGTGGTACAGAGCCCCCATACGGCCCTGCTCATCTCCCGCACCGACCACTTCTTCCTGTCCCTGCTTCTCCTGGGCGTCAACCTGCACCTCGCCTACCTGGTCATCGGCAAGAAGGACTCCTGGTGGGTCGTTTACGCCTCCTACCTCGTCGGGCTGCTCATGGCCCCTTTGAGCGGGACGGACTGGTACTTCGGGGGCGTGTACTCCTACTCCTGGGGCTTCTTCGCCCGCAAGGCGTTCCTCTTCGACGTCATGAGCGCCCTGTGGGGACTGGGTTTCGTGTACGCGGTCTCTCTCCTCCACAAGGCGTCCAGGATCGCCGAGCCTGGCAGGAGGGGAACCATACGGCGAGTGATCACGGCCTTTCTGCTCCTGGCCTTCCTGAGCATCTGCAACGCCCTGCCCGTTTACGGCTTCGAAGTATACCCCCTCGGCACGTTCATCTTCCCCGCGCTTTTCTACCTTGCCTATGGCCTCTTCAAGTTCAATCTCAAAGCCGCGCTCCAGGATATCAGGCGTGTGCTGTTCTGGGCCGGCCTGGCGGCCATCGCCGTCCTCATCGGTTTCGCACCGGTGTACCTCCTGACCGGGCTGGGCGTGAATGTGCGGGTGCTCATCGGCCTGGCACTGGTCTCGGCGCTGTACCATCCCGTCGGGAAAGCCTGGAACGCGGTGCTGGACCTCTTCATCAGGAAATCGTCGGACGCCATGAAGGACAGCTACTACAGGCTCACGGACAACCTTTCCCGGCTGCACCACCGCGAGAAAATCCACCAGATGCTCTCCGAGTGGTTTTTCGACGTGCTCGAAGGGTCGTCCTTCGTCTCCCTGTTCTCCCTGAACGACCTTTCCGGCCAGCGGATCTACTTCGGCTGGAAAACCTGGAACAACAGCATTCAGACGGGGCTCTTCGGGGAAAGCGAGCGGACGTTCCTGGAAACGGCCTCCTTCAACCTCCGGAAGGACCACCCCCTCGTCGAGATCTGCAGGTCTGAACAGAACATCTGCACCAGGGACGCGGTGATGAGGCTGAGCCCGAGCATGCAGGCCTTTGACGGAAGCGAGGGCCTGCTCAGGGAAGCCGAAATCGTGATGCCCGTTTTCTCCAGGGGCGGGATGGTGGCGGTGATGCTCGTGGGCAAGAAGACCGACGGCTCGCCCTACTCGCACACGGAGCTCGAGACCATGCACGACATTTCGCTCGTCCTCGGGCCGCAGATCGAGAACGCCGTGCTCCTCGAGGGTCTCGAGGAAAAGGTCATCACGCGGACGAGGGAGCTGAACGCGGCCCTGAGCGAGTCCCAGGAAAAGGCCCGGGAGATCAGGGAGAACAACGACACCATCACCCGCCAGAACCAGATTTTCCGCACGCTCCTGGAAACGAGCACGAGGATCCACCAGATGGAGAGCATCGACGAGCTGTTCTCGTTCATCCTCAAGCAGCTCCACACCCTGTTCACCGACTTCCAGGGCGGGGTCATCCTCGAGAACAAGCGGCGCGGGATCATCGAAGGCACCTCGTTCATCGGCATCACCGAAGACGAGCAGCGGGTCATCCTTTCCATGCGAGCCGAAATCGCGTCGCCGGACTTCGGTGAGACCCTGAAGAGTGCGTTCGTCCGGGAAGGCATGCCCGAATCCTCCCAGAGCACCTGGAGCGTGATCCCCATGGAGGCTCCCTCCTCGAAGATCTCCGGCTCCATGATCCTGAGGGGCCAGGCCATCGACCGGCAGACCAGGGAGATCTTCACCGTGTTCCTGGGGCAGCTGTCCGCCGTCACCCAGAACAAGATCCTCATGACCCAGCTCGAGCGCATGGCCAGCACCGACGGCATGACGGGCCTCTACAACCGTGCCTTCCTGAACCAGGAGATGAGGAAGGTCATTCAGCACACCAAGAAGTTCAGGAACATCTTTTTCGCCATCATGGTCGTGGACGTCGACGGGCTCAAAAGGCTCAACGACACCTACGGGCACGAGAAGGGCGACGAGGCCATCGTCAAGGTGGCTGCCCTGCTCAAGGCCCAGTGCCGCAACACGGACATCGTTTCCCGGCTGGGCGGGGACGAGTTCGCCATCCTCATGCCCTCGACGAACTACGCCCAGGCGGAAATCCTCTTCGACCGCATCGTGGAGGCCGCCGGAACGCTCAGCGTGACGGTTTCCCGCAGCGGCGGCCACGAGATCGCCTTGCCCCTGCACATCAGTGTGGGGCTCTCCAGCTCGGACGACACACCGCCCGACGACGTCATGAAAAAGGCCGACGCCCTCATGTACGAAGCAAAGGAAACGTATTACGCCCACACGGCGATGAGCAGGGGCTGTTAACCTCCGGCAGTCCTGCGAAACGACCTGTCCCCCGTTGCCGGGTCCATGATCGTGAGCCTGGCGAAGCTGCCCGGGTCCATCGCCGGCAGCGGGCTTCCTCCCCTGGGATGACCACAATGCAGCCCCCCGCCCGGGCCGGATCCTTGCGCCTGCTCCCGGATCAAGTTTCCAGGCGGTTCTGCCGAGTGTCAGGGTAAAGACGGCAGTTGGGCGGGGCACGCTTTGGCATTCGAAACCATCAGACCGGGCGCTTCATCGAGCGGGGCGGCACGCCCGCCGCGGATGGTCGGGCGCCTGGAAACCCCTTCCCCGGAGGGCTGCCCCCGGTGATCATCGTTCCCCTGCCCGGAAACCTGGACCTCAGGAAGCACCCCCCCGTCGCGGCCATTCTCCTCGTCCTCCTCAACTGCATCGTCTTTCTGGCCTTTCATTTCCGGGACACGAGGATAGAAGAGCGGGCGGAAGACTATTACCTCAGGTCGGGGCTCGCCCTCGTCGAGGTCCGGGCCTTCGAGCAGTACCAGACCTATGGCGAGGTGGTGAGCCTCTCGCCGGCCGAGGCAACCGCCCGCCCCTGTCCCCTCTCCGAGCTCTACCCCCGCATGGCCCGGATGCACGAAGACAGGGCCTTCATGGACAAGCTCGAAAAAGGGGAGGTCATCACCCCGAACCTGGGGGCCTATCCCCAGTGGAGGGACAGGCGGAGCCGGTTCGAGGCCATCCTCTCTCAGACCAGCGCCATGGGCTGGGGGTTCAGGCCCTCCGAGTGGCGGCCCGAGACCATGCTCACCTCCATGTTCCTCCACGGCGGGTTCTTCCACCTCCTGGGGAACATGATCTTCCTGTGGCTGGCGGGGTGCGTGGTGGAGCTCGCCTGGGGGGGCGCCGCGCTGCTCTTCATCTATCTCGCGGGCGGGCTCCTGTCTGCGGCCGTCTTCGGCCTGGCATACCTGTCCAGCACGGCACCCCTCGTGGGGGCCTCCGGGGCGGTCGCGGCCCTGATGGGCGCGTATGCCGTCCTGTACGGGCGGAAAAAGATCAGGGTGTTTTACTCCCTGGGCTTTTTTTTCGACTATACCCTGGTCCCGGGCTTCGTGATCCTCGCGCTGTGGGTGGGCAACGAATTCTTCCAGCTCCTCCTGGACAAGTCGGGCAGCGTCGCATACCTGGCCCACGTGGGAGGGTTTTCCGGGGGGGCGCTCCTGGGCCTCCTGTGCCGGCGCCGGAAGGGGGGGCAATCCGGGGAGGAGCCCTTTGAAGGGAGGCGGGACGACGTGCCCCGTCTCCTGGACAAGGCCCTCAGGAAGGTCGAGGCCCTCGACGTGGCGGGCGCCCGGGCCGCTCTCGCGCAGGTGCTCAGGAAGGAGCCCGGCAACCGGACGGCCCTCGAGCAGATGTTCCACCTGGACAAGCTCGACCCCGACAGCGTGGAGTTCCACGACAGCGCCCGCAAGCTCATCACCAGCCTCACCGCTGACAGGCTGGCCCACCAGGAAGCCCGGACGGTCTACCGCGAGTACCTGGAGAGAACGACGAGCCCGAAGCTTCCCAGGGGCATGGTGTTCTCCCTCATCCCGTTCTTCGCCGCCACGGGCCACCTGGAGGAGGCCGAAGAGATCGTGAGCTCCCTCTTGCGCAAGAGCCCGGACCTCCCGCGGCTGCCTGAGAGCCTCCTGTACCTGGCCCGGGCATGCCTGAAAGACGGCCTCGGGGAAAAGGCGCGGAGCTATCTCCAGGTGATCTGCCTGCGGTATCCGAATTCGAGGGAATGCACCGTCGCCCGGAGGCTCCTGGAGGACCAGCAGCCCTAGCCCTTGCCTTCCAGCCTGTCCAGGCAGTCCTGCGCATAGGGGATCATCTCGTGGCCGGGGTATGACCTGATGAGCTTCCTGAGGGTCTTTGCAGCCCGTTCCGGGCTGGACATCTCCTCATGGAGGATGGCCGCCGCCGCGAGGTAGGCCTTGGGCGCCGCGGGATCGTCCGGGAACGCCCGGATAAAGGAGCTGTACGCCGTGAGCGCCTCACGGGCGCACCCGTTTTTGCTCAGGGATCCCGCCACCCTGAACAGCACCGGCGCAGGCAGGGCGAACCCGGGGCTTGCCGCCGCGCACTGGAGGTACACCTCGCGGTATGCCTGCTCTTTTCCCGCCCTGACCAGGAGCGCGAGATACCTTCCGGCGTGCTCGAGCATCTCCGGGACGCTGCGCGACACCTGCAGGAGATTGTGATAGTGCGCCGCCAGCTCGAGGTCGTCGATGCTTCCGCCCGTCTCCTCCTTGATGAGAGAGGCCGCCTCGCCGTGCCGCCCCTCCCTGACGAGCGCGTTCACCCTGCTCATGAGTCCGTGCTTCGCGTCGCGGACGGGGGCGTGCCCGGAGATGAGGCCGGTCTCCCCGCTGGCCACCGTCACGTCGTACCCGATGTCCCCGTGGTGCTGGAGGATGACATAGCCCATGAGGTGGTGGGCCACGACGGCATAGTAGCAGCCGGCCAGGCTGACCACGAAGGCGAAGGCGAGCTCGGGCAGGTAGGGCTGGACCGCGTACTCCACGGCGCCGGGCGCGGCGTAGAGAATGACGAGAAAGAAATGCATGAGGAAATAGGATGCCCCGATCCTGTAGGCCAGGCGCAGGAACAGCGACGGGTTGACGGCGTCCAGGAGCCTTCCGTTCGCGGCCAGGACGATGATGCTCGCCGGCAGGGCCAGCAGGAGGCCCAGGAGGAGCAGGGAAAAGAGGACGATGCCCGCCAGGGGGGCCACGGACCTGCCCAGGCCCATGGAAAGGAAAAAGCAGGCGCCCCCCGCCAGCACATACAGGAAGCAGAGGGCCCAGTATTTCGCCACCACGCCCATATCCCCGGTGATGGTCCCCTCGTTTATCCCCGGAGGGGCCATGTTCCCCGTTGCGGTGTTCTTGAGCACGGCGAAGCAGTACTTGAGGAGGACGCACAAGAGGGCGGCCTGGATGGCGACGCTCAGGAGGCCGGGCACGGAAAACAGGGCCATGAGGAGGGACAGGGTCAGCATGAAGGCCGCGGGGGCAGGCCTGAGCGGGTAAGCGAAAAACCGGGGCAGCCTGTTCCAGAATGGCTCCACCAGGTTCTGGACCGCGAGTCTTTCCGAGGGACAGGAGCACTTCGGGCACAGGTAAAGGACGGTGCCCTTTCTGCCCGTCCCCCCGCCGACGTCCCTGCAAACGATGCACTCGGCGCAGTAGTGGGCATCGCAGGCATCGCAGTGCCAGGCGGCCGGTACGGTGGGGTGGTATGTACAGTAGATCTTGTCCATGGGCCCTTCGCTCTCCCCCGGTTCATGAACGCGCTGACGGACGCCTTCCCCCTCTCAGCAAGCCTATCGTCATCCGGTCCGGAGATCATGAGGCGGGCCCGTCGCAGGGGAGGGCAGGAAAATTAAACCATTCCTTCCATTGACAGGATATTCCCGGGAAGTATTATCAACGGTGGAGACACACCCAGAACGACATCGGCGTTCCGCACAGAGCGGAGGCGCACCCCGGGAGGATGCGGTATGGAGAAAGGAAACGATCTGGATGCACTGGAAGTCGCCCTGAACAACGAACACACCGAGCGGGAATTCTACCTCGCCCACGCGCGGAAAACCGGCAACCCCCTCGGCAAGTCCATGTTCCTCATGATCGCAGATGATGAGCTCGAGCATTACGAACGGATCAGGGAGCTCCACGAAAAGCTCAAGGGAGCCGGGAAATGGCCTGAGAGCCTCCCCCTGAGCGTGAAGCAGACGAAGGTCAGGGCGCTCATCGACTCGCTGAACGCTACGGGCCAGGCATCGGAGAGCACCGGGGACGACCTCGAGGCCATCGCCGTCGCCACCGCTTTCGAGGCAAAGGGCGCCGAATTCTATGCGAAGCTCCGGGACGGCTCGTCCGATGCGAAGCAGAAGGCCTTTTTTGCCCTGCTCGCCGGCATCGAGCGCGAGCACTACCTCGCCCTCAAGGATGCGGAAGACTATCTCAAGGACCCGGGCGGCTGGCTCAGGAGGACCGAGCGCGGCTCCCTGGACGGGGGCTAGGGAGCCCTCCCCGCCGGCTGCCCTTTTTTGCCTTTTTCCCCGGGAGGAGGGAAGCGGGCACGCCCGTGCGCAGGGGCCTGCCGCTTGATCGTCAAACCGGTTGACGTGCCGGGCCGGGAGTGGTATTCCCCGTACAACGTGCACTGTTACCGTATCCTCTGGCAGTGAATCTCTTCTTTCTTCCTGTGCAAGGGAACGATCTCTGCAATGACATCTGGCGGAAAGGATGCCTCCTGAGGTGCCGGGGCATCCTGTGCAGCGGCGCAATGGAATTGTCGCCGCTTCGCGTGTCCCCCCGGACGGGGGGCGCGTGCATGGAAGTTCCCCGGGGGTGAATGGCAGGTGCCTTCTCCCGGGGGCCCGAAAGAAAAAAACGGCCTGGGGGAGAACTCCTCCAGAAAAATCGACCGGTCATGGAAAAGACAACGAGATTGGGGAGAGAGCGGGATGATGTTTCCCGGTTTTCCCTTTCGGAGAGGCCCAGGGAAGCGGCAGATCAGTGGCCCGAACCCGTCACGGCGACCGAGGGGAGGCGGGTGGTCAGGGTGCTCCACCCTTGTTCTCCCCTTGACAAAGCCCTCTTCATGGCCAATCTCTCCCTCGAGCTTGCCCGCAGCCGCAGGCCCGCGGTTATCTGGGACGGGGACGGCGGTGAGGGCTCCCGCATCGCGGACATGATGGAAGGGGTCGTTCGCCCGGATCTCGTTCCCGGTGCCCTTGCCGTGAGGCTCTATGGCCTCCCCGACGTGCTTATCCACAGGCCGGCCACGCATCTCGGGGAAAAGCCCGGGGAGTTCGTCCGTGCCGCCGCGCCTTCCGAAGGGGGGGGCTTCCTGCTTCTCAGCCTTTCGGACACCGTGGAGTCGATCATGCAGGGGGACGTCCCCTTCGACGCGGTCGTGCTCTGCCCCCCGGACGAGGCTTCGCTGCTGAAGGCCTATGCATTCGTGAAGGTCATCCGGGAAAAGGATCCGGCGTCCCGGGTGTACCTCGTGTTCGACGGTCTGCCCCCCGGGGAGAAGGCACGGGAGACCTCCTTTCGCTTCGAGGGCTTTCTGCGGGAGAAGCTGCCTGGCTGGCTGGCCTGTCTCGGCTCGCTGCACCGTGATGAAACCCTGGAGCGCTCGATGGAGGAGCGCCTGCCCGTGGTGCTCGGGCACGGGGTCTCCGCTTACCGGGACAGCCTGCAGGCCGTGAGCGCGGCCTTCCTGTCGTCCGTGAAGGGAGCGCCGTGACCCGCATCCTCACGCCCATATCCGGCAAGACGGCCGTGTACCTCGACCAGGTCTGCGCCCGGTACTTCAGGGAGGCCCTGGGCCTGCGGGTCGTGCAATACGGGCTCGGCAACTCGTTCACCGGGCGGATCGACCTTCTGGCCACGGACGGGACCGGCATCCAGCTCATCACCATCGGCACCGCCGACTTTCCGGGCGATCTGCTCCGCTCGCTCACGGGATACCGCTGGTTCAGGGAGAACCGGGCGTTCCTCCAGAGGCTCTACGCACCGGACGAGATCGATCTCGGGCTCCCGGTGAGCCTGGTCGTCCTGTCCCAGGCGCCCCCACCCGATGCGGGCGCCCTGTGCCGCGAGCTCCTCACGGTCCCGGTGCTGCTTCTCACCTACCGCCTCTACGGCTCGGGGGAAGACCCGGACATCAGCGTCGAACGCGTCCCCGATATCGGTGAGGGGTCCGGGCGGGAGGACCTCGGCGCCCTGCGCAGGGAGCTGGGCATCGAGGCCGCCGGCCTCACGGACCAGGATATCCGGGATTTCCGGCAGGCCCTGGGCTTCTAGGCGCACATCCGTCCGCGGCGCCTGGCATGACGGGCGCTTTCCGCCCCCGCCCCCCCTTCTAATCGGGGGCGCCGTGTACTATAATGAAGAGAAATGCCAGGGGCACCTGGCGGGGAAAGGAGAGCGTTTCCGTGGACACCGGAACCCTGTGGGAAGCGTTCCTGGGCCGTGGGGTCACCAGGAGGGAATTTTTCAGGCTGTCGTCCGGCGCTGCCCTTGTGCTTGGCGCGGGCGCACCCCTCGTGGTGCCCGGCGTCGTCTGTGCCGGGGGCGTGCCCGACGTGGCGGTGGTCACCGGCAGCGCGGCCAGGGCCGTCCGCGCGGCCGTATCGATGCTGGGGGGCATGCCCTCGTTCGTGAAGAAGGGGGACAAGGTGGTGATCAAACCCAACATGAGCTTTGCCCAGGGCCCGGCGAGCGCCACCAACACCAGCCCCGAGGTGGTGCGCGAGCTCGTGGCCATGTGCAGGGAGGCCGGGGCTTCGAAGATCCGGGTCTTAGACCACCCGCTCAGGCCCGGCGGCCTCTGCGTGAAGGACATCAGGGATGCCTGCCTGGTTTTCGGGGGGGACCTGGTGCATGCCCTGGAGGAAGAATCCTTCTACCGCGAGGCTGCCATCCCCGGCGCGAAGACGCTGCGCCGGACCGAGGTCATGAAGGACGTGCTGGAGGCGGACGTCCTCATCGCCGCGCCCGTGGCCAAATCCCATGGCAGCACGGGCGTCTCCCTGTCCATGAAGGGGATGATGGGGCTCGTCTACAGCCGGGGCGTCATGCACTTCCTGCACGATCTGAGCACCGCGGTGGTGGACCTGGCCTCGTTCCTCAAGCCGAAGCTCGTGGTCATCGACGGGAGCCTGGTCCTGAGCACGCGCGGTCCCGGGGGCCCGGGCAAGGTCATCAGGGCCGACACCGTCATCGCCTCGAAGGACATGGTGGCGGCGGACGCCCAGGCTGTCTCTATGTTCGAATGGTACGGGCAGCGCATGGAGCCAAGGCAGGTCAAGCATATCCGGCTCGCCCACGAGCGGGGTCTCGGGCGCATGGACCTCGGTGCGCTGAACATCGGGAAGAAAAACGTCTGATGAAGCTCCGGAGGCTTGTCCAGGGGGTGAGCCTGATCCTGTTCCTGGCCCTGCTCCTCCTGCCAGCGGGAGACCTCGCCCGGGGCGTCCCCTTTGACCTGTTCCTGCGCATGGACCCGCTGGTCTTCCTGGCCGGCCTCGCGTCCGGCCACGCCCCCTTCGGCAGGCTCCTGCCCGGGCTCCTGGTGGTTCTGCTCACCCCGTTTCTGGGCAGGCTCTTCTGCTCCACCCTCTGTCCCCTGGGGACCACCATCGACCTGACCGACCGGCTCCTCCGGAAGGCCAGAAAGAAGGCCCGGCCGCTGGTGAAAGGGCGAATCCCGGCGAGCGAGCCCCCCTGGCCGCTCCCCGGGGTCGCCTGCGTTGCGGGCTCGGTGGCGGCAGGCTCGTCCCTGCTGGTCCTGGTTTCTCCCCTGAGCCTTGCCACCAGGTTCTACGGGCTGGTCCTGGCCCCTGCACTCGCCTCGGCCCTCGACCTCGGCGCCCGGACGGCCCGGGGTGCGGGCGAAATCTTCGGCATCGGGGCGCTCGAGTACCTGTCCTTCCCGGCCCCCGGGTATTCCCAGGCCTGGGTTACCCTGGCGCTGATGGCATCCGTCCTGGGGCTGGGCGTTGCCGCGCCGAGGTTCTGGTGCCGCTTCCTCTGCCCGAGCGGTGCCCTGCTCGCGCTGCTTTCCCGGGCGAGGCTCCTGAAGAGGGACGTCTCGGACGCGTGCACCGGCTGTGGCGCCTGCAGGAAGGCATGCCCCATGGGTGCGGTGGACGCGGACGCGAAGAAGGCGGACCCCTCGGCGTGCATCGTGTGCGAGGGGTGCACGGAGGCCTGCCCGGAGGGCGCGGTTGCGTTCCGGTTCGGGCGGGGGGGCGTAAGGCATGAGGAGAACCTTCGCCAGGCCCGCCATGGCCGCACGGGAACGGGCTTCTCGAAGACGAGGAGAGCCCTCCTGTACGCAGGGGTGTGCGGGGCGGGCGGAGCGGCGTTCTCGCTCTCGCTGCCCGGGGGCCTCCTCGCCGGCCCCGTGGAAAACGTCCTCGTCAGACCCCCCGGGGCGCTGCCCGAACGGGCGTTTCTCGCATCCTGCGTGCGGTGCGGGGAGTGCATGAAGGCCTGCCCCACCAACACCCTGCAGCCCGCGGGCCTGGGCTCCGGGGTGGCCGGCTTCCTCGCCCCGGTGGTGGTGCCGCGCAAGGGTCCCTGCGAGCCCTCGTGCACGCGGTGCGGGCAGGTCTGCCCCACCGGGGCCGTGAAACCCCTCCCCCTGGCCGAAAAGACCTGCGCCAGGATCGGGGCCGCAGCCATCGTGAAAGACCGGTGCATCGCCTGGGAAAAGGACAGGGAGTGCCTGGTGTGCGACGAGGTGTGCCCGTACGGGGCCGTGGAGCTCAGGCGCACGCCAGAGAACAAAATCGCCGTGCCCTTCGTGGACGAGAGGCGCTGCAACGGGTGCGGGTTCTGCGAGCACCACTGCCCCGTGGAAGGCCCCTCGGCCATCGTGGTGGAGCCGAAGGGCGCCTTGAGACTGGAAAGCGGCTCGTACGTCGCTGCGGCCCGGGCAGCGGGCCTCAGCTTCGAGCGTCAGGAGCGCCTGCCGGCAGCTCCCCAAAGCGGGCCCGCGGCAGTCGAGGGGGGTCTGCCCCCGGGCTTCGAGGAGTGACGCGGGTGCGCTTTGCTTGCTTGTCCGCCAGCAGGCGCTATAACAACGACCTTGCTTCCGGACCCCGTTCGGGCTGCCGTTCCCGCCAGTGGACGCCGGGACCCCCTTCATACGGCCGATGCATCGCGCCATGTCCGGAACAAGGGCAGCGGCCATGACCAGATCCCTTTTCAAATTGCTCGGTACCGGCCTTGCCCTTCTGTTTCTCGCCTGCTCCTGTATGCCCGGACGGTCAGGGGCCTTGCGGTCTCCGGCATGCTGAAGGGGGAACTCTCCTCCATTGCCGCCCGCAGATACGTGCTCGAAGACGGCAGTCCCGCCACGGGGCTGCCCGGTCATTGATCCACGGTCCTTGACCCAGGTCAAGGCGACGATGACGTGATGACGGTAAACGGGGATATGTGATAGAAACACTACAGCATCCTTAAAAGGGGAGGCGGTCATGAAAAAATATGTGTGCCTTGTGTGCGGCTATGTGTACGACCCGGCCGTGGGGGACCCGGAAGGGGACATCCCGGCCGGCACGGCCTTCGAGGAGCTGCCGGAAGAGTGGACCTGCCCCCTGTGCGGGCTCGGCAAGGACGAGTTCGCCCCGGAGGAGTGAGAGGCGGTCTTCACACACCCCGGACTTACCACGGTGCGCACGCACAAGCGGGGTGCTCACGGTATCGCCTGGAGGAGGACCTCATGGATTTCAGTCTCAGGGAAACGATCGCCACGGACCCGGGCGCGCTCAGGGAGACCCTCCGCGCCCTCTTTCTCGCGCAGCCCCTCGCGGTGCTCTCCACCAGCGACGAAGGCCAGCCGTACTGCTCCCTCGTCGCCTTCGCGTCCACGGACGACGTCGGCAGCCTGGTGTTCGCGACCAGCCGGTCCACCAGGAAGTTCACGAATCTTGCCCGCGACCCCCGGGTCGCCCTGCTCATCGACAACCGGTCCAACGAGGAAGCGGATTTTCACGACGCCACGGCAGTGACGGCAACCGGCAGGGCTGGCGAGGTTTCCGGCGGGGAAAGGGACGCTCTCCTGAAGCTCTACCTGGCCAGGCACCCCCGCCTCGAAGAATTCGCCAGGTCACCCGAATGCGCGCTGGTGGAGGTCAGGGTGAGCTTCTACACGGTCGTGAGCCAATTCCAGCAGGTGACGACCCTCGAAATCGCGTGAGATCGCCGTTGACGGCAACCGGCGAATTGTTATCATAGGGTAAGGAATTACTGAGACTGATTCAGGAGGTACAATGACATGGCCCAGGACAAAAACCCCCCGTTTGCCATAAGGAACGAGCCCGGGAAGATCTTTCTCGAGGGCAGGATCTCGGCGCCCGTCTGGCCCGACCTCATGAAGGCGTACGTGAGGTCCGTGGGGAGAGGGCCGGTTGCCCTCGATTTTTCTGCCATGGAAAGCCTGGAGGTGTCGGGGCTGAACGCGCTCGTCAAGCTTTCCGTCGCCGCGAAGGGGCAGGGGAGGAAGCTCGTCGCCTCGGGTCTCACCCCGTTCTTCCAGGAGGTGTTCGCCTCTTCCGGGATCGACGCGGTCATCCCCGTGGAAAAACCGTCGCCCGTCCGGGAGGGGCAGGCGCCCCCTCCGGGGTGGCCCTGGGCCCGGCCCACCGCGAGCCTCGCCGTGTCGTCCCTGCCCGAAGGGGCCCTCAACCTCAACGTGGAAGGGCGCAGGCCCGTCGGCCCCGTCCAGGGCTTCGGCCTGCTCTGGGAGAAGACCTACCGCGTGGCCCTGCCGGGCAAAGGCCCGCGCCCGGAGGAGGTCATCAGGGCGTTCAAGGAGCATTTCCCCCAATTTCAGCCCGCGAAGAACCGGTTTTACCCCTCGCCCGCGGGCATAGCTCCCGGCGAGGTCGTGCTCATTAACGCGAACACCCCTGCGGGGCTCATCAGCACCGGCGTCTGGGTGCTCTACGCCGATGACCTGTCGTTCACCTTCATGACCCCCGAGGGCCACCCCGAGGCGGGCTGGGTGAGCTTTAACGCCTTCGAGGACCAGGGGGTCGTCACCGCCCAGATCCAGGGCTTCGCCCGGGCGAGCGACCCGCTCTTCGAGATGGGCTTCGTCCTCATGGGGTCGAAGGAGCAGGAAGGCATCTGGATGTACGTCCTCGCCTCGCTCTGCCGTCATTTCGGCGTCACCGCGCCGGTGGTCATGAACAAGTCCTGCGTGGGCACGAGCTATCAGTTCGACCGCATGGGCAACGTTCTGAAGAACGCCCAGATCCTGACCATGCTGCACACGGTCAGGAAGATCGCCGGGATCTGAGGCCCGGTGGCATGCAGGAAAAAGGTTCCGCCGACGCCGGCGCAGTCGTCGTGGGCTCCGGCCCCAACGGGCTCGCCGCGGCCATAACCCTGGCGCGGGCCGGCAGGTCCGTGCGCGTGCTCGAAGCCGCGGAGGTTCCGGGCGGATGCCTGCGCTCGGACGAGGGGACCCTGCCGGGCTTCACCCACGACACCTGCTCCGCCACCTTCCCCATGGCCGTGGGGACGCCTTTTTTTTCGGGCGTGCCCCGGGAGCCGTTCCCGGTGAAGTGGATCTTCCCGCAGGCCGCCCTGGCCCACCCCCTCGACGACGGCTCCTGCGTCCTCGTGACCCGGTCCGTGGACTCCCTCGCAAAATCCCTCGGGAGGGACGGGGCTGCCTACCGGAGGTACCTGGGCGGGTTCGCGCGGAGGTGGAAAGACCTCGCCGCCGACATCCTCAAGCCCGCCCTGGGTCTGCCGAGTCACCCCGTGCTGTTCGCACTCTTCGGCGCGCGGGCCCTGTGGCCCGTCTCCGCCACGTCCCGGGCGATTTTCCGCACTCCCCGCGCCCGCGCCTTCCTGGCGGGCATGGGCGCCCACTCGGTCATGCCCCTCGAGCACCCGTTCACCAGCTCATTTTCCCTGTTCATGTGCGCCTCCGCCCATGCCACGGGCTGGCCCATACCGGGGGGAGGCGCCGGGGCCATCGCCCGGTCCCTGGCGGCCTACGCCCGGGCCCTGGGTGTGGACATCGTGACCTCCCGCCCTGTCCGCTCCTGGGATGACCTGGGCGGGGCCGGGAGCGTTTTCTTCGATCTGGCCCCCGGTCAGATCGCGGCCATCGCGGGGGACCGCATCACCGGGCGGAAAAAGGCCGGGCTTCAGGGCTACCGGCACGGACCCGGGGCGTTCAAGGTGGACTGGGCCCTGGACGGCCCGATCCCCTGGAGAGCCGCCGACTGCTCCCGGGCGGCCACGCTGCACATCGGCGGACCCTGCGAAGAGATCGAGCTCGCCGAGCGCCTCGTCGCCCGGGGGCTCACTCCGGAAAACCCCTTCGTCTTCCTCGTGCAGCCGAGCCTCTTCGACCCCTCGAGGGCCCCCTCCGGCAAACACACGGCCTGGGCGTACTGCCACGTCCCCAACGGCTCGGCCGTGGACATGACGGCGCGCATCGAGGCCCAGGTAGAGCGCTTTGCCCCGGGCTTCCGGGACAGGATCATCGCCCGCCGGGTGATCCCGCCTTCGGGCTTCGAACGCCTCAACCCCAACCTCGTCGGGGGCGACATCGCCGGGGGCGCCAACAGCCCCCTGCAGATCTTCTTCAGGCCCACGATCTCGCTCGACCCCTACCGTCTGGGCCCGGGGGTGTTCATCTGCTCGGCCTCCTCGCCGCCGGGGGGAGGCGTCCACGGCATGTGCGGCGTGAACGCGGCCGCGAGGGCACTTTGCCGGGAAAGGGCGAAAGGGTGAGTTCTCTTGGAAGAGCTGCTGCAGGAACGGGGTGCGCACGGCTGACAGGCGGAGCGGGACAAACCCCGGACAAGGAGGACGCGAGCACATGAAAGAGATCGTATGCGGGATCTGCGGGGAGATCATCGAAGACCCCGAAAGCGACTGCCCTTTCTGCGGGGCCGAGCCCAACCACTTCGTGGACGCCGCGGGCGTCGACCGCGAGCTGCTCAGGAAGATCTATCTCGAGGGCGGCGCGACGTATTAGCGCCGGGCGAGGGGGCACTCCCGGAGCGGACAAGGAAGAGCGGGGGAACGCACGCTTCTCCCCTGACGCCTTCATACACGGACAGGGCCAACGGCCCGGGGAAGATATTCCATTTCCCGTTGGCGGCCTTGCACGGTATACTGCCTGTCAGCAGGGCGTCGTGCTCCGGCCCGGTGCGACGGTGTCCGGCCGCCGGGGTTCCGGAAGCCCTGGCACGATCCGAAGGGAGGGATGAAAATGGCTATCCACGAGCTTGCCGGCACACAGCCGGGCCCGGACATGCTCATCGACCCCGTGGCCCTCATCGATGCCTACTACAGCTACCCCGTGGACCCGGAGGACCCGTCCCAGCGGGTGTCCTTCGGCACGTCCGGACACCGGGGAACCTCCCTCAAGGGCGGGTTCAACGAGGCCCACATCATGGCCGTCACGCAGGCCATCTGCCTCTACCGGAAGGAGCAGGGCATCACCGGGCCCCTGTTCATGGGCAAGGACACGCATGCCCTGTCCGGACCGGCCCAGGAGACCGCCCTCGAGGTCCTCGCGGCAAACGGCACGACCGTCCTGATCCAGGAAGGCAACGGGTACACGCCCACGCCGGTGATCTCCCACGCCATCCTCACCTACAACCGGGGAAGGTCCGGCGGGCTTGCGGACGGCATCGTGGTGACGCCCTCCCACAACCCACCGGAAGACGGCGGGTTCAAGTACAACCCCCCGGAGGGCGGACCGGCGGACACCCTCGTCACCGACTGGATCGCGGCGAAGGCCAACGAGCTCCTCGCCCGGCACAACAGGGACATCCCGCGCGTGCCCTTTGAGACGGCCCTCCGCGCCCCCACCACCCGGGAGCACGACTTCGCGGGGCCGTACATAGACGACCTGGACGCGGTGGTGGAGATGGGTGCCATCCGCGACTCGGGCGTATCCATCGGGGCGGACGCCCTGGGGGGCGCGGGCCTCGCCTACTGGGGCCGCATCAGGGAAAAGTACGGACTGAAGCTCGACGTGCTCGACGCCGCAGCGGACCCCACGTTCAGGTTCATGACCCTGGACCACGACGGGAAGATCAGGATGGACTGCTCCTCCCCCTATGCCATGGCAAGGCTCATCGGCCTCAAGGACCGGTACGACATCGCCTTCGGCAACGACACCGACTTCGACCGCCACGGCATCGTGACGGGGAGCGCTGGCCTCATGAACCCCAACCACTTCCTGGCCGTGTCCGTGGACTACCTCTTCACGGCCAGGAAAGGCTGGCCCCAGGACGCCATGGTGGGCAAGACCCTCGTGAGCTCCTCCATGATCGACCTGGTGGCCGAGCGCCTGGGCAGGAGGGTCTACGAGGTGCCGGTGGGCTTCAAGTGGTTCGTGGAGCATCTCATCTCGTCGCGGTGCGGCTTCGGCGGGGAGGAGAGCGCGGGGGCATCGTTCCTGAGAAAGAACGGCACGGTCTGGTCCACGGACAAGGACGGCTTCATCATGGCCCTGCTGGCGGCCGAAATCCTCGCGCGCACCGGGCAGGACCCCGCCCGGCACTACCAGGATCTGGAAGAGCTCTTCGGCTCCCCCGTGTACGAGCGCATCGACGCGCCCGCCAACGCCCGGCAGAAAGCCGTTTTGAAGAAGCTCTCCCCGGGGATGATCGGGAGAGACACCCTTGCCGGGGAACAGATCACGGCCCGGCTCACCGAAGCGCCGGGCAACTGCGCGGCCGTGGGAGGGATCAAGGTCACCGCCAGGGGAGGCTGGTTCGCCGCCCGGCCCTCGGGCACCGAGGACATCTACAAGATCTACGCCGAGTCTTTCAAGGGCGTGGAGCACCTCAGGATGATCCAGCAGGAAGCCCGGGAGATGATCTCCGCAGCCTTCGCCCGGGCAGGGGCCTGAGGCGGGGCTCATGCGGGCGGACAAGCGGGTGCGGCCCGTTCACCGGTCCGGGTGCCCGATGGTGCGGCCGGAAAGCGCGATGCGTTCAAGAAGGCATGGGACATGAGGAAGGCGGCGGGGATCCCGGCACGAGCGGTCTTCGACGTGCTGAAATATGTCCTGGTCATCTCCCTTCTGGTCTATCTCGTCGTCCGGGGGACCCAGGCCCTGGGGTACTACTGGCAGTGGTACCGCGTGCCCAGATACCTCTTCGCACCCACCGGAGAGGGTTTTGTCGCGGGCCCGCTCCTGAAGGGCCTGCTGGTGACCCTGCGCATCACCGGCCTGAGCCTGGTCCTGGCCTTCCTCTTCGGCCTCGTCGCAGTGCTCCTGAGGCTGTCGGGATCGTTCACGGGCAGGGCGGTCTCGAGGGCCTACCTCGAGCTCGTCAGGAACACCCCGCTCCTCATTCAGCTTTTCTTCCTTTATTTCGCCCTTGCCCCCGTGTTCGGCATGAGCGCCTTCTTCACGGCCGTGCTTTCCTTAAGCCTGTTCGAGGGGGCCTATATCTCGGAGGTCCTGCGAGCCGGGATCCTCGGTGTTCCGCGGGGGCAGTGGGAAGGGGCGGTGAGCCTGGGCATGAGCCCCTGGGAATCCTATCGCCACGTGGTGCTTCCCCAGGCGGTCCGGAACGTGCTGCCCCCGCTGGCGTCCCAGGCCATCTCGCTCGTGAAGGACACGGCCCTGGTGAGCACCATCGCCATCTCCGACCTCACCATGCAGGGCCAGGTCATCGTGTCGGAAACCTTCCTCACCTTCGAGGTCTGGTTCGTGGTGGCGGCTATCTACCTGGTGATCACGCTGGGCCTCTCGGTCCTGGCGCACGGGCTCGAGGGTCTGGCCGGGCACCCGGCATAGGAAACGGAGGCGGTGGGTTCGATGAAGACGATGGCCTGACAGGGCCTCACGAAATCAAGGATGCTGCAGGGAGGTTGTTCAGTTCATGAAAACACGAAGATGGGTTGTTCGGGCGGCAGTTCTCGCGGTGCTCTTCTGCCTGGCCGCCGGCGCCGTGCACGCACGGGGGCTGAGGCAGGAGCTCGTGGGCGAAAGCATGATCGACCAGGTGCAGAAGAGAGGGGTGCTCAGGGTGGGGATGTCCACCTTCGTCCCCTGGGCCATGCGGGACAGGAGCGGCGAACTCGTCGGCTTCGAGATCGACGTGGCCAGGAGGCTCGCCCGGGACATGGGGGTGAAGGTGGAGTTCGTGCCCACCAAGTGGTCGGGGATCATCCCGGCCCTGCTCACCGGGAAGTTCGACATCATCGTCGGCGGCATGGGCATCAACCCCGAGAGGAACCTCAAGGTGAACTTCTCCCAGCCCTACGACTACACGGGCATGGCAATGGTCGCGAACAAAAAGCTCGCGGGCGGGCTGCGCTCCCTCGAGGGGTTCAACTCCCCCAGGGTGACCATTGCGGCGCGGATCGGCACCACCGCGGCCGCCGCCGTGAAGAAGCGCTGCCCGAAGGCGTCGCTGCGCCTCTTCGACGACGAGTCCCAGGCGGTGCAGGAGCTCCTGAACGGCAGGGTGCACGCGCTGGTCGCCTCCTCGCCGCTCCCGGCGGAGCAGGCATGGAAGCACCAGGACAAACTCTTCCTGCCCGTGAAGGGCACCTTCACCCGGGAGCCCATCGGGTTTGCCGTGCTCAAGGGGGACGTGGACACGCTCAACTTCCTCAACTCCTGGATCACGGTGGTGGAGGCCGAGGGCTGGCTCAAGGAGCGGAAGGCCTACTGGTTTGACTCCAGGGAATGGGAAAAGGTTCTGTAGGGCCGTTTCAGATCAGGGGCTCCCGCCGGATCGATGCCCGGTGAAAGCCGTTCGGGGCACCGGCCGGGCGGAACGGCCCGGGGGGAAGGCGGGAGGCTCTCCAGAGGGCGGGCATGGAAAAGAAGGCGAGGTTCACCATCATCGACGCGGCGCTCATCCCCCTGCTGGGGGCGGGGTGCCTCTGGCTTTCTCTGCGCGCCGGGGAGGGGCTCGGCTACCGGTGGAACTGGCAGGCCATCCCGGGATACCTCTTCTCCTTCGACGGCCAGGCCGGTGGCTTCGTGCCGAACCTCATCATGCAGGGCTTCCTCACCACCCTCAAACTCTCGTTCTGGGCCATGATCCCGGCGACCCTCCTGGGCCTGGTCATGGCCCTGTTCAGGACCAGCCCCCGGCTGTTCCGGCGCATGGTGGGGAGGTCCTACGTGGAACTTGTGCGGAACCTGCCCCCCCTGGTGCTCGTTTTCATCTTCTACTATTTCATCAGCGACCGGATCCTGGCTTCCCTCGGGCTCGAGGGCTGGGTGCGGGGGCTCCCGCCGGGGATACAGGGAGTCGTCGGCGCCGTCTACGCCCCCCCGGAGCAGTTCTCCCTGTTCACCACGGCGCTGCTCGCCCTGGCCCTGTACGAAGGGGCGTACATCGCCGAGATCATCAGGGCCGGGATCCTGTCCGTGGGGAAGGGCCAGCGCGAGGCGGCCCTGGCCCTGGGCCTGAGCAGGAGGTCCGCCGTGCGCCACGTCATCTTTCCCCAGGCGCTGCCGAGGATCCTGCCCCCCCTGGCGGGCCAGCTCGTCTCCACCATCAAGGACTCGGCCATCGTCTCGGTCATCTCCATCCAGGAGCTCACCTTCCAGGGCATGGAGGTCATGTCCGCCACCTACCTGACCTTCGAGATCTGGATCACCGTGGCCGCCCTGTATTTCATCCTGACGTTCAGCCTTTCGTTTCTCATCGGGAGGTTCGAGGCGGCCCTGTCCCGGAAGGGGGCATAAGCCTATACGCGGCCGGGGGAAGGCCCTTCGCGGGCGGCAGGACCGGGGCCTCCTGCAGGGGGCGCACCCGCACCCCCGGACTCAGGAAGGGCCCGCGGTGAGCTACTCGCTCATCAAGCGCGCGCACCCGCACCCACGGACTCGGGAAGGCTCCGCGGGGAAACCGGGAGCAGGTCGGCCATGGCGCACCCGCACCCCCGGACTCAGGAAGACAGCTCCCCGAGGATCGCGGCGAGCAGGAGCCACAGCTTCTCCACGTCTGCCGTGCGCATGCGCTCCGACGGGGAGTGGGCCTGCTCGATGGTCGGGCCCAGCGAGATCATGTCCAGGCCCGGGATCTTTTCGCCGAACACTGCGCATTCGAGGCCCGCGTGGATAACCTTCACCCCGGGGGGCTTTCCGAACAGCCTTTCGTGGGCCCGCTTCGCCACGGCGAGCACCCGGGAGCCGGCATCGGGCTTCCACGCCGGGTAGTCGTCGCCCTTGACCACCGCAGCCCCGCTCAGCCTCCCGATGGACGCCGTCATCTCGGAGATGTCATCGATGGAGGTTTTGCTGGCGCTTCTCTGGTTGGTGAGGACGCCGAACTTCGAGCCGGCGATGCCGCAGATGGCGAGGTTCGTGGAGGACAGGGCGGAGCCCCCCCCCTCCGGGTTCACCTGCATGGCGCCGTGGGGCAGGGCGTGGAGGAGGTCCAGGATCCGGGCCGTGTCGGCGGGGCTTATGACCTGTGCCGGCTGCCCGGCGTCCTTGAGCACCTTCACCCGCACGCCCTCGTCGATGCCGCTCAGTTCGGTGGCGAAGGCCCGTGTCATGAACAGGGCGAGCTCGTTGAGCCCGGCCAGGGCACCGCCCTGATTCACGAGGATCACGGCCTGGGCCTCCCGGGGAATGACGTTGTGCTTGCTCCCGCCCGAGAAGGAGGCGAGGTGGTAGCGCCGCGGGTCGAGCTCCTTGAAGAATCGGACCAGGAGCTTGATGGCGTTGCCCCGGCCGCGGTGGATGTCGGTCCCCGAGTGGCCCCCCTTGAGGCCGGCAACCTTCACGAGGACCGGGGTGAAGCGGGGGGGCGCGGGCTCGAGCTTCACCTCGAGGGAGATGTCCGTGCTCCTGCCCCCGGCGCAGCCGATGAACAGGGTGCCGTCCTCCTCCGAGTCGAGGTTGACGAGCGTGCGGCCCGTGAGCAGGGAGGGGTCGAGCCCGTAGGCACCGGTGAGCCCGGTCTCCTCGTCGATGGTGAAGAGGAGCTCCAGGTCCGGGTGGCTCAGCGTCCTGTCTTCCATGAGGGCGAGCATGGCCGCCACCCCGATGCCGTTGTCTCCGCCCAGGGTCGTGCCGTCCCCGCGGATCCAGTCCCCGTCTCGCACGAGCCTGATGGGGTCCGTGTGAAAGTCGTGGTCGGTTCCCTTGTCCTTCTCGCACACCATGTCGAGGTGGGCCTGGAGGATCACCGCCGGTCCGGGCGCGTTGCCGGGCTTGTACACCACCACGTTGCCCGCACCGTCCGCGACGCCGCGCAGCCCCGTGCGGGCGGCCTCGCCCAGCACGTATTCCCTGATCCTCTCCTCGTGCTTCGACTCCCTGGGGATCGCGGAGATCTCCCGGAAGAATCTCCACACGGCCTGGGGCTGCAGTCCCTCTGTCGCATCCATGGTCATCGGTTCCTCCGTGTCGGTGCGTGGATTTTCATGACCTGCATACCAACTCGGCCCGGCCTCTTCAAGGGGTATCTCCGGACGGCCGTGTTGCGCACATCCAAAAGAAGTGCCCGTGCGCCCTGCCCGCGTGGGCCTCGGGCACAATATGACAAAACACGGAGCCATATAGCCTGTGCACCCTGCCCGCGTGGGCTTCAGGGGTTACCCCCAAACGGCCGCAGCACTCACCTCGCATTCCGGTCAGTGCCGGGGGAGAGGGAAAACCAGGGTGCTGCACGCGGAGGGATCGCTTTCGGGGATGCGTTGCATGGCAAGGGAACAGGCATTCACTCCCGCGAAGCGATCGCCTGAAAGAAGACTGACCTTTTTATGAATATGGCCGGACAGTTTCTCCTTGACTGGTAATTTGTTTGAGTTTATAGACAAGGTTTAGCTGGAAACGTAATTACACAGTAACCCGCGGCAAAACCCTCTGTAAGTTTTCCTCAGGTTTCTGGGAAGACCGTTTTTCCAGACAACAGCATTACGGCCCTCTTCTCCTTGCCAGAGAAAGGGACTGCAAGATGGAGGTATTACGCATGGCTACAGGAACAGTAAAATGGTTCAATGAGAAAAAGGGTTTCGGTTTCATCACTGAGGATGGCGGCAACGACGTGTTCGTCCATTACTCAGCCATCAAGGAAGATGGATTCAAAACACTTGCAGAGGGAGACAAGGTTCAGTTCGAAGTGGTCAAAGGACCCAAAGGGCCGCAGGCAGCCAACGTCACGAAAGCTTAGCCTGAACGATTGCGGGGCAGGCGTGAGCCTGCCCCTTTACATGTATTCGGTGCGCCATCTTACAGCTTGCATGATCATACCGGTACAGAGCACGACCGCAGGAACCGTATCCACCGATCGAAAGACTGCGCTTCCTGTTGGAGACGTTTCTGTTTCCTGTACCTCTTTGGAGCATCCGGCTCTTCCATTATTCCGAAGTTGATGTTTGTAGGCTGAAATCTGTCCGTGGCGGACTGTGTGATGTAGTGAATCAAGGCGCCGACAGCCGTGTCGGCGGCGGGGGGCGAGAAATCCCTGCCGGAGAGGTGTGCCAGGAGGGAGAGCGCTGCCGCGATTCCCATCGCGGCGGACTCGACATATCCTTCCACGCCCGTGATCTGCCCCGCGACGAAGGGGTTTCGGAACCCCTTGAGACGCAGGTCCTTTTCGAGGACCCGGGGCGAATCGAGGAAGGTGTTCCGGTGGATGCTTCCGTAGCGCAGGTACCGGGCCGAGGCGAGTGCGGGGATGAGCGAGAAGATGCGCCTCTGCTCGGGCCAGGTGAGCCTCGTCTGGAACCCCACCATGTTGAAGGCGTCCCCCCGGAGGTTCTCCCTCCGGAGCTGGAGAACGGCGTAGGGCCGCTCGCCGCTTCCCGGGTCGACCATGCCCACCGGCCTCATGGGGCCGTAGCGCAACGAATCCAGACCGCGCCCGGCCATGACCTCCACCGGCAGGCACGCCTCGAAAAAGCGCGCATTTTCGAAGCTCCGGGCATTCACCCGGTCGCCCTCCAGGAGCTCCCGGACGAAGGTTTCGTACTGGTCCTTCGTGAGGGGGCAGTTCAGGTAGTCCTTGTCGTTGTCGTTATCGGACCACCGGGAGCCGAAGAAGGCGCGCCCGTGATCGATGCTCGATGCGTCCACGATGGGCGCGATGGCGTCGTAGAAGAAGAGCCTCCCCGTGCCGGTCATCCGGGCGAGTTCGTCTGCAAGCCCGTCCGAGGTCAGCGGGCCCGTGGCGATGATGGTGGGCACCTCCGGGTCGATGGCCGTCACTTCTTCCCTGATGAGGGCGACCCCCTCCAGGGACTGCACGGTCCGGGTGAGGGACTGGGCGAAGGCGTCCCGGTCCACGGCAAGGGCCTTTCCCGCGGGCACCATCGTCTCGCGGGCCGTGCTCAGCACCAGAGACCCCAGGAGCTCCAGCTCCCGTTTCAGGAGCCCGTGGGCGGTTTCGCCGTCCATGCCCTTTAAAGAGTTGCTGCACACGAGCTCGCCCAGCAGCGAGGTCTTGTGCGCGGGGGTGCTGCGTACGGGCCGCATCTCGTAGAGGTCGACGGGAATCCCCCGGGAAGCGAGGCAGAAAACCGCCTCCACGCCGGCGAGGCCGGCGCCCACCACCCTGACCCTAGGTTCCTTCGTCTTCATGGTGGTCGCATTCCGGGTTCGGACAGGCCAGCGTCTTCCCCCTCCTGACGAGGAAGGGGGCAGAGCACTTGGGGCACGCCTGGGCCACCGGCTTCGACCAGGAGATGAACGGGCAGTCCTTGACCGAGCAGGAGTAGTACATCTTGCCCTTGCGGGACCGCTGCTGCCGGATCTCGCCGTCGCAGCCGGGCAGGGGGCACTTGAGGCCCAGCGGCAGGGGCTGGATGTTCTTGCAGGCGGGGTAGTTGCTGCAGGCAAGGAACGGCCCGAACCGGCCCTGCCTCACCACCATGGGAGAGCCGCACTTGTCGCATTTCTTGTCGGTGGTCTCGGTTTTGGTGGCCGGCTTGGTGAAGGTGCACGCGGGGTAGGCCGTGCAGGCGTAGAACGGCCCGAACCTGCCCTTCTTGAGCACCATGGGAGAGCCGCACTTCTCGCAGGCCATGTCCGTGGGCTCGGGCACGGGGGACGCCACGGAGTGGATCCTGCCGGTGTCGTCCCGGGTGAACTCCCGGGTGTTCCTGCATTCGGGGTAGCCCGCGCAGCCCAGGAAGTAGCCGTTCTTGCCGAGCTTGATGAGCAGGTCCTTGCCGCAGAGCTCGCAGGTGACTCCCGAGGGCCGGTGGGACGCCCTGAGGTTCGTCATCTCGACGGCGGCCTGCTCGTGCTCTTTGCTGTAAGTCTGGTAGAAGGAGCTCATGGTGGAGCGGTAGTCGGTCTTGCCGTCCTCGAGCTCGTCCAGGGAGTCCTCCATCTTCGCGGTGAACCCGATGTCCAGGATGTGGGGGTAGTGCTTCACGAGGAGCTCGTTCACGTCGCGGCCGAGCTCGGTGGGCACGAAGGCGCGCTGCTCCATGCGCACGTAGCCGCGCTCCTGGATGGTGGAGATGATGGGGGCGTAGGTGCTCGGCCTGCCGATGCCCCGCTCCTCGAGCTCCTTGATGAGGCTGGCCTCGGTGTAGTGCGGGGGAGGCTGGGTGAAGTGCTGCTTCTCGCAGAGGTCCTTCAGGGTGAGGGCGTCCCCCTCGGCGATGGTGTCGGGCAGCAGGGTGTCCTTCTCGTCCTGCTGGCCGTAGGCCTTCAGGAAGCCGTCGAAGCGCATGATGGAGCCGCTCGACCGCAGGCCGACCCCGCCGGCGGAGATGTCCACCGAGGTCTGGTCGAACACGGCGTTGGCCATCTGCGACGAGACGAAGCGCTGCCAGATGAGCTCGTAGAGGGCGTGCTGGTCCTTGGTCAGGTGGGCCTTCACCGTGGAGGGGGTGTGGGTGACATCCGTGGGCCGTATGGCCTCGTGGGCCTGCTGCGCGGTCTTCTTGGCCTGGTACAGCCGGGGCTTGGGGGGCAGGTAGTCCCCGCCGAAAACCTCCGGGATGTAGGAGCGCACCTGGTCGAGGGCCTCGCCCGAGACCGTGGGGGAGTCGGTCCTCATGTAGGTGATGAGGCCCGTGACCTCGCTGTCCCCGAGGGCGAGTCCCTCGTAGAGCTGCTGGGCTATCATCATGGTCTTCTTCGCCGAGAAGCGCAGGCGCGAGGACGCGGCCTGCTGCAGGGTCGAGGTGATGAAGGGGGGCAGGGGGCTCTTCTGCCTGACCTGCTTTTTCACCTTTTCCACCGAGATCCCCCGGGCGTTCCTGATCCGGTCCGCGACGGCACGGGAGGCCGCCTCGTCCGGGATCTCCTTCGGGTCCACCACCCTGGCGGAGAACGCGTCGCCGCCGGGCGTGAGGAGATCGGCGTCGATGGTCCAGTATTCCTGGGAGACGAATTTTTCTATTTCTTCCTGGCGCATGCAGATGAGACGCACCGCCACGGACTGCACCCTGCCGCCGGAGAGGCCGCGCTTCACGCGCTTCCACAGGAGCGGGCTCATGGTGTAGCCCACGATCCGGTCCATGACGCGCCGGGCCTTCTGGGCTTCGTAGAGCGACCTGTTCAGCGGCAAAGGCTCCCTGATGGCCTGGTCGATGGCCTTCTTGGTGATCTCATGGAAGATGATCCTGCCCACGGCGTGGTCGTCCTTCCTGAGCTCCTCGCTGATGTGCCAGGCGATGGCCTCCCCCTCGCGGTCAGGGTCCGATGCCAGGTAGACGCGTTCGGCCTCTTCGGCGAGCTTCCGGAGCTTTTTCACCACGTCGCGCTTTTCGGGCTTCACCTTGTAGCTGGGCTCGAAGCCCGAATCGATGTCCACGCCGAGCACGCTCTTGGGGAGGTCCTTGATGTGGCCCATGGTGGCCTGCACCTCGAAGTCCCTGCCGAGGTAGCGCTTGATGGTCTTCGCCTTGGTGGGCGATTCCACGATTACGAGTGATTTACCCATTCGTGCTCCTTGCGGCGAATCTGCTTCCCTCGATCCGCCGTACCTTCCCCGTGAGCTCCAGCATGCTCACCCTCTTAGTAGTTTCAATGATGTCCAGGTCAAGCTCCCTGGCAATGTCTTCGATGCTCAGGGGGCCGCCCTCGATGAGGTCCAGAATCCCGTCGGGTTCACGCCCCTCGTGCCCGTCGACGCGAAGGGCGCTCTTCACCTGGGGGGCGATCTCCATGAGCACGTCGTCGGCATTCCTCACGAGGACCGCGCCCTGCCGGATGAGGTGGTGCGGGCCCAGGGAGCGCACGTTCGTCACCATGCCCGGCACCGCCATGAGGGTCCTGCCCTGCTCGCCGGCGAACCGGGCGGTGATCAGCGCGCCTGACTTCATGGCCGCCTCCACCACC
>ERZ1649853.95-NODE-95-length-36660-cov-13.944570_pt1 | contig 36660 bp, 19 predicted proteins | sample MGYA00575353_ERZ1649853 | MGnify/ENA primary metagenome ERZ1649853 (study PRJEB40853, sample SAMN11349654) | freshwater sediment metagenome | isolation source: river sediment | host: Sediment | place: India: Okhla Barrage, New Delhi | collected 2017-02-21 ...
GCTACTGGATGTCGAGCTTGTACTGGGCGATCTCCTTGGCGAGCTTGTTGGCGGCGGCCTTGAGCTCGGGCGTCGAGGCCTTCTTGGCGTACTGCTTGACCTCCTGCTCGATGCGGTCGACCTCGGCGAGGGCGGAGGACGCCGCGTCGGTGGCGTCGACGCCGGACACGGCGACGGCCTTCTGGGCCTCGCGATAGTCGCGGGCGGCCGCGCGGAACTCGCCCTGGAGGCGGTTGAGCTCGTGCTCGGAGCCGCTCATCGAGCCGCCCGGCAGCAGCTTGAGCTCGCCGGTCGTCAGGTAGTTGAACGCGAGCAACGCGATCACGACCATCAGGATCAGGATCAGCAGGGATTTCATAGGTGCTCTTGCCTCCATGCCCCGTTTCGAGCGCTCCGAGTCTCATGCCTGGTGCGGGCTCGCGGGGCGACACCATTTTCGCATGCCATGCGGAGTTCGTGCCGGGTCAGCTTACCGGCCGGGCGTGACAGGCCGGACGCATGGGTGGCGGCCACTGCGGCACGAGCTCCTAACCTTTGACGATCCAGCCGCGCGCCACGAGCAGGGTGCGCAGGGCCGCCAGGTGGTCGCCCTGGAGCTCGACCCGGTCCTCGACCACGGTGCCGCCGGTCCCGCAGGCGCGCTTCAGGTCGGCCGCCAGCGCCTTGAGGAAGGTGGCGTTTCGGGGCAGGCCCTCGACCACGGTGACCGTCTTGCCGCGCCGGCCGGCGCGCTCGATGCGGAGTCGGGCCACGATCCTGGCCGGCACCGCCTCGTCGAGCTTCGACGAGCAGCGGCAGTCCCTCGCCGGCCAGCCGCAGCCAGGACACACCCGGCCGGTGCCGGTCGAGTACACCATGGGCGGTGTCCGTCCGAGCGGGCGTTTCGCCACCTGACCAGGGTAGCCGGTCCGTCGAGCGGTGAGTTGACAGTGCGGCCGGCCGGCCCCACATTGTGGGTCACGACTGATGTCCATCGTCTGGAGGGGGTTGAGCCATGGCGCACCACGAGACCGCTCGCAGGAATCCGGCGTTCATCCCGGGGTGGGCGTTGGTGGTGGCCGGGCTGGCCGCTGTGCTCGCCGTGGCGCTCCCCGCCAGGGCCCAGGCGGACTGGGAGCCGGTGGTCGGCGGCGGCGCGGCCGTCGGCAACGGCTTCGGCAGTCCCGCGAACGAGGGGGCGACAGCGATGGCCGTCTTCAACGGCCAGCTGTTCGTGGCCGCCGGCGGCGAAACCGGGTCCGCCTTCGTGATGCGGTCGAGCGCGGACGGGGTGAGCTGGGACGTCGTCACCGACGACGGCTTCGGCGACGCCGCGAACCAGGTCGTTCTCGCGATGGCCGTCTTCGACGGCTACCTGTATGCCGGAACCACAAACGCTGCGACCGGCGCCGAAATCTGGCGGTTGTCCAACGGCACGACCTGGGAGCAGGTCAACTCGGACGGCTTCGGCAGCCCCGCCACAACGGCGGTGGTCGCCCTCGCGGTCTTTGACGGAGTGCTGTTCGCCGGAACCGAGAACCAGTCGATTGGCGGCGGCATCTACAGGTCACCGGACGGCACGAGCTGGATTCCCACGATGATCGGCGGTTTCGGTGACGCGGCAAATCGCGCGGTCGCGTCACTGGCCGGCTACGGTTCGCGCTTCTATGCAGGGACCTTCAAGGAGTCGACGCTGTTCAACCAGCCCGGGGAGCTGTGGTGGACGGAGGACTTCGTCACCTGGAACGGCGCGTCCGCCCCCGGCTTCGGCGACACCTACAACGTGGCGATCATCAGCCTGGAGCCGTTCGATGGATACCTCTTCGCCGGCACCAGCCAGCCCAACTTCCTGTTCGGCGACGGCTGCGAGGTCTGGCGATGGGACGGGGCGACGTGGATCATGGTCAGCGTCCCGGGTTTCGGGTCCTCGTACTCGACCACGGCGGTGCGGCTCGCCGAGCACCTCGGCGAGCTGTACGTCGGGGTTGACCACCAGAGCTCCGGGGGCGCCAAGCTGTTCCGCTACCTCGGCCCGATGAGCTGGCTCCCCGAGACGGACGACGGCTTCGGCGACACCGGAAACTCGGCGATCGCGTCCCTCGCCTCGTTCAACGGCAGCCTCTACGGCGGCACCCTCAACCAGGCCGAGGGCTGCGAGGTGTGGCGGCAGGCCGGCGCGGCCTTCGCCGACGGCTTCGAGTCGGGCGACACCTCGGCGTGGTCGGCGACCGTGCCGTGACGAGTCTGGACCGCTTTCGTACCCGGTGAGGCGGCACCTTGTCGCTCTTCCGGCCCCGTGGAGCTCTTCTGCGCCGCGGGCGCGGCGCTATCATCGGGCGGTGCTGACCACGCAGGAGGCTCGCCGATGAGAACGCCCGCGGTCATCGCTGCTCTCATGGTGCTGGCAACCACTCCGGCCGCCGCCCAGCGCGCCACCTACCCGCCGGAGGAGTTCGCCGCCCGGCGAGCCGCGCTGTGCGGGGTGCTCGACCAGGGCACGGTGCTGCTGTTCGGCAACAGCATGCCGCCGGCCGGCGTCCGCTCGCGCCAGGACAACGACTTCTTCTACTACACCGGCGTCGAGGACCTCCACGCGGCGCTGCTCCTGCAGGTTGACGGCTGCGCCGCCACGCTCTTTCTGCCGCAGCAGGGAGAGCAGGAGGTGCGCGCCGACGGCGCCAACCTGCTGACCAGCAAGGTCGACGCCGGGAGCCTCGGGTTCGCCGCGATCCGGCCGCTGACCCTGCTCGAGGAGTCCCTGGCGGTCGAGCGCTACGACGGCCCGGTGCGGCTGTGGGTGCGGCTGGCCGAGCCGGACACGGTCGACAACGGGCGGCTCGACATCGGTCTCTACCTCGCGCTGCGCTTCACCACCGGCTTTGGCGGCCGGCCGTCGGACAACGCGTGGAAGGTGTCGACGCTGCGCGCCCGTTTCCCGGACTTCGAGCTCCGCGACGTGACGCCCTTCATCGATCGCCAGCGCATGATCAAGACGCCGCGCGAGATCGAGGTCCTCCGGCGCAACGGCCGCGTCAGCGCCGAGGGCATTCGCCGGGCCATCACGGCGACCCGTCCCGGGCTCTACGAGTACCACCTCGAGGCGGCAGCCCGCGCTTGGTACGACTGGAACGGCGCCGACGGCGTCGCCTTCCCGGCCATCGTCGCCTCGGGGCCGAACCTGCTGACCTGGCACTACGCGGCCAACAGCCGCCAGCTCGAGGCCGACGACATCGTGGTCATGGACTTCGGCGCCGACATGGGCCACCTCACCATGGATGTGACGCGCACCTGGCCGGTCGACGGCGAGTTCACCGAGCTCGAGCTGCGGGCCTACCGCTGCATGCTCGAGGCCCAGAAGGCGATCATCGCCGCGATGCGGCCGGGCGCCACGCGCGCCGACACCGTGGAGGTGGAAAGGGCGATCCTGGAGAAGTGGGGCTTCACCGACCAGCGGGCCGGCGGCGCCGGCCACTTCGTCGGCATGGCGGTCCACGACGTCGGCGACGAGTCGGCGCCATTCGCGCCGGGCATGGTCATCGCGGTCGAGCCGGCGATCATGATCGACGATCAGGAGCTTCAAGTCCGGATCGAGGACACGGTGCTGATCACCGCGGAGGGTGCCGAGATCCTGACGGTGGGGCTGGCGAGGGAGGTCGACGAGCTGCTCGCCCTGGTCGGGAGCGATCCGCCGGGGCACATCCCACCGTGAGCATGGAAAGGGGAGACGGCCCGGCAGGTGGCCCGGACCCTCCGCTCTCGGGTGGCCGGGGGTTGATTGCCCGGGTTGCGCTGGAGTAGGATGTGACGTGTGTCACAGAGCGAACCGAGCGCGAGCTGGGCGGGGCTGGAGCCTCGCTCAGCGTGAGCCATGAAGGAGGGGAGGACGAGGTCATGAGAGGTCACTGGTTGCATCGTGGGTTTTGCCTCGCCGGCGTGCTGCTGATCGCGGCCATGGCCGCGGCGGCAGTCCCGCAGGACGAGATCGCCGCCGAGCTCGCGGCCGCCGCGGCCTGGGAGGCTTCGCCGGTGTACGCGGCGAAGGCGACGGCAGCGCCGGCCGGCGCTCCGGCGGCGCCGGAGGCGATCGTCTACTTCTCCGACTTCGAGGCCGACAACGGCGGCCTGATCGGCACCCTCGACTGGCAGTGGGGCACCTACGCGTGGGTCGGATCCACCTGCGGCACGACCCAGCACAACCCGACAGCGCCGTACTCCGGCACCCACATGTGGGGCACGGTGCTCAACGACTGCTACACCGGTTACGGCAACAACGGCGGCTATGCCACCTGCGCCAACACCAACCCCGCCGACGACAGCATCCTCACCCTGAGCGTCGACCTCACGGGGTTGCCGGACGCGACGCTGACCTGGTGGGAGTGGTACGACCTGTTCAGCAACTGGGACTGGGCGGAGGTCTACGCCAACGGCACCCAGGTGTTCCCGCACTGCGAGAGCAGCTACACCGCCCCGACGGCCTGGGTCCAGCAGACCGTCAACCTGACGCCCTTCGTCGGCGGCGTGGTCACCATCGAGTTCCACATGATGGCGTCGACGGTCGTGAACTACACGGGGTGGTACCTCGATGACGTCTCCGTCACGACGACCGCGGGTGGCGGGCCGCAGAACATCAACGTGAGCCCGCTCAGCCTGAGCAGCACACAGGCGCCCGACACGGTCACCACGCTGCCGCTGACCATTGGCAACACCGGCGACCAGGCGCTCACGTGGGCGATCCTCGAGGAGGGCGCGCCGGACTTCGTCGACTGGTTCGACAACTTCGACAGCTACGCCACTGGCAGCCAGCTCCACGGCCAGGGCGGCTGGAAGGGCTGGGGCAACTCCGCGGCCGCCGGTGCGCTGACCAGCAGCGTCCAGGCTCACAGCGTCCCCAACTCGGCCGCCATCCTCGGCGCCAGCGACCTGGTGCACGAGTACGCGGGCTACACCACCGGGCCGTGGGTCTACACGGCCTGGCAGTACGTCCCGACCGACTTCACGGGCACCACCTACTTCATCCTCCTCAACTCCTACGACGATCCCGGCACCAACCTGAACTGGTCGGTCCAGGTGTCGTTCGACGCGGCCACGAACCTGGTCGCCAACGACGGGCCTGCCGGCGGCACACTGCCGCTGGTCAAGGGCCAGTGGGTCGAGATCCGCGACGAGATCGACCTCACCCTCGACACCCAGTCGTTCTACTACAACAACACGCTGCTCTTCACAACCACGTGGACGGGCGGGATGAGCGGCGGCGGCGCGCTCAACATCGGCGCCGTCGACCTGTTCGCCAACAACGCGTCGGTGGTCTACTACGACGACGTCAGCCTGGCCGCGCCGGGAGTTCCCGACGTCTGCGACCTTCCCAGCGACGTGCCGTGGCTGAGCACCGCGCCGAGCGCCGGCACCACCCCCGGCTGGGGGACGACCCCGGTCGAGGTGGGCCTCGACTCGACCGGCCTGCCGATCGGCACGTACAACGCGAACCTGTGCGTGACCAGCGACGACCCGGATCCCGGACCGGGCAACGGCACCGACCTGGTGGTCGTGCCGGTCGAGCTGATTGTCGCCCCGGGGACCAACCCGGCCATCAGCCTGGTCAAGACGGTCGGCACGACGGCGGGCGTGTGCGCGACGACCAGCAACATCACGGTGGCGGAGGGGACGACGGTCTACTACTGCTACGAGGTGACGAACACCGGCGACGTGACCTTCACGACCCACGATCTGATGGATGACCTGTTCGGGGGAATCTTCACCGGTTTCGCGTACTCGCTGCCGCCGGGCGCGAGCGCGAACACGGTGGAGGACCTCGGCCTGACCGTCTCGACGACCATCAACGCCACGACCACCAACACCGCGACCTGGACGGCCCACGATGCCGCCGGCGCTCCGACCCAGGCGACGGCGTCAGCGACGGTCAACGTCGGCGGCGTGAACCCGGCGATCGTGCTGACCAAGACCGTCGGCACGGTGGCGGGCGTGTGCGCGACCACCGACGAGATCACGGTCGCGACCGGGACCGATGTCTACTACTGCTACCAGGTCGAGAACACCGGCGACATGACCTTCGAGGTCCACGATCTGGTGGACGATCAGCTGGGGACAATCCTCGACGGCTTCGCCTACACGCTGCCGCCGGGGGCGCAGAGCCCCGAGGTGATCGTGCCGGACACGGTGACCGGGCCGGTGGTGAACACCGCGACCTGGACGGCGATGGGCCCGCCGTTCGCGGTGACGGGCTTCAGCTTCATCGACATCAGCACCAGCGGCACGCCGCTCGGCCTGACCGACGACGGCGAGGCCAACATCACGTTGCCGTTCGCGTTCACCTTGTTCGGCGTGTCCTCGAGCGACCTGCGCGTGGCCAACAATGGCGGCATCCTGTTCGGCGTCACGACCGGCGACCTGTCGACGGCGAACACCGCGCTGCCCAACGCCAGCATCGGGCGGGCGATCCTGCCGTTCTGGGACGACATCGACGCCGACACCGGCAACGTCTACTGGGAGGTCCAGGGCTCGGCGCCGAACCGGGTGGCGATCGTCGAGTGGTACAACCGGCCGCACTTCAGCAACACCGGGTCGGCGACCTTCGAGGTGCTGCTCTACGAGGGCTCGAACGCGATCGTCTTCCAGTACCTCGACACCGACTTCGGCAACGCGTCCTACAACGCCGGGGCGTCGGCCACGGTGGGTTTGAACGACAGCGCCAGCAACGCGCTGCAGTACTCGTTCAACCAGGCGGTGATCACCGACGGGCTGGCGCTGGTCCACGACCCGATCCTGTACGGGATCGCCACCTCGACCGACTCGGCGACGGTGAACACGTCGGACCCGGACATCGAGGTGACGCCGACCAGCATGGCGAGCACGCTGCTGGTCGGGACGACGGACACCCAGGTGCTGACCATCGGCAACGTCGGGGCCGGGGTGCTGAACTGGAACATCGACGAGGCACCTGTGGCGAAGGAGACGGGTCGCCGTGAGATGGCCGGTGTGGCCGGTCTGGGCGATCTGATGGTGGCGGAGGAGCGGGCGAGTGACTTCCCGGCGCCGAAGCCGACGGAGTTCATCCCCGAGCCGGTGGCCTGGTCGTCGCCGGATGCGGTGATCTACGACAACGGGCCGCTGGTCACCCATCCCGGAGGCGGCGCGGGCGGCGCGGATGCGAGTGCGCTGCAGACGGCGCTGGGGATGAACACGTACGGCGCCGGCGCGCAGTTCTCGGCGGGCAACCGGGTAGCGGACGACTTCACGGTCACCGACTCCGGCGGCTGGGCGATCGAGACGATCACGTTCTTCACATACCAGACCGGTTCGGGGACGACGTCGACGATCACCGGGTTGAACCTGCGGATCTGGGACGGGCCGCCGAATGCGGGCGGGAGCGTGGTGTGGGGCGACACCAGCACCAACATCATGGCGAGCACGACATGGTCGATGGACTACCGGGTGCTCGACACGGCGCTGACGAATGCGGATCGGCCGATCATGGCGGTGGTGGGGACGGTGAACACGGTCCTGCCGGCCGGGACCTACTGGCTGGACTGGCAGTTTGACGGGACCCTGAGCTCCGGTCCGTGGCAGCCGCCGATCTCGATCCTCGGGCAGACGACGACCGGCAACGCGATGCAGTACACCAGCACGGGGTGGGCGAACCTGACCGACACCGGCACCCTCACCCCGCAGGGCCTGCCGTTCGTCATCGAGGGCTCGGCGTCGGAGTGCAGCGCTCCGGCGGACGTGCCGTGGCTGAGCGTGAGCCCGGACATGGGGACGACGGCTCCGGGCGGGTCGACTCCGGTGGACGTGACCTTCGACGCGACGGTGGTCGGGGTCGGGACCTACGAGGCGCTGCTGTGCGTGTTCAGCAACGACCCCAACGACCCGATGGTCGAGGTGCCGGTGACCATGGAGGTGGTCATTCCGGTCGAGCTGATGGAGATCTCGATCGAGTAGAGAACCAGACCGCGCGGGCGAACCCGCGCTGATGACGACGAACCGCCGCCACCCTCCGGGGTGGCGGCCTTTTTCGCGGCGTCGGAGCCGATGGGCAGCGGCCGGCGCGGATGGTGGCCGAACACGGGCGGCGCGCTCGCACCCGGCGTGCCGTCGAAAGCCAGGGACGACTTGATTTCTCAAAACCGGGGCGCGTAGAATGTGATGGATGTCACATTGCGAATCGGTCGCAGTCAGATGAGGCGCCCGTCTCATCTGGCCGGAGCATTTCAGAAGGGGAGGAGGACGTCATGAGAGCTCACTGGCTGAATCGATCAACGCTCGTGGTGGCGCTGCTGCTGATCGCAGCGGTGACCGTGGCCCAGGACAAGCCGCTGCCCCTGGTCACGCCGGAGAGCGACATCGGCCTGGAGGCCGGTCAGCTCGGACCGGATGCGGCCTGGCCCGGGCCGGACGGCTTCGGCTACAGCGGCCAGACGGTCGCCTACAGCTGGATCGAGATCAGCAGCTCGGGCACGGTGATCTCGGGGCTGACCGACGACAACTACCTCGGACCCTTCCCCATCGGCTTCACCTTCAACTTTTACGGAACCGCCTTTACCGACTTCTACGCCGCCAGCAACGGCTACATCACGCTCGGCGCGGGCGTCAGCGATCTGTCGAACGATTGCCCGCTGCCCAACAACAACACGCCGAACAACATGATCGCCCTGATGTGGGATGACCTCGATCCGGGCGACACCGGGGACCTGGCCTACTATCAGACCTTCGCCACCTGTCCGATCGGGAGCGGCGCCTGCCTTGTCGTGCAGTACGACGACTTCTGCCATTACCCCGGCGGCGCGTCGTGCCCCATCGCCGGAACCTGGGAGGCGATCCTCTTCGAGGACACCGGCAACGTCATCCTCCAGTACGAGGACGCCGGCGTCGAGGAGGGATCCGGCTCGACCGAAGGCATCGAGGGCAACGACTTCGCCGCGGGCCACGGCCTGACCTACGCCTGCGACACGGCGACCTCGGTCGTCGACGGCACGGCGATCGAGTTCATGTTCCCGAGCGGCCTGATGCTCAGCCCCGACATGGCGGCGAAGCAGGCCTGCGAGGGCGGCTTCGCGACCTACACCCTGAGCCTCGCCAACTACACCGGCGCGGACGCCACGTTCGACCTGAGCTACACCTCCGCGTGGGAGGTCATCGGGCCGGCGAGCCTGTTCGTCGCCGACATGACGTCGGTCGACTTCGACGTCACGATCCTGATCCCGTGCGGCGGCGTGGACGACATGGCGACCGTCGCCGCCAGCGGTGGCGGATACAGCGACAGCTCGATCCTCACCACCTCGGTGACGGCCGGCGGCTTCACCGAGTGGGAGGCCATCGACTCGATCAACAGCGTCGGCCGCTCCCGGCCGGCGGCGGCCGCGGTCGGCGGCAAGGTCTACCTGTTCGGCGGCGAGATCTCGGGCGGCCGCGAGGACACGGTCGAGATGTTCGACCCCGCGGTCGGCGTCTGGGTCGACATGCTCGGCCTGATGCCGGTGCCGGCGAGCAACATCTGCGCCGCGGCCATCGGCACCGACATCTACATCCCCGGCGGCTACGACGCGTCGAGCACCTACATGACCCAGCTGCAGGTCTACCACACCGCCACCGACACCTGGGAGACGGTCACGACCGACCCGTATCCGTTGGCGATTTCCGGCGTGGGTTGCGCGGCGCTTGACGGCAAGCTGTACGTCTTTGGCGGCACCACCGGCACCTACACCAACGCCGCCTACGTGTACGACCCCGCCGCAGCAGCAGGCACCCGCTGGACGGCGCTGCCCAACATGACCTACACCCGCGCCTACTTCGCCGGCGCAGCCGTGAACGGCAAGGTCTATGCCGTCGGTGGGCGCGACGGCACAGTCACGAACTTCAACTACGTAGAGGCCTTCGACCCGGCCGACGGGCTGTGGCACACCGTGACCCCGATGAACGTGGCCCGGGGCGGTGGCGGCGCCATGGTCTGGGGCGACCAGCTGGTCGCCTGCGGCGGCGGCTGGAGCACCTACCTGACCAGCTGCGAGTCGTACGACACCACGCAGGGCTACGCCGGGACCTGGACCACGCTTCCTCAGGCGATGCTCCAGGGCCGGCGCACCTACGGCTACGCCTCGCTGCCCGACGCGCTGTACGCGGTGGCCGGCTACAACGGCACTTTCCTCACCAGCGCCGAGCGGCTGCCGGCCTTCCTCTGTCCGCCCTGCACCGACACCAACATCGACGTCAGCCCGCTCAACATGAGCGCCTCGCAGCTGCCCAACACGATCACCCAGCAGACCCTGACCATCGGCAACACCGGCGGCAGCGGCCTGATCTGGAACATCTTCGAGGAGGCGGCGGTCAAGGCCGCGACGGCGGGAGGAGCCGAGCCGAAGTCGCTGACCGGCTCGTTCGTCACCTTCGACCCGTCGGCTGGCGGCAACACCTGCTACACGCCGGGTGCACCGGGCACCTTCTGCTTCAGGGACGAGTCATTCAGCCCGGACTATGCGTACGTTTACAATGTCTGGCAGAAGTTCCCGGCCGACTGGACGATCGCCAACGTCTATGTGCAGGGAACGCCTTGGTGCGACAACGGGAGTTGGGGGACCTTCAGCTGGGTGTTTGAGACTCCCCCCTACGAGGTGAACATCACGCACAACCGGTACCAGGGTTCCGGTGGCGCTCACTGCGTTGCTTACTACTGCTTCGATGTGACGGCCGGAGCCGGCCCTGGGGATGCCGGCGTTTCCTGGTACTGGTCTGGCGACGATTACGGCAACCCGCCGGATCACCCCTGCAGCTCGGATCAGTACACGCCGGCAAGCGCCACCGATCCGTGCGACGAGTGGGTGAACCCGCTGGCGACGGTGCCGGCGTGCGGCGGGGGCGTCAGCTGCACCAACCCGGCGGACGTGCCGTGGCTGAGCGAGCTGCCGACCAACGGCACCACCGCCGCCGGCGCCTCGACCCCGGTCGAGGTGACCTTCGACTCGACCGGTCTCGCGACCGGCACTTACAGCGCGAACCTGTGCGTGGAGAGCAACGACCCGGACCCGGGCCCGGGCAACGGCACCGGCCTGGTGGTGGTGCCCGTGGTCCTGGACGTCACGGGAACCGCGAACCCGGCGATCTCGCTCGCGAAGACGGTGGGCACGGTCAACGGCGTGTGCGCCACGACCGACGCCATCACGGTCTCGCCCGGGACCACCGTCTACTACTGCTACGAGGTGACCAACATCGGCAACGTGGAGCTGACGACTCACGACCTTGCCGATGATCAGGTCGGTACGATCTTCAGCGGGACTGCCTACGTGCTCGCTCCCGGCGCCAGCGTCAACACGGTGACGCTCGGAGTGACGGTATCGGCGGTGATCAACACGACGACGACCAACACGGCGACCTGGACGGGGCACACCGTCACCGGGCTGTCGGCCCAGGCGACGGACAGTGCCACGGTCACGGTCGAGTTCGGGCCCGAGATCGACGTGACGCCGACGAGCATGACGGCGAGCCTGCTGGTCGGGACGACCGAGACCCAGGTGCTGACCATCGCCAACACCGGCGACGCGGTGCTCGACTGGACGGTCGGCGAGGCGGCTGCGGCCAAGGCGGACGGCCTGCCGCAGATGGCTGAGCCGGCAGCGGCCGGGGACGCGTCGGTGGCGCAGGAGCTGGTCGGGGCCGAGGTCCCATATGCGGCTCCAGAGGCGATTGCCAAGGGTGGGACGTGGGCGCCGCCGGAGGTGGTGCTCTATGACAACGGGCCGCTGGTCACCCATCCCGGAGGGGGCGCTGGCGGAATGGACGCGAGCGCGCTGCAGACGGCTCTGGGGATGAACACGTACGGCGCCGGGGCTCAGCAGTCGGCGGGGAACCGGGTGGCGGAAGACGTGGTCGTGCCTGGACAGTGGTACGTGGACACGATCACGTTCTTCGCGTACCAGACGGGATCGGGGACGACGTCGACGATCACCGGGCTGAACCTGCAAATCTGGGACGGACCACCGAACGCTGGCGGTACCGTGATCTGGGGCAACACGACGACCAACATCATGGCGAGCACTGCGTTCTCGAACATCTACCGGGTGCTGGACACGGCGCTGACGAATGCGGACCGGCCGATCATGGCGGTGGTGGGGACGGTGGGGACGATGCTGCCGGCTGGGACGTACTGGCTGGACTGGCAGTTCAACGGGACGCTGAGCTCCGGGCCGTGGCAGCCGCCGATCTCGATTCTGGGCCAGACGACGACCGGGAACGCGATGCAGTACACGAGCACCGGGTGGGCGAACCTGACGGACACCGGGACGCTGACCCCACAGGGCCTGCCGTTCATCATCGACGGGACGGCCTCGGCGTGTCAGGCGCCGTCGGACATTGCGTGGCTGAGCGAGAGCCCGACGGCGGGCACGACGGCGGCCGGGGGGACGAGCCCGGTGGACGTGACGTTCGACGCGACGGTGGTTGGGGTTGGGACGTACGAGGCGCTGCTGTGCGTGTTCAGCAACGATCCCAACGAGCCGATCGTGGAGGTGCCGGTGACGATGGAGGTCGTCATTCCGGTCGAGCTGATGGGCATCTCGATCGAGTAGAAGACCTGACCGCGCGGGCCGACCCGCGCTGACAGCAACCAGCCGCCACCCTCCGGGGTGGCGGCCTTTTCATGCGGGCGGTCCAGAGTCGAAGCCACGGGCCGGCTGGCCGGAAGACGGGGGCGCGCCCACCGCCCCGGAGCTCCCGGCGAGACTCCTTGACCCGGCGGCGGGACGTGGGCTAGAGTTTTCCTGAGAGAAGTCCTCTGTCACAAGCGGTTTCGGATTAGGAGCGAGAGGGAGGACCAGGGTGGCGATGCGGCGGACGAGAAGGCATGCACGCGCAGCCACACCACCGCGGCAGTGACGCTGAGCACGATCGCGCGAATCCACGCCTGCCGGCCTGCGGGGAAGGGGTCCGGCAGGGTGACCATTAACCTGTGGTGAACGGCAACACGACAAGGAGTATCTGATCATGCGAAACACCACCAACCTCCGCCTCGTGGGGATGCTGGCCCTGGCAGTCGCGCTGGCGATGGCGTCCGGCGCCCAGGCGCAGCAGGCGCCGGTGGACCTGACGCTGGGCAGGCCGGCGCCGGTCGGCGGGCCTGCGGCGGGCGGCGGTCCGGTGCCGGCCGGCGGCACCGAGGCCATCCTCGACGACTTCAACCGCGCCGACGGGCCGATCGGCGCCGGCTGGACGGTGCACGACGGCTACTGCAACGTCGTCAGCAACGCCGCGGTGTGCGGCGGCATGGGCCGGGCGACATTCAACGGCGGCGGGGCAGCCGGGGACACCGCGGAGGTGGACATCGCCACCAACGGGACCGCCCTGCAGTACGCTGGGCTGCTCCTGAACTACGGCGCCGGGGCGACCAACCTGTTCCTCAAGGTGCAGGAGCAATCGAGCACCGGTCAGTTCAGCAACGCGGCGTGCTACACCGGCAACAACGGCGGCGCCTTCGGGCTCGGGTTCTTCACCCTGACGTCGCCCTTCGCCACCGCGCACATGGAGGCGACGAGGTCAGGCAGCGACGTGACGATCGTGTTCTCCAACGTCGACGGCGGCGCCCAGCCGGACCAGACCTACGTCTGCACCGGGGCGCCGGCGCCGGAGGGCACGGGCATCGGGATCATCGGCTACGACGGCATCGCCCGGATGGACAACTTCGGGTCGGACGCCATTCCGGTCGAGCTGATGGGCCTCTCGGTCGAGTAGCCACGATACCGTCCGCGCGGCGTGCCGCGCGATCGATCCGGAGTCCGGCCGCCGCCCCACGGGGCGGCGGCCTTTTCGTGTCGCTGGATCCAGCCGCGGCGCCCGGCGGCCCCCGCCTCGGCCGGGCCGGGAAGGACGGCGAGCTGAGCGCCGCCGGAAGCCCGGGTTTCGCTTGACTGCGTCGGCGCGGCCGAGCTACAGTCCGCTCTGAGAGATGTTTTCTTTCGATTCAGTCTCAACTTGGGGACGCGGAGGAGGAGCGTGGCTGCGGCGCGGCGCACCGCGAGGTGCGATGGATCGGGCCGACCACCACTCCAGGGACTCCGTGGATGGCCACGTGAGTTCACGCCTGCTGCGCGACGGGGGAGGAGCGCAGCAGCGCGACGAGCAATACCTCGCACACGGGAAGGGGAGAGACACCATGCGACGCAAGGAAGCCCTCTATCTGGTTGTGATGCTCGCCCTGCTGCTGTCGCTGCCGGCGGTCGGCGCGGCGGAGCAGAAGCTGCCGCCGTCAGTCGGCGCGGCGATTGAAGAGGTCAAGCCCGCCGAGATCGAGCTGACTGTGGCTCAGGAACCGCCCGGCGAAGCGCCGGAGCTGCAGCTCAAGGCAGGCACCGAAGGTGTGGCCACCGACTATGGCTGGAGCCAGTCCACCGGCACCTACACCGAGATAACCGGCGGCACGGTCCACGGCACCGCCAGCAACGACGATCAGAGCTTCAATGCCGTCAATCTGGGCTTCACCTTCACCTACAACGGTACGGCCTACACCCAGATCAGCATCCAGAACAACGGCTTCATTGCCATGGGAGCGACGGTCAGCAGCTCCTACACGCCGCTGAGCTCCGGCTCCACCAACAACGTCGCCGCCATCCTCGGCCGCGACCTGCAGGGCAACGGCACCACGTCGGAGCTGATGTCCAAGCTGGAGGGCACCTCGCCCAACCAGGTGTTCACGGTCCAGTGGAAGCACTACAAGCGCTATGGCGCGAGCTACGTCGGCGATGACCTCAACTTCCAGATCAAGCTCTACGAGACCAGCAACGTGGTCGAGTTCGTGTACGGCACCTTCACCCCCGTCTATTACTCGACACCGCCGACGATCCAGGTCGGTCTGCGCGGGGCCTCGAACGCCGACTTCAACAACCGCACGAGCACCGGTGACTGGACGGCATCAGCGCCCGGCGCGGTCAACACGGCCACCATGGTCATGACCGACGTTTACTATCCTCCGTCCGGCCTGACCTGGGACTGGACGCCGCTGCCGCCGTCCCCGCTCTTCGACACCTCGTACAAGACGGCGCCGGCGCAGGGGCTCGTGGGCTTCTCGCTCGCCTACGTCGTCCACATCATCAACACCGGCTCCGGCGACGCCACCGCGGCGACGATGCTCGACCCGATCCCGGCCGGCACGACCTACAACGGCGACGTCACCTGCTCGGCCGGGACCTGCGGCTACGACGGGGCGAACGTCACCTGGGCCGGCACTGTTGCGGTCGGCGCCGAGGTCACGGTCGGCTTCTCCGTCGACACAGACGGCATGGCCTGCGGGAGCATCGTGACGAACGAGGCGACCCTGGACGACCCGGGCCTCTATGGAGGGCCGGTGACCAAGTCGGCCTCGACGACCCTGGTGGGCTCGACGCCCACGCCGCTCGACGGCTTCGAGACCAGCGTTCCGCCCCCGGCATGGACCGAGACCATCGTCCTCGACCCGGGCACCGACCCTGACTGGAGCCAGGTGACCGTCGGCACGTATCCGACGATCAATCCGCACAGCGGCACCTACATGGCCAAGTACAACTCCTACAACCAGAACGGCGGTATCGCCCGGCTGTGGACCGGCGCCCTCGACCTGAGCGGCTACGCCGCGCCGGCGGTCGTGTTCTGGATGTCGCACGACACCGGCTACTCCGGCAACGCCGATCGGCTCCAGGTCCAGGTCTCGACCGACGGGGTCACCTGGGTCGACGCGGGCGCGCCGGTGCTGCGCTACGACGCCGCCTACACGACGGCCGGATGGGGCGAGCACGCCGTGGTGCTGCCCCCGGGCTACAACATCAACGGCGTTTACATCGGCTTCACGGGCATCAGCGCCTACGGCAACAACTTCTACCTGGACGACACTGCCCTCGCCGAGGGCTGGTACCCCTGCCCGTACGTGTCCTTCGGGCCCGACGGCGCCAAGTCCGTCTGCCCCGGCGGCACGGTCACCTACGACCTGACCCTCACCAACATGACGCCGAACGCCGACACCTTCGATATCACCATCGGCAGCAACGTCTGGAACACGGTGCCGTCCTCCTGGAGCGTCGCGCTCGGCGCGGGCGGCTCCGCACCGGTCGTCATGACGGTGGAAGCGCCCTGGGCGACCGGCACCGACACGGCTGAGGTCACCGCCACCGGTCAGACCTTCGGCGGGACCGCCACCGCGACCCTGGTGACGACGAGCGCCAATGGCTTCTGGGAGCAGGTCGCCAGCGAGCCCAACAACGGCCGCATGGACAACGTCAGCGCGGCCTGGGGCGGCTACGCCTGGTCGATCACCGGCTACGGCGCCAACCGCGACGTGCGCTACTACGACCCGGCCACCGACAGCTGGACGGTCGTCGGCACCCCGCCGACCTTCACCGGCAACTACGCCCGCTCGGGCTGCCAGGCCGGCAGCAAGGTCTACATGTACGGCGACACCTCGACCGCCGGCTTCACCGGCCTGTGGTCCTACGACATGGCCACCACGACCTGGGCGCAGGAGACGCCGAGCGGCACCGCCCCGGTGCCGACCGGGATCTGGGCGCCCGCCTGGGCGGCCGACGCCGAGACCGGCTACTGCTACCTGACCGGCGGCGCGACCGCAGCGGGGGCCGGCACGCTGACCACCGTGTACGTCTACGACCCGGCGACCAACGCGTGGCTCGCCCAGCTGCCCGACTTCACGAGCGTGCGCGACTTCCACGCCGCCTGGGTGTTCAGGGACGCCACCGACCGCAAGCTGCTGTGCGTGGCCGGCGGCAACAACGGCGTCGGCATGGACAGCACGCAGTGCTACGACTTCACGGCCGGCGCCTGGGGCGTCGAGAACGCCGACATCGGCCCGCTGCCCGCGACCCTGTGGGCCATGGGCTACGCCCAGAAGGAGCACGAGGGCACGACCCAGATCTGGGTGATCGGCGGCGTGCGCGCGGACCTGCTGACCGCGCAGACCAGCTTCTTCGACGTCGTGGCCGGCGCCTGGGCCGACGATGGCAACCTCGCCGGCGGGGCGGTCTACCGGACCAGCGCCGTCACCCTCGACAACCAGATCTACCACCTCGGCGGCTCGATCGGCAGCTTCAGCTACACCGGCCTCGCCGACCGCCACGTCCAGTGCAGCAGCTCCCCTGCGAACATCATGGTGGATCCGCTGACCATGGCCAGCACCCAGGATCCCAACACGACCACCCAGCAGACGCTGACCATCAACAACACCGGCGGCGCGGACCTGACCTGGACCCTGGGCGAGGAGGCCACCGCCAAGAGCGCCGCAGCGGATGCTGCCGATCCCAAGTCGCTGACCGGCTCGTTCGTGGCCTTCGACCCGTCGGTCGGCGGCGACGCCTGCTACACGCCGGGCGCCGCGGGCACCTTCTGCTTCATCGCCCACTCGTACAGCCCGGACTGGGAGTACGTCTACAACGTGTGGGCGAAGCTCCCGGCCGACTGGACGGTGACCAACGTCTACGTGCAGGGCACGCCGACCTGCGCCCATGGCACCTTCGACACGTTCTCCTGGTCGTTCGAGACCTCGCCCTACGAGGTCAACATCGCCCACTCGCGGTACCAGTACAACTACCCCGACGAGAACTGCATCGCCCACTACTGCTTCGAGGTGACCGCGGGCGCGGGCCCGGCGGATGCGGCGACGTCCTGGTACTGGGACGGCGACGGCTACAACGCCACGCCGCACCACCCGTGCAGCGGCGACCAGTACACCCCTGCCAGCATGTCCGCCGAGCCGTGCGACGAGTGGATCAACCCGCTGGCGACGGTGCCGGTGTGCGGTGGGGGAGATCCCTGCACCAACCTCGCCGACGTGCCGTGGCTGAGCGAGGTCCCGACCGGCGGCACCACTGCTGGCGGCACCTCGACCCCGGTCCAGGTGACCTTCGACTCGACCGGCCTCGGGGCCGGCACCTACAACGCGAACCTGTGCGCCTTCAGCAACGACCCCGACCCGGGCCCCGGCAACGAGACCGACCTGGTGGTGGTGCCCGTGACCCTCACCGTCAACCAGCCGCAGGTCCCGGCGATCGGGCTCACCAAGACGGTGGGCACCGTGGCCGGCGTCTGCGCCACGACCGACAACATCACGGTGGCTGCCGGCACCACGGTCTACTACTGCTACGAGGTGACCAACACCGGCAACGTAACCCTCAACCTGCACGACCTGGCCGACGACCAGATCGGGACGATCGTCAGCGGCCTCAACTACGCGCTGGCGCCCGGGGCCAGCGTCAACACGGTCGACGCCGGACTGAGCATTTCGGCGGTCATCAACATCACCACCACCAACACCGCGACCTGGACCGCGTACAACGCGGGGCCGGTCGACGTGGCGACGGCGACGGACTCGGCCACCGTGACGGTGGCGCTCGATCCCGACGTCGACGTGACGCCGACGAGCATGGCGGCCAGCCTGCTGATCGGGACCACCGAGACGCAGGTGCTGACCATCGCCAACGTCGGCAGCGCGGTGCTCGACTGGAGCCTGGTCGAGGAGCCGGACGTTCTGCTGCCGATGCAGTTCCGGGGCCCGCTGGCCTGGATGGTGGCGGAGCAGAGCGGCGGCGCCGTCCAGATTCCGAACGACGCCATCGTCAGCTCTCTGCCGAGCAGCGGCGAAGTGATGCCGCACAGCGGCCCGCTGGCCGTGCTCTACGACCAGACCGACAACCAAGGCGCCAACAGCGTCACCTCCCAGGACTTCGAGGCAGGATTCGACACCTACGACGATCAGGCGGCGGACGACTTCGTGATCCCGGCCGGAGACGGCTCGTGGACCATCGAGCAGGTCGACGTTGCTGGCGCCTACTTCAATGGCACCGGCCCAGCGCCGGCGGTCAACGTGTTCTTCTACGTGGATGCGGCGGGCCTGCCCGGGACCGAGGTGTACAGCGCGATCGGTGTCGTTCCGACCGATCCAAGCGGCCTCGGGTCCTTCACGATCACCCTGCCCGTGCCGGCGGTACTGCCTTCAGGCGCCTACTGGCTGTCGGTGCAGGCGGTGATGGACTTCGGCGTCGGCGGCCAGTGGGGCTGGACCGAGCGCACGGTGCAGTCCAACAGCGCATCGGCGTGGCGGAACCCGGGCGGGGGCTTTGGCACCAGCTGCACGAACTGGGCCCCGCGCGTCGCGACCTGCGGCGTCGGAACAGACCCAGACTTGATCTTCCGTCTCAACGGGACGATCGGCGGCGGGCCGCAGTTCTGCACGGCGCCGGCGGACGTGCCTTGGCTGAGCGAGTCGCCGACCGCCGGCTCGACTCCAGCGGCTGGGTCGACCCCGGTGGACGTGACCTTCGACGCGACTGCGACCCCGGTCGGCTGGTACTACGCGACGCTCTGCGTGCTGAGCAACGACCCGGACGAGCCGGTCGTGCCGGTGCCGGTCGAGATGGAGGTCGTGATCCCGGTCGAGCTGATGGGCATCTCGATCGAGTGACGAACAACCAGGCGCGGGCTCGCCCGCGCTGTCGGCAACCAAGGCCGCCACCCTCCGGGGTGGCGGCCTTTCTTGCCTCCCAGCCCGCCGGCGACGACGGGGTGGGCTGGCGGCGGGCGGGGCGCGACCTGCCCAGGACGGGGGCCCGCGGCCTTGACGACGGCGTGGAAAACGGGGTAACGTCGCGACGATTCATGTCCAGGGACTCGGCTTTCGCCCGATCGATTTGACTTCGAAGGAGGAAGGCGATGACGATGCGGAGCACACGTTGGCTGGTGCTGGCGGCGGTGGGCCTGTTGGCTCTCGGCGCCGGCGTGAATGTGGCGGCGGAGGGGATGCCTCCGTATCAGGTCATCGAGGTCGCGGACGACCTCGGGGCCGAGGAGCTGGCGGCTGCCGCCGGGGAGAAGGTGGACGAAGGGGCCAAGCCCCAGCTGCCGCCGGCCGCGCCTCCGGCGCCGAAAGGGATGGATTTCTTCAACGAGGCCGAGTCGAACGACACCACGGCCACGGCCAACGCCCTGCCGGGCAGCGAGGCGGTCGTCTACGGGACGATCCCGGCCAACGACGTGGACTACTTCTCGTTCACCGCCAATGCCGGGGACTACGTCTCAGCCGCAACGATGACGTCGTTCTCGGACGGCGGCTCGACCGACACCGAGCTCAGCATCATCGCGAGCGACGGCGTGACGGTGCTCCAGTTCGACGATGACAAGGGTTCGTTTTCATCGCTGTCGTCGGTCGTCTCTGGCGTGGTCATCCCGGCCGCCGGCACCTACTACGTCTTCGTCGACGGCAGCAGCACCACCTCGGCGATCAGCCCGTACCACCTGCACCTCCGGGTTCTGAGCGGCACGCCGACCGCGGAGGTCGAGCCCAACAACGACACCGCCACCGCCAACCCGCTGCCCGCCTCCGGCTGGACGAGCGGCAACGTCTCCGCCACCACGGATCCCGACTTCTTCTCGTTCGACCTGAACGCGGGCGACTCGGTCTTCCTCGCGCTCGACATGGACCCGAACCGCGATCCCGCCAACACCAACTGGAACGGCCGCCTCGGGATCGGGCTGTTCGGTGACGCTGACAACATGATCCTGGTCGCCAACGACAGCAGCACGGTCAAGCCTCACGCCGAGGCCTTCTTCTACACCGTCAAGGAGGCCGGCACCTACTACGCCTACGTCGACAGCACCTCGGCGACCGGCCTCGGCGACAACGCGCGCTACCACCTGAGCGTGCGGGTGATCCCGAGGCGGGTGCAGACCGACTGCACGATCATCGCCAGCACCGACGTGCCGGTGACCATCGGACCGGAGACCGGCACCGTCACCTCTATCGTCACGGTGCCGGGCACGATCACGAGCTCGATCAACGATCTCAAGGTCGTCCTCGACCTCACCCACGCCTTGATGGCGGACCTCGAGCTGACCCTGACCTCGCCCGATGCGACCGCGGTGCCTCTGTTCACCGACGTCGGCCCGACAGCCACGGGCGGCCAGGTGCTGATGGACCTCGTGCTCGACGAGAACGCCGCTCTGCCCATCGGGACGTTCACCGTCGTCAAGGGGATGGTCAACCAGCCCGAGCAGCCGGGACGGCTGTCGAGCTTCAACGGCGAGCCGGCCGGCGGCGTGTGGACGCTGTCGATCACCGACGACCTCACCAACACCAGCGGCGGCACGCTCAACGGCTGGAGCCTCGAGGTCTGCGGCCCGCAGCCCGAGCCCTACGCCGTCCAGCTCAGCAAGACGGTCGGCCTCGAGGCGGGCGTCTGCGCCACCACCGACTCGGTCGTGGTGCCGCCGGGCGGTTACCAGGTCTACTACTGCTACACCGTGCGCAACACCGGGCTCAACACCGTGAACACCCACGACCTCGTGGACAGCGAGCTCGGCACGCTGTTCACAGGCTTCGCCCAGACCCTGGCCCCGGGTGACACCTACACCTACATCGAGCCGGCGATCGTCAGCGCCACGGTCACCAACACCGGGACCTGGACCGCCGGCGACGGGGTCGGCACCGCCTCGGCGAGCGACACTGCGACGGTGACCGTCCCGCAGCTCTGCCCGGCAGGGTTCGAGGACGTGACCGTCGACTTCACCTTCTTCGAGAACCCCTTCCCGCCTGCCGGGTGGACCGTCACCAACACCAGCGTGGGCTGCGACCCGCCCGGCGTGCCGGAGTGGACGAACACGAACCCCGATGGCCGGGCCAACATGACCGGCGGCGTCGGCCTGTTCGCGATCGCCGACAGTGACACCTGCGGCTCGGGCAGCACCCTCGACACGATCATGACCACCGGCATGCTGGACTTCACCGGCCTGACCGACCCGGCGGTCTCCTTCTGGATGGACTACAACGACATCAGCACCGGCGGCGACATGGGCGAGCTCGATGTCAGCACCGACGGCGGCGCGACCTGGACCAACCTGGTCAACTGGGACGCCGACTTCCGCGGACCGCTGCAGATCGTCCAGCCCTTGCTGGGCGCCGGCGAGAACGACGTGATGGTGCGCTGGCACTACATCCAGGGCACCTACGACTGGTGGTGGGAGGTCGACGACGTCATGATCACCGCCTGCCAGCCGGCGGGTGTCCCGTCGATCGCGCTCGCCAAGACCGTGGGCACCGTGGCCGGCGTCTGCGCCACCACCGACAGCATCACGGTTGCGGCCGGGACCACGGTCTACTATTGCTACGAGGTGACCAACACCGGCGGCGTGACCCTCAACCTGCACGACCTGGCCGACGACCAGCTCGGGACGATCGTCACCGGCCTCAGCTACGCGCTGGCGCCCGGGGCGAGCGTCAACACGGTCGACGCCGGCCTGAGCGTTTCCGCGGTGATCAACGAGACGACGACCAACACGGCCACCTGGACGGCCTACAACGTCGGGCCGACCGACCTGGTGACCGCTACGGACGCCGCCACGGTCACGGTCGCGGCGCCGCCGGACATCGACGTGTCGCCGACCAGCCTGGCCGCCACGCAGGACCCGAACACCACGACGCAGCAGGTGCTGACCATCGCCAACGTCGGCGGCAGCGACCTGGTCTGGGAGCTGTTCGAGGAGCCGGCGGAGGTCGTGGGGAACTCGACCTACATCTCCCAGGACATCGCAACCGAGCCCGTCGACCCGGCCCAGGCCCTGGCGGCGGAGCTGAGCGGCGGCGAGGACGCGCCGCCGCAGGCGGCAGTGCCCAGAGACGCGGCCGCCGCGGCGCGCGCGAAGCGCCTGCTCCTGACCCAGGGGCTGCTGCTGATCCCCGACTCGACGAACGACCGGGTGATGGCCTTCGACGCGACCACCGGCGACCTGGTGGACGCGGACTTCATCCCGACCGATGCGGCCCACCTGTCCACACCCAAGAGCGCCATCCTGAGCGCCGACGGAACCAGCGTGCTGGTGTCGGACCAGGTCGACGACGTGGTCCAGGAGTACGACCTGGACGGCAACTACATCGGTGTGTTCGCGCCGGCCGGCGGCCCCAACACGGCCATCTTGGACAACATCCTGGGCATCGACCTGCTGCCCAACGGCAACCTGCTCGTCCCGGTCACCGGCGGGGCCAACTCGGACGCGGTCGCCGAGTTCGACGCCAGCGGCAACTACCTCGGCAACTTCATCGCGAACGCTGCCGGCGGCCTGGGCGGGCCCTTCGACGTCTGGCCGCTTGGGACCGACTGGATCGTGCCCTCGATCGACACCGACGATGTCCGTCGCTTCGACTCCGCCGGCGCGCCGCTGGGCGTGTTCGCGTCGGCGGTGTCCTTCGGCGAGCAGGTCAACGGTGCCGCCAACGGCAACGTCCTGGTCGCCAACTTCAGCACTCCCAACACCGGCGTGATCGAGTACACGCCGGCGGGCGCGCTGGTCGCCGTCTACAACGTGATCACCGGCAACCGGGGCGTCTACGAGCTGCCCGACGGCACCATCCTGACCACGAACGGCAGCGGCGTCCATGTGATCGATCGGGCGAACAACCTGATCGCAACCAAGTTCAGCGGCTCCGGGGCCCAGTACATCGAGCACCTTGCGCCGCAGGCCAACTGCACCAACCTGGCCGACGTGCCGTGGTTGAGCGAGAACCCGACCGCCGGCACCACGGTGGCCGGCGCCTCGACCCCGGTCCAGGTGACCTTCGACTCCACCGGCCTTGCCGGCGGCACCTACAACGCGAACCTGTGTGCGACCAGCAACGACCCGGACGAGCCGCTCGTCCAGGTGCCGGTGACCCTCGAGGTGATTCCCCCGCAGGCGCCGGCGATCGAGCTGGCCAAGACAGTCGGCACCGAGGCCGGGGTGTGCGCCACGACCGACGCCATCACGGTCCCGGCCGGGACCACGGTTTACTACTGTTACGAGGTGACGAACACCGGCAACGTGGAGCTGACGACTCACGACCTTGCCGACGATCAGGTCGGGACGATCTTCAGCGGGCTGAGCTACGCTCTGGCGCCCGGCGCCAGCGCGAACACGGTGGCGCTCGGGGTGACGGTCTCGGCGGTGATCAACACGACGACGACCAACACCGCCACCTGGACGGCCTACGTGGTCGGTGGCCCGTCGGCCCAGGCGACGGACTCGGCGACGGTGACGGTCGAGCTGCTGCCCGAGATCGACGTGACGCCGACGAGCATGTCGGCGAGCCTGCTGGTCGGGACGACGGAGACCCAGGTGCTGACCGTCGCCAACCTGGGGACCGCGGTGCTCGACTGGACGATCGGCGAGGCGGCTGCGGCCAAGGCGGATGGCCTGCCGCAGATGCCTGAGCCGGCAGCGGCGGGTGACGCTTCGGTGGCGCAGGAGCTGGTCGGGGCCGAGGTCCCATATGCGGCTCCAGAGGCGATTGCCAAGGGTGGGACGTGGGCGCCGCCGGAGGTGGTGCTCTATGACAACGGGCCGCTGGTCACCCATCCCGGAGGGGGCGCTGGCGGAATGGACGCGAGCGCGCTGCAGACGGCTCTGGGGATGAACACGTACGGCGCCGGGGCTCAGCAGTCGGCGGGGAACCGGGTGGCGGAAGACGTGGTCGTGCCTGGACAGTGGTACGTGGACACGATCACGTTCTTCGCGTACCAGACGGGATCGGGGACGACGTCGACGATCACCGGGCTGAACCTGCAAATCTGGGACGGACCACCGAACGCTGGCGGTACCGTGATCTGGGGCAACACGACGACCAACATCATGGCGAGCACTGCGTTCTCGAACATCTACCGGGTGCTGGACACGGCGCTGACGAATGCGGACCGGCCGATCATGGCGGTGGTGGGGACGGTGGGGACGATGCTGCCGGCTGGGACGTACTGGCTGGACTGGCAGTTCAACGGGACGCTGAGCTCCGGGCCGTGGCAGCCGCCGATCTCGATTCTGGGCCAGACGACGACCGGGAACGCGATGCAGTACACGAGCACCGGGTGGGCGAACCTGACGGACACCGGGACGCTGACCCCACAGGGCCTGCCGTTCATCATCGACGGGACGGCCTCGGCGTGTCAGGCGCCGTCGGACATTGCGTGGCTGAGCGAGAGCCCGACGGCGGGCACGACGGCGGCCGGGGGGACGAGCCCGGTGGACGTGACGTTCGACGCGACGGTGGTTGGGGTTGGGACGTACGAGGCGCTGCTGTGCGTGTTCAGCAACGATCCCAACGAGCCGATCGTGGAGGTGCCGGTGACGATGGAGGTCGTCATTCCGGTCGAGCTGATGGGCATCTCGATCGAGTAGAAGACCTGACCGCGCGGGCCGACCCGCGCTGACAGCAACCAGCCGCCACCCTCCGGGGTGGCGGCTTTTTCGTGGCTGGTTCCCAGTCTCAGCGGATGGGCCGGGCCCTGCCGCATGCGGTGTGGCAGCGCGCGCGATCGCTGCTACAATCCTCGCCGGGTATCGCTCACACAGGGTCACCGACGACGAGAGGGGCTCGCAGCCGGCGGCCCGAAACCGGGCGCGGGCCGAGCCCGCACCAAGTCGTCGGAGGTGGGTATGTGTCGTCCGATGCGTCTCCTGCCGGCATTCGTCGTGTGCTCTCTGCTCCTGGCGTCGATCGGCGCCGCCCAGTGGTCTGGGGATCCTGCGGCGAACCTGCTGATCGCCGACCGGTCCGGACCACAGGTCCAGGCAAAGATCGTCGCCATTCCCGGCGGCGGCTTCTACGTGAGCTGGTTCGACAACGCGAACGGCGGCTACGATGTCTACCTGCAGCGGCTCGACGTCGCCGGCGTCGAGCAGTGGTCCCATAACGGCGTGCTGGTGGCCGACCGCAACTACGGCTGGACGATGGACTACGGACTGGGCGTCGACACCGCCGGGTGTGCGCTCCTCGCCTTCAACGACGATCGCAGCGGCGGCGAAGAGGTCACCGTCGCCAGGATCGATCCGGACGGCAACCTGGTCTGGGGAACGGACGGCGTCCAAGTGGGCTCCGGCGAGGTCTACCAACCGCAGGTGGCGGGGACGAGCGACGGCAGCTCGGTGGTCGCATGGACGGAAGGCCTCGCACTGAAAGTGCAGAAGCTCGATCCCAACGGGGCGCCGCAGTGGGGCCCCGGGGTGACCATCTCGCCGACCTCGGGGATGTTCTTCGTGGCCGACGTGAAGGGGTCCGACGCGGGCAATGCGATCGTGTCCTGGGTGCACGGGGGCTACCCGAACCCGCCCCACCTGTGGGCGCAGAAGCTGGCGGCGGCCGACGGCGCGCTGCTGTGGGGCGCCGGTGGCGTCGCTGTCTGCGACGGGGATTCTCTGCAAATGGGCAACTTCCCGCCCTTCGTGAGCGACGGCGCGGGTGGGGCGGTATTTTCCTGGTACATCAACTCCGCTCCGGGGGACTACTTCCTGCAGTGCCGCGTACAGCGCGTGCTCGCCAACGGCAGCGAGGCCTTCGCGCACAATGGCGTGAACGTCTCGACCTTCCCCACCCGGCAGCGGGTCGGGCCGAGCGCCGCCTTCCTGCCCGACACCGACGAGGTGGTGGTGTTCTGGGCCGAGACCGACTACCTCCAGGACCAGTACGGCCTCTACGGCCAGAAGCTCGACGCGTCGGGTGCGCGCCAGTGGACCGACAGCGGCGTCGAGCTGGTCCCGCTGAGCGGCAATTTGATCTCCAGCGTGACGACCCTGCCCTTCGCCGACGGCGCCATGGTGGCCTGGGTGGACAGCGTGGCCTACTTGACCAACGAGCCGCTCCGCGGCACCCGCGTCGACGGCAACGGCGACTTCGTGTGGGCAACCCCGATCGTCGACCTGTCGACCGTGGCGACGCCGAAGTCGGACGTCGTTGGCGCGCTCAGCACAGCCGGCTACGGCGCCTTCGCGTGGACCGACGGCGACGAGGTCTCTACCTCTGACATCCCGGCCCAGAACTTGAACGGCGACGGCAGCCTCGGCAGCTCCGCGCTCTTCATCGACGGCTTCGAGTCGGGCGACACGACAGCCTGGTCGGTGACGGTGCCGTAGGAGGTGGCAAGCTAGGGCAGCAGGAAGACGTGGGCCGCTCCGGCATCGGGGCGGCCTTCGACGTCGGCCAGGCGCGCACCGATGACCGCGGTGTGACCGAACATCGCGACCTCGCCGAGCAGGTCCGAACGCGCCGCGTCGTCGGCCATCACCAGACCGGACGGGGTCCACGACCCGCCCGAACGGTCGAACAGGTAGGCGCAGCCGGCCTGCCAGACGCTTCCCGAGCTGTACCACGGCGATCCGACCAGCAGGTTGCGGCCGGCGACCGCGACCGACCAGCCGAACTGCTGCCAGGGCGTGGCCTCGAATGGGACGAGCTTCTGGGACTCGACCCACTCGCCGTCGATCCGGGTGAAGACGTAGGCCGACCCCGAGCTCTCATTGACGGCATCGTCGTCGTAGGGCGCGCCGACCACGATCAGGTCGCCGGCAATCGCTACCGAGGAGCCGAAGTGGTCGCCGTTGGCGGGGTCGCCGGCTGCGAGCTCCTGCTCGAGCCCCCACTCATCGCCGTTGCGCACGAAGACCGACGCCCCTCCCGCCGTGATCTGCAATGAGGAAGACCACCGCCACTCGGCCCCGACCACCAGCCGATCGCCGTCGAGAGCGAGGCTGTGGCCGAAGTTGCCGCCCTGCCCCGGCAGCGCCCGGATGATCCTCGGCTCCGGCCACGAGCCATCGCCGCGCTCGTAGACGTACACGGTGTCGGTGGCCCAGGTGCCGACCGCGAGGGTGTCCCCGTCGAGCGCCAGGCTGTGACCGAAGTGCGCTTCGTCGAGGGGGTCGGGGGCCGTGAGCTTCTCCTCCAGTGCCCAGGTCCGGCCGGAGCGGACGAAAACGTAGACCGAGCCGGCGTTCGAGATGGCGCCGTGGTCGTCGTGCTCGGCGCCAACGGCGATCAGGTCGCCGCTGACCGCGACCGCGCGGCCGAAGCCGTCGCCCTGCTCGCGGTCGAACGCGAGCAGCCGCTGGCGGGGGCGCCAGCGACCGCCGCCGCCCACGAAGACCTGGGCGAACCCTTCGCGGTACAGCGCCGGATCGCCGATGACGTCGCCGGGCGCGCCGACCACGATGACGCCGGGCGCGACGGCCACCGAGCGGCCGAGCTCGTCGCCCGCGGCGGGAACCTGCGCCACCAGCCGCGCGACCTCGGTCGGCGCGGCCAGGACCGAACGCCGGCCCCGGGCCCGGCGCCAGTCGGGTGCGTCGGCGGCGAGCATGGCGGACGTCGCGGCCGAAGCTGCGACAACGAACAAGGCGATTCTGACGCCTCGAGAGGGCACCCCCGACCTCCCTCGAAGGCGCACTCGCGCCGCTCGGCACGTCGCGTGCGGGCGCGGGAGCGCCTCCTTCTCCCCCGCAGGATTGTAGGGGCTCCCGTGCCGCAACGACGCGCATGAGATGCGGTAGCAGTTGCTTGCCGGCGCGGTCCGGCGGGACGGGCTGGATGAGCGTTCCGGGCGTCGTCGGCTCGGCTGCAGCCGGGCCAGGGGCTATCTCTGCTTCCTCGCCGACGGCTGGGGCATCGCCCGCCAGAAGCGAAGGCCGGCGAGCCGGACCGCGCCGCGGTGGTAGCCGTCCGGAAACAAGCGCTGGAGATCGCTGAGCTCCAGGCCGTTGTCCTCGCAGGTTGCGTAGAGGGTCGGCACGACGCCATCTCGAGCGTGGGCCGCGCGCAGGTAGTCGATGATCCGCCAATGATCGGCGGTCAGCCCGCCGGGCATCTCGAGCGCGGCGGCGGTGGCCTCGGCGAAGCCGCGGTCCCAGTCGGCAGGGTCGAGGAGGAAACCCAGGGTGTCGGTCCGGTAGCCCTGAAGGGGGTGGCCGCCGTCAGGCGGCCGCTCGGCGGCGACCGGCGGCTTGCCCTCGACCCAGTGCTGGCTCTGCGCGGTCCAGTAGGCGACGCCGGCGAGACGGCAGGCGCCGCGGTGGTAGCCCGCCGGGAACAGGCGCTTGAGGTCCTTGAGCCGCATCTTGAAGTTCATGCAGGTCACGTAGACCAGGGGGACCCTGCCGCGTTCCTCGAAGGTGTCGCGGATGAAGCGGATCACCGTCCAGTGCTCGTCGGTCAGGCCGCCCTTGATGCCGGCCGACCGGGCGTAGGTCCTGGCGAAGCCCTCGTCCCAGTCACCGGGGGAGATCAGGAAGCCGTTGTCGTCGATCCGATACTCCTGGCCGTCCGGCTTCCGGGTCATCTCGTGCCCCCCCCGGCCGCGCCTCGTCGCGCGGCCACCGAGCGCTTCGTCTGCGCCGAGTGAACTCCGGGCGGTGCGCTGTCGGCCGTGCGCCCGTCGTCATGACAGGTGTCGCAGGTCGGCGAGGCGTCGTAGCGGTGGTCCACGTGGCACGCGTCGCAGTCGATGTCGGCGTGGACGTCGTCGAGCACCAGCCCGGTCACGTGGTGCTTGAAGTTCTCCGGGGTCCACTTGGCATGGCACGAGCTGCACATGCTGTTGATGCGGCCCATCCGCTTGGCCTTGGGGTGGCATGCCCAGCAGTCCAGCTGCTGGTGGTAGCCGGTGAGCGGGAAGCCGGTCCGGTTGTGGGTGAAGCCGGGGCGCTCCTTGGTGTCGTGGCACTTGGCGCAGGGGTCCTTGGCGTGGCACCCGTTGCACATCTCGTGGACCTCTTCCTGGGTCCGTGCGCGCTGCCGGCCCACCGTGATGTCGTGGCAGTCGGCGCAGCTCTCCTTGATGTGGCAGTCGGTGCACTGGAAGCCGAAGAGCTCGACGTGCTCCTTGTGCTGGAAGGTCACGATGGGCCCCGCCTGGTAGGGCGTCGTGAAGACCCTGGTCGTCGGCACCGCGATCTCCGGGTGGACCGCCCCGACGATGTCGGTCGGATCGGCCGCCGCGGTCGCCAGCTCGGCCTGCCGGCTCGGGGCGTGGCACACGACGCACTTGGTGTCGTGGCTCCACTCGCGATGGCAGGCCAGGCACTGGCGGTGGTAGGCGCCCTTGAGGTTCGGCTTGCTGAGGTCGGCGGCGCTGCCGTTCGGCTCGTGGCAGTCGCTGCACGGCGGGATCAACCCCGGCGGGCTGAAGTGGTGGCAGGTCGCGCAGTCGAGGCCCATCTCGGCCATGCCGGCGTGGGCCTTGTGGTTGAACTCGACCGGCAGATAGAGGTCAGCGATCTGGTCGAGCTGGACCACGCCGGGAGCCTCCCGCAGCTGGTGCTTCGACGTCATGTGCACCATCTGCGTTCGCGGGCAGGACTTCAGGCACGTTTCGCGGGCGGTGGGCACGCCACAGGTGTGGCACTCGCTGCAGTCCGCGGGCATCGCCTGGCTGCCGGCGGTCTGCGGGCTTGCCGACCCGGGCAGCAGCGCCACGAGCAGCAGAGCGAAGCTGACGATCCAGGGGCGGGCTGAGCTCATCGGGTTGCTCCCTCCGGCTCCGACGCCGGTGCCGTCGCCGCGACCTCGCGATGGTCCTCCAGAGGCGGTGCGGCGATGACCGGGAAGATCATCACCAAGGCCCGGTAGACCAGCACCAGGGTGGCGATCAGTCCCACGGTGACGACGATCTCGAACGGGCTCGGGAAGTAGCCCTTCTCCGGGTAGAGCGGCTGGTACGCGACGAGAAAGACGTTGATCCGGTTGAGCGCGACACCGAAGATCACGAGGCTGGAGGCGATGAACAGGCCGGTGAGCGACCGGCGCACCTTGGTCACCAGCAGCAGGACCATCGGCGCGATGACGCCGAGCCCGATCTCGATGAGGAACATCACGGACTGCAGCGATCCCTCGAAGACGTAGCCGACCGCATCGCGCTCCACGAGGTCGGCGACCTTGAGTGCCAGGTAGGCGGCGAGGATGATCGGGGTGTACAGGGCGATCTCGGACAGCAGCTTCCGTTCAGGTTGAAGCTTGAACGAGCGGCTCGCGAGGATCGACTCGAAGATCACCATCGGGAAGCCGACCGCGATCGCCGACATCAGGAACAGCAGGGGCGAGACCGGGGTGTACCAGAGCGGGTGCATCTTGGTGGGCGCGATCACCATGAGGGTGCCGAGCGACGACTGATGCAGGCACGACAGCACGACGCCGGCGATGATGAACAGCGAGATGAACCGGCCCAGGAAGCGGTGGCAGACCACCAGCCAGGAGTTGACGACGCGGTTCAGCAGCCGCAGCGGGCCCGGCAGGTTGACCCGCCCCATGAACCGCTCGGCAACGATCGGCAGGAACTCGATGTAGAGCACCGAGAGGTAGATCATGACGCAGATGCCGACCTCGAACAGGACCGAGTCGCCCTGCCACATGCTGGGCAGCATCGGGTGCCACACGTTGTAGTAGCGGCCGAGGTCGGCAAGCAGGCCGATCACGACGAAGGTGTAGCCGAGCATGGCGGTGAGCAGCGCCGGCCTGACGATCGCGTGGTACCGCTCCTTGTGGAAGATGTCGGCGAGGGCGGCGGTCGTGAATCCGCCGGCGGCGAGGGCCACCCCGGAGGCGACGTCGATCGCGATCCAGATGCCCCACGGCCACTGGTTGTCGAGGTTGGTGGCGGCCTCGAGGCCGAACAGCAGGCGATAGAGGTAGGCGGCGCCTCCCACCAGCGCGAGCGCCACCAGGACGAGCGTGCCCCGCGTCAGGTAGGGGGTCTTGACGGGGTGCGGATGGTGGTGCTCAGCCACTGGTGCTCTCCTCAGACCCTTCCTCGCCGCGCATCGCGTGCATGATCAGACCGAGGAAGCCATAGAGCGCCAGCGGCGGCACGAACGACTTGAAGATCGCGTGCTGGATCCGCTCGGTATGGTGGGGGATCGGGTCGTTGTCCAGCACCGGCAGCCCGGTGTGCCAGAACTCGACCGGCGTCAGGTACAGCCAGCAGGTGCCACCGCCCTCGAACTCGCCGTAGACGTAGGGGTGGTAGCGCCCCGGGTTGCCCTGGATCCGAGTGTGAGCGGCGTCGAGCAGCGACTGCCGGGTGCCGAAGGTGAGGGCCTCGTTGGGGCAGATCGCGACGCAGGCGGGCGCACGCCCCTCCTCGAGGCGGGAGTCGCAGAACGTGCACTTGCGGACCCGCGGCTGCACCGCCTTGTGGTACTCGTAGGCGGGGATCTGGAACGGGCAGGCGACCATGCAGTACCGGCAGCCGATGCACTTCCACTCGTCGTACCTCACCGGGCCGGCGTCGGTCTTGACCAGTGCCCCGACCAGGCACGCCGACGCGCAAGCCGGGTCGACGCAGTGCATGCACTGCAGCTTGACGGTCCACGAGCGATCGGGGACGGACGGGCTGCGGAAGCGGTTGACCACCGTGTAGACGTCGTGGTCGGGCCGCCGCGGCGTGTCGACCACCTTGAGGTCGTCGAAGCTCGAGGCCGGAACGTCCGCCAGCCCATGTTGGACATTGCACGCCCACTCGCACTTGCGGCAGCCGATGCAGGCGACCGTGTCCACCAGCACCGCCCACGACTTGGCCGCGTCCGGGCTGGAGGCCGATTCGGCGTCGGCGGGTCGAGCGCCGGCCGCCAGGGCCGCGCAGCCGGCCCCCGCCAGCCGGAGAACCTGTCTGCGATCAAGAGTCATGAACCCCCCTCACGAGCATCGCCGGGCAGTGTAGCGACAGACCCGGTGCACCGCAAATCGTTCCTGATCGTGCAAGCGCCGTACCACCGGCGAGGCGGATCCCGGGTTCGAAAGCAAACCTTTTCCTTGGAGTGACATACGCCGAAGCGCCAGGGGCCGGTTGACGCTCGGGGGTGGGACAGAATGTTCCAGGGCTCCTGTCAGCCCGCGGTTGTCGAACGCAAGTTGCTTCCTATCAAGGAGATCGACTGTCGACCCCGACTGAGACAGGATGTCCCAAGACGGCCTGACACGCCGGACCGCCCGTGCTGCGAGCGGCGCGTCGCTCAGGCCTGCCTCTCCTCGAGGTCGTCGATCAGCGGCTGCCACGCGCCGTCCTCGCGAATGGACGGATCGCGGGCCAGCACGTGCCCGCAGCTCGGACAGGTCGTGGACGCGGCCGGCTCGTGCGACGGCCGCTCCCACTCCTCGTAGCACTCACCGCATTTCGGGCAGGAGACCTCGATCTTCTGGATCGCCCAGCTCATGAGTCCTCCTCTCCGGGCCCCGGCAGAGGCCGTATCGCCACCTCCAATGTAGGTCATTCGGGCGGAAAACGCCCGTTTTGTGGGGCAGCCATCCTGGCTTCCTTGTGTTTGCGACCGACCGCTGTCATCATCCCGCGCATGTCGCGCCCGTCGCGCAAGGAGAAATCATGAGAGCTCTCGTGGGGATCGATCGCCGTTTCCGTGGCCGACTGCTCATGGCAGTTGGCGTCATGTTGCTGGTGCCCGTCCTTGCCGGTGCGGACGAGGGCGCGCCGAAGGTCGTCAAAGGCGAGCCGCCTGCCGACGTCTGCGCGATGCTGGACGACGTCGAGCTGCGCAGCCGGATGGACGGGCTCCTGTTCAAACTGACCGTGCTGTGCGGCCGAACGGACCTGCTCGGCCAGGTGCCCCCTGAGCCGGCGGCCGAGGTCGGGCCGGCGGAGCCGGACGCAGGGGGCGTCGACATCCCGGTCAACGACCCGGCCGGCGACGCTGGCCAGACCTCGCACACCCAGAGCGAGACCTCGATGGCGCGCAACGAGGTCACCGGCACGATTTGCGCCGGTTACAACGACTCCTACAACTACTCGGTCAACGGCGTCACCGGCTTCTCCCGTTCCGTTGACGGCGGCGCGACCTTCACCGACCGCGGCGGGCTGGATGCCAACAGTTTCGGTGACCCGAGCCTGGTCTGGCGCAAGAGCGACGGCCACTTCTACTTCGCCACTCTCCACACCAGCGGTCTGGGCATCTACCGTTCGACCGACGACTGCACAACCTTCTCCTTCCTGGGAGTGATCTCCAACGGGGGCTGGTCTGACGACAAGGAGCTGATCGCGGTCGACAACAACCCGGCGAGCCCCTACTACGGCCGGCTGTACTGTGTATGGACCGACTTCGGCGCCGGCCAGGTGATTCGCTCCACCTACTCCGACAACGGCACGACGTGGTCGTCGCCAGTCACCATCAGCACCGGCACCACGCCCCAGGGAGCGTGGCCGGTGATCGCGCCCAACGGCGACGTCTTCGTGTCGTGGGCGCGCGGGGTGGAATCGCCGTCGCTCACCATCGACATCACGCGCTCCGCGAACGGCGGCGTCAGCTACACCATGGCGACCTCGCCGGCCGCCGGCAAGACCACGCCGAGGGATGCATCGGGGACCGGCAGCTGCGGTCGCTACGCGCTGAAGGGCGGAATCCGCTACCTGCCATCGCCGCAGATCGCGGTCGGGCCGGACGGCGTGCTCCACGCGGTCTACAGCTATGACCCGGACGGCTACAACACGGGCGACGTGATCGACGCCTTCTACCGCCGCTCGACCGACAGCGGGGCGACCTGGGGCCCCGAGGTGCGGCTCAACACCGACGCGACCACCCGCGACCAGTTCTTCCCGACCCTCTCGGTCGGCGCCGGCAACATCGTCTCCACCACCTGGTACGACCGCCGCGAGGACGCCAACAACACCCTGTTCAAGTACTACCAGCGCTTCTCGTTCGACGGCGGCATCACCTGGGAGCCGGACGAGCCGGTGTCCGACGTGGCCTCGCCGGTCTACCTCGATCCCAACCTGGCCACCTGCTACCACGGCGACTACGACACCCACCTCCAGACCGGGACCCACGCGGTCGCGCAGTGGTCGGACGATCGCTACGTCCAGAGCGGACACAACGACCCCGACGTGTTCGCGGACCTGCTGCCGATCAGCACCGACTTCCTGCTCCTGCCGCAGGAGACGTCGCTGGCGGTGTGTGCACCCGACAGCGCGGTCGTCACCATCGACGTGCCGCAGTTCTCCGGCTTCTCCGAGCCGGTGACGCTCGCCACCGGAACCCTGCCGCCCGGCCTCGCCGCCGGCTTCGTCCCGAACCCGGTCACGCCGCCCGGGTCGAGCGACCTGACCCTGAGCGGCACCGGCGGCGTCGCGGCCGGCAGCTACGAGATCACGGTGACCGGGACCTCGAGCCCGGGCGGCGTCGTCCACGACGCCAGCATCACCCTCGGCGTGTTCAACGCCCCCGCGGGCACGGTCGACCTCGTCGCCCCGGCCAACGGCGCCCTCAACCAGGCGCTGCGGCCTGCCTTCGCGTGGTCGGCGGCCACCCAGGGGTCCAGCTACACCCTCGAGGTTGACGACGACCCGGCGTTCGGCAGCCCGGCCCTCGTCGAGCCCGGAATCACCGAGACCACCTTCACCCCGAGCAGCGATCTGGCGTCCAACACCACCTACTACTGGCGGGTCACCGCGCTCAACGTCTGCGGCGCCGGGTCGACCTCGCTGGTCTTCTCGTTCACCACCGAGGCGCTGCCCGGCGACTGCGGGATCGGCACGATTCCGCTGGTCACCTTCACTGAGGACTTCGAGGAGCCCGGCGCGCCGGGATGGACCCACAGCGGCACCGGCGACACCTGGACCCTGTCCGGGGCGCGGGTGCACGGCGGCGCCTTCGCGTACCACGCCGACGGCGTCGGAACCACCACGGATCAGCGGCTGGTTTCGCCCGAGCTGGTGCTTCCCACCGAGATCCCGGTGACCATGCAGTTCTGGAACTGGCAGTCGATGGAGCCTTCCGGCGGCGGCTGCTACGACGGCGGCATCCTCGAGATCTCCACCGACAATGGCGCCACCTGGACCTACCTGCCGACGACCGTGATGCAGACCGATCCCTACGATGGTCCGGTGTCCGGGCTGGGTGGCCTCGAGGGCTGGTGCGGCGACCCGCAGGACTGGCTGCGCTCGGTGGTCGACCTCGATGCCTACGCCGGCCAGACGGTCCGCTTCCGCTTCCGCCTGGGCACCGACGTGTCGGTGAGCCGCGAGGGCTGGTACGTCGACGACGTGGTCGTCCAGTCGTGCGTGCCGGCGTTCCCGGACTTCTACCTCGGCACGACGCCCGGCAGCTCCACGATCTGCGCCGGTGACAGTGCCGACTACACCGTCAACGTCGGCGCATACAGCGGTTTCTCGAACCCGGTCACTCTCGCGGCGAGCGGCAACCCGGCCGGCACGACGGCCGGCTTCTCCCCGAATCCGGTGACGCCCCCTGGCTCGAGCCTGCTGACCATCGGCAACACCGGTGGCGTCGCCGGCGGCAGCTACGGCATCACCATCAGCGGCACCGCCGACGGCAGCGCAGGTCACTCGACCGGGGTCACGCTCAACGTGGTCGTGCCGGTCGCGCCGCCGGCCCTGACCGCGCCGGCCAACGGAGCGATCGACCAGCCGCTGCGGCCGGTCTTCCAGTGGACCGCGGCGGCGGGCGCCTCGAGCTACGCGCTGGAGGTCGACGACGACCCGGCGTTCGGCAGCCCGGCGGTCGCCGTGACTGGCTTTGCCGGGACGACCTACACGGCGACGACCGATCTCGACGAGGGCACCACCTACCACTGGCGGGTGAGGTCGGAGAACCTGTGCGGGCCCGGCGCCGCCTCGACGGTGTACTCGTTCACGACCTTGAGCCTGATGCCGTTCGCGGACGGCTTCGAGTCCGGCGACACCAGCGGTTGGTCGACGACCGTGCCTTGAGGAGGATCCAGGGGATAGGATCTGGGGGATAGCCCCGACCCACGCCGCAACCGAGGCCGCCCCGGGAAACCGGGGCGGTCTTCCTTTCCCAATTCGGGAACGGGAACGGGGACGGGAACGGAAGCGGAATCGGAGACGGGCACGGGTGGATGGACGTGTTGCCCTGGATCCTAGCCCCCAGATCTTAGATCCT
>ERZ1649853.96-NODE-96-length-36460-cov-7.571268_pt1 | contig 36460 bp, 32 predicted proteins | sample MGYA00575353_ERZ1649853 | MGnify/ENA primary metagenome ERZ1649853 (study PRJEB40853, sample SAMN11349654) | freshwater sediment metagenome | isolation source: river sediment | host: Sediment | place: India: Okhla Barrage, New Delhi | collected 2017-02-21 ...
GTGTCATATTCCTTGTTTGAAAACCCGGTCAGGTTAACCCCGCCGTATTTGGTCCCCACCCAACTGTTTCGGTCTGAAGGGATCTCACTGGTGGCATACAAAAAGCAGGGCGGTTGCCGCCCGGTGGACCAGGCCAGTTCCGCTAGGTCAAACGCGCGCCCGAAGACGGTTCCCTCCGGACCGGAGGCGAACATGCTCAGCGCATCCAGGTTGGTGACAGTGACTTCCACGCCGCATTCAGCGAGTGACGCCACGACGATATCGGATACATTCTTGTGTAATTCACTCTGGGTAACGTTATAAGTTACCGAGAATTTGGTGCCGTTGACAATCCCATCGATCCCCTGCGCGATCCTGGGGGTCGCGGGGTCGTTGTCATCATCAATCCAGCCCACTTGCTCGAGCAAAGATATCCCTTGAGCACTATCATGAGGAAGGGCGGTCAATCCTTCAACTCTGTATGGGTGGGTAGATGGCACATAACTGACAGGGATCTGCGAGCGGCTGAAAAGCACATCCCGGATGATCTTTTCCCGGTCCACGCAATAGGCAAAAGCCTGCCGGGTGCGCAAGTCGCCAAAGAAATCGGCACGGTCGAGGTACGGATTGAACACTTCGTCGTAAGAGGCGGGTTTAATTCCAAAATTGAGCAGTTCCCATTCCGGTCCCTGCCCGAAATAGAGCCTTGTTTCGCCCGCATTTTCAAGCTCGCGCAGCTGTTGGATCTGGGTTTCAAGCCCGGTGGAAGTTTCCATAACATCGCATTCACCAGTCACCAACGGGGAAAGATCAGTCTCCGCCAATCCAGGCGTAAAACGGTAGACCAGGACGTCAAAATAAGGCAATCCCTCACCGCTGCGAAAATAGCGCTCATTCTTCACTAGGCGGATGTGATCTCCAGCGGTCCATTCGTCGATTACATAAGGTCCCCATCCCAGGGGCAGCTTGGTCGTCTCATCAGCCGAATTCAACTGCTCAGCAGTCATTGACCCCAGCGTGTGCTGCGGTAAGGGAATCCAGAAAAAGGCTGCCGGGTTGGTGGTCAAATATCCCGGGATGCCCGTCCACTGAACCGTTTGCTCATCCAGAGCCGTATACGCTGCAGTGCGTTTGACTAGGTTTTTTGAAACCTCTGTGGCTTTGTCCGCCGCAATGGTATAAGAAAAAACCGAATCTCCGGCTTTCAATGTTTCTCCGTCCGACCAGGTGATACCAGGCTTGATCTTAAAATTGGCAGTCATCTGCACCAGGCTCAAAGCAGATTCTCCATCCCACTCTGTCGCACAATCCAGCGAGCTGCAACTAGCAGGGAAGACCTTCACTCCCTTAACCAGTGCCACCAGGTCCCCCTCCACGTTGGCGACGATATCCCCTGCAACCACTTCCACTGTTGACAGCGTTACCCCGCCATTTTCAAGTGTTGGCAGCGCGTCGAGGATCACCGGCTCCGGCAGAAAGTTGGTGGTGTCAATTGGTCCATCATAGAGGGCTTCCAATACACTCCACATGGCTCTTGAAGATTCATTGTAAAAGTATAGGGATGAGGGCTCCTCGCCCAGGCACACCACCAATGTTTTAGGGGGTACTGCCGTGGCAGCGGGTTGCGTCTCAGAAGGAGTATTAGTTTCAGTGGCGTTGCCATTCACCGGTGGTTTTCCGCAGGAAGAAAGGGTGAGAATCACGAGCAGCAGAAGCCCTAAAATGGAGAGTGTTTTTTTGCCACAGAAGTTCATCGCAGGTTCCTTCCAATATTTTAAGTATTATAAATCATCGGAATGGAGAATAAAAAGACCTTGAGCTTGGCTCAAGGTCTTGGGGTTGCCTTGGTAAAATTATTGGGTGCCCTGCAGCCGCGGGTCGAAAGCATCCCGCAGACCATCGCCAAGGAAGGTGAAAGCCAGCACAACCAGTGCCACGCAAATGGCGGGGGTGAGCAGTGCCCAAGGCTGTGCATTGATAGCCGTTTGACCATCAAGTAAAAGGCCGCCCCATGAGGTAAGGAAGAAGTCTGCCGGGTTGGTGGAAGGGCGCAAACCCAATCCAAGGTACCCCAGGATGGCTTCGGTGATGATCATGCCAGGGATGGAGGTGGCGGCGATGATGATGATGGGACCCAGGCTGTTCGGCAGCAGGTGTTTGAACATGATGCGGCTGTCCTTGGCACCGATCGCACGCGCAGCTTCTACAAATTCCTTTTCCTTAAGGGAGAGCACCTGCCCGCGCACGATACGTGCTACACCCACCCAGTTGACCACAGCCAAAGCAGCAAAGAGCAGGAACAAGCCATTCAGCAGTTGCCCTATATAGGTGTCGCGCAGAGAGATCATTACAATGATGAAGAAAAGCAGATCCGGGAAGGCATAGATCACATCGGTAAATCGCATCAGCAGGTTGTCAATCCAGCCGCCGGCGTATCCGGAGTAAAGTCCCACAAAGGTACCAATGAGCAGGATGAGCGTGGTCGGGATGATACCCACAACCATCGAAACGCGGGCGCCATAGATCGTGCGGCTCAAAACATCTCGCCCGAGAGTATCTGTTCCAAACAGGAAATCCTTGTTGCCTGCTTCTCCGGTAGGACCTTCCTTCACCCACGCGGGGGGTAAGAAATCTTTTCCGGAATTCATTTCCAGCGGGTTGTGTGGCACTATCTTGTCAGCAAAGGCGGCGCCTAAAAAGAAAATGACAATTATTACCATCGCCACAACTGCACCCTTATTGCGGATAAGGCGAAACCAGGCGTCCTTGAGCAGGCTGCGGCGGGGTGTAGACAGCACATTAAGGCTGGCAATCGAGGTACTTGTATTGGGGGTATTCGTTTCAGCCATTGGCTCTCTCCTAATCGGTTAACTTGATGCGGGGATCAAGGAATACGTACACCACATCCACCACCAGGTTCATCACTGCCACGATAACGGCAAAGATAATGGTTGTGCCCATGATCATTGAATAATCCCGGTTGCTGATGGCGGTCACATAAGCGCGCCCCATCCCCGGGAAACCAAAGATGGTTTCAATGATGAACGAACCGGTAACCAGGCCAGCCAGCGCTGGTCCCAAAAAGGTGACCACCGGGATCATGGCGTTTTTAATCATATGGCGGTAGATCACAATCCGTTCCGCCAAGCCTTTGGCGCGGGCAGTGCGGATATAATCCATGCGCATCACTTCGAGCATTGAAGCCCGTGTCAGGCGTGCAGAACGGGCCAGGGTGCCAAAGCCCAGCACGACGGCAGGCAGCACCCACACGGCAAAATCGTCCCAACTGATGGGAATAACCGGAACCCACTTAAGGGTGGAAGCAAAAATAATGATCAGGAAAATCGCAATCACAAAGTTGGGTACTGAGATACCCACGGTTGCGATGAATAGGCTAATGTAATCAATCCAGGTGTTCTGCTTGAGGGCGGAAATGACCCCTGCCGGAATGCCAATGACCACGGCAAGCAGTAGAGCCAGAACGCCCAGGCGCAGGGAATACCCTGCCTTGCTATAAAGAAAACTCTTTCCCACAGGGGGAGTAAACAGGTACTGCTGAACGGTCATACCGCGGACGCGGTAGGAAGGTCCCATATTTCCACAGATCAATCCACATGTCCATTCCTTGGTGACCAGGTTGCGGCCACCGATCAGATAGGATGTGAACTGATAGAAGAGGGGTTTATCTAGGCCGTAAAAGGCATTCAACCTCGCCTGAGCCACTGCGTCCACCTGCCGTGAACTTGGGTCACGGTCCCACGGACCGCCCGGGGCATTGTGCATCAGGATGAAGGTCAGTCCCGCCACGATCAGTACCACGGGGATCAACCAGAGAATTCGCCTTGCAATAAAACCTGTCATAAAACACCTCTTGCGTTTTAGGCTTTTTGGCCGGCCGGGTTTGACCCGGCCGGCCAACCATTCTAGTTACAACTTACTGACAAACTTTATTTCTCGATGGTGATGCCGAGGGCGGAGTAAATGCCAGCCCAACCGGAATCCATCGGGGTGGTGACGAGGTTCTTGACGTACGGTTTCACCAGGTAGGTGTTTACGTTGTTCCAGAAGAATGCAACGGGGGCACCATCGGTGAGGAGGCGCTGCGCATCAGCATACAACTGCATACGCTTGGTTGCATCCAGTTCCTTGTCAGCCGTGGTCAGCAATGCATCCAATTCAGGATTGGAGTAGGCAATGCGTTCGCCAAAGCCACCGGTCTTCCAGTAAACGGAGAGCCAGTTCTGAGGATCGGGATAGTCAGCGCACCAGCCGAGGATGTACATCTGCGGGGCAGTTGCTTTATCCTTGGTCAGGGCAGTGTAGGTGGTGGACTCAACAGGATTCAAGGCAATATCAACGCCGAGAACTTCCTTGTAGTTTGCAGCCAGCCACTCGTTGCGGGTGCGGTTGCGCGGGGTGTCAGAGAAGGTCGCGGTGATTTCGGGCAGTTTATCAACGGAGCCATAGGAGGAGGCAGCGATTGCTTCCTTAGCCTTGGCAGGATCAAAGCCCCAGCGATTTTCCTCAGCGTCGTATCCAGGGAAGCCCTTCGGGATCCAGGTCAGGGTCGGTGAGCCTAAGCCCTTGAGGACATCCTTTACCCAACCTTCGCGGTTAAGAGCGTAAGCGAATGCTTCGCGGACTTTCTGATCAGTGAAGGGTTCTTTTTCCTGATGGAACATGTAAGCATAGGTGCAGGAGCCCGGATAGATCATGGCTTCCTTGCTCAGCGTCTCATCAGCCTGGACGGTCGCCAGGTCTTCGGCAGCCAAACCAACGATATCGAACTCGCCGTTCTTGTAGGCTTCGAAAGCCACTGCGGAATCGGTGATGTAGCGATATTCAAGGTTAACTTTGGCAAAGCCGCCCCAGTAATTGGGGTTGGGGGTGAAGTTTGCAACAGAGTTGGCTTCAAGGTTGGAGAGAATGAAAGGTCCATTGCCAACATGGTTGGCTGCTACTGTCCACCAGGTGTCAGGATCGGTGGCCACAATTTCTTCCTTGACCGGGTAGGTTACCCAGAGGGAAAGAACGGTGTGGATGTAGGGAGCCGGATTTACGGTTCCAACCTTGAGGACGAGGCAGGTCTTCTGTTCGTAGTCGGTGCAGGGATTGCCATTGGTGTCATAGGCTTTCACTGCGACTGCGGCTTTGAGGGCTGCCAGTTGCTCTGCGGTGGCGGTGGCCAGATCGGCACCACGCCAGGCGGCTGCACCAGCGATATCATCGGTGATGGCAGCATACTCGCCGGCGGTGGCGGGGTCGATATTGCGCAGAAGTGAATACTCAAACCGCTTGGCATTCAGGAGGCTGCCGTCGCTGTATTTGAGGTTCTTGCGCAGGGTGAAGGTCACCTCAGTCGCGTCGGCATTATATTCCCACTTTTCAGCGGCGCCGGGGACTGTTTCGAGCGCAGTGTTCAACTTGGTCAAACCTTCGTACATCAACTGCAGGTGAGCAATCTCATTGACGAAGGATGCCTTTTGCGGATCAAGAAGATCGGGGTAAGTTCCCAGATTGATCCGTAACGTCTGGCTTGGGGCTTCAGGAGCTTTCTTGCAGGCACCCAATACCATGCTGGCGATAACCAGCACAACAACTAAAACTAACCACTTAGAACGCATCTTGATTCTCCTCCTTTTCAGAACAAACAAGAATGGTTTTTTGGTGTTGCTGCAATATCAAAAAGGATTTTGGCTCTCTCCTGAAGAGCCGCGTCCTCGCAGCTTACTTCACCAAGTGACAGGCCACAAAATGACCTGGAGTCACCTCACGAGTTTCAGGCTTTTGCTGCGCGCAAATATCGATGGCAAGCGGGCAGCGGGTGCGGAAACGGCAGCCTGAAGGCGGATTGGCGGGAGAAGGGACATCTCCCTGCAGGATCTTGCGCTGCCGCTTTTCCTCGACCCTTGGGTCAGGGATGGGCACCGCAGAGAGTAACGCCTGGGTGTAGGGATGAAGGGGATTGTTGTAGAGTTCCTCGCGTGGGGCGAGTTCAACGAGAACGCCCAGGTACATGACGGCAACACGGTTGCTGATGTGCTTGACCATTGAGAGGTCGTGGGCAATGAAAAGATAGGTCAAATTGAATTGTTTTTGCAGGTCCTCGAGCAGGTTCACCACTTGCGCCTGGATTGACACATCCAGTGCAGAGATAGGTTCGTCGCAAACGATCAGGGAGGGCTTTAATGCTAATGCACGGGCAACCCCCACCCGCTGGCGCTGCCCACCGGAAAATTCGTGCGGGTAACGATTAGCATAGGATGGGTTCAATCCCACGATGTTCAGAAGGTTCTCTACCTCTTTGTCTGCACCTTTTTTATCTACAATTCCATGTACGAGCAGAGGTTCGCCGATGATCTGACCGATGGTCATACGTGGATTCAATGAAGCATATGGGTCCTGGAATATCATCTGCATCTTGCGGCGCATGACACGCAATTTTTCGTGCTTCATCGTCACCAGATCTGCGCCTTCAAAATAGACATGTCCCGCAGTCGGGGTCTGCAGCTGAAGGATATTCCGTCCGGTGGTCGATTTTCCGCAGCCGGATTCACCCACCAGGCCAAGAGTTTCGCCGCGGTGTATGTCAAACGAAACGCCATCCACTGCGCGAACTGCCCCTACCTGCTTTCGGAATAATCCGCCTTTGTAAATGGGGAAGTGTTTGACAAGACCGTCAACTCGTAAAAGGATTTCTTTATCAGTCATTATCGTTCCTTCCCGTTGGATGGATTTACCCAGCAGGCAACGTTGTGTTCAGTGCCAATTTTTGCCAGTTTAGGATTTTCATTCAAGCACCGGTCTACTTTATAAGTACAACGCGGCGCAAATGGGCAGGCGGTTGGTTTACTGTAAAGCACAGGAGGAAGACCTTCGATGGAGGTCAGCCGATGCGGTCCGCTTTCATCCAGGCGGGGGAGGCTGCCAAGCAAGCCCAGGGTGTAGGGATGCTGCGGGTTTGCATAAAGATCTTTCACTTCAGCTTCTTCAATGATGAAACCGCCATACATTACCGCCACCCGGTCTGCCAGACCAGCGATGATGCCCAGGTCGTGGGTGATCCAGATCATCGCCATGCCAAGTTCATCGCGGATGCGCTTCACAAGGTCAACGATCTGTGCCTGGATGGTCACATCCAGCGCTGTGGTGGGTTCATCAGCAATGAGGATCTGGGGGTTGCAAGTGAGCGCCATGGCGATCATGGCACGCTGGCGCATACCACCCGAGAACTGGTGTGGGTAGTCATTTAGGCGGTCTTTGGGGTTGGGGATGCCTACCAGCTTGAGCATCTCAGCAGCCCGGTCAAGCGCCTGGTTTTTATTCATATTCATGTGGGTTTCCAGCGGCTCGGTCAGCTGCCGGCCAATGGTGAGCACCGGGTTGAACGAGGTCATTGGGTCCTGGAAGATCATGGCGATCTGCGAACCGCGGATGCGGCGGATCTCTTCATCAGAGATCTTTAGCAGATCCTTGCCCTGGTAGAGGGCTTTACCGCCCACGACTTTGCCGGGAGGGGTGGGGATGATGCGCAGCATCGACATGACGGTAACACTCTTACCGCAGCCGCTCTCGCCCACAATTCCCAGCGTTTCCCCCTCTTTAAGATGAAAAGAGACGCCGTTTACCGCATGAACCGTCCCTTCTCTCGTCCGAAAATGTGTTTCGAGGTCCTGCACTTTAAGTAAATCAGCCATGCATTTATCTACCTTTGGGCTTGGGATGGCATTAAATACAAATAGATTACAGACAATGTTAAAATTGGTACACAAGAGTATACACTGTCCAATAGTCAGTGTCAAACAATATTAAAATTTTATAATCTAACCCCGTTTGAGGATGGCAGGTAATTAATGGAAGAAATAATTCAGTTTTTTACGCTTGACCAGATGAATGTGGAATACGCCTTCTACTTTTCCGACCGGCAGAACCCGCCTGTATTTCAAGCCAACCAGCAGCGCTTCCGTTCCGCTTCCATTATCAAGGTCCCCATCCTGCTGGCGTGGCTGGAGCTCGAAAAAGAAGGCCAGGTAGACCGCAGGAAACTCTGCAATCTCGATGGTGAACCCCGGGTTGGCGGTGCTGGATTCGCTGAACTTTTCACCACTCGCGAAATATCCTATGCCGACATACTGTTGATGATGATCGCCACCTCCGACAACCTTTGCACCAATCTCATCCTGCGCGAGATCGGGCTGCCGCGCCTGCAAAAAGTCCTGCAGGAAAAGCTCGGTCTGCACCATACCCGTTGTGAGCGCAAGCTGATGGATTATGCTGCCCGTGACCGTGGGTTGGATAATTTCATTGACGCCGCAGATTGCATCGCTTTTTTCCGTCTTATCGAAAAACTCGCTCCCCCGGAACAAACCTGGGTCAGGTCGCTGCTGCTCGCGAATACCGATAGCGCTCTATTAATGCGCTCCATCCCGCGCGACACACTGGATTTTCACCACAAGACCGGTTCAATGACCGGTGTTTTGCACGATTGGGGATTCACAGACACATGCGAGATCTTCCTGCTCACCCAGAATGTCACCGATGAGCCGGCAGTATTTGAAGTCTTCGGTGAATTGGGAAAACAATTCCTGCGTTGACCTTTTCTTGTTATAAGTAACTGCAGCCGCCAGCGAAGGTATCCCGCAGATGGGGAACCTTCTGGATATCATCTGTGTACACCCCGTTGCGGCTGCGCGATGAATGGATCATCTCCCAACCACCCAGGCTGATGCCCACGTGCGTAATTCGCTCCAGGTTGCCTTCATCGCCAAAGAATACCAGGTCTCCCCTGGTGAACGGCGGTTCAACACGGCGCCCGGCGGTTTTTTGCATATCGGCATCACGGGGGATGCTTAACCCGGCAAAACGGTAAGCCAGTTGGGCAAGTCCCGAGCAGTCAATCCCGTTGGTCGCGCACCCTCCCCACAGATAGGGCACACCTTTCATGCGGAAGGCAGTGCCAAGGATTGCCTGCCTTCGGGTTTCCTCGCTTGTCGGTAGATTGGTTAATGGCAGCAAACGATCAGTCCTCATCCACCCGCCCGTCATTGCGTTCGGCAGGGGTTCACCATGCGGCTTCAGGTAAGCCCATTCTCCGATGAGCTGGTCAACCGTCACAAACGTACCGATGTAAAGGCGGGATACGTGCGGATTTTCGCTCCCCGGGGTCTCGAATAAGCCCGCCTGCACCGCTGCCACCAGGTGCGTGGGCGTTTGCGGTTTGAACGTTGAAAGATATGGGCGGTACACCCAGGCAAGGTAACCGTCATCCTGCCTCACGAATACCCAGTTGCCTTCTTCCTTCAACACCTCAAATCGCATACCATAGGCACATTGTGTCAATTGCTCCGCCAGCCACGAGGGTTCGCCATGCATGCTGGTGAAGTTGGTGGCACACCATAAGAATTTTCCCGACCGCAGGACCTTGACATCTTCTGCGCGGATATTCGCGTCCGGTATTTCACTGGTGATCATCCTTGTGGCTTCTTTCAATGTCTCATCGTCCAGTACGGTGCCGGATAACAAGAGCGTTTTGCCCTGCTCCCGCACCTGCACATCGAACAAATGGGTGCGCCGGTCACTGTTGCGTTGGATGATCCGGTTAATCACTGCGGATAATTTTGGGTCCATAAAGCTCCAATTTAATTGCTTTTCAACACAGCTCCGATTCCCGGTCTATCAGGGAAGAGTACTGTAGCCGATTCATCAAAGGTCATCCCGTCAAATGGGTCATTCGAGATCAACACCGGTGCATCCAGGTCAAGCCAGTCTGCCAATCCTGCCAGGTGCGACATGGCGGTCGTGCCAATGGAGGTTTCGATCATGCAGCCTAGCAGAACTTTTAGTCCCAGCTCCCGGGCCTGGTTGAGCATCCTTAACGCGGGGGTTAAGCCCCCTGTTTTCATCAACTTCAAGTTGATTCCTTTCACACCGGCTTTCGCCAGCGCGATAACATCAGCGATCGTCTGCACCGATTCATCAGCCACAACTGGGACGGAGGTGAAACTTTGCACCAGCCCCATACCTTCGATGTCCTCTTTTGCCACGGGCTGCTCGATCATTTCAAGGTCAAAGCGTTCAAGGTCGCGCACGATCATCACAGCGTCTTCGGCGCTCCACCCTGCATTAAAGTCCACCCGCAGCAGCACTTCCGGCCGCGCTGCCCGGATGGCTGCCAGCCTGGCGATGTCTTCCCCGTCTCCCGCCAGCTTGATCTTCAGGATGGAATAATTCATAAATTTTTTCGCCATGGCTGCCATCTCAGCAGGTGTATCCACGGCAATAGTGAAAGCGCTTTTCATCGGCTGCGGGCGCGGCAGATCCAGCAGCTTATAGAGCGGTTGCCCGGTTTTTCGCCCGATACGGTCATGAAGTGCCAGGTCCAGCGCGCACCGTGCCACCGCCGGTCCTTCCGTACCGACCCAGTTGCCGATCTCCTCCACCCGGTCCGGGAAGGGTTTGCTGCTTTCAGCTGCTTTTCGCCAGAGCCTTTCCTGCTCTGCCTGGTCCACATGATAATATGGCGGAATGGTTCCCTCGCCCCAGCCCTCATCGTTTGCAAGTCGGATCCAATAAGCCTTGCGCTCTTCCGTCGTCCCGTAAGACAGTCGGAAAGGATTTCTAAGTTTCAGGTTTAGTGTTTCCCAACTCAATCGGGGTTCCATCAATCAGCCTTTCTCATGCATCACCAAGCCGCATGCGGATGTAAGATTCATAACGCTCCGGGTTCACCCGTCCTTCTTCAACAGCTTTCACCACAGCACAACCCGGGTCGTCCATGTGCGCGCAGTCATTAAACTGGCACTGCGAAACCAGGTCGCGCAATTCAGGGAAGTACCCATCCAGTTCTTCCGGTTGGGTATCCCACAAGCTGAGCCGGCGTAATCCCGGCAGGTCAGCCACGTAACCGCCGCAATCCAGCGGGAACATCTCGCGCACTGCCGTGGTATGCCGGCCGCGGTCATTGAACTTACTGATCTCACGCACCGCCAGCCCCAATCCCGGCTGGAGAGCGTTCAAAAGGCTCGATTTTCCCACCCCTGAAGGTCCGGTCAGGGCGGAGATCCTGCCTTTCAACGTTTCCTGCAATTGTTTTAGACCTTCCCCTTTAGCAGCAGAGGTATACAACACAGGGTACCCCAAATCCGGGTAGATTGAAAATATCTTTTTTGCCGCACGCATCCCCACCAGGTCCACCTTGTTGGCTACGATGACTGCTTTAAGTCCTTGTTTCTCCGCGATAACCAAAAAGCGGTCGAGCATGCGCAAATGCGGTTCGGGCTGAGCACAGGCAAAAACCGCCACCACCTGGTCTGGGTTTGAAAGCAGGATTTGCCGGAACATTCCCTTGGGGGTCGGGTCCAGTCTCACCAGTTCACTGTGGCGCGGCTCGATCAACTCGATGGCCCCGGTGCCGTCAGCCTGCAGGCTCACCTGCCCCCGGTCACCGACGCTGATGATATCACCCTGGAAACTGCGCCGCTTGAGCCGTCCGCGCAGGACACAGGTGATCTTATTTCCGTCCACCTGGACGGTGTAGAAACCGGATTGAAACCGTGTCACCCATCCTGCAACAGTCGCCTGGCTCATGGTTAAGGTGTGGGCGTCTCCGTTGGCGAGGGGGTCTTGGTCAGGTAGTAATCGTACTCCCACGGGTAGATGGTCTTGACCTCACCGGTGAAGTACACCTCCACCACGCGGCGGAAAATTGGTGCCGCATACACCGATCCATCGCCGCTGTTCTCGGCAATAACCGCAATGGCAATGTCCGGCTTTTCAGTTGAGCCGAGGGCGGTAAAACCGGCAAACCAGGCATGCGGATCTTCAACCGAGGTTGTGGCAGTACCGGTCTTGCCGTAAACGGGGGTCTGCATTCCCCAGAAGGCTTTATAAGCAGTGCCTTTTTGTTCGTGCACAACCATATACATACCGGTCTTGAGCGCGTCAAGGGTTTCAGCACTCACAGGCAGTGTGCCGCGCACCTGCGGAGCGAAGGATTCGATGATATTGCCCTCAATATCGGTCACCGATTCAATGATCTGCGGGCGATAAAGCACTCCTCCGTTGCCAATCGCAGCAATGAAATCCACCACCTGCAGCGGGGTCACCAGCATATCTCCCTGCCCGATTCCCATTTGCACAGCTGCGCCTTCAGTGGTCGGATTGCTGATCAACCCTTCGTCTTCTGCCACAGCGCCAATGCCGGTGGCTGAGCCAAGCCCGAAACCGCGCGCCATATCCGCCAGATAATTCGCGCCTTTCTGGCGGTAAAGGTCCAGCCCCAGGTGATAGAACCACGGGTTACAGGAACGCATGATCCCGCCCAACAGGGTCAGGTTGCCGGAGGGCGGCAGCCCTTTCGTATATGTCCAGTCATCTCCCACGAAGCCATCCAGTTCAATGTATTGGCTGGTGCATTCGTAAGTTGAAGTGGTCTCATAGAGACCGGACTCAAGCGCAGCCGCAGTGGTGACGAGTTTGAATACGGAGCCTAACGGATAAGAAGCCTGCGCAGCACGGTTCAACAGCGGGCTTTCATTATCATTCACCAGGTCGCCCAGGATGAACTGGCTGTTGTAATTGTCAGTTTGAAATACATTCGGGTCAAAGCCCGGAGAAGAAGCCATCGCCAGGATGCGTCCGGTATCTTTTTCCATCACCACCACCGCACCGGTGAACCCGAGCAGCGCCTTTTGCACCAGCAGCTGGAATTGCTTATCGATCGTTGTTGTAATCGTATACGCGGCCTGCGGGTCTGCGTGCGCCAACCGGGTGGAGTTGGTGCCGTCCGGCTGCACCACGTACAGGTCTGCGCTCGGCTTTCCTGCCAGGTAAGTCTCGCCCCATTTCTCCAGCCCAGCTTTACCGACTTTTTCATCTCCGGCATACCCCATCCGTCGGTATTCATCCAGCTCCTCAGGAAAAATTGCCTGCAAATATCCCAGCACCTGGGGTGCCGCCCCGCCGTTGAAGTAATAGCGGGCGGAGTAGGGATTGGTTACCAATCCATTGAGGGTATCCAGGTAAGCCGCCCGGTCTTCATACCCCTGTTTGGAGACTTCACCGATCGGCACATACCAGTCAGCACCGGCATCACGGTACATGTCTTTGATGACGTTCTTGGGCTTGTTTGTCATTTCCGAGAGCATGGTCAGCAGCAGGCCTTCCTGCCCGCTGTAGATCTGCCCCGGCCACACACCCAGCGCAACCGCTTCTGTTTGGGTTGCCAGTGTCAATCCGTTTTTATCGTTGATATCCCCGCGGGCAGGCTGCTCAAGGTAGAGCGCCAGCTTGTTTCCGCCTGCCAGTTCCGGCAGGATCAAGCCATCTTCCCATTGCACCTTCCACTCACCCTTGACCAGAACCAGCGTCATTTGCATCTGGCGCTGCAGGCTGCCGAACAGGGCGGTCTCGTAATTTGCCTGGTAGCTGATGTTCGCCGAGGTCGGCTCGATGAGCGTTGAAAGGATTCCCACGGTCAGGTTGTTCAACGACATGCTTTGGGCAGCATTGGAATACTTGTTTACAAAATCCTCCTGGCTGATGGCATCCCGGCTGGTGGGCGAGAGTAGTTCGTACATACCCGCGTAATCATTTGCTACCCACCGGCTGAAGAAGTCTTCCGCCGCAGCCGTGGCATCCGGTACACTGGTGGTCTTCACCACCGGGGTGGGCAGTTCACTGCCCGGTGTGCGTGCCGGTGTTTTGGTGCCGTTACTGCATGAGGCGATCAGGAAAAGAACAACAATAAAGATCCAGATTTTTTTCATAACTATCCTCCCGGAACTTTCCGGGTCAACCAACATCCTCGCCGTTTAAAACCAGCTTATAGATCGGGCAGGCATAGGAAAGGGCGTTTTGGCATTGGAAAGGGATCTCCCGGCGTTCGCCGAAACCCATTTTCCGCAGGGTGTGTTCCACGTGGCACAGCGGCAGCCCCATCACGCTGGCGTAGCAGCCGGCAAACTTGACCACCGGGCGGAACTGCGGATGCTGGATGGCATACGCCCCTGCCTTGTCCAGCGGGTCTCCGGTTGCCAGGTAAGTCTCAACTTCCTCATTGGTGTAGCGGCGCATGTGCACCGCCGTGGAGCATTTCGTGGCATGGAGGATACCCTTGGAGGGAATCATCAGCACGATCGCAGTATGCACTGCGTGCATGCGCCCGCGCAGTTGCAGCAGCATCCGGCGCGCATCCTCCGCGTCTTTTGGCTTTCCCATGATCTCTTCGTCATCCACCACGATGGTATCTGCCGCCAGCACCAGCCCGTTGAAAGGCGCGAAACTGGCGCAGGCGCGCCCCTTAGCTTCCGCCAACCGCTGCACATGTGCCAGCGGGGTTTCGCCAGGCTGAGGTGTTTCGTCAACATCCGCAGAATGGGTGCTGAAACGCAGTCCCGTCCAGCCGAGGATCTCCCGGCGGCGCGGTGAATTTGAAGCAAGCACGATTTCCGGAACAGTCATGCTGATAATTCTAACACACCCGAACTTGAGGGTCTCATCCCTCCATGATTCAGCCCGTTTTGGGTAAAATGAATATAACCAAACAGGAGGGCACAATGAACACTCTTCAATCAAGGATCATGCAGGAAGGCAGGAACCTTGGCGGCGGCATACTCAAGGTGGATGGTCTCATCAATCACCAGGTTGACCCCGCGCTCATGGAAGAATGCGGTAAAGACCTTGCTGCCAGTTTTGCCGGAACAGGAGCGACCCGTATTTTAACCGCAGAGATATCGGGCATCGCCCCGGCGCTGATGACTGCCTTCTACATGAAGATCCCCGTGGTCTATGCCCGCAAGTCCCGCCCTATCACCATGCCCGATACGGTTTACCTTACCATTGCCCCCTCCCACACCAAAGGCCGGAATGTTGAACTCATCGTTTCCCCGGAATACCTGAAGCACGATGAAAAGGTCCTCATCATTGATGATTTTCTTGCCACTGGTGCCACCATCCTTGGTTTGGTGCGTCTCACTGAAGCCGCCGGGGCAAAGATCTGCGGTATTGGCACCCTCATCGAAAAAACCTTCGAGGGCGGGCGTGATGCCCTGGCGCATCTCGGTGTCCCCATCGTCAGCCTGGTGCGTATCACCAGCATGGAGTATGGAAAGATCGAGTTCGCTGAATAGCAAAGACGAATGAATAATTCCATTGCCATTATTGATTTTGGCTCGCAGTACACCCAGCTCATCGCCCGCAGGGTGCGCGAATTACAGGTGTATTGCGAGATTTTTGCCTGGGATGCCCCCGAAGCCCGTTTGTCACAATTCGATCCCTCCGGGTTCATCCTTTCAGGGGGTCCGGCTTCGGTCTATGATCCCGGCGCTCCTGTCCTTCAACCTTACATTCTGAAGTACGGTTTGCCCATCCTCGGCATTTGTTACGGGATGCAGGTGCTGGTGCATTCCCTTGGCGGCCGGGTGGAACCTTCTCCTTCACGCGAGTACGGGCAGGCGCAGATCAAAGTTAGTTCTGCCAATCCCCTCATCCCGTCCGGCAGCCAGTCCGTGTGGATGTCGCATGGAGACCGCGTGGAAAAATTGCCGGCAGGTTTCCACGCCATAGCCTCCTCTCCCAACAGCCCCGTGGCCGCCATGATGGATAAGCAGCACCGCGTCTTTGGGCTGCAGTTCCATCCGGAGGTTCGCCATACCCCGCGCGGTCAGGAATTGCTCTCCAGTTTTGTGCTCAAGGTTTGCCGCGCCACGCCCGATTGGACGCCTGAGAATATCATCCAGCAGGCTGTCACCAGCATCCGGGAACAGGTAAAAGATAACCGCGTGATCGCTGCTGTCAGCGGTGGGGTCGATTCTACCGTCGCCACAGCCCTGGTTCACAGGGCGGTGGGAGACCGTCTCGACGCGGTCTTCGTCGATACCGGCCTCATGCGGCAGGATGAATCAGTTCAGATCGTGAGCACCTTCCGCGACCAGTTTAAAGTCCGCCTGCACCCTGTACGCGCTGGCGAAGATTTTTTCTCCGCCCTCAGCGGGGTCACTGACCCTGAGAAAAAGCGTAAGATCATTGGCTCGCTGTTCATCAACCTTTTCGAACAGGAAGCTCTTCGCGTGGGAAATCCTCCCTTCCTGGTGCAGGGCACCATTTACCCGGATGTGGTGGAATCCTCTGCCACTGTGCAGGGTAAAGCCGAGCGGATCAAATCTCATCACAACGTTGGCGGACTGCCGGAGAATATGCGTTTCCAGCTGGTCGAGCCACTGCGCAACCTGTTCAAGGACGAGGTCAGGAGAATTGGCGAAGCCCTGGACATCCCGGAGGCGTTGGTCTGGCGACAGCCTTTCCCGGGTCCCGGGCTGGCTGTCCGCTGCCTGGGAGATGTGACCCCCGAACGCGTCGAACGTTTGCGCCGGGCGGATGCCATTTTTATTTCCGAACTTACCGCCGCAGGACTGCTCAACCGCAGGGTTGGTCTCAACCAACAGGTGATTTCCCAGGCTTTCGCTGCCCTGCTGCCGGTCAGGGCGGTGGGGGTGATGGGCGATAAACGCACTTACGCCGAAGTAGTGGCTTTGCGTGCCGTTACCACCGAAGATTTTATGACCGCAGATTGGGCGGCGATTCCCCACGACCTGCTTGCCCGCGTTTCCATCCGCATTGTCAACGAGGTGCAGGGAGTCAACCGCGTGGTGTACGATATCACCAGCAAGCCGCCCGCTACGGTCGAATGGGAATGATTATTCAACAAGGACAAATCTCTTTGTGAATGCCTTACAATAGAAAATACCATGAAACATAGAATAATTTCCGTTATCAGGTTCTTTTCAATTGTTCTGTTGGTCGTTGTTATTGTCGTGCTTGCTCCTCATTCATCCAGCGCTGAAACGCGCAACCAGCTGACCATCGCCAACCTCGATACCTCGCAATTCCCCCACATCAGTTTTTACTTCTGGGCATTCGACAATACCGGTTCGTTTGTTGAGAATATTGATACCAGCGAATTGCACATCCTCGAGAACAGCACCGTGCTCGCAGCCGATCAGCTCGAAATGCTCGAGCCTGGCGTGCGCTTCATCACGGTGATCAATGAGGGTCCAACCCTTGCCAACCGTTATGAGATGGTATCGCGAATTGATCACGTTAAGGAAGCCCTGCTCCGCTGGGCGCAGGCACAGCCCGCCACCAGCATGGATGATTTCAGCCTGTTGAATAACCAGGGGTCCGTCGCCTATATCCAGTCCAACCCTGCCGATTGGGTGAATTCGCTCAACGCTTACCAGCCTGAATTGAAACAAGCCGTCCCCGGTCTGGCAGGTCTTTCCACTGCCATCGACCAGGCGCTTAGCAGCAGCGGGCCCACCCGCAAGACCCCTGCCATCCTCTACATCACCCCCCTGCCTGAAAACAGCCAGCTGGAGGGTTTGCGCAACCTCATCTCCCGTGCTCAATCTTCCCAGGTTCGCCTCTTCATTTGGCTGGTTGGTCCGCAAACCTATGCCAAAGAACCTGCCGCCCAGGTTTTGATGCAGGCTTCCGAGTTGACCAACGGAGAATTTCTCATCTTCTCAGGAGCCGAAGCCCTGCCGGATATCAGTTCATATCTTGATCCGCTTCGCTACGTCTACAAGGTATCCTATTCTTCGGCGATCAGAACCCCCGGTGATCAATCGCTGAGTCTTCAGGTGCGCCGCCAGGCGGTCACCCTTGATTCAGCCGCGATACATTTCAGCCTTAACGTTCAGGCGCCCAACCCGATCTTTCTATCGCCTCCGGCTGCCATCACCCGTTCCTGGTTGCCTGCTGAGAAAAAAGGCGAATTCATCCTCACACCCGATACGGTCGAGATCAGCTACCTGCTTGAGTTTCCCGATAACTACCAGCGTGACCTTGCCTATGCACGCCTCTTTGTGGATGGCAAACTGGCTGCTGAAAACACCAGTGCTCCTTTTGACATGTTCACCTGGGATATCAGCAAGGTGGAATCCTCAAATACATTTGAGCTTAAGGTGTCTGTCCAGGATACCGTCGGGCTCAAGGGAGAAACCATCAATGTTCCTGTTGAGATCATCGTGCCGGAAAAACCCCTCACCTGGTTCCAGCGGGTAACCCAAAAAGCCACATTACTCAAGATCATTCCCCTCGCACTGGTCCTGGTTGCCGGCTTACTGATTGTCCTTATCGGTTTGAAGATCGTCCGCCGCAGCATGACCGTGCGAACTGCCCGTTCGCATCGGCTGCAGGATCCGGTCACCCAGCCGGTCGAAATTGCTGGCGAGACCGTCATCCTTGCCCCCAGGGTGGAATCTCCTGAATCCTGGCCGCGCCTTCCGGGCGGCGGTACCGCTCTTGCCCGCCTTGTGCTGCTTTCGAGCGGCAAGCCCGATATCCAGGAACCCCACGAGATCCCGCTCGGAGAGTTCGCAGTGACCCTCGGGAGTGACGCTACCAAAGCCAGGCTACTCCTCAACTATCCGCTTGTCAGCCCGCTGCACGCCCGCGTTTTCATGGACGAGGAGAAGCGTTTCCACGTGGCAGATGAGGGTTCTGCTTCCGGCACCTGGCTGAACTATGCCCCCGTCAGTAAAAATGGCGCTCACCTTGAACATGGCGATGTGGTTCAGTTCGGAAAAGCCGTCTTCCGTTTTGAGCAATACGGATTGGAAACTAAAAAACTCAAGGTCATCCCTCTCGGGGATGAGTAATTACCGAATTTTTTTCTCGAATTAATTAATCAAGGAGTCCGGCAGCCCGTGCGCGGGTCAGGGTGGATTGTGCCCTTTTGATTACCGGCAGATCCACCATCTCACCATCCAGCGAGAAGGCTCCGCGCCCTCCGGCTGCAGCTTCCTCTGCCCCGGCAATGATGCGCTGTGCGCGCTCGATGGCAGCCTGGTCAGGAGTGAAAACCTTTTGCACCGGCGCGATCTGGGCAGGATGGATCACTTGCTTGCCCGTGTATCCCAGGTCGGCTGCCTGCCGGGCTTCGGCAGTCAATCGCTCAAGATCAGTGAAATTGGTCTGCACCATATCGATCGCTTGCAGGTCAAAAGCGGCAGCGTGCAGCGCCAGCATACTGCGGGCATAAAGCAGTTCAGTTCCTGCCGGCGTGCGCGTCATCCCGGCATCCGCTGTCAGGTCCTCTGCGCCAAAGATCAACCCTTTCAACCTTGCTGAAGCCTGGCAGATCTCCCTCAATCCAACAAAAGCCTTGGCGCTTTCTATGAGTGCGATAACCTCAATGCTGTCTTTCTGTCTTCGCGCAGTTCTTTCAGCCTGGTCCAGTATCGCATCGACCTTTTGCAGAATGGCCGGCGAATCCACCTTGGGCACGATGATCGTTTCCGGTCCCGCCGGCAGCACCGCTGCCAGGTCAGCTTCTGCCCGCCCGGTATAAAAGGGGTTGATGCGCACCAGGCGTTCCGATCGCCCGAAGTCAAGTGTGCTCAATGCCCCGGCGATGATCTGGCGCGCCTCATCCTTGCGGTTGGCGCTCACCCCGTCTTCAAGATCCAGGATGATTCCGTCCACATCCAGGCTGGCAGCCTTCTCGATCTTGTGCAGATCGCTTCCGGGTACATACAACAAGGCTCTGCGTGCTCTCATCGGTCCCTCCGCTTTCTGACAGTATTATATAATGCATGCATGAGTTTGATTCCAACCAAGATCCTGCCCCCCGGTTACCAGCCCTGGCGCACCCTCTCCCTGCTCGACCGCAAGAATCTGCTCCTTGTCAACATCTGGGGACTGGTGATCTTTTTTGCGAGCGCAGTCTTCTACCCCAGGGTGGCAGGCTGGCTCAGCTCCTCAGGGGATGTCGGCGCCGGCATCGCCATGACCGGGCTTTCAGGTGCGGGCGGCTTCCTCATCATGCTGCTTGCAGTCACCGCTGTGATGTTGTTAGTCCATGAGGGACTGCACGGTTTTTTCTTCTGGTATTTCACCCGCGAACGCCCGAAATTTGCCTTTAAGGTATTCTACGCCTACGCGGCCTTGCCCGACTGGTATCTGCCCCGCCGCCAGTATCTCATCTCTGCGCTGGCGCCCCTGGTGGGCATCACCTTCCTCGGAGTGCTCGGGCTCGCCCTCCTGCCGGGCTGGGCTGACCCGCCCTTGATCTGGCTGCTGGTGTTGAATACCAGCGGTGCGGTCGGCGACCTGTGGGTGGCACTGGCGCTGCTGCGCGCTCCGGCGGGCGTGCTCGGTAAAGATAGCGGCGACTCCTCCGAGCTGTTTGTGCCGATTCATTCTCTGGGCAGCAACGATTCTTCCCTTTCGTAATTCTCACTCAAAGACAAAGGGTTCTCCTGAATCAGCTCTGCTTTTTACCTAAAAGCGGTTGTGTCTTTGTGCGCCGTGCTTTTTTATAAATCTTTACCGTCAAAGTCAACCGTGATAAAATGACAATCCCTGCGGGAAGAATGGAAGGGTGGCCGAGCGGTTTAAGGCGCCTGTCTTGAAAACAGGTTTGGCGAAAGTCAACGTGGGTTCGAATCCCTCCCCTTCCGCCAAACTTTTCCGGCACGGGACAATTTAATACCCGGGGAGGTGCCGGAGTGGCCGAACGGGATCGCCTGCTAAGTGATTGTCGGGCTTTAAACTCGACCGAGGGTTCGAATCCCTCCCTCCCCGCCACGAAATTAATCTTCCAAGGATACCCGGATTGCCGGGTACCTTTTTTTAAGGCCGTACCAAGCCGCCCCTTGAAATCCTGTGAAATGATTGTATAATATCATATAAGAACGAACGTTCGTTTTTATTTGCGAGGGTCTATGTCATCCGAAACCGCAACCTCCAAAGGGGAGCGCACCCGCCAGGCGGTCATCACTGCCGCCCACCAGCTTTTCGTTGAAAAAGGCTTTGCCGGCACTTCCATGCGCGACATTTCCGAGCGCGCCGGCCTCGCCCTCGGCGGCATCTACAACCATTTCCCCACCAAGGAGTCCATCTTCTCTGAAGTCCTCATTGCCAAACATCCCTTCAACCAGGTTTTCCCCTTGCTGGTTGCCGCCCCCGGGGAATCTGTGGAGGAGTTTGTGCCCAGCGCTGCGAAAAGTATGCTCGCTGAGCTCGGCCGGCGCCCCGACTTCCTCAAGCTGATGTTCGTCGAGCTCGTCGAATTCGAAGGGCGCAACCTGCCCAAAATGTTCCAGTTCGTCTATCCCCAGGTCCTGCCGCTGGTCGAGCGCTTCCGTTCCCGCAAAGGAGAATTGCGCGACATTGACGCCCTCACCCTTTTCCGCGCTTTCCTTGGTCTCTTCTTTTCTTTCTATATGACCGAGTTCCTGCTTGCCGGGCTGCCGGTTATCACCCAAGCCAGCCATACCCTTGATTCCTTCGTCGAGATCTTCCTCCACGGCATTCTCGCCCCAAAGGAGGCTGCATGAACCATCGTCTCCGTTCCATCATCCGCAAGGAATTCATCCAGATCTTTCGCGATAAGCGCACCCTGGCGATCATTCTCATCATCCCCATCATGCAGCTTTTCCTGCTCGGCTACGCCGCCACCAACGACATCCGCAACATTCCATTGGTGGTTTTTGACCAGTGCCGCTGCTCCGAAAGCCGCACCCTCATCAATGCGTACAATACCGCGGACTACTTTAAAATCTCCCAATACGTTGGCTCCGAAGAGGAGATCCGCGCCCTCATCCAGTCCGGCACAGCCAGCGCAGCTCTTATCATCCCTCCAGACTACGATACCCGGCTGGTACGTGGGGATGCTCAGGTGGCATTTATCCTGGATGGCTCCAACCCCACCTCTGCCTCTACCGCCTATTCAGCAGCGGTCCTCATCGGGCAGGCACAGGCAACCGAACTGATGGTGGAAAAGCTCTCGCGCTCAGGCATCAACACCGACCGCCTGACCCCGCCGCTCGAAGTGCGTCCCCAGGTGTGGTACAACCCCGATCTTGTCAGCAGTTACTTCATGATTCCCGGCGTCATTGGCATGATCCTCTTTGCCATCACCTCAATTCTCACCGCCACCTCCGTGGTGCGTGAGCGTGAGCGTGGCACCATTGAACAGCTCATTGTCACCCCCATCCGGCCATGGGAACTGGTGCTGGGTAAGATCCTGCCTTATGTCATTCTGGCATTCATCGATACCTTTGAGGTGCTCGCCCTGGGTCACTGGGTGTTCGGTGTGCCCATCCGCGGCTCCATCTGGCTCATCATCCTATCCTCAGGTCTGCTGCTGCTTTCAGGGCTGGGGATCGGCTTGTTCGCCTCCACGGTGGCCAATACTCAGCAGGAAGCCATGCTCACCGTGTGGATGACCTTGCTGCCCTCCATCTTCATTTCCGGTTTCTTCTTCCCGTTGGAAGCCATGCCGCTGGTGCTGCGCTGGGTTTCAGCTATTGTTCCGCTGCGTTATTACCTGCAAATCCTGCGCGCGGTTATGCTCAAAGGATCCGGCATGAGTGCCATCTGGGTGGAGTGCCTGGCATTATTTGCGTTTGGCGTCATCATTTTCATCGCTGCATCCCTGCGCTTCCGCAAGCGCCTGGATTAAGTAAAGGAGTAAATCATGTCCCACAAGAAACCGCCCGTCCCTGTTATCCTGCTCGTCGTTATTGCCATTTTCGTGGCTCTCTATTTCGGCATCCGCGCCCTGACCCAAAAAGAAGAGGCTTCCCTCTCCCTTTCCGGGACGATTGAGGGGGAAGTCATCGCGGTTTCCGCCGAAACTCCCGGCAGGATCAGTGAATTGCTGGTTGCCGAGGGGGATGCCGTAAAAGCCGGCGATGTCCTTTTCCGTCTCGATGCCACCCTGCTGCAGTCTCAGCGTGAAGCTGCAGTCGCCAGCCAGGCGCTTGCGCGGGGGGCACTTGCCAGCGCCAAAGCCCAGTTCGATATCATCGATGCCTCTGTTCAGCTGGAATCTGCCCAGGCACGTGCTGCCCTGTGGACTGCCACTGACCCTTCCGGCTACAGCCTGCCGGATGGCTATTTCAGCCAATCCGAGCTCCTCTCCGCTGCCGAGACCGAGCTTCTCAACGCCGAATCAGCGTTGGCAGATGCTCAGAACATCCTCAAGCTCAAGCTGGCAGAGCAGGGTTCCACTGACTTCAAAGCCGCCGAGCTTGCCCTGATGCGCGAACGCGCTGCCCTTTTAAATGCCGAGAACACCCTTGCCAAAGCCCGTCTCACCCAAAACCAGGATCTGATTGACGCCGCCAAGGCACACGTGGATGACACCCGTGAGAACCTGGATATCGCCCAGTCCACCTACGATGACCTCAAGGACAGCGAAGCCGCTCTGGCCATTATCGCCGATCGGGTGCAGGTGAACTTAATGACTGAAAGGGTACAGCTTGCACGTGAATCCTGGCTCAAGCTCCAGATTGGTGAGGATTCTCCCAGGTGGATAGCTGCCAACGCCGCACTTGAGCAGGCGCATGCCGCCGTGGAACAGGCGAACGCCCAGCTGGCGTTGGTCGACACACAGATCGCCCGTCTCACGGTCTCCTCTCCTGCCGATGGCACCATCGCCCTGGTGGCCGCCCGTCCGGGAGAAGTGGTCACCGCCGGCGCGAGGGTTCTCTCTCTCACCCTGCCGGAATCTTTGACCATCACCGTGTATGTACCGGAGGAGCAGATCGGCGAGATCAAATTGGATCAGAAGGCTGCCCTTTCGGTGGATTCCTTCCCAAGCCAGGTGTTCTACGCCCGTGTCATTCAGATCGCCGATCAGGCAGAGTTCACACCTCGCAACACCTCCACCACCGAAGGGCGAAAAACCACCGTCTTTGCTGTCAAATTAGCCGTCGAGAATCCCTCCAGCCTCTTGAAGGCAGGGATGCCCGCTGACCTGACCTTTCTTCCACAGGAATGACGCTGATCCAGGCTGTTTCTCTGCACAAATCCTTTGGCTCTACCCGCGCGGTGGATGGAGTTAGCTTTTCCATTGATGAGGGTGAGATCTACGGGTTGGTCGGATCGGACGGTGCCGGCAAGACCACCACCCTGCGTCTGCTCATCGGCGCGCTTCGTGCAGATCGAGGAACTGCCTCCCTTTGTGATATCAATGTAGCCTCTCAACCCGAGGAAGTGCGCAGTCGGGTTGGGTATCTGTCGCAGCGTTTTTCTCTCTACGAAGACCTCTCTGTGCTGGAAAATATCCGCTTCTTTGCCGAGGTCCGCGGACTGCCCGTGTCCGAATGGAAACCCCGCTGTCTCGAATTGCTCGAATTCGTTGGTCTTGCAGCCTTCACTGACAGGCGCGCCGGTGCGCTCTCAGGCGGGATGAAACAGAAACTCGGTCTTGCCACCGCCCTGGTCACCCGCCCGCGCATCCTGCTCCTCGACGAACCCACCACTGGCGTCGACCCGGTCACCCGGCAGGACTTCTGGCAGTTGATCCTTCGCGTGGTTTCCACCCAAAAGATGGCTGTGATCCTCACCACCCCTTATATGGACGAAGCCAGCCGCTGTCATCGCCTGGGATTCATGCGCGCCGGCAGCATCATCGCCGAAGGAACCCCGGCCCAGTTGCGTTCCCTCCTTGAGGACCGCATTCTCGAGATAATCACACCCGACCCCCTCCGCCTGCGTGAATCCATCAAAACGCTCTCCGCTGTTGAGGATGTGCGCCCCTTCGGCGACCGCCTTCATGTGCGTGCCGCCCCCGGCTGTGACGAACAGTTGCTTGCTTTGCTGAAGGAAAGCAACCCATCTGCATCTGTGCGGGGCATCCAGGCAACCCTTGAGGATGTCTTCCTCTCCCTGGCTGCGGAATCGGAGTCCCGTCATGGCTGAACCCATCATCCAGGTGGAACACCTGACGCGCAGATTCGGCGGTTTTGTCGCCGTGGATGACATCAGTTTCTCTGTAATGGCAGGGGAGATCGTCGGGTATCTTGGACCTAACGGTTGCGGCAAAACCACCACCATCCGTATGCTCCTCGGTTTGCTGAAGCCCACCTCCGGCAGTGCCCGCGTGCTGGGTTTTGATGCTTTTGAAGAGACCGAAGAAGTGCGTTCCCGTTGCGGCTACATGTCACAAAAATTTGCCCTGTATGACGACCTCACCGTGCTGCAGAATCTTGAATTCTATGCCGGTGTTTATGGCGTAAAAAAAGGAGAGTCCATTTCTAAAACCCTCGATCTTGTGGGTCTTCAGGATCACCGCCCTGCCCTCACCCGCTCGCTCTCAGCGGGTTGGCGCCAGCGCCTGGCCCTGGCGATCGCCCTGGTGCATTCTCCGCGTCTCTTATTCCTCGATGAGCCCACCTCAGGCGTTGACCCGCTTGCCCGCCGCGAGTTCTGGGAGCTCATCTATCAACTCGCCTCAACCGGAGTGACCATCTTTACTACCACTCACTATATGGATGAAGCTGAGTACTGCCACCGCGTGGGTCTGATGCGCTCCGGAAAGCTGCTGGCTTTTGATTCCCCCACCCACCTCAAGCACAGCGCCCTCAAAGGAGACGCCTGGGATATCTCTTCAGCATCGATGGCGCAAACCGCTGCCGTCCTCGAACGCTTGCCTGAGCGTCTGCGCGTGAGTTTGCTCGGAGACCAGGTTCACCTGCTCACCCGCAAGGCACGCATCGATATCAACACTCTCCAGCTGTTCCTCGCCAGTAACGGGATTATGGACGCCGAAGTGACCCAAGGTGATTTAACCCTTGAAGATGTCTTCATGCATCTCACCCAAACCGCGCACCTGGATCCAGGGTAAACCGCATCGCGTTTTTCGGTTATTTCTTCTATAATCTATTCATGTCCCCTGTTCCAAAAATAGCTGTTGTGGACGTTTCCGCTTTGGATTATCCCCTGCGCTTGTGTGCAGCCGCCCTGCAGGGATTGCTCAACCGCGATGGAACGCGTGTTTTCATTGATTACGGCATTTACGATGACCCCGCCGCCCGTCGCACCAATGAGGTTTTTCTGGATGATGACCTCTGGTATGGCAAGTACCGTGACCTGCTTGGCTACCAGGACCGGAATAACCAGGAGTATTACCGCGAAGCGCACGATCTGCAATTCAAAAGATCATCACTCGACCGCCTCATCCGTGACAATCTCGACAGTCTGAACGGATATATCGTCTGGGATCCTGCCATGGAGGATACTGCCAATATTGCCCTCATGCTCTGCGCGCAGAAAAACCTCCTTCCGGTGACTCCTCAATTGGAACCCTGGATTCAACAGTTTGGACTTCCGCTGGCTGAAAACCTCACCGGCCGCTGGAAGGATCGCGTCGATCTCTACCAATGGGCGTTCAAAACCCTTTTCCCGCGTTGTGACCAGCAGCGTATCGCCTGCATCGAACCCGGTTGGCAGCGCCCTGAATTCGTCGATTACATCATCCAGAACCGGATTTTCACTTACAGTTTGAATAGCGCACATAAAGGACTCGGCAGTACCATCCTGCTTGCGCTGGCTTTTGGTCCCCCCCTCCTGCGCGAGATCCTCTTTGCCTTGCGCCTCGATTTTCCACTGCGCTGGTTTGCCCTCGCTCTCATGGGTCTCCAGGATGCTGAGGTAAAGCTTTCCAACCGCATCCAGCGCAAGATCCGGTCAGATTCCTTCCCCACCATTTTTGGCTGGCATACTAAGCGCGACGATGAACTGGCGTTCATGATGCAGCTCTCCGCCAACGGCATGCGCCTGGTTCCCTCGCATATTGCAGGCAATTTCTCTTTTCACAGCCAGGTAAAACCTTTGGGGGTAGACCCTCAACCTGCGCTTGCCGCACCTGCTCTCGATCCGCAGGGCATTTACCTCACCTTTACCTTATCGGATGGCGACCAGTTGATGATGATGAATGGCGCAGAGTTGGGCAACTGGCGAAGTCCTGCCCGCGGCAAAGTTCCCGTCAACTGGGAGTGTCAGCCCTTGCTCATTGAGATTGCCCCCGCCCTTTTGGAACGCTACCAGCGTACCGCCACATCCAACGACTGCCTGATCGCCGGCCCCTCCGGCGCGGGTTATGTTGTCCCGCCGCTCATGCCGAACCTCGTCGTCTACCTGCATGAAACGGCTTACATCTGCCAGCAGGCTGATATCCATGTGATCACCTCCTACGTGGCCGACCCGCCGCGCCGCGTTCTGCGTCAGCTTGCCAGGCACCATAGTGACCTCGTAGGCTATCTTTGCGGTTATGCCGTGGTTTCGCGAGCCCCTCAGACGCTCATCAGGGATATCCCGCTTATCGCCAATGAATCACCCCTGGTGTCAGAGATCGCCCTCTGCGCAGAAGAATTGCTTTCCACCATTAAAAACCGCCTCACCCGGGTGAATTCAACCCCTCGTTTCATCGGGGTACATCTGTTCGCTTACCGCACCACCATTGAGGATATCGTAAAGTTTGTTGACCAGCTGGACATCCCCAACCTCCATGTGGTCCGTGGGGATGTCTTTTTAACCCTTGCACGAGAAGCCATGAGGAGGCAGAAAAATGGAAGCTAATACCAGTACCGGTAAATTAACCTGGGGGACCAAGTTCGCCTACGGATCAGCAGACCTGGGTATCTCCCTTGTTACCGCCTCGATCCAATTTTTTCTTTTGTTCTATTACACTGACATCCTGGGCATTGACCCCGCCCTGGCGGGTACTGCACTTCTGGTAGCCAAGCTCACCTGGGATGCCATCAACGACCCCTTGTTTGGCTATTTTTCCGATCGCACCCGCAGCCGCTGGGGTCGGCGCAAACCCTACATTCTTTTCGGTGCCATTCCCTTCGGGCTCACCATCTGGCTCATGTTCTCGCTGCCTGCTGGTATGACGGGTGTCACTGCCTTCCTGGCGGTTCTCGGCACTTTCCTGCTTGTCGATACTGCTCAGACGCTCGTGAGCGTGCCCTATTATGCCCTTTCGGCTGAACTGACCTATGATTACGATGAACGCACCTCGCTCATCTCCATCCGCATGATCTTCACCGTCGTCGGCTACATCCTGGGTGCTGCCTCCACCACCCTCCTCGCCGGCGTTTTTCAGGGAATGGGGCTGGCAAAAACCGCTGCCTACAGCGCTACCGGTGCAGTGTTTGGGGTGATTGCAGTCATCACTGTGCTCATCACCGCTCTGTTGGTCAAGGAAAAACCCAATCCCGACCTGCAACCTGCCAAAATGCCGCCTTTTTCCCAGATCGTCCAGGTGTTCAAAAATAAGCCTTTCGTGCAATACATGATCATGAGCACCATCATCAGCATCAGTTTCACCCTGCTCACCAGCCTTCTGCCCTACTTTCTCACGTATCAGCTCGATATGGCGGACCAGATCTCGTTCGTCATGCTGGTCATGCTCGGCACAATTGGGTTGTTCCTCATTCCCTGGCGCCTGGCTTCTAAAAAACTCAACAAGGGTCCGGCATACGCGCTCGGGTTGGGCATTGCTTCCCTGGCTGTCATCGCCATGTTTCTGCTGCCCAAGGGACCGACCCCGCTGGTCTACGTCATCGCTTTCGTGGCAGGTCTTGGTTTTTCTGCCCAGTATGTTTTCCCGTGGAGCATGATCCCGGACGTCATCGAAGTTGACCAGGCGCAAACAGGCGAACGCCATGAAGGCATCTATTTCGGGGTAAATTCCCTGCTCGGTAAACTCACCGGCGCGCTGGGTGTGGCTGCCAGTGGCTGGGCTCTCAAGCTATACGGTTATGTGCCCAACGTGGCGCAAACGGATCATGCCCTTTTTGGCATCCGTTTCTTCTTCGCCATTGTACCGGTCATCGCCTTTGCCATCGCCCTGCCCCTGCTCATCTGGTATCCCATTACCCGCCAGAAACACGCCGAATTGACCGGGCAGAAACTGGATTAAAACAAAAACCGGACCTTCCATAGGTCCGGTTTCATTTATTTAACAATGACAACCAGTTCAAAGGTTTGCAGTGGTGGCGCGTCAGTCTCCCAGGAACGGCGGTAATTTAACTTAAGCCGGGTGCTCCCGCTGGCGACAGCTTCAAAGGTGTAGGTGTTCACCCCTCCCGAGCCGATGAGCATTGAATCCGCTTTATAGTCCACGTCACCGACTTGTCTCAGGATCGTCGGGTCTACCTCGCTTATCTCCCAGTCATAACCCGTCGTCGGATTGGACTCAAGCTTGAGCACGACCATCTGCCCCTTTTCAATTTCAATAGAAGTGCCATTCATAGTGGCATCTACCTTCACCTTCTGTGTGCAGCCGCTGAGCAGGAACAATACCGTTGTCATCCCGAAGATTGCGAAAATCCTGAACTTTTTCATTTTTTTCCTTCCTTCCTCTACATAACTCAGACGAAAAGAGGTGTTCTCCGGTTCCATCGCCGGCTTACGTTAAGATGAGGATCGCCGCGGTGATGAACCACGCCTGGATGCTGAAAAAGATTCCCCATTCAAGAATCGCCGTCCACCACACGCGCGGCCGCTGTGGCAGTGCGTTCGGGTCAAGGATGTAATTGGGGTTCTCATTCTTGTCCGTTTTAGAGTACACCTTAATCAGGAAAGCGCTGAAGCTGGCAATCGCCGCCAGTCCGGCAATGTTCAACCCCAATGGGATGGCCCGCTCTCCTGCCGGCTGGGCAAAGATCGCCGCGGTAAAAAAAAAGGATACTATACAGGCCGCTGTGGAAGAACGTCATCGCCGCTTTTCGATGCGGGGTCAGCCGCTCCATCGAATAAACACCCACCATTGCAGCCGCAACTCCCGAAACCATCCCCAATCCTGCGCCGATCCACCCCAATACAGAAGATAGTTGAATTCCCATCACGAGCATCAACGGCAAGAACAACCATCCGCCGATGGTCATGCCGGTATTGAAACCCCATGCTTCTTTCGACACCCCCACTTCGCCCAGTTCAGAAATAAAGTGATTCCGCATCGAATAGCGTTCCCCGTTGCGGTCCCGGTAAGGTATCATCGAGATTACTGTTCCCGTCAGAATGATCAACGCTCCCGCCAGGGTTAAATAAAGAAATACTTGCATTAAGAGAGAATTCATTGAATAATTAGTTCCTGTAATCCGGTTTTTATTTCATTATTCTACTCCCGCAGGATACCGCGCGTCAAAAGGAGGAGCCATGTACGATCTGCTGTCCAAAGATTATGACCGCTTTGTGAATTGGTCTAACCGGTTGGCCTTTGAAATGCCCTTCCTGCTCAAACAGCTTCAGCAAGCACCCCGCTCCGGGGATTCACCCGTCAGAGTATTGGATTCCGCCTGTGGTACCGGGCAGCACGCCATCGCCCTGGCCAGGGAAGGAATGCGTGCCAGCGGTGCGGATATCAGCCCTGAAATGATCAAGGTTGCCCGCGAAAATGCCGCCTCCGCAGGTCTTGATGTCCGCTTTGAGCCGGTCGGCTTTGGCAGCCTGTCGCAAACCTTTTGCGCAGGGAGCTGCGATGCCCTCCTCTGCCTGGGCAACTCCCTTCCGCACCTGCTCACCCCCGCAGCGCTCACAGAAGCCCTGGCGGATTTTCATTCCTGCCTGGCACCTGGCGGCTTGCTCCTCATTCAGAACCGCAATTTCGATGGCGTCCTCGCCAGGCATGAGCGCTGGATGGAACCCCAGGCCCATACCGAAGGTGACCACCAGTGGGTCTTCCAGCGCTTTTACGATTTTGAACCCGGGGGTCTCATCCGCTTCAATATCGTCACACTCTACCGTGAGGGTACCGCCGAATGGCATGCCCGCCTTACTTCCACCCATCTCCTCCCGCAAACGCATGAAGATCTCTCAGCCGCGTTGAGCGCTGCTGGTTTTACTAGCCTGCAGTTTTTTGGTGGTCTGGGTGGCGGTGAGTTTGAGCCCGAAAAGAGCGGCAACCTCGTTATCGCTGCTATTAAAGAGTGAGCTGTACTCCCCATACAGGAGCTAAATGGAGATCATTCAGGTCAACACGGCTGCGCAATTAAAGCAATTCATCAACCTTCCCTACCGGTTGTATAAAAATGACCCGGTTTGGGTGGCACCGCTGCGCTCGGAACAACACGCCCAGTTTGTTCCCGCCAAAAACCCGATGCTGGATCACTGCACCTATGCGCTTTTCATCGCCATGGAGAATGGAAAATGCGTCGGCCGCGTCTCCGCCTTCCTTGACCACCTGGCGCTCGACCACTGGAAGCAGCCCATCGGGCTCTTCGGTTCCTTTGAATGCGTCAACGATCCACAAATTGCCACTGCCCTTTTCGCCGCCGCCCGCGATTGGCTGCGCGCCAAAGGCATGACCAGCATGCGCGGTCCATGGAGTTTTGCCAGCCAGGAATGGGGATTGGTGGTCGAGGGTTTCACTCCTTCGCCGGTCATCCTCGCTCCTTACAACCCGCCCTGGTACAACGACCTCTTGACTGGATTTGGTTTCAGCAAAGCCAAGGACCTGATGGTATATGTCATTGATGCCCGCGAGGGATACGCCATTCCGCCGCGCATCCTCGAGTTGACGGATAAGGTTGCCAGACGTTATGGCGTCCGTACTCGCCCCGTCAACATGAAGAACCTCGAGGAAGACGTGGTCACCATCACCCGCCTTGCCAACGAATCCATTTCTGATAACTGGGGCTTTTACCCCGTTACCGCTGATGAAGCCCGCATGATGGCGCATGACCTCAAACCGGTCATTGACCCCGCCGCTGTCATCCTCGCCGAGACTCTCGATGGCACACCCATCGGTTTTGCCATGACCCTTCCGGACGTAAACGTGATCCTCAAGGGTCTCAATGGGTCCCTCCTGCCTTTCGGCTGGCTGAAGATGCTCACCATGCTCCCCCGCCTCAATCAGTACCGCATGTGGGCATTGGGTGTTATCCCCGCCTACCAGGGAAAAGCCATCGATACCCTGCTCTACCGCGCCACCTACGAAGCCATCTATACCGATAAAATGCGCCTGGAGATCAACTACGTGCTCGAAGATAATGACCGCATGAATAACGCCCTCTTCAAGCTTGGGGTCAGGAACATGCGCCGTTACCGCGTATATGAAATGGTGATCTGACTTCTTCCGATAAAGAAACAGCCCCGGCCGTAAGCCAGGGCTGTTTTATTTCCCCCGGTGGATACTAATGATCGCCCAATGAGTTTACTTTTCCAAACCCGGTGATGGTTTGCGTCACCCGCGGGCTGCCGTAGTAATCCAGGTTTCCGCTCCCGGTGATGGTGGCATCAAGGGTTTCCTTCACCCAGATGGTCGGGTTGCCGAATCCGGTGACCTTCACCACCGCTTCCTCTGATTCCAGGTCTTCAGCTTTGTAATCACCGCTGCCGATGATTTGCACGTCCTGTGTCAGCACTTTCCCGGCAATTTCCGCGTTTCCAAATCCGCTGATCTTCACCGCCAGGTCATCAGCTGCCAGTTCATCCACCATGATATCGCCTGACCCGCCGATCTCTATCGACGCATCCTGAGCCTTGATGGATTGCGATTCAAAGTCGCCAAACCCGGTGATGCGTACCAGCAGGGTCTCGCCATCGATTTTTCCGATATTGATGTCGCCGGAGCCAGCCAGCTTGACCTCGAGCTCCTTGCCGCTCAATTCTTCAGCATCGATGTTGCCGAAGCCGGATAACTCGATTCCTTCCACGTTTTTCATCACCAGCTCGTACTTGATTGTCCGGCTTGGGTTAACCGATATATTGGGCTCCATGCCAATCTCAAGTGTACCGTTGACCACGCGGGTGGTGATGTACTGCATCAGGTTTTCATCTGCAGAAATGGATAACGATTCCTCGTTCCCCTGCACAATGGTCAGGTCGCCTATGCTCTGCATGTCCACGCTCGCAAAATCCGCCACGTCGCGCTTTTCGGTGATAACTGTCCCCGAGCCGTTGATATTCCGGTTGCTTCCGAAATTCGGTACCCCGTTGATCGTGCAGGCACTGAGCGTAAAAGCAAGAACGATTGAAACAAAAAGGATTTTTTTAAACATAATTCACTCTCCTTGGTTGAGCACTAAAACTTAACAGGTATACGCAGGTGGCTGCGTTCAGGTTGCACAAGGATTGACTTTGCTTCCTAATTTTTCTATACTTAAGGTGATAAAGCGCTGTTGACGGCTCATCCATCACCAGTCATCTCCGGGCTGTCCGATTCTTCGGGCAGTTTTTGTTTAGTTAAGGAGGGCTTTATGATCACCCTTCACCTCGACCAGGAAGAAAAGGGAATTTTGTTGGAGTTGATCGAAACCTGTATCAACGACCTTCATAACGAGATCGTCCGTACCGAGAATCTGGATTACAAGACCATGCTCAAAGGGCGCAAAGCTGTCCTCATTAAACTATTTGAATCGCTGCAGGTTCCCGAAGCCGACCCCTCCATTTACCGGGTCACCTGAACGCAAAAGGGAGGTGCGTCCACCTCCCTTTCCATCAATTTTTCCCTCTCGCCAGCTCAACTGGCCGAGATGTAATAGGAATTCTTCTCCGGTCCGCGCTTTTCCACCGGCAGTACATCCACCAGTTCATACTCCTGGCTTCCCAGTCCGAGTTTTTCGCCATACCGCACGACCTGGTATGGATCCTTATATATCCCATGCAGCTGCGCAAACGGATGCCCGCCGTTGTCCTGTGGTTCCATCGAGGTCGGCAGGTTTTCCACGAAAAGTTTTGAGTTCGCGGTCATATCCAGCACCGCCTTGTCGAGTGCAACAATATCATCCGAACCGAAGATACCCGCATCCTGCATGATCGGCATGCTGGTAAACCCGAAACAGTCGCACACCGGGGTCATGTGGGTTGCCAGTGCCAGGTGGGTGGCTTTCCCCTTTTCAAAGGTTGACAGGGTGATCGCCGTTGAGATGGCGCAGGCTTCCTGGAAGCTGCTCGCATTTACCGCGTCGATCTTCAGGCTCCCGGCTGGCGCAACCTTCAGGCAGCGCCCGCACTGGTTGCACGGCTCAAAATGAACGTGGAGTTCCTCGGGGTCGTGCCTGTCAAAGACGATCGCACCAAAGGGGCAGCTGTCTACGATCTTCTGCATCACCGCCTTGTCCGGGCAATTTTCCTTGAACCAGTATTTATCAAAATGCATCGTGTCGTGGATCTTGCCGCGCGTCTCTCCCACCATGCAGCCCAACGCGATATTCTTGAATGCCCCGCCAAATCCGCACGCCGGGTGTCCCTTCACATGGGCAAAATTGACCATAAAGCTGGCTTCTTCCACCATCCCTGCCACTTTCCAGGTCTTCATATTCTTGAATTCCCACTCATGTTCCTTGTAATACTCATCACGCAGCCCTGCCACCGGGTAAACCGGGCAGCCCAGCACTTCTGTGGTGTATCCGCGGCTTTCGCAGCGTGCCACATCCCAGTCCACATCCACCACAAACGGCTGTCCGCCGCCATCCTTGATCGCCTGCACCACCTTGCGCACAAAGACCGGGTGGATCACTGAATAGCTGATGTTGTTTCCCACGTGCAGTTTCAGGCACACCAGTTCCTTCTTCACGCGGTCGCGCAGGTGCAGCCGCTCGAGGATCAGGTCAAGTTTTGCTGGTAACGTCTCTTTTGCTTCAAGTTTGTTCTGGCGCGGGGAACCGTAAAACACGGTGGAAGTCATGGGTCACCTCTATTCGGATAATGAGATAATATAGTTGATTATATCAAGTGAGGCTTTCAGGAGTCACATGAAATCGATCACCACTCCTCGATTATCCCTTATCCCCCTGACGGTTGAACAATTGGAAACCGGTCTCTGCTCTCTCAATGACCTTTCTGCCAGCGTGGGGGTCAGCCTGGTCGCCTCCCTTTTCGAGGGTGTCGTTAACCGCGCCGTTCGCATGAAGATCGATAAAATGAAAAAGGTTCCCCCCGCCCTCCATCCCTGGTACACCTACTATCTCATTGTCATCAATGAGGAGCAAATCGGCGCAGGCATGGTCGGCTTCAAAGGCAGCCCCGATGAACTCGGTCAGGTGGAAATCGGCTATGGCATCGACCCGATCTTTCAGCGCCGTGGTTACATGAGCGAGGCTGTGCAGACCATGCTCGCCTGGGCTTTCTCTCACCGTGAATGTCTCGCCGTCACTGCCACTGGCGTGCTGGTGGATAACTTTGCTTCGCAAAAGGTGTTGTTAAAGAATGGCTTTGTCGAAACCGGTCAGGATGAACACGGCATCAACTACCGCCTTGACCGTACAAAACTGTAAAAACTAAACCATTGACATTCAAGCCTGAAATCCATAAAATAGGCTTGCCGTAAGGATCAACCCTGTAAATCGGAAGAAAGGTTTTCAAATGTTGCTGCAGGAAACGGATACAGCCAAAGACGTCCCCCCTCTTATACGTTGGGGATTTCAATGCGTATCCACAGTTGGGTATACAAAATATTCATTCTCAAGTCGAGCGGTTTTTTCAGCATCGGCTTTTGATGATGAATTAAACAAGGTGCCAGCCTGATCAGGTTTTCCTGATCGCACAGCGGTGATTTTCAGCCGGCTGGCATCAATTGCCTGCCGGTTTTTATTTTGCTTGTGCGAGGAGGGAACATGCCATTCATCAGCCAGATCATCAACAAACCCGTCGTCGACGCCAATGGCGCAGCCATGGGGAAGATCGAGGAAATGTACGCCGTCCAGAAGGAAGGGATGACGCACCCCATCATCACTGCCATTTCCGTGCGCAGTAAATCCGCCATCGAGACCTACCCCATCTCCGCCGTGGCTGTCCTCTTCGCCCCGGTCATTCCTCTCACCCAACCCGCCGGGCATCTCCCGCAGTACCAGCTCACCGGGGAGGAACTTCCCCTCATCCAGGATATCCTTGATAAGCAGATCCTCGACACCAACGGTGTCCGGGTTGTGCGTGTCAACGATCTTGAGATCACCCGCGTCGCCGGCGATTATTATGTCTCCAATGTGGATATCGGCAGCATGGGCCTGCTCCGCCGTATGGGCGTGAGCAAACCCTTCGAAACCCTCTCCGCCAAAAATCCCCAGAACTTCATCTCCTGGGATTATGTAGAACCGCTGCGCCACGACGAATTCATGCATCTCAAGGTTCCGGTGGAAAAGCTCAAGGAACTCCACCCGGCGGATATTGCCGAGTTGATCAGCGACATGAGCCACGCCGAGTCCGGACAGTTGCTCAACTCGTTGGATATCGAGCACCTCGCGGATGCCCTCGAAGAAGTCGAGCCGGATTTCCAGGCTTCCCTCGTCAAGAACATGCCCGACGAGAAGATCGCCGATGTCCTCGAGGAAATGTCTCCCGATGAAGCCGCCGACCTGCTGGCTGAATTGCCCCAGGAACGCAGCGAAGACCTGTTGGAAATGATGGAAAACGAGGAGCGCGAAGAAGTCAAGATCCTCCTCTCCTATCCCGAAGACACTGCCGGCGGTCTCATGACCACTGACCTCGTCACCGTTTCCCCCTCCATGACCGCCAACCAGGCCATCGAATCCATCCGCGCCCAGGAGGAGGAAGTAGACGACGTCCTTTATGTCTATGTTGTAGATGAGCACAAGCACCTGCTCGGCACCTTCTCCCTCTCCGAACTTATTTTCGCTCAACCGCGCACGAAGGTCAGCGAGTTCATGCACAAGAAGTTTGTCTCTGTCAACGTCAACGATAAGCAGGATGAGCTTGCCCAGGTCGTCGCCAAGTACAACCT
>ERZ1649853.97-NODE-97-length-36354-cov-8.313700_pt1 | contig 36354 bp, 41 predicted proteins | sample MGYA00575353_ERZ1649853 | MGnify/ENA primary metagenome ERZ1649853 (study PRJEB40853, sample SAMN11349654) | freshwater sediment metagenome | isolation source: river sediment | host: Sediment | place: India: Okhla Barrage, New Delhi | collected 2017-02-21 ...
AAGAGTAATCTGGTCTGATATTAAAAACACAGACTTCACCTTAGCAAGAAAAGGAAAGCTATCTACTAAGAATATTGGTAGACATTCTTTAGAGGCTTGGGGTGAGAGACTAGGGGAATACAAGGGTGACTTTGGTAAAACCGCAGATTGGTCAATAGTGACTGATGAGATGGTTAACTATTGTATTCAAGACGTAAAGGTTAATGCTAAACTATATAACCTAATTCAAAGAAAAGAATACCCTAAACACGTCTTAGAAATGGAACAAGAGATCCATAGAATATGTTTAGAACAAACTTCATTTGGATTTCCATTCAATGTAAACAAGGCTCAAAAACTACATGCTAAATTAATGGCACGTAAGGCAGAGCTAGCTAGTATATTACATAAAGAAATGGGATCTGGCTGGGTTACTAGTTTAGGAGAGAAGAGAAGTAAAAGAACTGTTAGATATAAAGATCCATTACGAGGTAATGAACTAGCTGGATGTTATTATACAAAGGTAAAATTTGTAGAGTTTAATCCGAATTCTAGGGCACACTTGACTAGACAATTACAATCTAGATTTGGATGGAAGCCAACTGAATTTGGTGAAGACGGTTTACCAACATTGGATGATGGTATCTTATCTAAAATGGATTTACCAATTGCTAAAGTAATTGCTGAATTTTTAATGATTCAAAAAAGATTAGGACAATTGAGTGAAGGTAATCAGGCTTGGTTATCAGTAGAAAAGAATGGTAAGATACATGGTAGAGTAAATACTATGGGTGCTATTACTGCTAGATGTACACATTCAGATCCAAATCTAGCACAGATACCAAGTAATGAAGCTCCTTATGGTCATGACTGTAGAGAATTATTTGAAGCACCTAAAGGTTGGAAACAATTTGGTACTGATGCTGCTGGTTTAGAACTAAGAATGCTAGCACATTATATGGCTAAATGGGATAATGGAGAATATGGGAACATCATTTTGAATGGTGATATTCATACTGTTAATCAACAAGCTGCTGGCTTACCAACAAGATCAAATGCTAAGACATTTATATATGGATTCCTTTAAATATAGAGGAATTAAAACTCTTTGAATTCGGTGAAACTCCTTTTAGGACAATACCGAGCTAAGTAAATATTCAATAGCCTCAGTGGAGGTAATATGTATCAAAAGCGTAATAAAAATAAAAACGAGCAAACAGCAACAGCTAGTAAATATCCTCAGGGTTATTTTAAAAATAAACCATGCAAGGATTGTGGAACTAGTTTTACACCTAAGGCACCAAGTGAAAAATATTGTAGTGATAAGTGTAAGGATAGAGGATTACATTCTAATTACCTTAAAAATAACTATGGTATTGAAGCTAGAGATTATGAGAGAATGTTAGAAGAACAAGATCATAAATGTAAAATATGTAAAGGATCTGGTTTTAAAATGAAAGAAGAACATTCTTTACTCTTAATGGTTGATCATTGTCATACAACAGGAAGAGTTAGAGGCTTACTTTGTCATAATTGTAATAGGGCTTTAGGTTTACTTAAAGATAATATAGAAAATTTAGAAAACGCTATTGAATATTTAAAAGTGTAACGACTATCCCGAAAGGGAGTACACCTAAGTAGGTGGAAGCGGAGAGTACCAGAGATGGTAATGAGATAGTCTGCTCTATGTAGTAATACATAGCTGAATAAGATTCGGGCTAAGATTAACGACCTTAGCTGAACACAAAGGTACGGAGCTGGTGATGAAAAAATAGGATCTATTATTAATGGAACTAGGGCACAAGGAAAAGTATTAAGAGAAAAATTCTTAAAGAACACTCCTGCTTTAAAATCATTAAGAGAAGCTGTTGATGCTGCTGTTGAAAATAATGGTAGATTAAAAGCTTTAGATGGTCGTTATTTACCAGTTAGACACAAGCACGCAGCTCTCAACACATTACTACAATCAGCAGGAGCTATTGTCTGTAAAATGTGGGTAGTTAGAATGCATGAATTATTAAAAGAAAAAGGATTTACTCATGGGAAAGAATTTAAACAAGCGGCATTTATTCACGATGAGCTACAGGTTCATTTTGATCCTACAAAGATGTCAGCAGAATTCTTAGGTGAAGTAAGTAAACAAGCAATAGAAGATGTAGGTAAAAAATTAAACTTAAGAATTCCACTAGGAGTAGATTGGAAAACAGGAGACAATTATGCAGAAACTCATTAAGCTAACAGTACTATCTGTAGCATTTATTATTTCAATTTTATTTGGATATTCTTATTCATATAAAATTGATCAAGAAAGAAACTTTAATAAACTTAAAGCCGCTCAGGAAGCCCTAATAAAAAGTAACATTGGTAAATACAAAGTAGCACCACATGTTATTAAGATTGAAATTAGAGATGCTGATGGACTACTACGTGGGTCTGGTACAGGATTCCATATGACATACAAAGGTATTACTAAGATCTATACTAACTTACATATTTGTGAACCAACTAGAGAAGGTTTCAATTTACATGATGCTAGTACAGGTAATAAACTTAGAGTTATTTATATCTCTACTAATCACGATCTATGTGTAGTGGCTTCAGATAGAAAAGAAGGACTATCATTAGCTGATAAAGATATTGAAAATGGTGATAGACTAATCTTAGTAGGACATCCTAGAGGATTACCTTTAACTATTAGAGAAGGTTTTAAAGTAGCAAACGATGTAGATATTTATCCTTGGTTAGGATACTTGCCTAAGAATTCTGTAATTGCTGCTGTAGTAGCATACCCTGGGAATTCTGGTTCTCCTGTTACAAATGAAAATGGAGATGTAATCGGAGTATTATTTGCTGGAGATCCTAGATATAACACTGAGGGATTGCTAGTACCATACGAAGATTTTTTAAGATTCGTTAAAGGAACATATAACTTAAGATAAGGAACTGTTATGAAAATAGTTTTAATAGATGCTGACATTGAGTTATATAGAATAGCTCAACAGCATGAAATAGAAGTAGATTGGGGAGATGGTATGATTACTATGTCGTTAGATATAGATCATGCTAAAGATGTTTTAAAAGCTAAGGTAGAAGGTATCATAGATATGGTAGGTGCAGATGATTATCTGTTATGTATATCTGGAGATAATAACTTTAGAAAGAAACACTTTCCAACATACAAAGCAAATAGAGTATCTAGAAAACCAATGGGATATAAAGATCTAAAGCAATATGCTATTGATAATTTTAAAAATAAAATTGTTGATGAATTAGAGGCTGATGATGTAATAGGAATAATGTGTACTAAGAAATCTAAAGATGAATATATTATCCATTCAGAAGATAAAGACATGAAAACTATTCCTAGTAATCTTTGGGATAAAGATAAAAAGAAAATTGTAACCATATCTAAATTAGAAGCAGATAGAAATTTATTTAGACAGATCCTTACAGGAGATGTAGTAGATGGATATAAAGGATGCCCTAAAATAGGTAAAACAAAAGCCGATACTGTACTAGCTAAGTGTGATAGTTTTGAACAACTAAGACATGAAACACTTCAACTTTATATTAAAGTATTTAAAGATGAAGAGCTAGCTAAACAAGAAATGCTAGCACAGGCTCGTCAAGCAAGAATATTAAGGGCAAGTGATTATGATTTTAAAAACAAACAAGTAATTCTATGGAATCCTTGGGAGGTTTTAGATAATGGTTAGAATTAGTAAACAAGATAGAAAATATAAAAAAGAAAAAGAACCTAAGATTAATATGCAAGTAAGATTTAAAATACTTATTAATGGTGCTAATTTCCTAAAGGAACGATTTGATACTTATGAGGCTGCTGAATTACATGCTCAGAAGTTTTGTAAGGGATCTAATAGCACCTACATTATTATGGAGTCAACATGATACCAGCCGATATAAAAGTATTAAAAAAATTAATTAGAAAAACATTAGACAAAGGACATATAAATCTAAAGGATTCTCATGAAAAAATAGTTAACAATACAATTTACAATCTAGCAATACATGATGTAATAGATCTTTTAGAATCAGTTGAAAACGGTTCAATTAATCAAAGTAACATTAAAGATATACTAGATGAATAGGAGGTTTTATGGGAGGATCTGTAAAGCAATTTGCAAAAAGTACTTTTGAAGATACTATGAATATTAGTACAGGAGGTATGTATGGTGCCGTTTCTCAGAAAGGTAATTTCTTAGAAAACATGGGTAAAAACTTTACTCAGTCTTTAACTGATTCAGTTACAGGAAAAGAAATGATTAAGGGTGCTACTAATATACTAAACGATGTTACAGGTGTAACCGCTATGCAACAGAAGTTAGATCAAGAAGCAGAAATGTCAAGACAAGAAGCTAGACGTAGAGCATTACTAAGTGACGCTATGGCTAGAGCTGAGGGTGCTGATAATGCTAAGATTACTTTGAATACTGCTAGACGAGCTAAAAGAGCCGGAGGTAGTGGTACAGGTGTTGCTGGTATGGATACCGCACAAGGAACTGGTGTACAATCATGAGTAAATCAATCTATGGGATTGATACCTCTAAGATGTCTGCTCAAACTATCTATAAATCATTAGAGACTAAACGTGGTCCTTATATGGATAGAGCTAGAGAAGCCTCAGAGATTACAATTCCACAACTATACCCGCCTGAGGGTTCGGATGAGAATACTGCTTATCCAACTCCTTATCAGTCCTTAGGGGCTAAGGGTGTAAATAACTTGGCTAATAAAATAGTTCTAAGTTTATTTCCACCAACAACGGCTTTCTTTAAACTTGGTTTATCTCCTGCTGATTTAGCAGCCACAGGTAAAGCCCAAGGTGAAGTTCAACAAGCCATGTATATCTTAGAAACTTCTATTGTAAATGAAATGGAAGTATCAAGTCTAAGACCAAAACTAGTTCATTTAATTAAACAACTTATTGTTGGAGGATCTTCTGTTATCTATGTACCAGAACTAGGTTCACCAGAAATATTTAAGTTAGATGAATTCGTTGTTAAGAGAGATAAGAAAGGGAATGTATTAAGACTAGTGATTAAACAGTCGGTAGCTTTTACATCCCTATCAGCTTCTATTGCTAAACAATTACCTAGAAACGAAATCACTGATGAGATTAGAGATGGTAAAAAGATGTTAGATCTTTATACTGCTATTGTTAAATCAGACGATGATACCTATACTGTATGGCAAGAAATTCTTGGTAAAAGAATAGACGGCTCAGAAGGTACTTATAAAACAGAAGATTTACCTTATAGATTTATTCCATTCGTAGATAGTGGAGAAGATTTTGGTAGATCTTATATTGAAGATTTTATTGGAGATATCCAATCATATGAAGGATTACGCCAAGCTATTCTTGAGGGTGCTGCTGAGTCGGCTAGAATACTTTATGTATTAAGACCTAACTCAACGCTCTCAGCTAAACGAGTACAAGCCGCTAAATCTGGTGATGTACTTGTAGGTAATCCAGAAGATATTTCTACTATTCAATCGGATAAACGAATGGATATGTCAGTAACTCAGAAAGAAGCAGAGAACCTAAAGCAAGATATAGCTTTACTATTCTTATTAGATTCTGCTGTAAGAAGAGATGCTGAACGTGTAACTGCTGCTGAAATTAGACAAGTATCTCAAGAGCTAGAAGTAGCCCTAGGAGGTATCTATTCTACACTAAGTAACGCACTTCAGGGTCCATTAGTTAAATTGTATATGAATAGATTAGTTAAACAAAAGAAAATTAATCCAGTGTTAAAAGATTCATTGAAGTTAGAAATAACTACAGGATCGGCAGCTTTAGGTAGAGGTACAGATTTTAATGTATTAAATACTTTTGTAAATACATTAGGTATGATTCTACAAAATCCTGCTGCTGGAAACTATGTAAATGTATCTGAATTAATCAAGCGTATGGCTTATTCTTTGGATATTAATACGGCAAGTTTAATTGTGTCAGAAGAAGAAAGACAAGCTATGCAGCAACAAGCTCAACAGCAACAATTAATGGAACAAGCTGCCCCTGAATTAGTCAAGGGAGCTATGAATCAACAATCGGAGTAACGAATGACTACTGAAACTATAACTAATACGACAACAGCACCAACTGAAACCACGACTACTACGACTACTTCTGTTCCTGTAGATACTCAGGCTCAAAGCCAAGCAGACACTACAGTTAAATCAGAAACAAGTCCTAATACAAGTATTTCAAATGATGCCAAAATTACCAAGGCTGAAACTCAGGAAGCACCTGTTCAAGAAACTCAAACTTCTGAACAAGCTAAACCTGAAGCTTTCAAGCCACAGTACAATGAAATGATCCAAGGCTATATCGATGGAGATTTGACTGATGAAGATTATGCTGTAATTGAAAAAACAGGATTATCTAAAGAGCAATTCAATCTAATGGCTGAGGGTTATAAAGCTTTGCAAGAAAAGAATACTGAGCAGCTTTATAGTTATGCTGGTGGTAAAGAGTCGTATAATGAACTTAAGACATTTGCTAGCACTAATCTCTCAGATGATGAGATCTCGGCTTTTAACGAAGCTATTGCTACAAACAATCCTAGGTTAACTAAGATAGCTGTATTAGGGCTTAAGGCTCTATATGAATCTGAAAAAGGTTCTAAACCAAGTGTAAGGATCGAGTCTGACGGAGCTTCTGCACCAGCTATTGAAGGGTATTCTAGTCAGAAAGAATTAATCAAAGCGATGAATAATCGCAAATACGGACGTGACCTAGATTATACGAATGAAGTTAATGCTCGTCGTGCTAAATCTGGTTTTTAAAAGGAGGATATTTAAATGGCTATCGAAAACAATCAATCAAGATCAGGACAAAATAACGCTTCTGGAGATGATAGAGCTTTGTTTGAAAAGAAAATGCAGACTGACGTTCTACGTTTCTTTCAATCAACAAACATTGCTAAAGAACTAGTAACTGTAAAAGTTATTGCTAATGGTAAATCAGCAGCATTTCCTGTTGTTGGTAACGCTTCAGCTAACTACCATGAAGTTGGTGTTGAGCTTGATGGAACTAAAATTAAAGCTACTGAAAGAGAAATTACTATCGATAAGGTTCTTGAAGCTCACGCTTATGTACCTGATATCGATGAAGCAATGGTTCACTATGATGCTAACTCAGCATACAATGAATCAATTGGACGTGCTTTAGGTAAAAAATATGACCAAGACTTATTCAGAATGATTGCTAAAGCAGCTTTCATTGAAGACGCTACAGACGCTACTGCTGCTGGTCTATTAGACTTTGATGATGATATCTATACAACTATCACTTCATTCGCTACTGCTGGTGACGAAATTAAAGGTGATAAAGTATATGCTAAAATCGTTGAAATGATTACTCAATGGGTAGAAAAAGATATCGTTGGAGAGCCAGTAATTGTGCTTCAACCAGCTTCTTACTATGCTTTATTGAATAACCCATCTCAAACAGGTATGACATGGGCTAATGACGAAGCTTCTCAATCTGGTAAAGTACCAATGGTATTAGGTAAGAGAGTATTAACTTCTCCACATATCCCTCAGGCTGATGATTCAGCTAATACTGCTGTACTTTCTAAGTATAGAGCAGACTTCACTAACTTAGTAGGATTAATGTTCTCTAAGGAAGCTGTTGGTGCATTAGAACTTATGTCACTTCAATTAAGATCTGACTATGTTCCTACTCGTTTATCTACTTTAATCGTAGGTAAAATGCTAGTTGGTTTTGGTATCCTTAACCACTCAGCAGCTATGGCTTTAAAGAAAGTTTAATATTAACTTATGGAGGGAGGCTTAGGCTTCCCTCTTTTATTTACTTAATGGAGGATATATGCAAACAGGGTTAATAAGTGAACTAGACGCTGTTAACAAAATTTTAGCTGTTACTGGTGATTCACCTGTTGCTACTCTGGATGATTCTTATATTCAATCCAAGCTAGCACAACAGATATTAAAAAGAGCTTCACGTGATATACAAACTGAGGGCTGGTGGTTCAATGAAGAAGAATCAGTAACCCTACAAAAAGATCTTAATGGATACATAACATTAGCACCTAATATTATTTCGGTACTAGCTGTTAATGATTCTGGATCGATTATTCAACGTGGTAACAGATTATACGATAGAGCTAATAGAACATATGTATTTGAATCCGATGTTACTGCTGATATTATAACTGCTTTAGAATGGGATGAGTTACCTCAAGAAGCAAGGGCACATATAGTGAACCACGCTTGTATTGAGTTTAATAACGACTTCTTTGGAGCAGAGGATGTTAAAAGAACTTTAGAACAAAACTACCAACAATCTATGATCGAATTAAAGAAAAAAGATGTGGCAGCAAGAGATATAAATTTATTACAATCAAGTAGAGTAAGAAATATTGCATTTAAAAATAGGAGGTAATTATGAGTTTAATTACATTTACCATTCCTAATCTAACAAATGGGGTTTCTCAACAGCCAGCTACGATTCGTTTACCTAATCAAGGTGAGGAACAGATTAATGCTAACTGTAGGGTAACTGATGGGTTATCAAAAAGAAAACCATTAGAAAGATTATTTTCTACTCAAATTACAACTTTAGATGTTGGGGATTTTGATCCCTATATGTTTATAGATGATGAAGTTAAATTCCATACAATACAAGGTAAGGACGCTAACGGTAACGAGGTTACTGCTCAGTTTTTCCTAGAGTGTAATGAAGGAGAGCTTTATGTAATTTATGTAGAAGGTCCTGAAAAAGGAAGAGTAGTTGGCTTAGGTAAATTTGCGTATTTATCTAATACATCTAAAAACGATATTAAGTTCTTAACCGATGGTGATACAACTTACATATTAAATAAAGAAAAGAAAGTAGCGTTAACTGGTTCGGCTGACACTACTACAAGACTAGTTAATAGACAGGGAGCTTTGACTTATATTCAAACTGGTTATTTTGGTACTAGATATAGTATTAAATTAGAAATTTTCAATCAAAGCACTAACGCATTAGTATCTAGTGTAGAGGCTTATTATGATACGGCAGCTAGTACAAGTACAACTATTTCTGACTTACAAACAAGTTATATTAGAACACAATTACAAACAGCATTACAATCCGCTATGACTACTGCTGGAGGTACTTGGACAACTAATATCACCCTAGTCGGAGATAAGAGTTACTTACAAGCTACAATCAATAATGATACATATGCAGATAGTTACTATATTAGAGCAACAACATTTTCATCAACCGCTAGAACTGCTATTTATGCGTTTAACGGTGTTTGTTTAGATGTTGCTAATCTGCCTCCAGCAGCACCAGCAGGATATACCGTAAGAGTATCTGTTGACTCTAGTGATGTAGACGATGATTACTATTTAAAATATTCTAATTCAGAATTAGGGTGGATTGAAACAGTTCAATTAGGAATCAATAAAACAATTGATCCTTATACTATGCCAGTAATTATTAAGAATGTATTAGAAGATTATACGACAATAGATACTAGTTTATTAACTATAAAAGCTAGAGAAGCTGGAGATACCATATCAGCACCAGAACCTTCATTCGTTGGTTATAGACTGAATGATATGTTTATTTTCTCTAATAGACTAGGTTTCTTATCAAGAAATAATGTTATCATGTCAAAGATAGATGAGTATGATACTTTTTATAGAACAACTTTAGCTACTAGTTTATCTAGCGATAGGGTAGATTTAAGTGCAGCAGTTCCTTCAACAAGATACAGTGAGCTTAATTATGCAGTACCTTTCGATAAAGAATTAGTTTTATTTGGAGATGCCGCTCAATACTCATTATCAGCAAATACTGGTTTTGATGTTAAAACAGCTAATCTATCTACGCTAACAGAATACGAATCAAGCACATTAGTACCTCCATTGAATATTGGGTCGTCTATTTATTTCCCTATAACTAGGGGAGAATTTTCAGCTATATTCGATTTAGCTAGAAGAACAGACGTAGGATTAACCGCAGAGGAATCCACTCAACACGTTCCTATTTATATAAAAGGAAATATTGTAGAGATGGTTCACTCATCAACAGAAATGATGGTATTCGTAAGAACTGCCGAAGATCCTAAAACAATCTATGTTCAAAATAGATTTGCTAAGAATGGTGAATTACTACAAAATGCTTGGCATAAGTGGACATTTAGTAATAACGTAGTTCATATGTTTATTATTGGTAGTAAATTATTTGTTAATACTGCTGATGAATTTGGAGATATTTTACACGTATCTTATATAGATATTTCATTATCTTTATTAACTCAATCAGAAAGTACAAATATAGAATTTACTCCATTTCTAGATTATATTCAATTTGTTCCTGCTGGATCTACAATTAGCACTAGTGATCTAGGTGCAGATTATTTTGTAGCCCCAGATATGGAGGTAAACCTGAAAGCCATTACTTCTACAGGAGCTATTATATCAGGATTAACCAATATCACAGAAGAGCTGGTTACTAAGGATTTGTGGATAGGAATTCCATATAAGTTTTCTTACACTTTTAGTGAACAAACGCCTGCTCAATATGGACAAAATGGTAAAACTGTTATGCAGTATGCTAGATTGAATATACAATCAATGAAAGTATCTTATCAAAAAACAAGTAAATTCGATATTAAAATAGAACAATCGGCTAGAAATACTTATTATAATAAGTTTACAGGAAACATCTTAGGAGGCTTAGGATCTTTATTAGGTCGTATAAACCTATATACAGGTGTATTCAAATTTCCTGTACACAGTAAAGCTGATCAAGTAACTATAACTATCGAATCAGAATACCCATATCCTTGTACATTTAATACTATTGAATGGCAAGGTAAATTAACAAATAACTCAGGAAGGATGTAAATATGATTATTGCTTTATCAGGTAAAATGGGAACAGGTAAATCAACTTTAACTAATTATTTAATGAGTAAAGCAAAGAAGCCAGTGGTCGTTAAGATCGCTGGTCCTCTTTACGAATTACAGAATATGATCTACAATCATCTAGATTTAAAACTAGAAGGTGAAAAAGATAGACCATTATTGATTGCATTAGGGATGTGGGCTAGAGATAAAGATGAAAACTTTTGGACAAATATAGCTATTAATAAAGCTAAGAAATTAAGTGAAACACATGATCTGGTATTAATAGATGATTGTCGTTTTAAAAATGAAGGAAAAGCTTTTGACGAAATAGGGATGCTTATTAGGATTGATGGGGTTCAACGAGGATCTAACCTAAATCCTGAAGCTATGAACCATCCAAGTGAAACAGATTTAGATGACTACCCATTCAAGTATAGAGTAAATAATTCTATTTCAGTAGAGGATACAATTGAACAATTAAATAAAATATTAACAAACTAAGGAGGTAATATGTCATACGCATTGGCGGCTCAGGCTGCATTAAGTATTTGGGCATCTACCGAGGCTAGTAAAGCTAGAGCAGCTAATGAAATAGCTGATATAGTAGCCCAAAGAGAAAGAGATAATCTAATGTTTAATAGAAACATGCAAGCCTTTTTCCAGAATCAAACAAACCTAGGTAAACAAAAAACAGTAGACGATATGAATATCAGTTTAGCTGCTGCTGAAGCTAGAGACAATTTGACTATGGCAAAGGTTGGATCTAATCTAAGTGGTCCGAGTATGAATGAATTAGATAATGAAATAAGTCGCGGAGTAAATGCTGATAAAGTAGCTGCTCAAAGATCTTATGAACAAAACTTAGATACTTTAAATCAGAATAGAATTGCTGAAAATGAAAATGCTTTATTTAAAGCTAAACAATTAAGAACCACAGATTATGCTAGAGAGACTAAGAATGCTGTAATTGGTGCTGCTGCTCCTTTTGCAGGGAAAGCCTTAGGTAAAGCTGGTTCTGAATATTTATTAAATAAAGAAGCATTTATTAAATAAAGGAGAATAACATGGCTAACTTTTATCAAGGTTACAAAAAAGAAAATGTAGCTGGTAATATGGTTAATGCTGCTCCAACACCCGATGTTAATACTGCTATGCAATCCAATGCTAGAAGGACACAAAGCCTTATTAGTTCTATTGATAGTATAGCTAAAGCTGGTGAACTTGTAATACAAACTGCTGATGCAGAAGTTCAAAAAACAGCAAAACAAATTGGTGCAAATGAAGCTGGACAAGGTAAAGCTAGTTCAGCTAATGTTTGGTCTTGGGGAGGTGAAACTCAACAAGCAGCTTATAATCAAGTACGAGGTGAATTAGTTGTAAGAGACATGCCAAGTACTATTGAACAATATTTAAAAGAAGATAAAGAAATAACTAAGCCTTTAGATGAGATGTCGGACGATGAAAGAGCCGTAGCTTATTCTAGAGCTAGACAAAGATTCTTTAAAGAAAAAGGGATCGAGGGTTCTCAGTTTTCAATTGAGGCAAACCTAGCGGCTAATGAAGTTCAAGCTAAACATCTTAGTTATATGAACAAGCAAGCCACAGATTTACGTCAAGCAAAATCCATAGCCACTATTTCAGAATTAGTTGCTAAAGATTCTATGAATTATGGTGGAGATCCTAAAGCCCTAGAAGCTAGTATTGAGGCTAATTTTAATAAATACGCAATTGCCCTAGGTGGAACTCAACAAGCCAATGAAGCCGTTGCTAATGGTCTATTAAAGGCTGTTACTAGTGATAAACCAAGTCTTGAAGCACTACAGTATTTAAAATCTCCAGAAGCCAAGAAGCGTTTTGGTAGTTTTGAGGGTTTTGATAAGGTAGTACAACAAGCAGAAGTCCATACACAAAAGGTTAAGAATGCATATGCAGACGAAGTTCGTAAACAAGCTGAATCTGGATTCTATATTAATCTAAGTGGGGGAGCTTTTACTAATAAAAAAGAAGTTGATGACTATTTAAATTCTACTAATTTAGATGCAAAGACTAAGTTTGATTTAACTAATAAAGCACTTAGATATCTTAAACAAAGAGAAGGTGCGGTTTCTATTCAACCATACATTGATAGTAAACAATATAATGTAGTTAATGCTCAGAAACCAGAGGTTCTTGAGGAGGCTTTTTCTATAAATGTTGGTAGTCCAGGTAATATGAATCTACAAACAATGACTATTCAACAAGAAAACGCTTTAGTTAATTGGGTAAAGAACGGATACAATGTACCTAAATGGGTAGCTAAGTTTGGTGATTCTCCTTTAAATAATGGAGATACAAAATCTTTAGACGCTCAATTAAATCTTTATTCTAAATTAAAAGCAAGACTTGGTGAAACTGGTGTCGGAACAATTTTTAGTTCTAATACACAAGCTAAGTTAGATGAGTGGGCTAGATTAAGAACAGATACCACATTGGCACCTAGTGACCGTAAAAAGGTACTAGACGAATTCGATAGGGCATCTCAGGTAGATATTACTGGCAGCTCAGTAAACCTTCAGATACGTAAAGAATTAGATGTTGATGATGGTATTGGTGGACAGATCCTTAACTTTGTAAGTGAGGGTGGTTCAAATATCTTTGGTGGTAAAGACGATTTACAACCACTAACTACATTCTCTGATATGACTACGGATGCCGATTCAGCACCTTCTTTGAATTATGCTAAGAATGCTGTATCTGGTAATTACGCTACTTATAGACGTGCAGGATTAACTCAAGAACAAGCCTTAAAAAGGGCACAAGATGATTTTCAAGCACGTAATCAATGGGTAGAATGGACTTATGGTAAATCTAAGAACACATATATTCCTAAAGAATTTGGGGATGATTTCGCAAATAAATCCATGACATACTTAGAGAAAACCAAGGTATTAGATCGGATAGCTTTAGAAGAAGGAACTACTGTTGAAGAAGTAAAGAAAGCAGTTACGATTCAACCAGCTAGAGATTATAATGCAACAAGAAGAGTATCTGTATTTTATAATGGAATTGAAAAAAGTATTGGATTCAATGCTGATCAATTTCACAAAGAACAAGGATTACTAAAACGTGATGAAATTCAAAAAATAATTCAAGAGACTAGAAAAAGAAATAGCTCTCCTGAATGGATAAAACAACAAAAAAATCTATCGACTGTACAATCAATTATGAGGGGCTTAGGATTCTAAGTCTCTGTACTCTGGTTATGTATGCAGTACAAGGAGTAAATTGTGAGACAATATTCTGATAGTATCCTAGAGATGCTAAAGAAAGATGAAGGTTATGTTGGTCAAACTGCGGAAACAATGAAACGTGCCCACAGTAAAACTAATACCGACTATGGTGCTTATTATGATAGTAGAGGTTATTTAACTACTGGTTATGGTAGTTTAATTTCTACTGCACCTAAAGGCTCTGAACAAGAAAAGAAAGATATTGAAATGTGGACTAAGCGTACTCAGTACGATCCGTTTACATTAACCGAAGATCAGGCTTCAGAAATTCTACCAATGGATATTGATAGAGTTACTTCTAAAGCTAGATCTCAATTAGCAGTTCCTTTTGAAGATCTACCTGAACAAGCTCAACAAGCCGTAGTAAGTTTATCTTATAATACAGGAACTCTAGGTAAAAACACAGCCGCAGCAATTAACAAAGCTATGGAAACAAATTCTACTAGTGCTTGGAAACAAGTAGCTAAGATGGTAGAAAATTGGCACGGTAGTAAAAGTAGCGAACAGCCTGCTGGTGTTTTACAAAGAAGAAAAAGAGAAGCAAGTTTATTTGCGAGTATTGAGGGTTTAACCCCTGAGGGAAGCGACTCAGAGATAACGCTTGATATGACTCCAGATGGTGAGGAGGGGAATCAAGTACCCTCTATTATCTCTCAGGAAGAATCAATGCAATTTCAAGGTACAGATAATTATGAACCACAACCAGCTACAACAGCTCAGGAATTTGGTTATACTCAGGATGTAGATGGAACTACACAAGTTGATTATGTTGAACCTAGAGGAAAGATAGACGAGGTATCTAGAACTATTTCTAGAAGCCCCGCAATGCAAGAACCGACTCAAGAACAGATTATGGCTAATAGTCCTTTTAGGAATACTAGATATGATCAAAACATTAAAGAATTAGAAGTTCAAAGAGATACATTAGAAAAACCAGTTTTAGAACAAGCTGGTGATTTTGGTAATCATTTGATAAATTCTTTTATGACAGAAAATATAGTAGGATCATCTATCAAAAAAGCAATCTTATTAAACGATGTAAGTTTTGATTACAAGGAAGGATTTGATCCAACTAAAATGCTTGGTTTTCAAGATATGATTATGGGAATTCCTCCTGAAAAATTAAAAGAATTCATGGATGCTCCAAACGAAAAAGCTTTTGAACGAAGAATTATTGGATATAAAATTGAAGAAAAAGCTAGAGAAGAAATTAGTCAGTACATGGCTGCTAATCCCATCAAAGGATTCGTAGGCATTGGTGTGGCTTCTGCTTTAGATGTTACTTCATTTATTCCAGTAGGAAAGATGGCTCAATTCGTAGGATTATCTAAGGCTGCTAGGGGTATCCCTGCGACAGCTAGAGCTATTGGTGCTGGAATCGCTGAAAACGTAATTCAAGATTTAGCTCAGGAAGCCTTGTTAATTCAAAACTCTGATATCAGAAAATGGGAAGATGGGGATGTTTTATACGGACTAGTTGGCTCTACTGTTTTAGGAGGAGCTGCTGGTGCTTTTAAAGCTAGTAAAGGATTTGCTAAGTATGAAAAACTTGCTCAAAAATATAGCAAGGAAAAGAACCTATCTGGCATTGAGATGATCATTAAGAATGCTAAGAATAAGAATATGGATGCTTCATTATTAACTAAATTGGAAACTACTAAAAAGTTTATTGAACAAGAACTTATGGATTCTCATAGAGTAATTGTAGCAAATGAAATAAGTAGTTTACAAGAAAGAATTGGTAAGGGAGTTTTAGATACTAAAAAAGTCGAGATTGTTAAAAAGCAAATGGAATTTAATAACAAGATCGACGAACAAATAGCTTTAGAAAGAGCTAAACCTAATGTTGTACAACAAGCTATCGATGAAGTTAAAGCCAATGAGAAAATCGTTAGGGCTGAATATCAAAAACCAATAAATGATTTATTGCAAGAAAACATCGAATCAAGTAAAAAGATTAAAGAATTCAAAGCTAGAGGAGCTGGTAATGAACTTAATTATCAAATTAAGAAACTTGAAGAAAAGATAGCTAAGAATAATGAAACTATTAATACATTCCGTAAACAACAAAGCGATATTGCTAAGAAGTTTAAGGGAGAAAAGAATAGAGCCGTTAAAGCTGCTAAGAAAATGGAAGATCCTAGAGAGCTTAAGATACAAGAATTAGAAGCTAGTAAAGCTAAATACATGGAAGAATTAAAACTAGAATATGATACAGTGGTTAAACAAGTTGAGGATGGTTCACATCCTTCTCAAGATTTAGTTACTCAATTAGATTCTATTAATCAAATTACTAAAGACTTAGGATTAAATCATCTAGAGTTTAAATCAATTGATGATTTAGATGAATTCTTAGGTCTTAAGTTTGATGATAGTACACATAAATCTGCTGGTGCTGCTGCTAGAGATTATAGAACATTTATCAAAGCTGGAGATGTTAATACTTATTTTAATAATCTAGACGGTGATTTATGGAATGTTATTGCTAGATCAGCTCAAGAAGCCACAGAAAATCCTGCATTAGGATTATCTTCACATCAAGTTAATAAGAACGGAGTATATGCTCAATTATTACGTACTACAAGATTAAATGAATTATTAACAACTGATTCACAATTTGGTAGATTTGTATTAAATAAAAGTTCTATTAGATCTGGAGATAATGAACTAGCTAGAGGGTTTTATAATCTATTTGCACCGGATGGTGTCGGTAGAGTTGGCGAAGGTAAGTTTAGTGTTATTGAAAAGAAACAACAGGTATATAATATACATATGGGTAGATTACTAAGCGATTTTAATGAACACCTAGATGAGATTAACGCTGTAGCTTTACAGAATAAATCATTAAGGGAACGCTTAGGGCTTCATGCTAATGATTTAATAGCTAAAGGACAAATGTTAGAAGTAGGACATCCTGAGAAGGTGGCTGAGATTTTAAGAGATGAATTAATTAATTCAGGTTCAGCTAAAGAATTATTTGGTGATGAAGTAGGTAGTTTAGTAGAAAAAATGGCTAATAAATTTGATGCTATAAATAATGATATTTTAACTAGAGCTAAAGAAGTTGGAGTTAAAAATACTGAACAAATATTTCAAGGTGAAAATACTAAGGGATGGTTCCATAGAACATGGGATAATAAATTAGTAAGAGAATTCTATGCTAAATACGGTGAAGATAAATTAATAGAGTTAGTAGATAATTCTATGATTAAATATCTTACTGAAAATGGTGTAGAATTAACTGATGAGATTATAGCTAATACCAAAACACAAGCTAAGAAATTTGCTTATGGTATTCATAATTCAGATTTAGAAGTTAATAAATATGCTAAATTATCCGCCGTTGATTATTTAGAATCATTGATTGAAAAAGGAATAGATGAAACAGAAGCTATTGCTGGAGAATTAAAAGCACTTAAACAACGTGCTGAAAATGCTGCTGCAAAAGAACTAGGTAAACGTAAGCCTTTAGATCTTGATGGTTTTGTAAAATTAAATGATGGCACTACTGTTTATATGAAAGATTTATTGGAAAAGAATATATTAGTTTCTCAGAAACAATATTTAGAATCTATGTCAGCAAGGATAGCTGCTGCTGAAAACGGAATTAAAGACATAGACGTATTAGATCAGTGGGCTGAAGCTGCACATGCTTTAGAAAAAGGTAGAGGTAAAATAGATTCTGCTGATTATATCCTAGCTGCTATGAAAGATGATATACAATCATTTAGGTATGGAGCTTCAGGGTTAAATGATGGAACTAGTGCTGCTACTAAAAGATTATTAGCTATGGCTAAGAAGTACCAATTTGCTAAGTTAATGCAATATACAGGTATTTCTTCAATTGCTGAAATGGGTACATTAATCCCTGAGGCTGGTTATAAAGCTGTATCTCAAGCCATTACTGCTGACTTAGGAAAGGTTATTAAATCTTTATTCTTAGGAGGAGTTACAGGTAAAGAATTTACCAATAAGATGTATAAAGAGCTTTCTACTATTACAGGTGTAGGTTTAGAAGATATTGGGTATGATGCCCTTATCTCTTCATCAAATAAATTAACCGATTCTAAATGGGGTAATAGATTTGAACGAATTGTAGACAACGCTGCTAAAGCCACTAGGCATACAACTGCTCATATAGAAGTTATTGGTAGAAGATTAGCTGTTAATTCATTGGCTATTAATTTTGGTGACATTGCTTTAGGTAGATCACAAATTGATAGTTTATTTGGTGGATTATCAAATAGAAACTTAGTAGAACTAGGTTTAGCTGATCTTAATAATGCAGGGAAAGCAGTTCCTAATGAAAAATGGAATAAGATTATGTCAAGTATTAAAGAACATGCCCTAGATATTAATGATAATAAAGCCGCTTTAACTGGTGAGCCTATTGCTGAATTTAATATTAATAAATGGGATGTAGATACTAGAAGAACATTTGGTGATGCATTAACTCAGCAAGCAAATCATATTATGGTTAACCCTGATAGTACTACTTCTAAATTATGGCATAATACTTTAATTGGTTCGATTTATAATCAATTTAAAACATTCTCAAATAATGCTGCTAGTAAAGTAGCTGGACATAACGTAAATCAAGCTATCCAAGGTTATAAAATGGGATCACTTGCTGAATTAAGCAAGACCGCCCAAAAGTATTTCTGGGGTGCTGCTTTAGGTAAATTAAGTCTAGTATTATACGGAGCTATAAATGAGGCTGGAAGACCTGATTATGAACAAAGAATGGAAAAATATTTACACATGGATGATCCAAGGGATTGGACTAGGGCATTAGGAAGATCTTCTGCTATTACTGGTTTAGATACTGTTGTTGATACAGGTCTAGGAGTATTCGGAGAAGAAGCTATGTTCGATAGTTCTACTATTGGTCAATCTAGAAATAGATTAGACTTAATGAGTACTCCTACAGGACAAATAGCTAGAGATGCTATGCGTGTTGGTGAATATACTGCTCAAAAGAAATATGATAAAGCTGGTAAAACATTACTTAAAATGTCTCCTATAAGAAGACAAATAGGTGTTAACCAATTATTAAATTCGATGGGCATAGATTAACAAAATTTCCCCATTTATATTAAGTGGGGGAATATTAATACAAAGGAGGCTATAATGGCTATAAGTATTAATGAACAAGGATTATCCTTCGTTCAATATACGGCTGATGGTACTACTGCAAACTTTCCCTTGGTCTTTGAATATATAGAGCAAGATCATGTTAAAGTTTTCGTAGGTAATACTGAGGTCACTTTTACTTGGTTAAATGCTTCTACAGTAACACCTGATACTTTACCTAGTTCAGGAGATATTGTTACAGTAAGAAGATTTACACCTAATACAGCTAGACTTGTTGACTTTCAAGATGGAGGTCAATTAAGCGAGGCTTTATTAGATAAAGATAGTACACAGATGTTCTATCTATCTCAAGAATCTGCCGATACAGTTAACTTTAATCTTACTATTGATCCGTTGGTTCAAGAAGTAGATTTTAAAGGTAATAAAGGTGTTAATGCAGCTGATCCTACAGATCCTACAGATGTTACTAATAAACAATATGTAGATGCTGAAGTAGCTGCTGTAGAAACAATTGCTAATAATGCTGTAGCTAGTGCTGCTGCAAGTGCGTCTGCGGCTGCTAGTGCAAGCTCGGCTGCGAGTGCTGCTAGTGCTGCTGCAAGTGCGGCTCAAGCTGCTGCTGAGTCTATTGAGGATATTGCTCAGGATGCTGTAGATACTGTAGATGCTCACGTTGCAGATACTTCTTCAGCTCACTTAGCAAGTGCTATTGGTTCTGTAGCTAGTAACGGATTAAGTGCTACTAATGTACAAGCTGCATTAGATGAACATCAATCGGATATTAATACTATTAATTCAGATATTGCTAATCACTTAGCTGATTCTTCAGATGCCCACGATGCTTCAGCTATTTCTGTTGTTGCTTCTAATGGTTTATCAGCTACAGAAGTTCAAGCCGCATTAGATGAACATCAAATAGATATTAATACTGCTAATTCTAATATTTCAGATTTGGATACTGCTTTAGCTACTCACTTATCAGATACTTCTCCACATGCTACTATAATTGGTACAAGTTTAGAAGATCCAACTAGAGTAGACGCTAAGAAGGATACTAAGGCTAACTTAGATGCCTATGCTACTACTGCTAGTAATGGTCAATTCTGTTTTGCTACTGATCAAAAGAAAATGTATCAAGTTGTAGATGGTGTTTTAGTTGAATTTGGTGGAGGATCTTCTACGGATACTGGATTAATTTCTGGTGGTGAATTAACTATTAACGCTGATCCATCTAAGTTTGATATTAGTGCTGGTAAAGGACAGATAACAGATTTAACTGATCCAGCTAATCCTGTTGTTACTCAGGTAGTATGGACAGCTAAAACAGCTCAAACTGTTACTAACTTAGCTACTGCTGATGTTACATATGTATTTATTGACTCTACAGGTAATGTTGTTCAACAAACGACTTTTCCTTCTCCAGAAAATAGAAGAGATTATATTTTCTTAGGAAGATTACCCCATATTAATAGAACTAGTATTTCATATGCTATAGATTTAGCTGAATTTATCCAAAGTCCAGTAAATCAATTCTATGATTTAGTAGATGCTTTAGGTCCATTTATGATCAGTGGAGCTACTATTACAGCTAACGGAGCTAACCTATCTTTAAATAGATCTGCTGGTTATATGTTCAATAGAAGCTTTAATTTACATAATGATTTTAGAGATCCACATAAAGTTTATATAGCTGCTGGTTCTGCTATTACTATGAGATATGGAACTCAAACAACCTATATTCAAACAGATGTAACTGTTTTAGATCCTACTAAATACGATAATGCTGGTACGGCTACAACTGTTCCTAGTAATAATAATGCTACTATTCAAAGAGTATATCTATTTCCTACGGGAACAACTAGGGTTTATTATGGTCAAACAGTTTATTCTTCATTTGCTCAAGCGTTAAGTAACTTTGATAATGATCCTTTTGTAGAGAATCCAAACTCTGTTAAGTTTGCAGTTCATATTGCAAATATTGTTATCACTAAGAACTGTACAAGTTTATTAGATACTTCTAGTTGTAGAATTATTCCAGTATCTAAATTTGGAGGTGCTGGTGGTGGGGGAGGTGGTTCTACTACTTTACAACAAGCCTATATTAACTCATTAGATCCAGAAATACTAACAGACGCTACTCGATCTGCTTTATCTTTAAGACGCGGTTCTGCTGCTGATACAGATAATGTATTTGAAGTACAAGACAATGCTGGTAATACTAATTTTGCGATAACTGGATTTGGTGAAGTTTCTGCACCTAATATTCCTCAAGATAATTATATAAGAAACCCAAGAGCTGAAGGTTCTAGGTTTCCTTGGGCTACTTATGCTGATGCCGCTGGTACATCTCCTGTAGATGGAACTGGAGGGTCTCCTACAGTAACCTTTGCGAAATCCTTAGATACTTCCATGAGGGGTACTGCGAACTTTTTATTTACACATGGGGCTTCTAATCAGCAAGGTCAAGGGTTCTCTTATGACTTTACTATTGATGCTAGTGATAAAGGAAAAGTATTACAGATAGCTTTTGAATATTTAATCGCTTCAGGAACTTATGCAGATAATGATTTAACTTTCTGGATATATGATATTACTAATGCTACTTTGATTCAACCAACTGCTTATCAATTAAAGAAATCTTCTTTGGTTGAAAAGGCAACTATGGAATTCCAGACCAGTTCTAGTTCTACTTCATATAGGTTAATAGGGCATGTCGCTACTAGTACAGCTACGGCTTATACTATTAGATTTGATAATTTCTTTGTTGGTTCTCAAGCTAAGACTTATGGATCGCCTGTTACTGATTGGCAATCTTATACACCAAGTTTTACAGGGTTTGGTACGCCTACCTCTATTGAGTTTCAATGGAGAAGAGTAGGTGCCAATTGTGAAATTCGCGGTAAGTTTACTTCTGGAACTACTACAGCCACGGAAGCCAGAGTTAGTTTACCAAATGGAGTTACCTCGGCAGGAACAGCTATAATTCCTAGTATTACTACTTCTGGAATGTTTGCTCATAGCGGAGTAGAAGCATACGAAGGGGTTATTTTAAGCGAACCAAGTGTTACATATATTACTTTTGGAAAACAAGGTTCTGGTACAGGGGGACTTACAAAACTAGGAGGAACTAGTTTGGCGTCGATAGGGGCGTCTATTACTTTCTTCGCTTCAGTACCAATCGCAGGATGGTCTTCTTCAGTATTAATGAGTGACAATGCAGATACTAGGGTGGTTGCTGCTCGATATGTAATAACTACAGGAGCCTCTACAGGAAGTACAGTGCCTTATAACTTTGAAACAAAAGTATTTGATACTCATAATGCAGTAACTCCGGGTGTTGGTTCTTGGAAATTTACAGCACCAGTGAGTGGTATTTATAGAGTTAGTTCAAATGTATATATTGCTTCTGGATCAGTACCAGCTTCTCTATATAAAAACGGAACTATATATAGTGGACTAGGTTGGTCAATAGCTGGAGCAGCTACAGGAGCCTCTATAGCCTCATCAACTTTAATAGAGCTTAATGCAGGTGATTATATTGATGTACGAAACGCTTCTGGAAGTGCGGCAACCCCTTCAGCTTCTAATTTTACTGGAGCAACTTCTGCTAATACTAATTTTATAAATATAGAAAGATTAAGTGGACCATCTCAAATCGCTGCAAGTGAAACTGTGGCTGCTAGTTACTGGTTATCTGCTAACTTTGCTGCAAGTCTCACTACTCCAATTAACTTTGACAGTAAGGAGTACGACACACATGGTTCGGTGACTACTTCGAGTACAGCTTGGAAGTTCAAGGCTCCTGTTAGTGGATTATATAGTATTAATACTAAAATATATGCGTCTACTGGAGCTTGGAATATTGGATTATATAAAAACGGATCTGTAAATAAATATGGACCAATTTCCCAAGGATCAGTAAATATAAATGGAATGGGTACATTTAATATAAGGTTATTAGCAGGAGAATATATAGATTTAAGACCTGATGGCTCAGCCACAGTCAGTGGTGGTTCTTTAACCTCAACCTTAACTGGATGGATTAATGTGACACGTACAGGTAACTACTAAGGAGTAAATCATGTTTAGAATAACAATAACTATGTCTCATGGTGCTTCAGTAACTAGAGAATGTCAAGATCAGAACGAAGTAAATGAATATTTGGAATACATCAAAGTAAACGGAAATTGGGGAAAAGGAGAACACGAAATTTTCCATCCTGCAATTTTAGACGAAGAGGGTAACGAAATTACCCCTTCTAGTGTTGAAGTTATTCCTGCTGAATATACTTACGTTGTTGAGGATATTTCTGGTGAAGTAGCTAAAAAAGAAAAGCTTAAGCTTATTGAAGAACTAGAGAAATCTATTACTCCAAGACGTTTAAGAGAAGCTATACTATCGAATGATTTTACGTTTATTAATAATGTAAATACTGAGATAGAAGCTTTACGTAATCAATTATAAATTATATGGTAGGTATTAACAGTACCTACCTTTATACTTAGGACAAGGAGGCTTCAATGGGACAAATAGATTCCGCATTATTAGAACAAATATTTAGAGGAGTTATTTCCATTGGTGTTGCCGTAATGATTTATTTAATTAAGGACTTTAAAGCTGATATTAAAAAATTAACGGAGGGTTTAGCTAATATAGGTTTAAGCTTACAAACACTGATAACAAAAGATACACATAAAGATGATGCTATTCGTGAATTAAAAGAACGATTAGATACTCATCAAGATCAAATACAACAATTACAGATTGATATTGCTGTAATTAAACAAAAGGAAAATGAATGAGTATATTAAGTTTTATTAAAGATTTGTTCACGCCAGCAGCTAAAGCTATCGATGAATTAGTCACTAGTGATGAAGAAAGAATGAAACTACAAGTTGAATTAGAAAAGGTTAGAGCAAGTGTAGCTGAAAGAATGTTAGAATATGATAAACAAGTTTTAGATCTTCAATCTAAATTATTGGAAACAGCTTCTAATGTACATATTGCTGAATCTAAATCTGAATCAGCTTTTACTAGACTTTATAGACCTATTATCATTACTTGTATGTTTTTATTAATTACTTTAAATTCTTTAGGTTTATTGAAAGTTCAATTACCAGAATTATTTATACAAGTATTCGGGGCTAGTTTTGGTGTATTAACATTAGCACCAACAGCTACTAAAATGACTACTGCAATTATAGATAAGGTTAAAGGAGAGAAATAGTGAACACTAAAACTCTCAAAGCAAATGAAGATGTTTTAAATAAATTACATAAAAGAATAGCTGATAAACTATTAGCTAATCTTGAATCTGATGAGTGTACCTTAGATGATATTAATGCCGCTATGAAGTTTCTTAAAGATAATAACATAAAGGCAGATTTAGAATTTAATAGTACAGTAAAACAAATTGAAGCAAAGGTAGAGGATGTAAAGAAATTACCATTTCCTGTTACCAATGTTGAATAACTAATTGGCACTCAGACATGAGGTTTGAGTGTCATTTTTAAAACGAGGAAATATGTCAGTAAATAAAGAAATGCTAGATTTTCGTAACTTTTGTTATGTTATCTGGAATCACTTAAAACTACCTGAACCAACTGAGGCTCAGTATGAAATAGCTAACTTTTTACAAAACTCTCCTAAAAGAATTATCATATCAGCCTTCAGGGGTATTGGTAAATCTTATATTACAGCCGCTTTCGTTGCTTGGAAGTTATACTTAGATCCTGAAATTAAAATAATGGTTGTATCCGCTTCTAAGGATAGGGCAGATGCTTTTTCTATATTTGTAAAGGCTTTGTTAAGAGATGTTCCAATGTTACAACATTTACAACCCGATCCTAGTAAAGGGCATAGAGATTCTAACGTAAACTTTGATGTTAATGGTAGTACACCTTCAGGATCTCCGTCAGTTAAATCTTTAGGTATTAATTCACAATTAACAGGTTCTCGTGCTGATATTATTATTGCAGACGATATTGAGATTCCTAGTAACTCAGCTACACATGATCTTAGAGAAAAGATTCAAGAAAAGGTAAAAGAATTTGCCGCTATCTTAAAGCCTGATGGTAAAATTATTTATCTAGGTACTCCTCAAACAGAACAATCTTTATACAATGTTTTAGAAGGACGTGGTTATCAAACCTTTATTATCCCAGCTAGATATCCAGATGCTAAACAATTAAAAGCTTATGGATCTAGAATAGCTCCTTTTGTTGTAGATAAATTAGAATCAGGAGCTGTTGTAGGAAGTACCACAGATCCTAGAAGGTTTACAGATGAAGACTTATTAGAGCGTGAATTAGAATATGGTAGATCTGGGTTTGCTTTGCAGTTTATGCTAGACACTACACTATCAGACGCTAATAAATACCCTTTAAAGATCAATGATTTAATTATTTCTGCTGTACCTGTGGATAAAGCACCAAGCATTATAAACTGGTCTAATAACCCATTAGCACGTATTAATAACTTACATAATGTAGCTTTAGCTGCTCAATACTATTATGCACCAGAATTGATTAATTCTTCATTTGAAAACTATCAATCTTCAGTGTTAGTTATAGACCCTAGTGGTAGAGGTGCTGATGAAACTGGTTATGCAGTAGTTAAAATGCTTAATGGTAACTTATTTGTTCCTGATGCTGGTGGTTTAAGTGGGGGATATGATGATACCACTTTAATTGAAATAGCTAATAAAGCTAAACAACATAAGGTAAATAAGATTGTAATTGAGAGTAACTTTGGGGATTTTATGATCGAGAAGTTATTAAGACCCCATGTAGATAGGATTTATCCTGTATCTATTGAAGAAGTGCGTCAAAGTCAACAAAAGGAACTTAGGATAATTGAAACCTTAGAACCAGTAATGAATCAACATAGGTTAATTATAGACCCTCAAGTAATTCAGAAGGATTATGAATCTGCTATGGCTAAATACCCGCCAGATAAAGCACCTCAATATATGTTATTTTATCAAATGGCTCGTATTAGTAAAGATAGAGGATCGTTAAAGCATGACGATAGGCTTGATGCTTTAGCTATGGGTGTTAAGTATTTTATTAATATGATGGACAACGATCAAACCAATGCTGATAAAAGACGTAAAGAAGAATTATTTGATGATTATATCCAAAAATTCTTACAAGAAACTAATCAATCTGAACCAAATAATTCTAATTTTCATACTCGTATGTACTCGAAATTACGTTCTAATAAATAGAATTTTAGGGTTTACTAAATTCAATATGTTATAATTAACCTATTGTTTTTATAGACCCTAATAATTTCCTATACTTCCAAGATGCAACGTACAGGGGGATAGGAATAAGGATATATAATAAGATATATAATTAAGAGTATATAATATATACATAATATATAATTAGGTATCATGAAGCATTGAAGGTTCAATATAGGGACATCCCCCTTATCATACATCCCTTATACATTCATTCAAACATACAAACATAGGAGGAATAGCTCATGTCAATCAATAAAGATCTAGCTAAGGTTATATCCTATGCAGAATCTAATAACATAACAGTTAATATCCTTCCCTTTAAAAGAGGAGGAGGAGATAGTGCAGAACTAGACTTTGACACTAGAACCATAACAGTATGGAAAAGAACAACAGATTCCAAAACATCAATCCTAGCATCTATCCTACATGAACTAGGACATCTCACTACATTCACAACTAATCCAGAACTATTCGATGAATACTTTCGTATTTCAAACCTAACAACAATGCCTAGTAAAGAAGAAAGAAAAGAGATATACCTAAGGGAATCCCAAGATATATCTAAGATGTCTATGTTACGAGAATTATTAGAATTAAAGGTTAACCCATTAATTATACAATGTTGGCAAGAATTTGATACTTGGCAATATAAGTACTACTGGTTATACGGAGTATATCCAATAACCAAACTTAGATTAAAGAAAAGAAAGGAACTTGGTATTAAATATAATATTAAATTTTAAACTATGTAATAGGCGATCCTAGGGGTTTTTAAAGGGCACCCTAGGGTATCCTAGCCATCACTATATTAAATCAGTTTAAAACGAAATTAATGTTCACTAAATATTCGATGTTCACTAAATGCTGAACATTCACTTATCCTAATTTGAAGGTTCAAAATCGTAGCCCTAAAGGGTGCCCTAGGTTTGAAGGCTAGGAATCCTTGGTGGCAGCTTGGGAGTTCTTAAGGGTTCTTAAGGTACACTAAGGTGCAACTGGAGGGCTAGGGTCCTATAAAAAATATTACAAATTTTTGAAAGGGTATATGGAAAAGATCGCCCCCATTTTCCCCCATGTGCCCTCATAAACACCTAATAGCCCTAAAGTTCCCCCATGCAATTTTCTTGAGTATTGCAATGGGATTGCATCATGCAATGCCTTAGGGGCTCTCAAGATGCAATTTAGTTGCAACTAGCAATTACTTGGGGGTTGTTAGGGTAGTTGGGTGTTATTTAGGACTGCTTATAGGGCTTGTGAGGGCTTTGGACTTACGCTTTATTTACGTAAAAATTCGAGCATTGTTTTTTTCTATTAGTTTAACCTAATACTATTACTATTTATTATTAGTTTGAACTAATACCATATGCCCTAAAATATACCCTAATTAATATCTCATATGCCCTAAACAATACCCTAAACCAATACCTCATAAGCCCTAAAGTATTCCCTAATTAATATCACATATGCCATAAAGTATTCCCTAATTGTTCACTAATATAGTACCAATGATCACTAATATAGTACTAAATTGACACTTGAGGAATGTCATATTGATACCACTGATGAGCAACTAATAGACACTTGAGTGATGTTTTGACACCGCCCTAGGCTTAAATGTTCAATATCTTATTGGTTACAATTGGCATTGAGAATGCAATAGATAATAATAGAGGTGTAACATGGAAAATATAGCTAAGCTTCGTAACAGGATCAATAAGATAATAGATGAGAATGATAAAATAATTGAGGATAATATGGATAGTGATAATAGATGTTTACATGAGAATGAAACATTGGATAGTATACTATTTTATATTGATAATATAACTATGTTTGATGATAACGGTAATTTTATAGATTTAAATATTCGTAATAACAAGGAAAATGAAAATAAATTAAAATAATAGTTGATTTATTTTTAATATAGACGATAATAGTAGTAAGAGAGGTAATCAATGAACACTTTAGACTATAGAAAATTAAGACTTGAGTATAAGAGAAAATTGATTAAACTTAATAATCAACTATGGAAAAACAAAGCCAAATAATTAATACTATTTTATATAAAGAGAGGTTTACAATGGTTATTAATACTATTACAATGAATAAACAGGAAATAATGAAAGAATTACTAGTTATCGAACATTTAATAGACACTTATTCACGCATTGATTTAGAACTAGTTGATAAGTATACATCTAAAAAGAAAGAATTAGAGTCTAATCTATTATTAATATTGACTGAAGAAAATAATACATGGTTACTTGACCAGAAACAAAATGCATAGTAATATAGCTTAAACCTTAACACTTGGAGATTGTATGAACTTAGTGGAATTTTTTATCTTAACCTTTGTATTCACTGGTATGATTTTATTCTTAATAGGTGAGACCAATGCGAAATAATGATATTGATATCTTTATTTTATCGCTGGTATTATTAATAGGTATATTATTAGGCAATATATTAATCTTAGGGAGATATTAACATGGGAACAAAATTAGTAGATCATATTATCATATTTTCAGCTTACAAAAAAGAGCTTTCAAAGGATGAAAATAAAGCAAGACACCATGGTATTATCTCAGGAATGCGATTATTAAATCTAAGATTTACTGAATGTCTAGGTAACTACATGGGGGATCTTGAGGAGTCGATATTAGTTATCATTGAGAATGATTCTCAGCGTGAATATATTAGAAAGCTAGCTATTTTTTTAGAGCAGGAATCGATACTTGAAAGGTTTAACGATGGTATGGCGTTTTTATACTATTTAGATAATAGTGAACCTAGATTAAAACTAGGTAAGATAAATGAAATCAGTCAAGCTGAGGCATTTAGCTCAATGAACTATACCTATGTTAAATCGACGGGTAGGTATTATCAAGCGGGTTAAATATGAAGATGAAGTCATTATTAAATTTTGATTTAAAACTATGTACTAAAGTAATGAGATTTTATATTAATTTAAATCAGGATGAATTAATAAATCAAGGTAATCAGTTATTAAGACTATATTCTAGCATGAGTAACATGGGTTACGTTATGAATGACTTAAACAGGTTACACTTGATTATTTTAAAACATGTACTAAAAAGACGCAACATTAAGCTTGAAAATACCGGCATAGCTGGTATGGGTTTAAGAATTAAACAGGAGTTATAAAAATGAAAACATTCGCACAAGTATTAAAACGACTGGCTTTATTTACTATGATATCAAGTATGATTACAGGTTTACTAATTTTTACTCAAGCTTGCAAATCATTACCAGTAAAGCAAGGAAAGCAATTGACTAAAGATAAAAACTAATACAAGGAAAATTAAAATGAAATATACTAATGATTATTTGCAAGCTTTCATTAAACTAAATGACTTATATAATAAAGCAACGATTGAACAACGACACCACGGAAACAATTGGTACTATAAAGCATACCTTTACGCGAAAAAACTTGCAAGCAAGTATGAATTATCAATTTATAAAGTAGTGGGGATTATTTCAGCCTTGTCACCTAATAACAAGTGGGAACGTAACCTATTAGACGCTGAGTTATTTTTAGAGAACCCATTACTTGAAACTAAAGTATGCACGTACACCGATAACAGAATTAAAGCCCAAAAAATATACGGTAGTAACTCAGCTCGTGAGGTATACAATATTCTAGGCGGTAGGAAAACCAAATCATTCTATGAGAACATTTTAAGACATGATAACTCTAAAAAGGTTACAGTCGACCTATGGATTTTTAGAGCTGGAGAGTTACCTAATACGGCTAAAAATTACCAATTATTAGAGGAGGTAATTCAAGATCTAGCGAAAATCTATAGTAAAAAACCTCATCAAGTCCAAGCGATTATTTGGGGAGTTATAAGAGACATGCAGAATGAAACTAAATCTAATAATGAGATTGCATCTTAGTACTAAATTTTAGTATGAAATTTTAAAAAATGTATTGACAATTAAATTATTTAGTGTAAATTAATAACATGCCTTAATAAACAGGCAAAAACTTAGGAGAAGCTTGTATGATAGAAGAGTACTTCAGATTGGCTGAATTAAATCGAAAACAAATCAACTTTAAAAACTTTGTTATTTCAAGGTTTAAAAAGAAAAACTCAGTAAGAACTAATAAACGTAAAAACAAATAGGAGAATATTGTATGAAATTTATTAAAAAAACCGATGAAACTTTGACTAAATTACTTTCCGATGTTTTCGGAGTAAAGCAAACACCTTTTAAATTGATTCCAGTAAAATTATATAGACTAGGATTATACACTATTCCTAGTGGATATACTGCGGACTTAAAAGAATACTTCATCGATGAAGATGGTTCTTTATATTCTAGAAACAATAGTACTTATTTTACTGATTATGGTTCAATTTTAACAAAACTTAGTGATTCTAGTAAGTCTAAATCAGGAGAAATTGTTAACTCTTTTAGGGATTTAAGAGGAGTTAAGGTTACAATCATGCGTAGAAACTTAATCAATGACATGCGTATGGGTAACCTTGAAGAAGTTACTATGCAACAATTAATTGATGAAAATAATCAAGACAATAACATGGTAGGTTAACAATGAATAAATGCTTCTTATGTGAAGAGATTCTTCAGGATGAAGATGAAATTAAACTTGGTATATGCGACGATTGTAATTATTGTGAATCTTTAGAAACAAGTAGTAACTTAGGAGATGATTAGATGAAAATAAAAAAATTAAATATACCTATAGAATTTCAACCAATAGAAGTAACTATTGTATTAGATACTAAAGAGAAATTTGATTATTTTTTAAATATAGTAAGTACTAACGTATCTATACCATCATTGATAAATAATAACTATAATAGTCATGCTTCTACTGAGCTACATAAGGATGTTTTTGGAAGTCATAGACCATTAGAAGAGTCTCAAAAATAATAGGATTAATATAATGATAACTCAAATTGATATTGAAAATCAAAACAGGCAAATTATTATAACGAAAACTCTCAATGAAATTGAGAAAGCTCGTCAAAATAATACGATGTCAGATTTAAAACAGGCAAATAATATCATGCCCTATTATACCTATGAGTTATCCTCTCGTTTATCCTTGTACATAGCTGAATCATTATCGGGTAAAGCCAAGGTTAAACCAGTGTCAGTAAAATATTTATTATTATTACCAGTGGAAATAATATCTCATTATACTATAAAGAATATTATAAATTTCATTGGTAATAATAAGGTATCCTCAACGGCTATGTATCAAAAAATAGCAAGTAATCTCTCATTAGAATTTGATCTAAGTAAGGTTAAACAGGTAAATAGTGAAAAGTTTGATATACTTTGCGAGTACATTAATAAATCAGGTTATAATGGTCAAAGAAAAAATAAGATTACTAGAGATTTATTGACTAAATATTATTCTGATATTATTAACCATGATTTAACCAAGGCATTCATGCAAGTTGCTCAATTGGCTGTGCATTTATTAGCTGAGTGTCAGCCAATGGTTAATGGTGAAATAGCTCCTTTGCTTATTCACTTATCTACTATTAAAGATGAAGAAAAATCAGGCTTTGGTTTAACTAAATCTAAGACTATGATTATTCCTTCAGATTGGTTACTTGATTGGTTAAGAGAACAAACAAGTGAAGGGAACATGATTCCTAATTATTATACGGCATTGATTGAAAAGCCTAAGCCTTGGGTATCTTTAACTAGTGGAGGCTTTCATACCGAGCATATGAGATTACCATTAATTAAAACAACAGTAGAAGATACTAGATTTAATTTTAATGAAATGAGGAACACTGTAAACGCTATTAATATTTTACAGGAAACATCATGGGAAATTAATCATGAGGTGTTAGAAGTAATGCAATATGCCTTAAAAAACAGGCTTAATTGGGGAGATCTTGCTATTCCTCAAGAAGTCCTATCAATGCCCTATCCATTTCCTAATATGAAAAGATCCGACATGTCGGATGAGCAATTAGAACATGTTAAATTATGGGCAAATAATAAGGCATTATTACATTCTGAGTATGCCAGTGATACAAGTAAGTACATGGCAATTAATAGAATTGTAAATGAGGCTGTAAGATTTAAAGATTATAAAAATTTATATTTTGTATATCAAACTGATTTTCGGGGTAGGATATACCCAGCAGCTTCAAATTTACATCCTCAGGGAAGCCAGCACGTCAAGGCATTACTAAGATTTAGTGAAGGTAAACCAATACTAGATAAACAGGCAGAGACTTATTTAGCAGTACAGGGGGCTAATACATATGGGAATGATAAAATTAGGATGGAAGAAAAGCTCGCATGGGTTAAAAATAATGAGACTAACATTATTCAAGCGGCTAATAATCCGATTGACTCTACATTCTGGAAACAGGCTGATGAGCCTTGGTTATTCTTGGCATTCTGCTTTGAGTGGAAAAGTTACAAGCAAAATGGTCGTAATCATTTATCTAAACTACCGATTGCATTGGACGGTTCATGTAATGGATTACAACATTTAAGTGCCATGCTTAGGGATGAAGTAGGCGGGCGTGAGGTTAACTTAACCAATAACTACAAGAAAGAAGACATTTATAATGCGGTTAGAAAGTTAACCCTAATTAAACTGGCTGAAGATGATTCTGAACTAGCCAGAAAGATTGGAGAATTTGGTGTTGAAAGATCCACATGTAAACGACCAGTAATGATTATTCCCTATGCTGGTACTCAAAATGCTTGTAATAATTACATAGCTGCTGATTTTGAAGAGCGTGGTGGTAGAACTTTCTTTGGTAATGACTTTGATAAAGCAACACGTCTTACCACAAAGCTTGTATGGGCTTCTATTGGGGAGGTAATCATTAAGGGTAGGGAAGTAATGCAATGGTTTAAAAAAGCTGCCAGAGAGGCTATAAAGAAGTCTGAGCATGGGGATATTGAGTGGACCACGCCTAATGGCTTTAGGGTAATCCAAAGACGAATGAAATTTCAGGATGAATTACTTCAAACAAGTCTTGGTGACAAGGTAAGGTTATCAATGAGATTAAAAACTAAAACTAACGAGGTGGATATCAGTGGTCATACAACAGCTATCAGCCCTAATTTTATTCATAGTCTTGATGCTTGTGCTTTGCAAAATACAGTACTAGAATGTTTTAAACAGGGAATAACAAGCTTTGCCATGATACATGATTCGTATGGTGTACACGCTGCTGAATCAGGCAGATTGGCTAAGATACTAAGAGAAGAATTTGTTAAGATGTATAGTGGGGATGTGTTGAGAGCTTGGATTGGTGAACAACCAATTGCGGCTCAAGAGTTATTCCCAGAGTTACCGAGTAAAGGTAAATTAGATTTAAATGAAGTATTACTATCCGAACACTTTTTTGCATAGGATAAAATATGAACTTGAAAAAATGGTATAAGAGAAATGTTAGATATCAAAAGATTTATTTATACCAAAAATATACTGGTGATATCATACTAAGTTATGAAAGAACAGATCTAGTTTTTAAAATGAAAGGATATGAATTCATAGGAGAATTTACTTCTCACCAATGGAGGAATATAGATGAATATTATAGAAACATACAACAGAATTTAGGAGAAAGAGATGAAGAATTTTAGTAAAGAATTTATTGAATTAGTTAAAAGATTAAGTCTAGAATTAGACGAATTAACGGATGATCAGATTAGATTTTTAAATAGCATGTTAAGAAAAGATTCTAGTGTTAAAAAATACTATGTTGATCATATGGGAATTGTATCTTTTAAATAGTATCTATCTAATATTTATATACTAAAATGGGATATCTTAGAATATCCCTTTTTTATTTATACCTACATAATTTCAATACTTTAAATATCTAATATAATACTATCTATTTAATATTGTTAATTTCCTTTTAATTTCATATACATCCAAGATGCAACGTACAGGTGGAAGAAGCAAATAATATAAACTAATATTAATTATTATTATGTATATAATAGTATATTAATAATAATATTAGATATAAGTAATATATTAAAATAGGATTAATAAGAAATAAGAATAGGTATAATCTAAGTTATACTTAATTATAATCAGGAGTAATAAAGAAATGGATGAATTACTTAAATTACGTTTAGAATTAATTAAATTACATTTAGAATTAATTAAGCATGAAGTAGCTTCTGGTAAGTGGTATTTAACTAGTTCTTGGGATAGAGAATGTCTAATTAAATATACCTTTTCATTGGCTAAAGAGATTCAAACCTTCCATCTAAATATGGAAGAGCCATTTGAAGAGGAGTAATAAAGAAATGGATACAGTAATTTTCGGCATAATCTCATTGACCCTAGGAATCCCTTTTGGTATATACTTCTGGATGTTCTTAGGAAGCTTAGGAGTGTTAGGATAATGCTTACAGATAATATAGCAAGGTTAATGACACTAATTAAACAAAAAGAAATTTATATAGCACGATTACGAATACTGTTAGATCAGGCAAAGAAAGATAATCGTGGAGATGTGTTTAAATTAAATAGAGAAATTAAAAAACAAATCGAACATGGAAAGGTCTTGGTTGACCAATATAATTCCATAGTCAAGAAACAGAAAGAAGAAAGACAAAGCATGATCGCTATGGCTGAAAGGGAAGAAGCAATTGCTCTTAGGAGGATTAGGGAAAACTTTAGGTATAGCTTTGAGAACACTGAGGAGTGATTATGAAAACAAAAACTTTTGGAGCAGAAAATGAGTGATGAAAGAGAGATGACATTGGAAGAATGGATGGCAAGATTACCAGATATTCATTTAGCAAATAAAGAGTTCCAACTTCTCAAGCAACAACTTGCCGAAGCGGTTGAGGTGATTGAGTTTTATGGGAATAAGGAAAACTGGCTAGGTAATGGAGAGGTGGGTTATAGCGACAGAACTTTAGAAAACAATAAGAATAAAACTGGATATCTTGAATTTGGTGGAATGAAAGCCAGAAAATTTCTCGCAAAGTATCGGGAGGAGAATAGGGAATGAAAACAGGTTTATAATGAAAAAGAAATGTGTAGTATGTGGTAAGAAACATAACGAACGTAGTAAAAGATTCTGCTCTAGTAAATGTGGTAGTCGAGATAGAAAGCTTAGGCTTAGATATAATATATCAAGCGATAAAGTAACGGAAATGTACAAATTACAAAAGGGTCGGTGTAGTATTTGTAACTCACGTGGAGATGTTCACGAATTAGGATTTACTAAATACCCAACTTTTCACATTGATCATTGTCACTCCACAGATAAAGTAAGAGGGTTATTATGTTCTGAATGTAATATGGGCTTAGGGAAGTTTAGGGATGATGTGGAACGTCTTAAACGAGCTATAAAATACCTTAAAAAGCATAGGAGAAAGAAAAATGTTTCCAAGAAGTAAAGAAGAGATGCGAGTAGTTATTGAAAACTACAAGAAATTACACCATGAGAAAGCTTTTAAGAAAGGAGTATTGACTGAATTCTTAGCGGCTAATACATTAACTCAATGTAAAAAAGTTCTTAATGGTATTAAATCAAAGGGTAAGAAGTGACCAAACAACAACTACATCAGTTATATTATAAAATAAATAATCTTGCGTATAATACCTTTGAGGAGAACAATTCTCAACAAAGACAAGCTTTAAATGAAATCCTTGAGGATCTATCAGCACAGATTAAGAAAATGGAGAGCGATGAATGAAATACAAAACAAGAAAAGTGAAAAATGCTGTAGAAAAATATGCAGCTAGGAAAGAGAGAGAATCCAAGCTTGCTTATGAAAAAGCTAAATCATTATCAAGCGAAGAGAAAGATCAAATCCAAGCCGTTATTCTACAAGAATTAACTTTGGTAGTAGCTAATC